>Ga0265297_10000068_pt1 | contig 378719 bp, 368 predicted proteins | sample Munlanlwell13791_FD_192502 | JGI IMG/M metagenome (GOLD analysis project Ga0265297, IMG submission 192502) | Leachate microbial communities from a municipal landfill in Southern Ontario, Canada - Leachate well 137-91 | ecosystem: Engineered > Solid waste > Landfill > Unclassified | place... | reverse complement strand
ATAAAATGAAGCTGACGCATTTTCGAGCGAATGGAGATTTTAGCCAGAGGAGCTTGAGTGAACGAGGGAATCTGAACGCGAAAGCATTCAGACGCCGAGTATGTATGAGTCCGTCCTGGCGCGCTAGCGCCGACGGGCGAGTTACGCAGGCGCCGAGTGAACGAAAGATCTCTGGCGGCCACAAGCTACATCATTCTCATGGGGGCAAAATCGACCTGAGCGAGAAAAGCGGCAGATTCATTTTATTACTTCGAATCATTCTTTTAACCCTTTAATCTTTAACCACTTTCAACTATAATATATATATGCACAGAAAAATTGACGAAGTGGAATTTACGATTTTTGATACGGAAACTACTGGCTTGGAACCCAAGGCAGGGGATAGGATTGTGGAAATTGCCGCAATTAGATTCAAGGGCAGGGAGAAAATCGCCACATTCCAAACCTTGGTGAATCCCAATCGCCAAATCTCTGAAGCTGCGTTTCGCGTCAACAAAATTACCCCAGAAATGCTGCAGGATGCTCCGACGGTTGACAAAATTCTGCCGGGCTTCTTGGAGTTTGTTCAAGGCAGTTGCCTTTGTTCATATAACGCCGGGTTTGATTTGGAATTTTTAAATAATGAATTAACCCTCTCTGGAAAAAGCCATTTGGAAGGTATTGTTGTTGCAGATGTCCTAAAAATGGCAAAGCGGCTCTTGCCGGGATTAGAGCGTTATGCGCTTTGGTTTGTTTCCGAGAAACTGGGAATAAAAACTCAGCAGGCGCACCGCGCCTTTTCCGACGTCGAGCTCACCCTGGCGGTTTTTTATAAACTAAAAGATATTTTAGAAACGAAAGGTATTAAAGACTTTCTGATTTTCTCCCATCTTTTTGCAATCAATTCGCACCTATTGGAAAATCTTCTTCTCCAGAGAACCAGCGAAATCCAGGAGGCAATTGACCTGGGCGTGAAACTTAAAATCAAATATCTTTCTTCAACGGGCGCTGAAGTTTCTGAAAGAGAAGTAATCCCTAAAGAAATAAAAAAAGAAAACGGCAGCAGTTATCTCGTAGGATTTTGTAATTTGAGAAACGACGAACGGACTTTTAGAATCGATGGCATATTGCATCTTGAAATCGTATAAATTAAGTTTCGATACATTTTCGCTATTTAGGGCCTTAGCAAATCACAGAAATTGTTTTTTTCTTGATTCCAGCCTGAATTTTAGGCCTTCAGGAAGATTTTCTTTTCTTGGGGCCGAGCCGTTTGAAAAAATTGAGACAAAAGGCATTGATCCATTCCCGCGTATCAGAAAAGAGTTGGGAAAATATAAATTACCACCGAATCCTGATATCCCTTTTTTAGGAGGGGCAGTAGGTTATTTTGCCTATGATTTAGGGTTTAGCCTGGAAGATAAATTAAAGTCCAGGCGTAAGGCAGATGAGATGCTGCCGGATTGCTTTCTTGGGTTGTATAACACAGTTATTGCCGTAGACCATCTTAAAAAAATATTTTATATCTCTGTTTTGGGTTTTCCAGAGAGAAAGCAGCATTATGCAAAGCTGCTTTGTGAGAAAAATTTTAAAAAAATCAGTAAAATTATCAGCAATGTAGGTTCTTCGGGAAGCAATAAAGAAAACAAAAACAAAAGAGCCTCCGGAGAATTAAATTCTAACTTTAAAAAGCACGAATATTTAAACGCAGTAAAAAAAGCCAGGGAGTATATCCGCCAGGGCGATATTTATCAGGTTAATCTCTCGCAGAAATTTTCCGGTAAGACAGATTTAAGTGACGTCGAGATTTATAATAAATTACGCCATGCAAGCCCATCTTGTTTTGGCGGCTTTTTTGATACAGGTAATTTTAAGATCTTAAGTTCTTCTCCGGAAAGGTTTTTGAGTTTTGACGGCAAAAAAGTAGTTACCCAGCCGATGAAAGGCACGCGGCCGCGCGGAGAGAACAAAAGTAGAGATACGAAGCTGCGTCAGGAGCTCTTGAGCAGCAAAAAAGATCAGGCTGAGCTAGTGATGATCGTGGACCTGGAGAGAAACGACCTGGGAAAAGTTTGTCATTATGAATCTATTAAAGTAACTAACATTAGGCAGCTTGAAAAATATAGCACGGTTTATCAAACTACTTCCACTATTGAAGGACGGCTGTATAAAAATAAGGATATGGTCGATCTATTACGCGCTTGTTTTCCGGGCGGCTCAATTACAGGCTGTCCTAAAATCCGCGCCATGGAAATTATCGATGAGCTAGAGCCTGATGCGCGCCAGGCATATACCGGTGCGCTTGGATACATAAGTTTTAATCAAAATATGGATTTTAATATTCTCATCCGTTCGATCCTCAAGCGAGATAAGCAATTCTCTTTTAGTGTCGGCGGAGGCATTGTTTATGATTCTCTTCCGGAAAAAGAATATGAGGAAACGCTGATTAAGGCAAAAGGCATGCTGGAGGCGATACGATGAAAAAAAATAAACCAGAAGCAGCAATCGGCTTATTTGAAACCATGCGTTCGTTTAATGGCAAGATTGTTTATTTGGACGAGCATTTAAAAAGGATATTCAGCGCCGCGAAATTAATGAGAATGCAAAATTTATCTTCAGCTGTAAACTTAAAAAAACTGATTCAGGATACCGTCAAATCCAATAAAATAAAAGATTCCTACTTGAAGCTGGTTTTTTTGAAAAATAAGCGCAAGACCGATATTTCCGTGCTCGCGAAAAAATACCATCCCTTTAATGCCAAGAAATATAAAGAAGGCTTTCGCGTGCGCATCTCCAGCTTCTGGAAAGACGAATCCCACCCCTTTGCAGGATTAAAAACCACGGACCGCCTGATTTATGAATTAAGTTTTCAAGAGGCCAGGGCCAAGGGTTTTGATGAAGCCCTGCTTTTAAATTGTGAAAGGTCCTTGGCAGAAGGCTCAAGAAGCAATATTTTCTTTGTAAAAGATAAAATCCTTTTTACGCCTTCTTTGAAATGCGGTTGTTTAAACGGGATTACCAGAAAAGTGGTTTTTGATTTAGCGCAAAAATACAAAATAAGAACCAAAGAGGGAATTTTTAGCGTTGGAGATTTACTTGATGCAGATGAGGCATTCTTCACCAACTCCTTGATGGGAATTATGCCGGTAGGGATGGTCGAGCACAATAAAATCGGTAAAGGTGCGAATAAAATTACCAAGTTTCTTATGGAAAAATACCAGCGGCTTTTATGTCAATAAGAACAATTGAATTACCTTTTAAAACAAAAAAATCTACCTTAGCAACGGGCAGCCAAACTAAGAATACGCTTTGTTTTTTAGCAGGGAAGCGCGCCTATTTAAGCGAATTGCATCAGGACTTAACTCGTCCGGATGATTTTTTGAGTTTTGAGAAAGATGTAAAATATTTTTTGCACAAGAAGCCCAAGATTATTGCTTATGATCTACATCCAGAGTATCAATCCAGCAAATATGCCTTAAGCCTAGACCCTAGAGCCTACACCCTGGAGCCTATCCAGCATCATCATGCACACATTGTTTCTTGCATGATCGAAAATGAATTGAGCAATCAAAAGGTAATCGGGATTGCCTTTGACGGAACAGGGTTAGGTGCTGACGGAACACTTTGGGGAGGAGAATTTCTCGTTTGTAATTACAAAGATTTCAAAAGAGTTGCGTATTTAAAAGAAATTCCTCTTTTCGGCGGAGAGCGGGCAATACTTGAGCCATGGCGCTTGCTGGTTGCCTGGACCAACCAGTCCAAAGATCAGAAGAAGCTTCGGATTTTTAGAAAAATGTCTTTAGCGAATTTTAATTCTCCGCTCTCCAGTAGTATGGGACGGCTTTTTGACGCAGCGGCCAGCTTAATTCTGGGAAAAGATAGGGCTAATTATGAAGCAGAGTTAGCAATTGAATTGGAGAGGCTGGCTGGGAGTTATGCATCATCCATCAAAGGTTATAATTTCAAAATAATTAAGAATAAGGATAGTTATATCATAGATCCTACGCCAATTTTTAAAGGGATCGCCAAAGACCTGCAGGAAAAATTAGCGAAAGAAAAAATTGCCTATCGATTTCATTTAACCGTAGCGGAAATAATAGAAAAAACATGCCAATTAATGCGTAAGAGGAGTAAAATAAATAAAGTAGTGTTATCCGGAGGCGTGTTTCAAAATAAAATATTACTTAATTTAAGTTTAGAGTCTTTAAAAAAGAATGGTTTCAAAGTATTTTTTCACAAGAATTTATCCTGTAATGATTCAGGAATTTCCCTGGGCCAGGCAGTGATTGCAAGTTACCGGAGTTAAATTATGTGTTTAGCCATCCCAATGAAAATTAAAAAAATCGAAGGAAATTTCGCCCAGGTAGAGACTGGTAGGCTCATTAGAACGATTAATATTCAGATGATCCCTTCTTTGAGCCCGGGTGATTATGTGATTGTGCACGCCGGGTTTGCCATAGAAAAATTGGATCCGGCAAAGGCCAAGGAGACATTAAAACTAATCGATGAAATACGTTGATGAATTCCGCAACATAAAACTAGCAAGAAAGCTCGCGCTTAAAATCGAAGAGATTATGCCGCGGGGAAATATTAATATTATGGAAGTCTGCGGCAGCCATACCCAGAGTTTTTATCGCTTTGGCATCGATAAACTCCTTCCTAAAGGGCTAAGGCTTATCTCCGGCCCAGGCTGTCCTGTCTGCGTCAGCCCTCAGGAATATATTGACGCTGCAATAGAACTAGCCAATAACAGGAATAATATTATTTTGAGTTTTGGAGATATGCTGCGCGTGCCAGGGAGCAAATCCACATTGGAAAAAGCCAGGGCAGGAGGCGCCAATATCAGCATGGCCTATTCTGCGTTTGAAACAATTAAAGTAGCTAAAAAGAATCCGCAGAAAAAAGTTGTATTTCTTGCTGTTGGTTTTGAGACCACTGCCCCCACAATCGCGCTCAGTATTTTGCAGGCAAAAAAAGAGAAAATAAATAATTTATTTTTCTTGAGCAGCCTGAAATTAATCCCTCCGGCAATGCAGCACCTCTTGAATGACCCGGAATTAAAAATAGACGCCTTTCTCTGCCCGGGCCATGTCTCGAGTATTATTGGGGCCAAGGCGTATGAATTTATTCCTAAAAAATACTCCTTAGGCTGTTGTGTTACCGGGTTTGAGCCTGTAGATATTTTAGAGGGGTTGTATTTTTTGCTTAGGCAAATTGTAAGAAAGAAACCGAAAGCAGAGAATCAATATATCCGCGCGGTAACAAGAAATGGTAACTTGAAAGCGCAAAAAATAATCAAACAAGTTTTTGCAATCGCCGATACAAATTGGCGCGGATTAGGCGTGATTCCTAAGAGTGGATTGAAAATACGCGACGAATTTAGTAAATTTGATGCAGAAAGAAATTTCAGAATTAGACACATGACACATGACACAAGACACATGACACAGTGTAGATGCGCGGATGTGATCAAGGGGCTGATTAGGCCAAAGGAATGTAAATTATTTCGTAAGGCCTGCACCCCGGAAAATCCCTATGGCCCATGTATGGTTTCGCAGGAAGGAGCTTGTAATGCGTATTATAAATACCTTTAGAAGGTCAAAGGTTAAAAGTCAAAATTCAAAGGTTAAGGCTAAAAATCAAAGGTCAAAAGTTTGGATTATACCTTTAATAATTGGGTTTTGGGCTTTAGGCATCTTAATAAGTCATGCCGAAGACGCAGGTTTAGAGAATGCTGAATCTGCAGTTCAGCAGTCGCAGGAATATTATCAGAAAGCAGTGGATATTTATAAGGATCTGATTAAGCGCGGTAAGGACCTGAATGAACTGCACCTTAAACTCGGATCACTTTATTATAACCAGGGAGATTTTAAGGCAGCGATAGATGAATTCAAAAAAAGCCTTAATGAAGAAGCAAAAAAACTTTTGGCAATCTCATATTATCGCCTGGGTGATTTTACCGATGCCATTGATGCCTTCAATAAAAATAAGCTTCTGGATGACGAATCGCGTTTTTATCTGGGGATGACTGCGGAAAAACTGAATCTTTTTGATAAGGCGCTGGACGTTTACAAAAAAATTAAAGATAAAAAATATCTTGATGCCGCCCTGGAACGGATTAATTCAATCGAGAAGCAGGTAAATTTATTGCGTATTAACGAACTGGACGCAAGCGTTGCCAAGATTATCGCAAATAGCCCTCGAGAAGAAGAATATCCGCAGGCAGGGGCATTAGTCCTTCTGGCTGACGAAAATATCGAAGTTACCCCGCAAAATACCATGGTTTCTCAAATGCATTATGTAGTAAAGATCCTGAATGAGCGCGGAAAAGAGAATTTTTCCGAGAGCCAGATAGAATACGATTCAACTTTTGAAAAAGTTGAAATAGAATATGCGCGCACAATCAAGCCCGACGGAACAGTAGCTGATGTCGGTTCAAGGCATATCCGCGACGTCTCTAAATATCTTAACTTCCCTCTTTATAGCAATGCCAGGGTCCGGATTATTTCTTTTCCCGAAATTACGGAAGGCGCGGTAATTGAATATAAAGTCAGGGTTTATCGTAATGAACTGATCAATAAAAAAGACTTTGTTTTAAGTTATCAAGTCCAGGCCGCTGAACCGGTGATTAAGGCAACTTTCCGGGTCAGCCTTCCCAAAGAAAGGCAGCTTAATCTTAAGATTCTCAATGAAAAATATAATAACTTTGGCGCTAATCTTAAACCAGAGATAGATAAGGACGGCCTCGCGGTTTATACCTGGCAATTTGAAAAAATACCCCAAATTATTCCCGAATCAAACATGCCTCCTGTGGTAGAGATTAACCCCACGATGGCTATTTCAACCTTTTTCAGCTGGGAGGAAATCTATAAATGGTGGTGGTCTTTGGCAGAGAATAAAATTAAGGCAGATGCCGCGATTAAAAACAAAATCAGCGAGCTGGTAAGAAATAAAAAATCAGGCCTGGAAAAAATAAAAGCGATTTATAACTTCTGCGCCAAAGAAATCCGCTATGTTGCCGTGGAATACGGCCAGGCGGGGTATGAACCGCATAAAGCAGAGGATATCTTCAAAAATAAATACGGAGATTGTAAGGACCAGGCAATTCTTCTGGTAACAATGTTAAGAGAGGCAGGATTTAAAGCAAACCCGGTATTGATCTCTACAAAAGACTACTATAATTTAAACGAAGATTTCCCCTCTATGCTTTTTAACCACACAATTGCTATGGTAGATATTGATGGAAGGAACGTCTTTATGGATGCAACTGCAGATACCTGTTCTTTTGATGATTTGCCGTCGGCTGATCAGGCGAGGCAGGTGCTTGTTTTTAATCAAGACGGCTATAAAATACTGCCAACGCCTTTATATCCTGCAGAACATAACCTATTAAGGCAGAGCTTATTTATCGATGTCAATCCGCAAGAGTCTATTAAAGGTAAGCGGCTGGTATTAAGTTACGGAGTTTATGACCAGGCACAGCGTTACTGGTTATTATATACTCCTCCGGAATTAGTGGGAGAGGCCTTAAAAGAAAAAATTCAGGGTGTTTCCATCGGAGCAAAATTAATCAAATACGATGCCAATAATCTCAACGATTTAAATACCCCGGTTATCTTAGAATATTATTTTAGCGGCGAGGAATATTTTACCAATGCCGGAGATTTAAGGATTATGCCGCAGCTGGCCAACCTTGATACGACTCTTATCGCCAAGGATAAACGTAAATACGCTTTAGATTTTGAAATTCTGGATTATAAAGAAGCAAATTTCGAGGTTGCAATACCGGCTAATTTTGTTGTAAAATATATGCCTGAAAGTATTATTGAAGACAGCCCCTGGCTTAAGGCCTCCGTAGAATACAGCCAGGCAGGAAATAAAATTTTTCTCAAGCAAAAAACTATTTTGAAGAAAAAAACAATAGCAGAATCCGAATATCCTGCTTTTAAAGTTTTCTTTGAGGGCTTGGCCAAAAAAATCAAACAACGGGTGGTCTTGGAGAAAAAAAGATGACCGAACGCAGAAAATATATCAGGCTTGATTCGGTATTTCCGGTGCAATTCAGGCTCCTGACCAAAGACGGAAAATGCTTTGTTTCCGAATGGATGCAGGGATTTACCTGTAATATTAGCAAGGGCGGCATCTGCCTGGAAATAAATAATCCCAAGTCTGACCTGGCGGAAAAGATAAAAGAGCCGGGAATGAAATTAGACCTGGAGATTGCCATACCCTTGAGCGCTCAACCGGTAAATGTGCAGTCAGATATTATCTGGGTAAAAGAAAAAGAAGGCCAGCCGAAAAGATATATATTGGGTTTAAATTATATTGCCATGCCTCTCCATCATAATAAGCGTATCATGCGCGTTGCCTGGACAAAGAGATTATTTGCGCCAATTGCTTTGGGCATCATCGTTATCTTGGGGATTGGTTTTGCCCTCGGTAGCTATCTAAATTTTATTTTAATTGAAGGTAACCGGGCATTGGTAGATCAGCTTGTGGGTATTGTCCAGGATTCAACTGTTGCCAAGCAGATAGTCAAACAGATCAATAAAGACAAAGAAGAACTAGAAATAAAACTCCATACCTTAAAGAATCAACTTGGTGCGGCCGTTGAAGAGCGGGCGAAATTAAGTGAAAAGGCAGAGCTCAAAGAAATAAATACTACTAAGCGGCTCGAAGAATCAAATCGCTTAATTGATAAATTGAATAAAGATAAAGAAAACCTGCAAGAGAAACTTATTGCCTTGCAGAGTAAAGAAAATACCGTGTCGGAGGACCTCATGCGCCTAAATCGCAAAAAAGCAACTTTGGAAAAAGCGAATCTGGACAAAATGTATCAATGGTTAAAAATACATCAAAGCCCGCGCACAGGTTTAGTGATGAGTTTTGAAGGAGACGGGGATATTTCAAACTGGGGTTTTACTTATGACCAGTCTTTGGCATTGTTGGCCTACTCAAACTTTGGGGATTTTTCCCGCGCAAAGAAGATATTGAATTTCTTCGATAAAAAAGCAGAGAGGGCCAAGGGCGGATTCCTCAATGCCTATTATGTCAATGACGGTAAACCTGCGGAGTATGCCGTGCACAGCGGGCCGAATATTTGGCTGGGGATTGCCATTGCCCAATACACTAAGATGAGCGAAGATACGACTTATTTAAAATTGTCAGAAGAAATTGCCCGGAATATTATGAAGCTGCAGGCAGAAGATACAGAAGGTGGCCTGCGCGGCGGATGGGAGGTAGAATGGTTTGCCACTGAACACAACCTTGATGCCTATGCGCTTTTTAATATGCTTTATGCATTGACTAACAAAAAAGAATATCTCGCCTCAAGAGATAAAATATTGGATTGGCTCTTGACCCATACCTATGATAAATCAGATGTGCCGATTAAAAGAGGCAAAGGCGATGGCACCATTGCCACAGATACCTATGCCTGGTCAATCGCCGCTATCGGGCCGGAGAAATTGGAAAAAATCGGCATGAATCCTGAGAGGATTTTGGAGTTTGCAGAAAACAATTGCGCGGTAGAGGTAGATTATAAACGGCCAGAGGGAAAAAGTGTAAAAGTGAAAGGATTTGATTTTGCTCCGAACAGGCATGTCGGCCGTGGAGGCATCGTTTCTTCCGAGTGGACGGCGCAGATGGTCATTTCGTTTAGGATCTTGGCGGATTATTATTATAAAAAAGGCCTGATTGCCAAGGGCCGCAGTTATGAATTTAAGGCAGATGACTATTTGTCTTCTTTAAGCAATATGGTTATCTCCAGCCCTTCTGCTTCCGGACAGGGGGAAAGTTGTCTTCCTTATGCCACGCTTGATTTTGTGGACACCGGGCATGGCTGGACAACGCCAAAAGGGAGAAGTACGGGTTCAGTTGCAGGCACTGCCTATACGCTTTTTGCCTACTACAAATTTAATCCGCTTGAATTAAAGCAATGAAAAGAAAATTAGCATCGATCTATGAAAAACTCTATAAAAGTTTCGGGCCCCAGTATTGGTGGCCGGCAGAGAGCCATTTCGAGGTAATGGTCGGGGCAATTTTGACACAAAACACAAATTGGTCCAATGTCGAGAAGGCAATTAAGAATCTTAAAGAAAATAAGCTTTTGACGCCGCGCAAACTCTATAAATTACCGGATAGAAAATTAGCAGCACTGATCAGGCCCGCAGGCTACTTTAACATCAAAACAAAACGGCTCAAGAAATTTTTGAAATTTTTCCTGGAATCCTACCAGGCAGATATAAAAAAGATGTCCCGGGCGGATGTTAAGGAATTACGGGCGCAATTACTCGAGGTGCACGGCGTCGGCCCGGAAACCGCAGATTCAATCTTGCTTTATGCCCTGAATAAACCGATATTCGTGATTGATGCTTATACAAAAAGAGTGCTCACCCGGCACAAATTAATCAAAGCAGGCGCGGATTATCAATCAGTGCAGGATTTATTTATGAAAAATCTTAAAAAAAACACAAAATTATTTAATGAATATCATGCTTTGCTGGTAAAATTAAATAAAGAGTTTTGCCTAAAGAAAGAGCCAAAATGCGCAACCTGCCCGTTGAATTAAAAAAATCGTTACATATCCCTCAGGGCCGGATCAAGAAAATTATCAGAGATTTTCATTCTGAAATGTCAAAGGGGCTAGCTGGAAAGAAAAGTTCTTTGAAGATGATTCCTACTTATGTTGACCGGCCTAGCGGTGCAGAAAAAGGAAAGTTTATCGCCTTGGATTTAGGGGGGACAAATTTCCGTGTCGTGCAAATCGAACTCGACGGAAAAGGCGGGATTCATCACCCTATTGAAAAGAAATTCGTGCTCCAGAAAGAGAATATGCATGGGAGAGGGACAGGGCTCTTCGATTTTATTGCAGCAAGTATCAAGAGCTTTTCCAAAGAACAGAATATCAGTAGTAACGAGAAAAGAGAAATTGGTTTTACCTTTTCTTTCCCGATCAAACAAACCGGGATTGCCAGCGGAATACTGGTCAACTGGACAAAAGATTTTTCCGCAAGCGGAGTGGTTGGCCATGATGTAGTGAAATTGCTTAACGATGCCTTGGCAAGGGCAGGGCTGTTTAATATTAGAATTGCCGCACTGGTAAATGATACGGTTGGCACGCTGATTGCCCAGGCCTATGGCGATAAGTTAACTGACATTGGCCTTATCCTCGGCACAGGGACAAATGCCTGCTATGTGGAAAAATTAGAGAAGATTAAAAAATGGGAAGGGAAAAAATCAAAAAACGCCTCAATGATTGTAAATATAGAATGGGGGAACTTCAATAAGCTTCCCCGGAATAAATTCGACCTGTTATTGGACAATAATTCCAAAAACAAAGGAGAACAAGTCCTGGAGAAAATGGTTTCTGGAATGTATCTGGGAGAAATCACCCGGCTTGTGCTCATTGACTTGGGCCTCAATTCTTTCAAGAAAAAATATAGTTTTAAGACAGAATTTATGTCAAGGTTTGAGGGTGATACAAGTGCAGGGCTGTCGAAGATTGAGTCGGATTTAAAGGGCCTGGGAATAAAAAATTCATCTTTGGCAGAAAGAAGATTAATTAAAGAAGCCTGCCAAATTGTCTCTCAAAGAGGCGCGCAAATCAGCGCCGCAGCCTTGGCCGCGGTGGTTACGAAAATCGACCCTGGGTTAAAAGAGAAACATACTATTGCTATCGACGGAAGCCTTTTTGAAAAACACCCCGGTTTCTCCAGGAACATGCAGCATACTTTAGATAAAATCTTCGGCAAAAAAACCCTTCGATTAAGGACGGTTTTGGCAAAAGACGGCTCTGGTAGAGGTGCTGCCATTATTGCGGCCTTGGCCAGCTCGCAGAAAGAATAAATAATTTTTTAAAGGGGGCAAATGTTACGCAAGGTTTTTATTTTTATGCTTTTTGTTTTTTGCCTGATAAGGTTTTCTTATGCCGCACCTTGCTATGGCACGAAAATGCCGGAAAAGCACAAATTATTTGCCAGCCTTGAATCTTACAGCCTTTTTAAGAGATATTTGGAAAATAGCCAGGGAAAAATGCGCAGCCAGCAGCAATTTTACGGCATGTCTTTTGGCGTGTTTCACTGGCTCTCCATAGATTTAAAAGCCGGGGCAGGAAATATTAAACAGCATCCTTTAGGCAGTGACGAAGTAGATTACTCGACGAGCTTTGCCGGAGGATATGGCCTGAGGTTAAAATTTTTTGAGAAAGATAAAATAAAGGCAGTGTTGGGATTCCAGCATATCAGCGTGCATCCGAAAAGCACGCATTTAGGCGATGTAAAAAATAAAGCCATTCTAGATGACTGGCAATGGTCGCTTCTGGCCTCCTATAGTTTTAAAAGGTTGACCCCCTACTTAGGCACCAGATGGTCGCGGGTAGATTATATTCATTGGATAGGAGACAATAGAAAGCGCACGATGTCGGATTTTACAAAAAGTGTCGGCTTTATTTATGGAATGGATGTGCCGATTACCGAGAGATTTTGGTTGAATATAGAAGGCTCGGCTTTTGATAGCGATGCCTTGGCGTGTAGTATTAATTATAGTTTTTAGCGGGTCCTGCCTGCTGCGCCCCTTGCCCGTGCTCGCTATGGCTGCGCGCGGTCAAGGGGCTCCGCAGTCACCCGCTAAAAACTAATATGAGATGATTAATAAAAAGCGACTCGTTAAGCTGACACAAAAATTAATTCAAATCAATTCGGAGAATCCCGGAGGGGATGAATTTGAGATTGCCAAATTTGTGAAAAAATACCTCGAGGATTTGGGATTAAGGCCGAAGATTTATACCTTCGCCAAAAAGCGTTCGAATGTAGTTTGTACTTTGGCAGAAAGCAATAGGAAGCAATCGTTACTGATTACCCCGCATTTAGATACCGTGCCTGCGGGAAAAAGCTGGAACATTGATCCTTTTCAAGGAATAATCCGTAAAAATAAAATTTTTGGGTTAGGTGCGACTGATTGTAAGAGTAATTTAGCAGTGAGTATGGAAGTGATCAGGAGCCTCATCGAAGATAAAATTAAATTAGGCTATAATTTAATTTTTGCCGCTACTGCTGATGAAGAAAGCGGTTCACAATTAGGCCTTGAGCTGTTATTAAATCGAAAAATCCTGCAGCCCGATGTTGCACTAGTTTTGGATGCGGATGATTACAGTATTGTTGTGGCACAAAAAGGCCTTTTGCACCTTAAAATAAAAATTAATGGCAAAAAGGCACACGGTGCTTATCCTTGGCTGGGAATAAATGCCATTGATATAGCGATGAAGATAATTCAGGAAATTAAAGCATATAAATTTTCTCACCTCAAGAACAAGTACCTCAAAGGCCCGACGGTGAATATCGGGACGATAAAAGGCGGGGATAAGGTGAATGTCGTGGCAGACTGGAGTGAATTCGAATTAGATTTGCGTTTTTTGCCCGGAGAATCGTCAAAGAAGCTTATTTGGAATATCAAAAATATCGTCAAGGCCAATGCCAGGCAGTTTAAAATTGAACTTTCCGGAGTCCAGGAGCCATTTTTGATTGCGGAAAAGCATCCGCTTGTCGTGCATTTACAAAAGGCAATGCAGCAAGAATCAGTAAGGCCTAGATTAGAAGGCTCTGAAGGCGCAACCACGATTTCATTTTTTCAAGAAAAAAATATCCCTTCAATTGCTACTGGTTTTGGAAAAGAAGGCGTGGCGCACATGGCAAATGAATACGCAGAGATTTCAACATTGTACAAGGGCGCTAAGATTTTAGAGAGATTCTTAAAGAGCTATAGATTTAATGTCAAAGATCAAAATTCAAATGTCAAAAATAAATCTAAAATCTAAATGTCAAAAAATAGTTTTGTTATTTGATATTTGTGTTTTGATATTATTTTGTCATTTGTGCTTTGGCATTTGTCATTCATTACCTAAGGAGTAGCTAATATGGAAGGTATTAAAATTACTAAGCAACCCAGGTTAAAGAATCCTTATTTAATTGTTGCCTGGCCGGGAATGGGTGAAGTGGCATTTAAGGCAGCAAGTTTTCTTGTGGAGAAATTAGGCGCAGTGGAATTTGCCGAAATCCTTCCCCATGACTTTTTTTATCTTACCGCAGGCGTAGTCAATGAGGGAATACTCACTATCCCCCAGATGCCATCAGGGAAATTCTATTATTATAAAACCCCTGCCGCAAAAACCGGAGGGCCCGCTAAGCAGCCCGTCGGAAAAACAGGAAATGACCTGATTATTTTTGTGAGCAATGCCCAACCAGACCTGGCCAAGGCCGAGAGTTATTGCGAAAGAATTATCTCCCTTGCCAAGTTATTTAAAATAAAACAGGTGATTAGTTTTGCTGCAATGCCGCAGGCAATAGATCATACGCATATCCCCGCAGTCTGGTTTGCCTCTACTTCCAAGGAATTGAGTGCTGAGCTTACAAAACTAAATCTCAATGTACTTGCACAGGGACAAATTAGCGGGATGAACGGATTATTCTTAGGCGTGGCAAAAAGAGCGGGTCTCGACGGATTCTGCCTCTTGGGAGAAATCCCGCTCTACACGATTCAAATCGAAAATCCCAAGGCCGCATATGTCGTGCTTGAGGCATTAAATAGAATATTGCATATACCAATAGAATTAAATGGCCTTTTAGAGCAGGCCCAGACCATGGAAGAAGAAATCAATAAACTGCTTGATTATTTAAAGGTCTCGCCTGCAGCAGAGGTGCCGATCAGTGAAGAAGATATCGAGAAGATTAAAAAATCCCTGGGGCAATTAACTAAATTGCCGATTTCCGTAAAAGAAAAAATTGAGCAGCTTTTCACGCAGTCAAAAACGGATATCGCCAAGGCACAGGAATTAAAAGTAGAGCTGGATAAGTGGAACGTTTATAAAGAATACGAAGACAGGTTCCTGGATCTATTCAAAAAGAATAACGATACCAATAATTAGTAAAAATGAATAATATCTCAACGATCGTCTTTGACCTGGGCAGGGTTTTGATTGATTTTGATCACAATCTGGCAGCAGAGAGGATTAAGCGCTTTACCAATAAATCCGCACAGGAAATCTATGAACTGATTTTCTCCTCGGATATTACCATACTCTTCGAGGAAGGCAAGATTTCTCCCCAGGAATTCTTTGCAAAAATGAAGGCGATGCTCGAACTCAATTTAAGCTACGAAAGCTTTGTGCCGATCTGGAATGAAATATTTTTTTGGACAGCACAAAACCGTGCGGTCTACGGCTTGGCGAGCTCTCTTAGGCAGCGCTATAAAATTGTAGTACTTTCTAATATTAATATCTTGCATTATGAATATCTAAAACAATATTTTCCTCTTTTTTCGGCATTCAATCATGTCTTTACCTCCTTTGAATTAGGCTGTATTAAGCCGGGGCATGAAATTTACAAAAAAACGCTAGAAAAACTTAATGTTTCTGCCAGCGAAGTCTTTTATACAGACGATAGGCAGGAGTTAGTGGAAAGCGCCAGGCAGTTAGGGATAAACAGTTTTTGTTTTACCGGAATCCATCAATTAAAGAGCGATCTTACCAGTATAGGAGTGAATATAAATTAAGATGACGTCTAGCAAAATCCTTTTGAGCCATGGTAGCGGCGGAAACTTGATGCATAATTTAATCAAGGATGTTTTGCTCTCCAGGTTGAATAATCCCGTATTAGCAAAACTTCAGGATAGCGCCTCCATTGATTACAAAGAGCAGCTTGCTTTTACCACGGATTCCTTTGTCGTCAGCCCGCTAAATTTCCCCGGAGCAGATATCGGAAAACTTGCGGTTTGCGGAACGATAAATGATTTGGTGGTTGCAGGAGCAGAACCGGAATATCTTTCTCTCGGCCTGATTATCGAAGAGGGTTTAGAAATAAAAACACTTGAGCGTATCGTTGATTCAATTGCAAAAACTGCGAAACTCGCAAAGGTTTATATTGCTACCGGCGACTTAAAGGTGGTAGAAAAAGGCGCTTGTGATAAATTATTTATCAATACCTCTGGCATCGGCAGAATAATTAAGAATGTAAAGCTTTCCGTAGATAGAATTAAGCCCACGGACAAAATTATTACGACCGGAGCAATCGGCGAACACGGCCTGGCAGTTTTGACCAGCCGTAAGGGGATTGGGTTAGAATTTAATATAAAAAGCGATTGCGCAGCCTTAAATCAATTAATTATCCCCCTGCTTAAAAAAACTCAAGGCATAAAATTCATGCGCGATCCGACGCGGGGAGGCCTTGCCACTACGCTTAATGAAATCTCGCAGGCCTCTGGCAAGGGGTTTATTATTCACGAAAAAAATATTCCTATCTCGTCAAAGGTAAAGGCAGCTTGTGAACTTCTCGGTATTGACCCTTTATACGTGGCTTGCGAAGGAAGGGCAGTGATCATCGTAGATGATAAAAACGCAGGAAAAATTTTAAGCCTATTGAAAAAAAATCCCCTGGGCCGAAACGCCAGAATCATCGGCGAGGTGATAAAAGAGCCAAGAGGAAAAGTAATTTTAGAGACAGTGATCGGTTCCGAACGGATTATTGATATGCTTACCGGTGATGCGCTTCCGCGTATCTGCTAAAACTCACCATGAAAACAAATAAATTCCAAAAAAGATTTTATCGCGATTGGGTAAAGGCAAAAGATTTATACACAAGCCGCGTTGTGTTTAAAGAAACCGACCTGGAGATTTTAACTGATAAGGCTATAGATGAGAAATTCGTGAGAGAAAAAATAAAATTCTATCGTTGGCAGATTGAAAGCTATATTGATAAGGATAAGAGATTTCTTACTGCACTTAAGCCGATAAACGTAGAAATTAACGCTCCACTGGTTGTGAAAGAGATGGCAAAGGCGGCAAAAGCCGCAGGTGTCGGCCCGATGGCAACAGTTGCCGGAGCAATTGCGCAAATTTTAGGGAAGGATTTGTTAAAGCAGGGATTTAAAGAGGTAATTATCGAGAACGGCGGGGATTTATTTTTAAAAAGCAAAAAAACGCGCACCGTCGGCATTTACCCAGGTAAATCTGAATTATGGAAGGGTTTGAAATTAAAAATAAAACCTAATAATGCACCAATAGGGATTTGTACTTCATCAGGAACAGTCGGCCATTCTTTAAGTTTTGGCTTGGCAGACAGCGTGGTAATCTTGGCGAAAGACGCGGCATTGGCAGATGCAGTAGCAACTGCTACCTGTAACCGCGTAAAATCAGCAGATGACCTGGAATCTAGCCTGGAATTTGCTAAATCTATTAAAGGAATTACCGCAGTTGTGATTATTCTAAAAAATAATCTTATCAGTTGGGGAAAAATCGAATTTACAAGTTAAATCATCCATCAAATCCCAAGTTTTCTCTTAAAATACTTGACAATTTGCTGACAATATGATAAAAAATATTTAAGTGTGAATATTTTTTAATGAGCATGGAGGATTAATTAACTAAATTGGAAAATTAAGGGTTTTTTAAAAGGGCTAAAGATACAGGGCCCTTATTTTTTTTAATTCAACGCATATGAAAACAGTAGGCCTAACATACGATCTAAAAACAGATTACAAATTCAGAGCAGGCGATCCGCCGGATGCCAATGCGGAATACGACCATCCCTCGACAATTGATATTATTGCCGACGCTATTGCCTCGCAGGGGTATAAGGTTAAAAAAATAGGCAATGCCTTAAATGTCCTGGAGCAACTGGATAAGCTTGATGTTGATATTGTTTTTAATATTTCCGAAGGCTCAACCGGCAGAAACCGGGAATCGCAGGTGCCGATATTATTGGAAATGGCAGGGGTTCCTTATGTAGGAGCGGACGCCCTTACTTTATCGTTGACATTGGATAAGGTAATGGCGAAAAAAGTTTTTATCTCGGAAAATATCCCCACGCCAAAATTTTTTGAAGTAAAGAATATCGAATCATTGAAAGATAGCGATCATTTGAAGTTCCCATTAATAGTAAAACCGCGTTTTGAGGGCTCATCAAAAGGCCTCTCAGAAAAATCCCGCGTTGAGAACCTCGATGAATTAAGAAAACAATCTGAATACCTGATTAATACCTATAAACAGCCGGCATTAGTCGAAGAGTTTATATCCGGCCTTGAATTTACTGTGGCTGTCATTGGTAACGATAACCCGATAGCATTGCCCGTGGTACAGGTTAAGATCGACGGAGAAACTAAGCTCGGCGATAAATTTTATACCTTTGCCCGGATTTCGTCGGATCGCCTGGAATATGTTTGCCCCGCAGAAGTGAGTAAAGAATTAAGCGATAAAATTGCTGATATTGCGGTGAAGGCCTATCAATCTGTGGATTGCCGCGATTTCGGAAGAGTGGATTTTAGGGTAGACAATGCAGGCAATGCCTATGTTTTAGAGATTAATCCGCTGCCGTCCCTTTCAACAGAAGACGTCTTCCCGCTGGTGGCAAAAGAAATCGGGCTTACCTATAATGAAATTATCGGGAAAATTATAAAAATAGCGCTAGAGAGGTATAACATAAAATAATGCGCGTTGCCCTGACCTATAATTTAAAAAAAATTGATGCCACTAAACCGGCGGATTATTTTTCGGAATTTGATTCAGAAGAAACAGTATTTGCGATTAGAGACGCCCTGCATAAAAAAGGCCACAGCGTTGAGCTCCTCGAGGCAGAACACCGTAATTTATTTTCTTATTTCAGAAAAAACAAAGTTGATATAGTCTTTAATATCGCTGAGGGTAAAGGCGGAAAACTGCGCGAATCAGAAATCCCGGCGCTGCTCGAATATTTAAATATCCCCTACACCGGTTCAAATACTTTTTCTCTTGCCCTGGCATTGAATAAGGCGCTCACCAAAAAAATCTTAGCCGCGGAAAATATTCCTACGCCGAACTACCAGGTATTTACTACAGGAGACGAAGAGCTGGAAGCGGAATTAAAATTTCCCTTAATCGTAAAACCCAATTGTGAAGGCTCTGGTAAAGGAATTACATCAACAAATGTTGTAAAAAATAAAAAAGAGTTGTATAATAAAATAAAAGAAACAATCAATAATTATAAACACGAAGCATTGGTCGAAGAATTTATCGAAGGCAAGGAATTAACAGTCGGGATTTTAGAAAACGGTAAAACTACTATCTTGCCGGTATTGGAAATAGATTTTACCACTTGTCAGAAAAGCGGAGAATATTTTTATTCCTGGAGGATGAAAGAATTCCAGGGAGATAAAACCGCTGGCCTTACCCCAACCTTTCATTGCCCGGCAAGAATTGACCGGGAAACCGAAAGGCTGGTGAAGGAAACTGCTTTAAGGACGCATCATGCTGTTGGTTGCTTTGATATTTCGCGCACGGATATCCGTTTGAGTAAAGATAACGTGCCTTATGTTTTGGAAATAAATCCTTTGCCTGGGCTTAATCCCAGTGAATCAAATTTTCCCTTGATGGCCTATGCCACGGGAATGCGTTATGAAGACCTGATCGAAGCAGTGTTGGTGAGCGCCTTGAAAAGAAAGGGACAAGTTGGCTAGTTCGAATAACCACGTAGAAACAATCGAAAATCAAAAAGCGCAATCCGAAATAATTCTTCCTCAACGTTCCAGCAGGAGGCAGCGGGATTATCAGCAAATTGCAATTTATAAAGATGTAAATCCGCTGGATTGGGAAGATTGGCATTGGCAGCTAAAGAATAGAATCCGCACCAAAGAAGAACTTTCCCAGATTATTAAATTAACTCCCGACGAAGAAAAAGGCACGGAAAAGGCAAAAGGCAGATTGGCAATTGCGATTACGCCTTATTGGGCGAGTTTAATTGACCCGGAAGACCCTGATTGTCCGATCAGGCGCCAGGCAGTGCCTGTAAGCGCAGAAACCCTGGTTTCTCCGCATGAAATGACTGACCCTTGTGCCGAGGATCGTGACTCACCTGCACCGCATTTAGTGCATCGCTATCCGGATAGAGTTTTATTGCTCGCCACAGAACACTGTGCCATGTATTGCCGGCATTGCACCAGGCGCAGGCTGGTGGGAGAGCGTGAGGCGCAAAATAACGGGTCTTTATCCAGATTCGACGCAGCAATCGAATATATCAAAGAGAACCGTAAAATTAGGGATGTCCTAATTTCAGGAGGAGATCCACTAACTCTGGAAGATGAAGAGATTGAGAATCTAATTGAGAGAATCCGTGCGATTTCTCATGTGGAATTTTTAAGGCTGGGTACACGCGTGCCGGTAACCTTGCCGCAGCGCATTACCGAGAAATTAACCAATATGTTGAAGAAATATTCTCCGATTTGGATGAGCGTACATTTTAATCATCCCAAGGAAATCACCAAGCGTTGCAAAATTGCCTGTGATATGCTTTCCGACGCAGGAATCCCCTTGGGCAGCCAAACTGTCTTGTTAAAAGGTATCAATGACCGGCCTTATATTATGAAAAAACTGATGCAGGAATTACTGCAGATCAGGGTCAGGCCGTATTATATTTATCAATGCGATCCAGTAAGAGGCACACAGCATTTCAGGACACCCGTGGCAGTAGGAATCAATATTATGGAAAAACTGCGCGGCCATACCTCCGGTTATGCCATCCCTACCTATGTGATTGACGGCCCTGGCGGCGGCGGAAAAATCCCCGTTGGGCCGAACTATATCCTTTCCCAGGCAAAAGGTAAATATGTCTTGCGTAATTACAAAGGCAAGATTTATACCTATCTTGAATAATTTCAGCAGTTTTATCGCCTAATTAAATCCCTGCTTTTATTCCTTGACCCCTCATCTTACCTATTATATAATTGCTAAATCAGATAAAATCCAATTGTTATCACTGTTATTTTCCCCTAAAAACCTTTCAATCAGAGAAGGAGCGGAAATAATATGGATGCCAAGAATAAGCGGAATTTTATCATTTTGGGCCACGCCCAATCAGGAAAAACCTCACTTGCCGAAAGCATGCTTTATGCCTGCCGCTCCACCAACCGCAAAGGAAGCGTGAATGACGGGACAACTATCAGTGACTACAGCTTTGATGAAATCGAAAGAAAGAGCTCAATCAATTCAAGTTTTCTCTTTTGCGATTACAGAGGTGCAAGGATCCAGGTGATTGACACCCCTGGCTATGCGGATTTCTTCGGGGAAGTGATTTCCGGGCTGCGCGCAGTTGACAGCGTGTTGATTGTGGTTGATGCTGCAAGCGGCATTGAAGTCGGCACTGAACGCGCCTGGCAGATTGCTGAAGAAGCCAATCTTCCCTGCATGGTTTTTATTAATAAAATGGATAAGGATGGCACGGATGCGAAAAAAACCCTGCAGGATATCAAATCAAGATTATCCAAGAACTGCGTAATTATAGATTCTTTGGAAGACCCGGATTTAATGGAGGCAATCGCGGAAAGCGACGACAATCTGCTGGTAAAATACTTAGAAACTGTTAAATTAAGCCAGGAAGAGATTAAGAACGGGCTGAAACAAGCAGTGTTACTTCGTAAGCTATTCCCAGTTTGTTCGGGTTCGAGCCTTACAGATAAGGGCGTCCCTGAATTATTAGAAGACATTGTGCAATATTTACCTTGCCCCTTGGAGCATGCGCCGGTTGCCGGCACTAATCCCTCTAAAGCGGATGAAATAAAAGAAATTGAATGTAAGCAAGAAGGCGGGTTAACCGCTTTTGTATTTAAGAGTATTTCTGACCCATACGTCGGACAGCTTTCACTCTTACGCATTTTTTCCGGCAGCCTGATGCCGAATACAAATTTTTACAATGTAAACAAAAGGACAAAAGAAAGAATCGGACCGATTTATATGCTGCAAGGCAAGGAACAAAAGACCATTGATAGCGCTTCTTGCGGAGACATCATTGCCATTGCTAAATTAAAAGATACCCTGACTGCTGATTCGATCACGCAAGATGAAAAGAACCAGGTGTTGTTTGACCCGATTATTTTCCCTGAAGCGGCAATCTCTGCGTCAGTGAAACCTAAATCCCGCCAGGATGAAGATAAAATTTCCCAGGCCTTGCATAAACTTAGCGCAGAAGACCCGACTTTTAAATTTATGCACGACCCGCAAAGCAAAGAGTTGATTATTTCCGGCTTAGGTGACCTGCATCTTACGGTAATGGTGGGTAGAATAAAAAAAAGATTTAATGTCGATGTTGATTTAGGCACCCCGAAGGTTTCTTATAAAGAAACAATCTCCAAAATGATCAAAGTCCAGGGGAAATTTAAGCGGCAGTCCGGCGGCCGCGGCCAATACGGCGATGTCTGGATCGAAGTGCAGCCTTTGGAAAGAGGCAAGGGTTTTGAATTTGTCGATAAAGTTTTTGGCGGCGCGATCCCGAGGAATTTTATTCCTTCTGCGGAAAAAGGCATTGTCCAGGCCTGTGCTGAAGGCGCGGTAGCAGGGTATCCAATCGTTGATATCCGCGTAACACTGGTGGATGGATCTTATCATGATGTCGATTCATCGGATATGGCCTTTCAAATTGCCGGGGCCATGGCCTTACGTAAAGCAGTTGCCGAGGCAGGCCCGGTGCTACTTGAGCCGGTGATGGATGTGGAGATTGTCATCCCCGAAGAATACCTGGGCGCGATTACCGGAGACATCAATTCCCGCCGGGGGCATATGGTGGGTATGGACATTAAAGGCAAGTCGCAAATTGTCAAAGCCACTGTTCCGCTTTCTGAGATGTTTACCTATGCCAATGACCTGCGTTCGTTTACCGGAGGCAGGGGTTCATATACGATGAGATTTTCTCATTACGCTGAAGCACCGCATAAAATTGCTGCAGCTATAATCAGTCAATATCAAGCATCTAAAAAACAGGAAGTCGAGGTTTAGGAAATTGAAGATCGGAATTTTTGGAATCGATATTTTTTCAGAAGGCAAGGCTAATTTGATGGACGAAAGGATTAAAACCCTTGAGCAGATGTTTAAGTCTGCCAAGCGGGTTTACTCCCAGGTGGATATTCTTAAAGCAGAAGACAAAATTAAAGAGGCAGATGGGTTAATTGCCTTGGAAAGCGCAAAATTGGTCTTGATTATGACGGACCTGGAGTTTATTGAGTTACGCTTAGAGCGCAGCGCAGATGAAAATGAAAAGAAGATCCTCGCGCATTTTAAAGAGCAGTTGGACAAAGAAAGATTGCTTAATGAATTGAGCCTGACAGAAGAAGAAAAAAAGGCAATCTCCGGTTATCCCTTCTTAACGGTCAAGCCGATTTATTTTGCCAAGGAGGCAGAACTGGAAGATAAAGATAAATTATTGTTATCGGCCTATGATTCTTTAGGCTACGCGCAATTCTTTACCGCCGGAGAAAAAGATTCACATAGCTGGTCGATTAAAAAAGGGGCGAATGCCTGGGAAGCAGCAGGCTGCATTCATTCCGATATTCAAAAGGGCTTCATCCGTGCAGAAGTGGTGAATTTAAAGGACCTCATCGCTGATGGCGGCCTGAATCAGGCGCGCAACAATAACCACATCCGCCTTGAGAATAAGGAATACATCGTTCAAGACGGAGATTACATTACCTTCCGCGTCAATAAGTAGCCATTCTTTAATAATAATTCTTACTTTTGAAAGGAGAAACTTTTCAATGGTGAAAGTCAATCGTGCATTAATCAGTGTCTCGGATAAAACCGGAATCGTGGATTTTGCCAAAGAACTTAATGTCCTGGGGATTGAAATTCTTTCTACCGGAGGCACGGCAAAGTTGTTAAAAGAAAATAATATTCCGGCAATCGAAGTTTCAAATTATACCGGTTTTCCTGAAATGCTCGATGGCCGTGTAAAAACACTCCATCCTAAGATTCATGCCGGGTTGCTTGCTTTGAGAGAAAACAAGGAGCACATGGAAACCTTAAAGCAACATAATATCGGCTTGATTGATATGGTGGTAGTGAATTTATACCCTTTTGAAAAAGTCATCCAGAAACAAGGTGTCCCGATTGAAGAAGTGATTGAGAATATTGATATTGGCGGCCCAAGCATGCTGCGTTCAGCGGCAAAAAATCACCAGTCAGTGGCCGTGGTTTGTAATCCCGTCCGCTATGCGGAAATTATTAGAGAGCTCAAAGAAAATAAAAAAGTTATTTCAAAGAATACCCTGCAGGAGCTGGGCATCGAAGTTTTTAGGGCCACCTCAAATTACGACGGAGTGATCCATAATTATCTCAAAGATCATATTTTACACTCAGGCGCTGGCAAGTTGGAATTTCCCCAAAACCTGAATTTAGGGTTTGCAAAAATTCAAGAGTTGCGTTATGGCGAGAACCCGCATCAAAAGGCGGCATTCTACGCAGAAAAAGGTAATTCCAGCGGGCTCACTACTGCCAGGCAGCTCTGGGGCAAAGAATTGTCTTTTAATAATATCCTGGATTTAAACGCAGTGGTAAATATTGTTAAAGAGTTTAAGGACCCGGCAGTCGTCTTTGTGAAACACAATAATCCCTGTGGAGTTGCGGAAAATAAGGATCTCCTCAAGGCCTATCGCGATGCCTGGAGCTGTGATAAGCTTTCCGCTTTTGGAGGGATTGTCGCGGTAAATAGAAAAATTGATTTAACCCTGGCTAAATTGATTGCCAAGAGCGGATTTCTCGAATGTATCATTTGTCCGGAATTCGCAAAAGACGCCCTGGAAATTTTAAAAGCAAAAAAGAATGTCCGGCTGCTTGAATCGGCAAAAATGCTCGAGCCGGTAATTCAACTGGATTTTAAAAGAGTAAGCGGCGGATTACTTGTGCAGGATGAAGATAGCATCACGTTTAACGAGAATAATTTAAAAGTCGTGACCAAAACCAAGCCCACAAAAAAAGACCTGGAATCCCTGATTTTCGCCTGGAAAGTTGCAAAACACGTGAAGTCCAATGCGATAATCTTAACCCGGGGGACAAAAACCGTAGGAATTGGGGCGGGCCAAATGTCACGGGTGGACTCTGTGTTTATTTCAACGAAGAAAGCGGGCAAACTTGCAAAAGGCGCGGTGCTGGCATCAGACGCCTTTTTCCCGAAGGAAGATGCAATCCAACTGGCTGCAAAATATAAAATCAAAGCAATTATCCAACCCGGCGGCTCCATTGCGGATGAAGCAATAATTAAAATGGCGGATAAATACAAAATCCCGATGGTCGTAACCGGAATCAGGCATTTCAGGCATTGATGTATGACCTACCCGGAAACAATCAAATATTTAGAATCTTTTGTTAATTACGAAAAGATTCCCGCTTATCCTTATAAAGAATCTTTAAAGCTAGAGCGGATTAAGGATTTTTTAAGTTTAATCGGTAATCCGCAAGATAGCTTAAGGTGTATCCATGTTGCAGGTACCAAAGGCAAAGGCTCAACCTGCGCCTTTATTACCTATATATTAAGGGAAGCGGGATACAGGGTGGGATTATATACATCACCGCATTTATCGGATTTTAGGGAACGGATAAGAATTCTGGACACAAGACACAAGACACAAGACACAAGAAAAGAATTCGAAGGGATGATTTCGAAGAAAGATTTGATTGATCTCACCGCGAAATTAAAACCGACAATCGACAAATACAATAAAATTTCTCAATACGGCCCGCTTTCATTTTTTGAAATATATACGAGCCTGGCCTTTGTTTATTTTAAAACAAATAAAATTGATTTTGCTGTTTTGGAGACGGGTTTGGGGGGCAGGTTGGATGCTACTAATACGGTTAACCCTTTAGTTTGTACGATTACACCAATCAGTTATGAGCATACAGATAAGCTGGGGAAGACTCTTAAAGAAATAGCGACGGAAAAAGCAGGCATCATTAAAAGACACAAGACACAAGACACAAGACACAAGTTGGTTGTGGTTAGTGCGCCGCAAGAGGAAGAGGCGAGAGAAGTAATCGCAGATAAATGCAGGGAGGTTGGCGCGGAATTGCAGGAGGTAAAGGATGGTGTTTACCCTGATTTTAAAATAAATTTATTGGGTAAACACCAGTTGATGAATGCCAATGTGGCAATAGGGGTAATTAAGGCATTGGGCCTAAAGGGAATAAAGATAAAAAAAGAAGTAATTGAGAAAGGGCTGCGAGATACCCTTTGGCCGGGAAGATGTGAAGTGGTGGCAAGGAATCCTTTTATTGTCTTAGACGGCGCGCAAAATGTTGCTTCAGCTAAGGCGATAAAAAAAACAATTAAAGAAAGTTTTCAGTATAAAAAATTAATTTTAGTTTTAGGAATTTCTAGCGATAAAGATATTAAGGGCGTTTGTCGAGAACTCGCTGGCTTTAGTGATAAAATAATTCTTACCCAGGCAAATAGCCCCAGGGCAGCGAGTATCGCAGAATTAAAAAAGAATGTCATGTGTCATGTGTCATGTGTCAGGTGTCAGGGGACCGTCAAGGGAGCGATAAATTTAGCTAGAAAGCAAGCTGATAAAAAAGACTTGATCCTAGTTACCGGTTCATTATTTGTCGTCGGAGAAGCCAGGGAATGCGTAATTTAGATTTAACTGATACTATTGCGGCAATTGCCACGCCTGTAGGTGAGTCAGGGATTGGAATCGTACGCCTCAGCGGTAAGGATGCGCTTTCGATTACGGATAAAATCTTTCTTTCCAAGGATAACCAAAAACCATCTAGCTTTAAAACCTATACCATGCATTATGGATGGATAGTTGATCATCGTGTGTCAAGTGTCATGTGGCATGTGTCAAATGAGAATAATGCTGGACACAAGACACAGGACACAGGACACAGGATTATTGATGAAGTGGTCCTCACTATCATGCGCTCGCCTCGCTCATTCACCAAAGAAGATGTTGTAGAAATTAACTGTCATGGCGGGATTGTCGCCATGCGTGCAATATTGGATTTAGTGTTGGCAAACGGGGCACGCCTGGCAAACCCGGGAGAATTTACCAAGCGCGCCTTTTTAAACGGCCGTATTGATTTGGCACAGGCAGAGGCGGTTTTGGATATCATTCGCGCCAAGACAGATTCTGCGCTGTGCATGGGAATGCAACAACTTAAAGGGGGATTATCGAACCGGATAAATGCCGTAGCCAAGGCCTTGCTGGATGTTTTAGCTCTCATGGAGTCGAATATCGATTTTCCCGACGAGGAAATAGGCCAGGCGGATTTAAAGAAAATCCGGCAAATATTAGGAGGGCTCGATAATCAACTCAAGGATATCTTAGATAATGCAAGGCAGGGCAGGGTTTTGCGCGAAGGAATCAGCGTAGTTATCTGCGGTAAGCCTAATGTTGGGAAATCCTCGCTTTTAAATGCCTTACTAAAACAGGAACGTTCAATTGTCACTCCGGTTGCCGGGACAACCAGGGATACGATTGAAGAAATCATTGATATAAAAGGTATTCCTATCAAGATTGTGGATACTGCCGGGATATTAGAGCCGAGAGACCTGGTTGAGCGCAAGGCAGTGCTGCGCTCAAAAAAATATATCCATGCCGCGGATTTGGTGATCGTGCTCTTTGATGGAAGTAAGGCCCTAAGCAAAGAAGATGAGCTATTGATCAGAAAACTTAAGAATAAAACCGCCATTGCGGTAATTAATAAAATTGACCTGGTGCAAAAGCTCAAGCGGGAGAAGATTTTAGGTAAATTTCAACATCTGGTTGAGCTTTCCGCAAAAAAAGCCAAGAATATCGATAGGTTAGAGGATGTTATTGTTGATCTGGTTTATAAAGGTAGAGTTAGGAGTCCGGATTCATTCCTGATCAGTAACTTAAGGCATATCGAAGCGGTGCGGAAAATAGAAAAACTTATTGCAGAAGCAATGAATTCGATGGATAATAAATTATCTTTGGAGTTTATCGCCCAAGATATGAAAGATGCATTGAGCTGTATTGATGAATTATTAGGCAAGAAGTTTTCTGAGGGCCTATTAGATAAAATCTTCAGCGAGTTTTGCATCGGAAAATAAGAGGAAAAGATCATGGATAAGAAAAAAATCGAGAAGGCAGTAAGAGAAATATTGGAAGCAATCGGGGAGGATCCCAAGAGAAAAGACCTCTTAGAGACGCCTAAGCGCGTGGCTGAAATGTACGAAGAAATATTTGCGGGCATTCAGCAGGATCCGGAAAAAGAGCTGGAAGTTATTTTGGACCAGAAACACCATGAGATCATTCTTTTAAAAGGCATTACACTGCAATCGATCTGCGAACATCATCTTATTCCGTTTATCGGCAAGGCAAATGTCGCTTATATTCCCAAAAACGGCCGGGTTACGGGTTTAAGTAAATTAGTGCGCGTGATCGATATCCTCTCCAAACGCCCACAGGTGCAAGAGCGGCTAACTACCCAGGTCGCCGATATTATTATGAGGAAACTCAAGCCTTTAGGCTGCATGGTGGTTATAGAGGCAGAACATATGTGCATGTCTTTTCGCGGAGTAAAAAAACCCGGTGCGCTTACCGTAACTTCTGCTGTCCGGGGAATATTCAAAGAAAACGAAAAAACCCGCGCAGAGGCCCTATCCTTAATGAGGTAAATGATGGTGAAATTTTCCCAGGTAGTTAATTCTTCGCTGGAATGGACTGCGGCAATGTTATTCAGGCCGTTTAAACTTAAGAAATGGCTGCTTCTTTTATTCGCGGCTGTTATTTCCGGTTCACTTGCCGGCGGTAAGGCGAACTTTAATCTGCCGAATATCCCGGACGCAGGAAAAGATAAAGCAACCAGTATTTCCCAGGCTACGCAAGATAAGGGCGGCCCGGCAAAAGATATAAGCATACAGGAACAGCTAAAAAAAGTTAAAGAGCCGCAGGTTATCGCAGCTATTCTTTTTATCGGCGGGTTGATTTTATTGCTTATTATTTTAATGGGCTGGTTAAGCAGCCGTTTTATTTTTGTCTTTTTAGAAGGCGTTACAAAAAACGACGCATCTATAAAAATCCCTTTCAAAACCAATAAGGGATTGGGCAACTCGCTCTTTTTGTTTTATCTGATTTTTTCCATTACATCCCTGGCCCTGTTGGGAGGGATTATCATTTCATTCTTTATCTCTCTTGTAAGATTAGGCGTTTTTGATAAAGGCATGACAGTCGGGCTCAAGCCGCTTATCCTCGTGGCCACCCCCCATATTTCTCTTTTCCTTTTTCTGTTATTTACGGCCATTATTATTTCGCTTATAGTCAAAGATTTCGTCACCATAGTCATGTTTAAGGATAAAATTAATTTTATCAAAGCCTGGCAGAAGACGATTCAGATTTTAAATAAAGGTAAGAAGGCGTTTATTCTCTATATCCTGCTTTTAATCGGGCTGGGCATTGCCGCGGGGATTATTTCTACTTTTCTTTATTTTGCGGGAATTTTCGGCCTTTTGTTTCCTGCAGGAATAATCGCTCTGGTATCTTATCTTATTTATCTGGCCACTCCGGCTTCTCTACATGTGCTATATTTTATAATTTTATTTGCCATCCTTATCCCCTTGGCGCTGGTAACGTTCTATTTTCTCATGTGCGTATTTTTACCTTTCGCGGTATTCTTTCGTACTTTAAGCATAAAATTTTTCAGTCAACTCGACGAGAATTACAATTTGTTCAAGTTTTCTTAGAAAGGAGCAACCATGAAGTGCGTGAATCATCTGGAAAAAGATGCCACGGTTGTTTGTAATCATTGCGGTAAGAGTTTATGCCCGGATTGTTTTGCCCAGATCGAAGGCCAAAATTACTGTAAAGATTGCCTCGCCATAAAACAAGGAGGGGTAAAGAAAGAAGAAAGGTCTGCGGTGTTGGCAGCAATTTTAAGTTTTGTCATTTCCGGGCTCGGGCAAATTTATAATGGCCAGATTGGTAAAGGGTTATTGATATTTTTTACTTCCTGGTTGATTATCCCCTGGGTAATTGGGATTATTGATGCCTATCAGACTGCTAGTAAGATTAACCGTGGCGAAAAAACCTTTAAGAAAAGAACAGGCTGCTTAATCGCCTTTGTAGCCACTATAGTCGTTTTTTGGATTTCTGTTTTCTTTCTTATGCTTTTGGCGGCAATTGCCATCCCTAATCTGTTGAGGGCGAGAATGACTGCAAATGAGCAGGCAGCAGAAGCAACCCTAAAAAATATCTCCGAGGGAATAGAGAGCTATGCAGTAAAAAATAGCGGGAAATATCCGGTGGATGAGTCAGAACTGGTAAATGCCCAGCCCGCATATCTTTATCAGACTTATGACAAGAGGTCTGTGAATGGGTATCTATTCTCTGAAGAATTACGGCCCGATGGTTATAAGGTTTCGGCGGCTCCCAAAGAATGTAATGTCACAGGTGGGAAAAATATCGTTATTCAAACAGGGGGAAATTTAACTTCTGAGGCATGCAAAGAGGAGGGGGAGAAATGATAACTGCTGCAAACGGTATTGCTGTTTTTTTGGTTGTAGCCCTTTCACTGATTATCTATGCGTATGCTGCGGTTTGCCTGCAATTTATCGCCCAGAAAACAAGCCAAGGTCCGGCCCCTGGTTGGCATGGGTTCCTATTGCAAACCTGTTTTTAATGTGCAAAATCGCCAAACTCGAATATTACTGGCTATTAATTGTATTATTGGCATTTGTCCCTTTTATCGGAGCGCTCTGCGTGACTATTTTTTTCGGTTTTCTCTGGTACAAAATAGCAATCGCCAGGAATAAACCCGGTTGGATCGGTGGTATGGGGTGTTTACCCTTTATTAATCTTTTTGTGATGGGATACCTTGCTTTTTCCGAATAGATGTTAAGCGAACAGAGAATACGGGCAATCTTATTTTATTTAAGTGTGCTTATTTTCTTTATAGGCCTGCCTTTTATTTTATCATTTGCCCTTGGATACAAATTCGACCCGCGCAGCCTCAAATTCACCAAAACCGGAATTATTGTTTTAAAGACCCAGCCGCAGGGAGCCAGCGTTTATCTCAATGGAAAACTGCTCAATGAAAAAACCCCGCTTACCGTTAATGAGTTACTCCCGGGAACTTATAATATAAAAATAGACCTGGAGGATTATTACTCCTGGCTGGCAGATATTGATGTAGAACGAGGTAAAGTCGCGCGCTTTGAAAAGATCATGCTTTTTCCTTTGCGCGCAAACGTCAAGCAACTCAATAAAGAGAGGCTCTCTACTTTTTGGGCCGATACAGACGAAAAGGTAATTTATTATATTAATCAGGACGACTCTGCAATATACACCTCTGATTTTGAGGGAGAACGTTATAGAAGGTTAGCGAACCTGATGCCCATTGCCCCGCCAGCGATAAAATTTAAACTTTCGGAGAATAAAGAAAAATTGTTGTATTTTAATAAACATCAAGTCGCCATCTCCGGCCTTGGCAATCACCTTAAAGAGAAAACCCCCGAAGAAACACCCTTTATTTTAAATTACCCGGAAGATGCGATCATAGAAGCATTTTGGCATTCAGATAATTATCACTTGATCATTGTTACTAACAGGAGAATTGAAGTTGTCGAGGCAAGGCCGCAGGCAGAGCCGGTGGAAATCGCCGTCCTTAACAAAAAGAACCCCTCGATTTTCTACGATACGAATACCGATACGCTCTATTTCACGGATTTTCAAAAAGCAGCCGATGGGAATTTCTATAATAACCTTTATAAATTAGAAATAAATAGTAAAAGTTCGATTTTGCGGGATATCATCAAGATAAAGCCTGCAGAGCAACGCCAGTTGCAAGATAAAGATTAACCGATGAAGATGAGCCAAAAGAAAAAAAGAATATTAGAAATCATTCCGGGTGCTTTATCCTGGGGCAGCATCATTACCTTGATCATGCTTTCCATTCTTATGCCGATTACGGCCGCGATCATCATCATTGTCTTCGATTTCTACTGGATTATCCGCACATTATACCTGACAACACTTTTATTGATGGCGCACCGTAAATTATCCCGGCAAAAAAATAAAGACTGGCTGGCAGATTGCCAGAATTTAGGGAAAGACTGGTCGAATATTCACCACTTGATTATTTTTCCGGTTTATAAAGAGGGGCTGGATATCTTACGGCCTTCAATTGAAGCAATAAAGAAATGCCATTATCCGAAGGATAAAATTATTTTGGTCCTGGCCTTTGAGGAACGTAATAAGAACAGCCAGCAGAATGCTGCGGTTATGGAAGCAGAATTTAAAAATGAGTTTTTTGGGCAGATTTCAACCTTCCATCCCGACGGAATACCCGGTGAGACGCGCACCAAAGGCGCCAATGCCACCTGGGCAGCAAAAAAGGCATACGCATTTCTTGCGACAAAAGGAGTGAAATACGAGAACGTAGTGGTTTCCTGTTTTGATGCAGATACCTGCGTAGAAAAAGAATATTTCGGTTGCTTAACTTACCATTTCTTGACCACTTCCAATCCGCATCAGGCAAGTTATCAGCCGATCCCGGTGTATAACAATAATATCTGGTATGCGCCTTCTTTTGCCCGGCTCGTCGAAATCAGCTCTTCTTTTTGCCAGATGATCGAAAGCATGCGCCTGGAAAAATTTGTCACCTTCTCTAGCCACAGCATGAGTTTTAAGACCCTGGTGGATATTGGCTATTGGCCGGTAAATATGATTTCGGATGACTCTGTGGTTTATTGGAAGGCGTTTCTTTATTACAAAGGCAATTACCGGGTGGTCCCTTTGTACATAACAGTATCGATGGACGTGGCTTATTCCAGCAATATTTTTAAAACAGTGATGATGCAGTATAAGCAGAAGAGGAGATGGGCCTGGGGAGTGGAAAATTTCCCATTTCTTATCAGCGGATTTTTACAAGACAGGGAAATCTCTTTATTGACCAAGATCAGGAGGGGCTATCATCTCCTGGAGAGCCATGTCACCTGGGCGATTTGGGCGATTGTCCTTACTTTGATTGCGCCATTTCCGATATTGTTCGGCGGAAGGATTTTCACAGAAATGTCTATCGGTTATAACCTGCCTAAGATCACCGGGTTGTTGTTGAATTTTACCTTCGGCGCCAGCTTAATTTGGATCATCTTGAGTAGATTCACTCTGCCCAAGCGCCCTGCGGATGTGAAATGGATTAAAAATGTCGTGATGGTTGTTGAGTGGGCGATTGTGCCGTTTATCATATTGATCCTTGGATCAACTCCGGCGTTGGATGCACAGACAAGGTTATTGTTAGGCAAATACATGGAGTTTATCCCTACAGAGAAGAGCCGCAAGTTATAAAAGATGCCCAGGCAGTGGAGCAAAGTTATTTTAATCGTAGTGATAGGGTTTGCCGTTTATGCGAATTCGCTAAACGGCAAATTTATTTGGGATGATTATCTTCTGGTTAGAAACAACGAACACATTGATAAATTGTCTAATTTCGCCAAATTTTTTACGCTGGATACAACAGCGGGTTCAGGCGTGGCCTATGGATTCTATCGCCCCTTACAATTACTGAGCTATGCCTTAAATTATTCTCTCTGGGGCATAAACGTAGGAGGTTACCACTTAACAAATACAATATTACATATCTTGGTTGCCCTCTGTGTATTTTCCCTGGCGAGGTTATTGTTTCTCAATGAATTCCTGGCGCTGCTTAGTGCTTTACTTTTTCTCGTCCATCCGGTTCAGACCGAAGCAGTTGCCTATATATCAGGGAGAGCGGATTCTTTGGCAGCAATATTCCTGTTGCTTTCTTTAATTTTCTACATTAAATACCTAAAAATAAATAGTTTTAAGTCGTATTTCCTGATATTGATTAATTTTGCCCTGGCACTCTTATCCAAAGAAAATAGCCTGGCCTTGCTATTTTTAATTTTACTCTATCATTATGTCTTTAAGGAAAAAATAAACCCCAAAAAAATCCTTTCTTTATTTTGCGTTGCCGCACTCTATATTATATTACGCACGCTGGTAATCAAAGGCCTCTTGCCCTATATTCCCTCCCAGGATAATTTTCTCCAAAGAATTCCCGGTTTCTTCGTCGCTGTAACGGATTATATAAAGCTGCTTATCTTGCCTTTCGGCTTACATATGGAATACGGTAATTGGCTTTTTAGCTTATTTAATCCGAAAGCACTGCTAGGCTTGGCGATATTTTTGCTTCCACTGGCAGCTATTTTCAAAAAGCAGCAGAGCCATAAACTTTTGAGTTTTGCTTTAGGTTGGTTCTTCATTACATTGTTGCCGGTAAGTAACGTCATCCGGGTGAATCTCTCATATATGATGGAGCACTGGCTTTATCTTCCATCGATTGGCTTCTTTTTAATTTTGTCGGGCTGCATCTACCAAATTTATAAAAAAGAGAAACTAAAAATCCTGGCTATCGTGATGAGTGGCTCGATCGTCTTGTTTTATGCGTTGCTTACGGTTAAACAAAATAATTATTGGCATGACGATGTGGCATTTTATGAAACTACAGTAAAATACAAGCCCAATACTCCCAGGATTTATTATAATCTCGGCCTGACCTATGGGAATTTGGGTAGGTATAAAGAGGCAATTCAACAATATCAAAAGGCGCTGGAGCTGAACCCAAATTATTTCCTGGCGCAAAATAATATTGCCGTGATGTATTATTATGAAAAGCAATATACCTTAGCAATCAAGCACGCTGATCAAGCGCTTAAGCTGGGTTATGAAGTAAGCCCGGGGTTTCTCGAGCTGCTTAAGCCGTATAGAAAATAATCTCTTTGGTGACAGTCACTTTTGGGACAGGCATTTTTTAATGAATAAGTTAGATCCGATGGCAGGAGAAAGACTAAAAATATTTTTTGCAATATCCAAGTTATAATTTGACTGTAAAAGTTGCTTTGAATTAGTGCTAATTTCATAATTATCAACTAGGGTATCGGTAATTCCTAAGTGATATTTCCGGAAACTGCTGTAGGGATAGTCAGTAGGGTGTGCGCAGATTCCAGCTCGAACAGGATTATATTCAATATATATTCCGCAGGCATAGAGGTAATCTTCATTCTCGATGGGTAGACTCTTGTATCGTTCCCGCCATAAAGGCCCTCTCCAGGAATATTTCTTGCGCATCCACATTGTATAATGCCATTTAAGATAAGCGATGTGTCCTGAAAGAACCGCATGATTGCTTGTCTGTAATACCATATGAAAGTGAGTATTCATTAAGACATAGTGAAAAAGACAAATGGGGAATTTTTCTTTAGCAGTATGCGCGAGTTGTATAAAATGATTAAAATCGGCGCTATCCCGGAATATCCATGTTTCGTTTAAAGCGCGGGATATAATATGGTAGAAACCATTAGGTTCAATAAAACGGGCAATTCTTGGCATAGGTTGTTTACTCTTCCTCGGGGCGCAAAGGTGACAGTCACAAAAAGCGTGACAGTCACCTTTGCCCTTTGCACCTTTGCATTAATCTTGCGCGTAATAAACTACATCATAAGGATGCTTTTTCATCTCTTGGCAAAGCGGACAGTCATCAAAAAAGGCTTCACCAGCAAGTTCCTCGCGTATGATTTCTTCTTTGCGTTTTTGGATTTCTTTTTTACTGGGGTGATCCAAATGGACGACGGTTATATCTCCTAATCGCGTGACGATAGCATGTTTGCCATATAATTTTTTGTAGTGCATATTGTCTTGATACTTGATTACAGGATTCGATCGTTTTGTTTTATTCATAGTTTTGTCCTCCTTAAGTCATCATAAGGTTATCCGAGCAAAAGGTGACAGTCACCTTTTGCTTGTTACCACTGCCTATCCAAACTCCTATATTGTACTGCCTCGGAAATATGCCCGACGCTGATAATTTCTGAATTGGCCAAGTCTGCGATCGTGCGCGAGACCTTTAATATTTTGTCGTAGGCCCGCGCAGATAAACCCAATTCTGTCATTGCCAGGCGAAGTAGATTTTTTGCTTCCATATCCAGCACACAATATTTTTTTACTAATTTTGTATTCATCTGGGCATTGTAGAATATCCCGTCTGCTTTAAAACGGCTGCGTTGAATTGTCCTGGATTTTTCCACCCGTTCCTTAATTACAATAGACGCCTCTGCGTCTTTAGTATCCGCAAGTTCTTTATACTTAATCGCCGGCAACTCAATATGGATATCAATCCTGTCTAACAGCGGCCCGGAGATTTTCCCGATATAATTCGCTACTTTATTCGGATGGCAGCGGCAGGTTCTCCTGGGATCAGTATAATATCCGCAGGGGCAGGGATTCATTGCGCAAACCAACATAAATGAAGCGGGGAAGGTAAGGGATTTGATAATGCGCGTAATCCGAATCAGGCCTTCTTCCAAGGGCTGCCTTAATGCCTCCAGGCAGTTGCGCGGAAATTCCGGTAATTCATCCAGAAATAAAACCCCATGATGCGCCAGGCTGATTTCTCCTGGTTGGGGTAATGATCCCCCGCCGACTAAAGCAATACTGGATGTACTGTGATGCGGATTTCTAAACGGCCGGGTGGCCATGATTCCTTCTTGGAGGAGAAGCGTGCCTGCAGCAGAGTGGATTTTTGTTACTTCCAGTGCTTCTGCATAAGCCAAATCCGGCATGATCGTGGGAATTCTTTTGGCGAGCATGGTCTTTCCGCTTCCCGGAGGCCCGATCATCAAAATATTATGCCCGCCGCTGGCAGCAACTTCGATTGCCCGCTTTGCCTGTCTTTGGCCCTTGATATCGAGAAAATCCACCGGATAGACGGTGTTCTGCCTGAACAATTCTTCAGGATTCATGCGGAAGGGAAGCCGTTCTCCTGGCTGATTCAGAAATTCCACGCTTTCCCTCAATGATTTTAAGGGCCACACTAAAACATCTTGCACAATTGCCGCTTCCTTCGCATTGCCGGGAGGGAGGATGATGTTTTTTATTTTGTATTTATTCATTGCCATGGTGATTGGTAATACCCCTTGGCATTTTCTCAATGCACCGTCGAGGGCAAGCTCGCCTAAAATACAGAAATCTTTTATATATTGAGAATTAATTTGCTCAGTTGCAGAAAGAATCCCTAAGGCAATCGCCAGGTCAAAACAAGCGCCTTCTTTCTTGATGTTCGAAGGCGCAAGGCTGATTGTAATTCTTTCCCCTGGCCATTCATAGCCGGAATTTTTAATCGCTGCCTTAACGCGCTCCTTACTTTCCTTAATTGCCGTATCTGCCAGGCCCACTACTGCTACAACAGGCAGGCCCCTGGAGACATCCACCTCAATCTCCACAGGGTATGCCTCGATGCCTAAGACCCCGAAACTCAAAATTTTTGCCAACATAGCCGCTCCTTTCATTGGGTTGGTATAAGTTTTTCCCCCTCTACTTCTAATAGACGTAAAAAATGGTAAAATCTAACTGAAAAATGCTTGCAATTTAGCCTGTCTAGCCTATAATATTACAAATAAGGAGAAGCTATGAAATTCAAGTTCAAAAACAACAAAACCGCGCTTTTAGTCGCCTTGATGGCAGGGATAACCATTTTTAGCGCTTACAAGTATATCGTATCCATCAAAGAAAAATACGATTTGACCCATCAGCTGAATGATGTGAAAACCCAGGCTGATGCCCTTTCAAAAGAGAAACAAAACCTATTGCAAACATTAGAGAAAGAAAAAAAGCTAAACCAACAGCTCTTTCAAGAAAATAGCGGGCTGCAGAATAGCCTGAAGTTGAGTACGGAAAAGGTGAATCAACTTGAGAATGACCTTACGCTTACGCAAAGGGCGGTTGAAGAGTTAAATTCACAGGCCACTGCTTTACAGGTAGAGAACACAAAGATTAAAGCTGACAACGCCGGCCTGCAAAATAACCTTACTTCAATTTCCCAGGAGAATGAAAACCTCAAGGTGAAATTAAGCTCCATTACCGAGCTCAAGAAGGCAATGGGAGAACTAAAGTCCCAGATGCGCAAGGTTAGGCACCAGATTCAGAAGAAGATAGATACAGAGCAAATTCAAGAAGGCAACCGGGGTTTTGTTGTAAAACAAGGTAAATCCACGTTTCCTGCAAAGGTAAAAATCGAGGTTAATCCTGCCACTAAATAAATAATGGAAGAAATATTCTTACAAATATCACAAAATAAAATATTTATTATCACGCTTTTAACCTGGATAATTGCCCAGACGATTAAAGTGATTATCGGGGTTATCCGGGAGAAGAAATTTGATTTCCGTTGGTTTGTCGGGACCGGAGGCATGCCTTCTTCACACGCCGCCGGGGCATCGTGCCTGGCAACATCCATTGGTTTAAATTATGGTTTTGACGGAGCATATTTCGCTTTAGCTGCAGCCTTTGCCATAGTAGTAATGTTTGATGCCCAGGGAGTGCGCCGTGCCAGCGGAAAACAAGCGCATATTTTGAATAAAGTCATGGAAGATATTTATTGGAAAGGAAGGATCCCCGAGGGCAGGCTACGCGAATTAATCGGACACACGCCTGTAGAGGTAATCGTGGGTTTCTTGCTCGGCGTAACAGTGGCATTCTTAGCTAATTAAGCTCGAAGGGAGCAATTTGTGAATAAAAAAATAATCTTTATCATCGCCGGTGTTTTATTATTTGCGATTATTGTTGTAGTAATATTTAAAAAGGGCAGCTCTTCCGTGCAGATTAAAAACGGAAAGGTCACTTCTGTTCCCGGGTTATTATCCCAGGCAAAGGAATCCGAGGCAAAAGAAGATCCAGCAGGCGCCAGGCTCTCTTATCAGGCGCTGGTGAGCGAATTCCCTAATTCCTCTGAAGTGATGAATTGGCAGAAAAAAATCGACGACCTTAATATCAGGATATTATTTTCTCCTGCTATCACGCCCAAGAGCGTACTTTATGAAATAAAATCAGGGGATACCTTGGCCAAGATTGCCAAGCAATTCAATACGACCGTCGAATTAATTAAAAAGAGTAATAATCTTAAACAGGACATTATCATTCCGGGCAAAAAAGTGAAGGTTTGGACCGCGCCTTTTACAATATTAGTGGATAAATCACAGAATATACTTATTTTAAAATCAGATGAAGATATTTTTAAAACCTACATTGTTTCAACCGGAGCAAATAATTCTACTCCGGTGGGAACTTTCAAAATCGTCAATAAACTGACAAATCCTACCTGGTTCAAGGCAGGTGCAGTTGTTCCTTCAGGCAGCTCGGATAATGTCCTTGGTACACGTTGGATGGGATTTAACCTTGCCGGCTACGGGATCCACGGCACGACTGAACCGCAGAATCTCGGGAAGCAAGTCACCCAGGGGTGCGTGCGCATGGCTAACCAAGAAGTAGAAGAATTATATGCCATTGTCCCCGTCGGCACAGAAGTTGCTGTTGTTGACTAGAATCTTTACGATTAACCAATCACCATAAACCAATAACCAGCATGAGCGGACTTGATTTCGAAAAACCGATTATTGAGCTAGAGAAGAAAATCCAGGAGTTGCGCAGCTTTACCTCGGATAAAAAAATCGATCTAACTTCCGAGGTAAAGAAACTCGAGGAAAAACTAGAGCATCTTAAGCATGATACCTATTCTAATTTAAGCGCCTGGCAAAAAGTGCAGCTTGCCCGTCACCCTCAGCGGCCATATACCCTGGATTACATTAATTTAATGATGACGGATTTTATGGAATTGCACGGAGACAGGACCTTTGCCGAGGACCGCGCGATTGTCTGTGGATTTGCTAAGTTCAACGGCCAAAAGGTGATGGTCATCGGCCATCAAAAAGGAAGAGATACCAAAGAAAATTTAAAACGTAATTTTGGCTGCGCCCATCCTGAAGGATATCGCAAGGCCCTAAGGATGATGCAAATGGCGGAGAAATTTGATTTACCTGTAATTATTTTTATTGATACCCCGGGTGCTTATCCGGGGCTGGGCGCGGAAGAAAGGGGCCAGGCCCAGGCCATTGCCGTAAATCTAAGAGAGATGACGCGTATTAGCGTACCGATCATTGCCACGGTAATTGGCGAAGGAGGTTCAGGAGGCGCGTTGGGTATCGGAGTTGCCGACCGGGTTTGCGTCCTGGAAAATTCTTATTATTCGGTTATTTCTCCCGAAGGATGTGCCGCGATATTATGGAAAAGCGGGGCCAAGGCACCGGAGGCGGCAGAAGTCCTAAAATTGACTTCCAGTGACTTGCTCAAATTCAAGATTATCGAAGAGTCGATCCCTGAACCTTTAGGCGGTGCACATCGCAATCCCCAGCAAATGGCAGAGACCTTAAAAGAGGCAATATTGCGGCATTTAAAAGAACTGAATGCAAAAAGCAAAGACAAACTGCTTAAAGAAAGATACGAAAAATTTAGGAGCATAGGTGTTTTAGGATGATTGAGCACGAGTTAATTTTACTTGGCCTTTTAAAAGAAAGCCCGAAACACGGCTATGAAATAAAGAAAAAAATTAGAGAGATTCTATCTTTAGTTGCCGGCGTCGAATTTAATTCCATATATTATCCCTTGCGTGTTTTGGAAAAAAAAGGGCTCGTCTTAAAACGCACGAATAAACCAGGCAAACGGCCGCAAAGATTTGTTTATGAATTAACCGCCAAGGGCCAGGGGCGATTCGATAAATTACTTACGGAAAGTTTCCTTAATTTCAAGCGTCCGGAATTCAGCCTTGATTTAAGTTTATTTTTCCTGCAATTCATGGAGCCGGATATCGCAAAACGCCGCTTGAGGGCGCGGCTGCACGTTTTGGAAAATCTCATTCGCACCCTTAAGCAGACGATCATTTCCTTAAGTACAAAGCAGCCTTCATCTTGGAGGCACATCTTAGAACATAACCTGCAAATGGTAGAAACTGAATCAAGATTCCTCTCTGATTTAATCAAGACTTTATAGTTACGGCCTTCTGATTCAGCAGTAAAATTGAAAATTAATGGATATAGAAAAGCAGAGAAAAGATAATAACGTCGAGCTTGCCTATCTGGATGACCTCACCGGGATCTATAACCGGCGCTACCTTTACAAATACCTTTCTGAAGAACTCCCAAAATTAAAAAAACTTAGTTTGTTTATGATGGACCTCGATGGCTTTAAAAAGGTGAATGACACCTTGGGCCACCTGGAGGGCGATGCCTTATTAGTTTCATTCAGTAAGATTATCGATGATTCTGTTAAAGGCATAGGTATTATCACCAGGTATGCGGGAGATGAATTCGTAGCAATCCTCCCGGGAATCGATAGAGCGGCAGCGATTCAGGCGGCAGATAAGATAATTAAGAATGTTTCCGGGCAGCTGCATACTGTAACCGCAAGCCTGGGGATTGCAATTTATCCGGATGATGCAGCGGATGTAAAAGGGCTGGTAGATAAGGCAGACCAGGCGCTCTATTCTTCCAAGAGGACGGGAAAAAATAAATTTTCCACTGCGAATGACATCGTAGAAGAAACAAAGGCGCTTGATAAGTTGATGCAGGGCTTAGCCTCTCCGGTATTTGTTGATCGGGAAGAAGAGGTTGCAAGGTTCGAAGCGTTACTTGGAGGCGGGAGCAAGCAAAAAGAAAAGGCGCTGATTTTTTCCGGGCCGAAAGGAATCGGAAAGACCCGGCTCTTAGAAGAATTATCGCACCGCGCGGGGCCGCAAGGCGCGAATTCATTAATATTATACCCGCGCGAACCCGATTTAGGGAGCTTCTACGCAGTATTAATTGAGGGGCTTTCGGGGCATTTAAATAATCTCCAAGAAAAAGAGCGCAACTCCATCTTAAATAGTATCGACGCTGATGAAACAGCTGTTTTGGCCGGGTTACATCCTGTTTTTAAAGAATTATGCAAAGGAACCGGCTCCGGGATACAGCCAGACGATAAAAAAAAGAGGTTGATCCTTTTCAGGGCGCTGGCGAAAATTTTTAAGGCGATATTCAGAGATAACCCGTTTGTTTTACTGATAGATGATTTTCAATGGCTTGACGCGGCGAGCTTTAATTTAATTTCCTATTTATTAAGGAATGATAAAATTAAGCTTTTCTTGATTGCCGCTTCCTTAGAAGGTGATAGGCTTAATACAAAATTCCCCTCATTTCAGCTTAAACCATTTTCCCTGGGACAAATTAGAGAGATGCTCGCCTTGGCGCTTGCAGGCACAGAGGCGCCGATGGAATTTAGCGAAGCAATCTATAATAAAACAAAAGGTAATCCTTCTTTTATCTGGGAAACCGTAAAACTATTAGTTGAAGAAGGAAGCCTGCATTTTAAAGACGGGCACTGGGATTTTTCTGGAATCAATAAGAAGGAACTTCCGGATTCACTGGAGGATGCTGCAAAGGAAAGGCTTAAAGATCTGGATCCCGAGGCAAAGGAAATTTTAATCAATGCGGCTTTTCTGGGAGAAGACTTTAACCTCGATATTTTAAAAAAGCTCTCCCAGAAAAACGAAGGTTATATTTTAGACGTTATAGATAGGGCAAGCAAACTTGGCATGGTGGAATCAAAGTCGCCTCTGGCCATAGATAAATATAATTTTTCCAACAAACAAGTGAAAGATACGGTCTGCAACTTTCTTGACGCTTTAAAAACCAAGGACCTGCATAAAAGAATCGCAACTTTTCTGGAGAGTTATTATCAAAATGAATTAGGTAAAACCAGTGACATTCTCTCTCATTACCGGGATGCCGGAGATAAGAATAAACTGGAAGAATTGGAAAAGAAACTCTCGAGTTTTGATCAACAACTGTTTTCTCCGGAGGAAGCAGTTAAATATTTGGATGCAATTCCCCTGGAAGATGCTCAAGCTTCCGTTGAGGAAATCCTTGAACTGGCCTTAAGCGAAGAAAATAAAAAAATGCTCCCGGATGTGATTATTGCTTTACGTTCGGCGGTTGAATCCGCATTTTTATATCCTGCCAATAACCAGGCCAGGCTTAATTTTAAAGAAGAGGCGTTTTTACAGTTGACTAAGTTATTGCAGGCGAATAAAAGCGTTACCTTCTCCGTAACCGAAGGCGCCTTATTAATCAACGGAGAGGAATTAGAAAAAAAAGAATTAAGGTCAACTTTGGGAAACGCATTTTCCACCTTTCTTACAAACTATAGAATTTCCAGCCTTACCTTTAAAACGGGTTTTAAAAGAGAAGAATTCTCATTTTTCCTGGAGGCGGTTACTAAACAAGAGGAGGAATTAATCAAGGCCGGCGGTTTAGCAAAATTATTAAAAGAAAATAATATTGCTTTGATTAAAATCGACCAGGTGCGTTATGAAAAGGCGCATAAAGTAACTGCACAGGTAAAACAAGCAAGAGATATCATCAAAAACCTGCTCTTACAATATCCTAGCCTTGCTGGTCTAAATGACCAGGAGGCGCAGTCTTTTTTAAAACCAAAAGGAAAAGAGGAATTACGCGAGATTATTGATTCTCTTTCCAACATGATAAAAAATATTTCTTCCAGCCCCCGCGACATTACTGAGAAGGCAGATGAAATATTGGATTCTATGGAAAAAATCGCTGACCCAATTGCAAAGATCAAGCCTGAAGAATGGCAGGGACTGAAAAACAACCTTGCGCAGACTTTTCTTTCGCTTGATCCCGGGCTCCAGGCTATGATTATTAAAAAAGACCTCTATAATATCGGGGCGCCGGGGGCAATTGTCAACGATATAATCGCTTCCTCAAGCGATAAAGATATCATTAACACGGTAACAGGCAATATCCAAACGAATACACTCTCGCTCGACGATATTACGGATATGCTCAAGGTTATTTTTTCCGATACAAAACGCAAGGAAAGATTAGGGCCCGTACTGGAAAAAGAACTATTACAAAGAGGAATATCCCAGAGGGATATCGCGGACTTGCTGGGTAAAGAGGCCTTGCCGGAAAAGAAATTATTCAGCCGCGGAGGGGAAGAGTTGATAAAGGGCAGGCTTGGCGCGGATTCCGGGGTTGATACCTCGAAAGATGCGCAATCAATGATTGAAGAATTGGCGGCACAAGGTAAAGAGGATGTCATTAAATCGCTGGCCGAGAGTTTACTGAAACAAATAGAAGCTGCGAAGCCCGATGCGCGGCAGGCGATACTAAACGATTTAAAGAATTTCTTAAGTGCCCTTTTGTCCAAAGAAAAATACGATTCAATAGCCGAGATTATGTCCGCACTCGGGGACGTGCTTAAGACTAATATTGACTCAGAGGCTTTTTCTGCTGCCATTGCCTTGTTTTCTTCTGTTCTTAATGAGCTCCTCTATAAAGAGAGTTATGCATCTGCCTGTAAGATTATTAAAATCCTAAAAACCCTTCTTGAGGTAAAAGACCAAAAACAACAAGAGCTCGTTCGGGACAGCCTGGAGCATGTGATTGACCGAAGGGCGATGGATGCGCTAAACACGAGCCTTAATCAGGAACAAGTTCATAATGAAAAGAACATTACTGTAATTCTCGCCGAGCTTGGGAGTTTTGCCGTTCCAGGGTTGATAAAATTATTAGAAACTGCGCATTCTACTATTGACCCTTTTAATCAATTTGTGAAAAGAAGGCGTATTGCTTATGAATTAAAAAAAATTGGGCCTGCAGCTGTTATGGGCCTGAAGTCTAAATTAAAAGAAGAAGATTCCCTGGCCCTCAAGAACATTATTGAGGCCTTAGGATATCTACAAGATTGCTCTCTGGTGCCTGACCTTGGGCAGGTAATAAAACACCCCGAGCATCAGATTAGAAATGAGCTGGTGAAAACCTTAAAAAGGCTCTGGAGTAAAGAGAGTATAAAATTGCTGGTGGAATTATTGAAAGACGAGGATAGCGAAGTAAAGAAAAGGGCAAAAAATGTCTTACTGGAAAAAATAGACCAGGCGGCTGTGCCTGAGCTGGAACAATTTTTAGCCGATCAGGCGGTAAGCAGCGAAATTAGAGAAATTATTAACTACGCGAAAAAAGGAAAATAAATTCATCTCTTAAAAGGAGGAAGAAAAGGCATGGCAAAGAAATTTTTTATGTTTCTCTTGGTGGTATTATTTTTCAACTGTGTTTACGCAGAGGAGGCGGTTATGGCTAAGAATGTGGTTTTAGAAACAACCCAGGGCAACATCGAAATCAAGTTATTCCCCGACGTGGCGCCTAAGGCTTGTGAAAATTTCACCGGCCTGGTAGAAAAAGGTTATTATAACGGGATCATCTTTCACCGCGTAATCAAGGATTTTATGGTCCAGTGCGGAGATCCCACGGGAACCGGCAGGGGCGGCGAGTCGATTTGGGGCAAGTCTTTTGAAGACGAGGTAAGCAATTCCTTGCAATTTAACAAAACCGGGCTGCTTGCCATGGCTAATGCCGGGCCAAATACCAATGGCAGCCAGTTTTTTATTACTACTGCCAAGACGCCGTGGTTAAATATGCGCCATACTATTTTCGGCGAAGTCGTCTCTGGTTATGACGTCGTACAAAAAATTGAAAATATGCCTGTAGATAGCCAAGACAAACCGCTTACTGAACAAAAAATTATCAAAGCCTATCTCAAATAATAAAATGGGGTCAGACCTATTTTTAAGCTAAATTGGGTCTGACCCCATTTTTTGTAACCTCAATTCCTGGTAATGGTTTTAGCCCAAAAAAGTGAAAATTTTACTTGACTTTTTTTGGCTGTTTAATATAATTAAATTACATTAGTAAAATTTTACTATATCGAAAAAGGGGTAATTTATGCAGTGGAATCCTGAAGTGCAGCAAAGATTTAAAGCAATGATCGCGAAGATCCCGATTTTCCACCGCGGAATCACCGAGAATGCCGTGACCTTGCGGGCCGAAGAAAATGCCGCGTCGAGAAAATCCGCTCAAGTTGAAGAGCAGGATGTAATCGGTGCTTTTTTCTCCGATGTCCCAAATCCTTTTTACAGCATGATGATCAGGCTCCTGGATCAATCCGGACTTGATTATAAGAAATACGGTTTTCCCAAGAACGGCAAAAGTAAATAAGATGAAGATCGCGGTGATTGGCGCAGGCGCCATTGGAAATTTAGTTGCCGGATACCTGAAGATCAAGGCTGAAGAAGTGAGTTTAGTGGGCAGCCTGGATTCGGTAAAGGCAATTAAGGAGCGCGGATTAGAAATCTTCGGGGTGCGGGGTGATTTGGATATTGCAATTGATATAGAAGAAGCCTTAAGTTATGCGCCTGATTTAGCGATTTTTGCTACCAAGACTCAAGATTTAGAAAAAGCTCTTTCTAAAAATAAAGAATTCTTGAACAATGCGATTATTTTAACCACGCAAAACGGCGTCCAGGCAGATAATCTTGCCGCGCAATTTTTCCCCAAAGAAAATATCATTTCCAGCATTGTGATGTTCGGCTCAACTTACCTAAAACCCGGAGAAGTGGTGCATAATTTTGACGGCCCCTGGATTATCGGAAAAATTTTTTCTCCTAACGACGAAAAAGTAGAAAAAATTTCCCACATCCTGAATAAGGCCTTTCCTGTAACTACCAGCGACGAGATTTTGGGGATGAAATATTTAAAAATCTTTGTGAATGCCAATAATTGCATTCCGGCGATTTTAGGAAAGAGCATGCAAGAAGTGTTTTCTTCTCCGGAAGTAAGTCGTGTGAGCATTGCCATTTGGAAAGAAGGCCTGGATATAGTAACGCAATCAGGGATAAAGCTAGTTTCCCTGCCGGATTTTCCTCTGGAGAGATTAACTAAATTAACTTCCATTCCGGCTGATGCAGCAGCAGATATCTTTTCCGGGATCATGGCTAATTTAAGTAAAGCGCCGCTTTATGGTTCGATTTTACAAAGTATAAAACGCAAGAAACCTTCGGAAATAGATTATATTAACGGAGAATTTGTCAGGTTAGCAGAAAAGAATAATTTAAACGCAGGATTAAATAAAAAATTAGTGGAAATGGTGCATCAAGTTGAAGAGGCGGGCCAATTCTTCAGTAAAGAAGACTTGTTAAAAAATACAAAGGAGTTATTAAACTAAAATGAACGAAGTAAATTCTCCTTTTCCCAGACTAAAACTCACGGTCACAGGAGTATTCGGGGAATGCTACCATGGTTATAAAATCGGCGATGAGTTATTCCTGGAAGACTTTACCCATCCTCCGAAATTTTTCTGCTTAGGTTTAGCGCACGCATTATTCCCGGTGATTTATGCCTTGAGTTTTGGGGCAAAATTTCCTTTTCGTGATAATCAACGTTCCCTGCTGGTCACTTGTCCCGACGGAGGAAAGCTGGAATTTAAGGCAGAGATCCTTGATAAAGACGGTAAGGTAGAAACACTGCCAAAAGACCCCAATTTTAAAGGACCGAACCCGAAGAAAATGGAGATCGAGGTGGTGGAGGCAAAAGGAAAATGCAGCTTCGGTTATAAAATCGGTGATAAATGGGAGACTACCGGCCTAAAATGTATTCCCGGGTTTTGCGGAGCGGCATTTCACTGCGCGTTCCCCGCGCTTTTTGCTTTGAATTTTGGCGCGAAGTTTTTCTTTATGGATAATCCTGATTGTATTGATACAGTGACCTGTCCTGATGGAGGAAATATTGTTTTTAAAGTGACACGAATAGAGGAAGAGAGCAAAGGTAAATAAAATGAATAAAAGACGCGTAGTAATTACAGGAATAGGCGTGGTTTCACCTAATGGCATTGGCAAAGAGAATGCCTGGAAGGCAATGGCAGGGGGTGTTTCCGCGGTGAGATTAGTGGATGGATTTGATGTTTCAGTTTTTAACACCAAGATTGCCGCCGAGGTCAGGGATTTTGATCCCTTTAAATTAGGCCTCACCCATGAAGAGGCAGTGCGCATGGATCGATATGTGCAGTTTGGCGTAGTAGCAGCGGACATGGCAATCAAGGACAGCAAATTGGATTTTTCTAAAGAAAATCCGGAAAGAGTAGGCGTGAGCCTGGCAAATGCCATCTGCGGCACAAAATATATGGAAGAAGAATTTGCCCTGGTTACCGACGACGGGAAAAAAGCCATTGATCCTGCGAAAGTCAGGCCGGATTTATATGATGCAGCAATGTTTAATACGCCCTCTATTGAAGTCTCGGCCCGTTACGGTTTAAAAGGCACTTGTAATACTTTATCCACTGGCTGCACTGCAGGAACAGATTCTTTGGGTTTTGGTTTAGAGACGATTCAGGATGGAGAACAGGATATTATGGTTTGCGGTGCAGCGGAAGCGCCGCTGACGCCGATTACCTTTGGCGCATTTGACGTCGTCAATGTCTTAGCAGTGAATAACGAACATCCGGAAAAGGCCTCGCGGCCGTTTGATAACAAGCGCAATGGTTTTGTTTTGTCTGAAGGCGCCGGCATTTTAATTTTAGAAGAATTAAATCACGCTTTAAAACGTAATGCTTATATTTACGCCGAAGTCCTTGGTTTTGGCACTAGCTGCAATGCCTTTCACATGACTGATTTACCCTCCGACGGCAATGCCATGTCAAACTGCATTAGCCTGGCGCTTAAGGATGCCGGGATCAAGCCGCAGGAAATCGATTATATCGGCGCACATGGTTCATCCACGCGCATGAATGATATTTTTGAAACCGCAGCCTACAAAACGATTTTTGGGGATTACGCCTATAAGCTTCCGATCAGTTCATTAAAGTCGATGATCGGCCATCCATTGGCCGCGGCAAATGCCGTAGAATTAACGATAAATGCCATGATGTTCGAAAAGAATATTCTTCCTCCGACGATAAATCAGGAAGAAAAGGACCCTTTATGCGACCTGGATTATATCCCCAATGTCGCACGTGCAAAAAAAGTAAACACGATTTTAAAAACTTCCAGCGGTTTCTCGGGAGTGCATTCCTCATTAATAATCAGAAGGTTTGGTGGATAATGGCAGAAAAAATAGCAGTTACAGGAATTGGGATTGTTGCACCCTCTGGCATCGGGAGCAGGCAATTTTGGGCAAACATTAAAAGCGGCCGTTCTTTTATAAAAAAGATCACGCGTTTTGATGCCACAAAATATCCATCGCACATTGCCGGGCAAATCGACGAATTGAATAAATACAGCAATGTCTCTGAACGGCTGCTCAAGAAAATGGATACCTTTTCGCATATGGCATTAATTGCTTCAGAGTTGGCTCTGCAGGATGCCGGCATCGATATTAAAAAAGAGGACCCGAATCTCGTCGGTATATTTTTAGGCAATGCTATCGGAGGATGGCTTTATGCCGAGACAGAGTTGCGCGATTTATATATTGAAGGACGCGAGGGGGTTTCTCCTTATATGGCATCAGCCTGGTTTCCCGCAGCGCCCCAGGGCCAGGTCTCGATTTATTATGGTATCAAGGGTTTTTCTAAGACCGTGGTTGCTGACCGGGCAAGTTCCTTAGAAGCCATTGGCTATGCCAAGAAAACCTTAAGCAAAAATAAATTAAATATGATTTTAGCCGGAGGAATGGAAGCGCCGGTAACACCTTACGCGCTTTTGTGCTGTAATACCTACGGCGGATTATCCGAAGACAATGAGCATCCGGAAAGCGCCTACCGGCCATTTGATAAAAATAAGAGCGGTTTTGTGATTGGCGAAGGCGCAGGGATTATGGTTATGGAAAGTGAATCGCGCGCCAAGTCGCGCAAAGCGAGAATCGCCGCCTATATCACCGGATACGGCACTACCTGCGACGGAATAGACAGGATTAATCCGGATGTCTCCGGAGCAGAATTGGCTCGGGCAATCAGAATTGCCTTAGCTGATGCAAAAGTAAAAAAAGAAGAAATCGATTATATTAGTTTGGACGGGCTTGCCGTGGATATTTGGGACAAGGGCGAGGTTACGGCAATCAAAAATGTATTTGGAGATTTAGCGAAAAAAATTCCCGTGAGCTGTCCGAAAAGCATGTTTGGGAATTTATTAGGTGCCTCGGGAGTAGTAGATTTAATCATTACTATATTAGCGATGGAGCACAGCTTAATTCCTCCGACCTTGAATTTGGAAAATCCTGATCCGGATGGATTGAATTTTGTCGCAAAAGAGGCAAAGGCGCATGAAATAAAGAAGGCCTTAATTATTTCCCGCGGTAGAGGCGGGATAAATTCAGTTCTTGTAGTTGAGAAAGGAGAAATGTAATGAAAATTTTATTTGTTATGCCTAAAGTAGGTGCCTGGGCAACGCACGGAATACATCGTTCACCAAATCAACTTTATGCGCACTGGGCAGCTTATGTCCGGGAGCGGGGTTATCAAGACGTGGCAGTGCTCGACGGCAAAGCCTTTCAAACTCCCATGGATGAACTTGTCCAGCAGGTGAAAGCGAAGAATCCTGATGTGGTGGTAATGGGCGAACAGCTGCACGGCTATGGCGGATATGGAGTATTAAGGCATTTTAAAGAAGCGGCAGAAAAAATTAAGAAAGCGCTCCCTAATACAAAAATTATTCTCGGCGGTTTATGGTATTCAGCCATGCCAGTGCCGACATTAGAAGAAAACCCGGCAGTAGATTTTGTGGTTATGGGTGAAGAGGAATCTTTCGGTGATTTAATTGAGGCCATAGATAAAAAGAAAAGTTTAAAGGATGTGGGCGGTGTTACTTCGCGTATCGACGGGCAAATCGTCATGGGCCCGCACAAGCCGCTGATGACGGATTTGGATAAATTGCCTTTACCGGCATATGATTTATTTCCGATGGATAAATACGTGGGACACACTTATTGGAAGCCGTTTGTGGATATGGTTACTTCGCGGGGTTGCCCTTCTGCCTGCACTTTTTGTTATGAATGGGATCAATTTGACCCGCGCTCTCCTTCGGATTTCTTGAAGTGGCGCGCCAAATCCCCGGAACGTGTGATCGAAGAAATGGAAATCCTGCAAAATAAATACGGGGTAAAAGTGGTGGTAATCCAGGATGATAATTTTAACGTCGATCCTGAACGCGTAAGAAGATTCTGCGAATTAAAAAAGCAAAAAAAGATCGATATCAAGTGGGTTTCTCTCGGCCGTGCGATTGACTGGGTGAATTGCGAATCTGTATTACCTTTAATGAAAGAAACCGGGTTGTTTATGGGGGTTTTTGGCATTGAGGTTACCACACAATCAGAGCTGAAGAGAATCGCTAAGGGCATTACCTTGGACCAGATTAAAAAGACCATTGAAATCCTGCGCAAAAACGATATCGCAATAGTTGCGGATATTATGATGGGCTTTGATTATGACACCGAGGAGATTATCAAGCAGCGTTTTGAATTTACTGACGCTGTTGACCCGGATATTCTTTGGGTGGGCTATGTTACACCTGCACCAAACTCTCCGATGTGGAGAATTGCTATGAAGAAAAACTGGATTGACCCGAAAAAAGTTGATTTTAGCACCTGGGATTTTCTTCATCCCGTAATTCCCACGGATCACTTGACTACCGAAGACTTAGGCAGGCTCGGTTCATGGTGTATGCGCGAATTTTTCTCAAAGCCTGGAAGGATTAATCGCATCATGGAAAGCAATTTTGATCCACTTGCCAAGCTTTGTTTTAAGGATGTTATGGACGGGATTAATAAATGGGAAGCAGCTGCGACTAAAGGCGAAGTGCAGATTTAAGGAGAATATTATGGACGTAAAGGCAAAAATAAGAGAAGTTTTGGTTGGGCTTTTAAAGATCAAGCCGGAAGAGATCAAGGACGATATTAATCTTGCTGACGGTATTGGTGTTGATTCTACAGAAATGGTGGAGACAGTAATTGCCCTGGAAAAAGAATTTAAAACAAAAATCAGCCCCAAGGAAATTACTAAGTTCTCGACTATAAATGAGATAGAGAAAGTTATCAAATCCAAGTTAGGTTAAGGCTAAGGTTGAGGTTAAGTTTATGGAAATCATTGACCTAAGTTTGCCAATTGACGACCAGGCATTTGAGGTGCATAAGGTTTCTATCGAGCGGGTCACCCATAAAGCCGGAGTAGAAAAATTTAACCGCGTGATTATGGGTAAAACTTTTGTGGGAAAAATTAAACACGCTCTCGGGTTTCGCATCTTAAAAAAAGAGGACCTGCCGGATGAAGAATTTCTTTCTTTAGAAACCGTGCATTCTCCGGTGCATATCGGCACACACCTGGATTATTCCTTTCATTACGGCTCGCGCTCAGAAAACCGGCTGGCAAAAACCAGTGAGGAAATCCCCCTGGAGTATTGTTATCAAGACGGGGTAAAACTCGACCTCGCCCACAAAAAACCCAATGAAACCATTCTTGCCTCTGACATCGAGGCTGCATTAGCTAAGATAAATTATCAGCTGAAGCCGCTGGATATAGTTTTGTTGCATACCGGCGCAGATAAGCTTTATGGCGGGCCGAAATACTTCTCGGATTATCCGGGAGTGGATATTTCTGCAATTGATTATCTCCTGGATAAGGGCATCAAGATTTTCGGCGTAGATACCATGGGCATTGATCGGCCGTATAGGTTTATGTTAAAAGAGTTTTTGGAAAAGAAGGATGTAAAATATTTGTATCCTGCGCATTTCTACGGCAGGAAACGGGAATTTATCCATATCGAGCGGCTAGGGAATTTAGAAAAACTTCCTGGATCAGGATTTAAAGTGATTTGTTTTCCGGTGAAGATTAAAAATACTGGCGCTGCTTGGTCGCGGGTTGTCGCGGTAGTTTAAAAACTTTTTGTGCTCAAGGAGGTCAAAAATGGGACATACTTGTAATTCGGTAATTATCAATGCGCCTTACGACAAAGTTTTTGATATTTCTAATGATATTGCGCGTTGGACAGAGTTATTCGGCGAAGAGTACCAAAAATCAGAAGTGCTGGAGAAGAAAGATAATAAGATTACCTTCCGCCTCACCGACGAGGATGGAAAATCCTGGGTTTCCTGGAGGCTTTTATATAAGGATAAATATTTTACCTATTCCCAGCGCCATGAGCCGCTTTTTCCTTTTAAGTATATGAAAATCGTCTGGCTTTATACGCAAAAACCCGAAGGTGTTGAAATGTCCTGGATCCAGCATTTTGAAATGGATGAAAAGGCCAAGTTCAATGACGCCCAGGTAGAAGGCTTTATCAACGCCGGTTCGCAGACAAATTTAAAAATATTTAAAGCGATTATTGAAAAAGATGCAAAAAAATGATTATAGGGATATTAAACCAAGGAGTTAGCCATGAATAAAAAAATGTTTTTTCTGGTTATTTTTCTTGTTGGCTACATGGGATTTGCTTTGGCGCAAGATGCAGCGGATAAAAAAGCCTCACCTAGTTTAAAATTTTCTAGCACTGCCTGTGATCCCGGTTTAGAGGCATTTGACCGCAGGTCCAGAGTTCCCGAGAGTATTATCTCGACAGATTGGGTCAGTGAAAAGGAATTATCGGTTGTGGCATATGTGCGGACATATTGCAGTAAAGTAGAAATGACCGGCGATTATGAGATCAATGGGAATACGCTGATTCTGAAATACAGGATCACCTGGGGAGATGCCTTTTCAAGGTGCATGTGCGCGCACAAGCTGGTTTATGATTTAACCGGCATTGAAAAGAAGGATTACAATGTTACTATCGAAAGAGTCAGATAGAAAGGGGTATTCATGAGCGATTTAAAAGGAAAAACTGCGATTATTACCGGTGCGAGCCGCGGGATCGGTAAGGCAATTGCCTCGACCTGCGCCAGCCTGGGGATTAATTTAACCATTGCCGCGCGCCAGGAAGGGCCATTAAAGGAAGCCGCGGATGAGATTGCTAAAAAATATAAGGTTGAGGTTTTGCCTTTGGTTTGCGATGTGGCGAAGTTAGAAGATTTAGAGAATTTAGTAAACAAAACCAAAGAAAAATTCGGCAAAATCGATATTCTCATCAATAATGCCGGGGTTTCCAGCCAATATCCTTTTCATGAGCAGCCCATCGAGGATTTTGAAAGGCTGGCGCACACGAATTATTTAGGTTATGTGCGTTTAATCCGCCTGGTAATCAATGATATGATTAAAAATAAGTCTGGAGCGATTATTAATATGGTTTCCGGCTCAACACTTTGCGATCCCCTGCCGCGCAATTTTCTCGTCTATAGTTCTCTAAAAGTTGGCTTACGCGCATTTTTAAAAGGGCTTTTTTGGGAGATCCGCGACTACGGAATCAAAATTACCTCGTTATTGCCCGGGGTTACAGATACGGATTTAACCGGTAAGTTGAAAGAAATCACCGCAGATACCTCGCGCTTAATGACCACAGAGGCAATAGAAAATGCCGTGAAGTTCGCCTTAACTATTCCGGCAAATGTTTGTCCATTGGAAATCGCAATAATTAATCAGCAGACGCCGTGGACTGCGCCGGTGATTCCGTTTAAGCAGCAGCATCCGGGGAAATAACGAATTACGATGGATGAGGGAAGAGGGATGAATAAAGAAGATATAAAAAATCTCAAAAAAAGATATTTGATTTGGTTTTATAAAACCGCCAAAGAGGAATTGGATAAAATTGAACGCAAATTTACCCAGGCGCAAGTTGATAGGTTTATCTTGAAGGAAATGAAGAAGGGTAATAAAAATAGTAATTTAGACAAATTCATCGATGATTTCGAGGCCTATATTGTGAATAAAGAGAGATTAGGCCTGGAATTAAAATATGAAAAGAATAGCCTAAAGCCTGAATATCAGTTTCTCGTCTTAAAATTAAATGCCATTGAGAAGTCCATTGTTAAGGAATTAGGCAAAAAAGCGCTTCAAGAAACTAAATCGCTTTACGAACGAGAGATGACCGAGCGGATTATAAAGAGTACGGAGCATTAATGATTATCGACGCACATAGCCATTGGCTACCACAAGAAATTATTGAAAACGCCCACTTCTTTCATAAAGGCTGGGGAGATATTGAGGCCCAGGCGAAGATGATGGAAGAAGCAGGCATTGCTAAGGCAGTTTTGTCCTATCCCACCTCTGACGCGCATCTCAAATTAGGCAGCATTAGCTTAGTGGCGCGTACTTATAATGACTATGTAGCAAAAATCTGCCGGCACCACGCAGATAAATTTATCGGCGCAGCAGTCTTGCCGGTGGATAGTAAAGAGAATTTGGCTAGCGAATTTAAGCGCGCTACCGAAGAGTTGGGGTTTAAGGCGCTTTCTTTGGCTTCAAGCTATAATGGTATATATCTGGATGATCCAATGTTCTTACCTATATATAAGGAGGCGCAAGAGAAGAATATGCCGATTTTTGTGCACTCGCAAATTGTTAACCCGATTGGCTTTGAGCGCGTGCAAGACCCCTTACTTACCCCGGTAATCGAATATGTCTTTGATACGACAATTTGTATTGGGAAGCTTTTGATGTCGGATGTTTTGCGTGAATACAGCGGGGTCAAATTTATCTTTGCCTATTTTGGCGGAGTAATTCCCTTTTTGGCGCATCGCTTTGATGCGACTTATCAGATGCTGCGGGGAATGAATTTTGTAAAAGACCTTCAAGGCAATCCCACGGATTATTTAAAGAATATTTATGTAGATACTAGCGGCGATAAAACCAAGGCGAATTTTCTTTCGGCGTTGGAATTATTAGGGCCGAAACATTTATTATGGGGCAGCGATTGGCCGGCGAAAAAAGATGTAGGAAATTCGATAAATGCAGTAAAAGAGTTGAATATTAGCGAAGAAGAGAAAAATAATATTTTAGGCGGGAATTTACAACAAATTCTAGCTCTTTGATTTTTGCGGGTCCTGTCTGCTGCGTCCCTTGCCCGTGCTCGCTAAGGCTGCGCGCGTGCAAGGGACTCCGCAGCCACCCGCAAAAATTAAACAAGCATTTTTCGCTTGGGGGGTGGGGTGAGGGGAGGGCGAGGCTCCTCGAAATCCCAGTCAATCCAGCCGCAAAATGATGAGTTTCTTTAGCGCTATTTGGTGGGGAGTGGAGAGATGGGCGGACGCCCTGCTCGGAACATGCCTCGCCGCGCGCATATAATTTACTATACTACAATGAGATTAAAAGAAGAAAAAATATTAATTCTATTGGGAATTTTAGCAGCTTTAATTATAGCTTCTAATCTATTGCTTCAATTCTCAAGCTTTAAAATAGGGGTATTTTATAATAATATTACACAACAACAGCTCGAGTTGATAGATGTCTATAACAACGTGATGCAATCCAGAAATAATCTTAGCGACTTCCGTCTTTATGAATTTTTAAAAGCAGATGTATCGCTTGACGCAAATAGAACAGAGAATGTAACTGACATAATGAAGCGGGGATATATGAAGAACGAATATATAGCATTAGATCAAAAGCGAAGAAACAAAGAAATAACCTCAGAGCAATTTATAAAAGAAGCAAAGTCTTTATATGAGAAAGAATACTTTAATCTATACACAATCTATATCGAAAGAAAAACAGCATTATTAAATAAGCTAAATAATAAAACGCCTTGGATTTTTTGGAATGCTTTTTTTATTTTTTTACAAACATTCTTAATTATTCTAAATCTATTGGGCTATTCGTGGTTGTTTCTTAAAATTAAGCATAGATTAAATTAAGGAATTCCGGGAATCCCGGGGGAATTCCCGGGGACACAGTACTTAATTCGACCGAATAATTCCACTTCCGAAGTGGAACAGGGAAAAAACGATAATAGACGCTGTACGTAACTTTATTTAGCTCTTTGAGTTGCAAAACAAATGTAACAGAAAGCTCTAGACAGTTTTCGAGATAATCGGGAAAGTGGCTGGGGCGTAAGATGAGGAGAATAAAATATGCGTAGAATAGGGATAATTACGGGTTTAATAGTTTTTGCAGTTATGGGGACATGCCTAGCAGATGAGATAAGGGGCAAGGTTACTTCCGTAGATAAAACGAATATGACACTGCAAATTTCCGGAGTGACAGTAGAAACAGGCGATACATGGATAGAAAATGAGCAGGATTATCCTCTTGCGTTGAATGACATTGCCAAGGGTGATTATATTGAAGTGAGCGGTAAATTTAGCGGTTTGTCAAAGATAAACGCAAAGAAAATTGACCAGAAAAATCCGGAATGCGGAGTAGTAGAAGGTAAGATAGCTTCAATAAATAGCAAAAAAAGAGAAATTATCATTAGCGGTATTACCATAAAAGTCCCGAATAATACTTGGTTAGAAGGGCCGAATCATGTCAGGATCCCGCTGGAATTATTCGCTGTTGGATATTCTGTGGAATGTCGGGGAAACTGGACAGGGAATAATGAATTAACGGCCTTTAAAATAACTGTTGAATAATGAGGAATTCCGGGGACACAGAAATTAATTCAACCGGATAATTCCACTTCCGAAGTAGAATGGGAATATATATGAATAAAATCAAAAAAAATAATGAGCCTTCAAAGGGCGAGATAATTATTTATAAAGCGAAGGACAACAAAATTAAGCTAGAAGTCAAGCTTGAACAAGAAACGGTTTGGCTTACCCAGAAACAAATCGCAAACCTTTTCAATACTGAACGTAGCGTCATTTCCAAGCATTTACGTAATATATTTATAACCAAAGAGTTAGAGCAAAATTCAGTATGTGCAAAAATTGCACATACTGCCCAAGACGGCAAAGTGTATCAGACTGTTTCTTATAATCTTGATGTCATTATTTCTGTGGGGTATCGGGTAAATTCTAGCCGCGCTACGCAATTCCGTGTTTGGGCCACAAACGTATTGCGAGAACATATTTTACGCGGGTATACCATAAATCAAAAGCGTCTCTTGGAAGAAGCGGAGAAATTCAAGGAATTACAGCAGACAATCGCCTTTATTGAAAAAAAATCCCACGAAACACTGCTGCAGAATCAATCACAAGAGCTTTTAAAGGTTATTAATGAATATGCTAAATCTTTGACTATCCTTGATCAGTATGACAAAAGAAAGTTGGTACTTCGAAAAGGCAAGCATCCAAGATTTAAGCTGACATATAACGAATGCGAAAATATTATTTATAACTTAAAAGAAGAACTGTTCAGAAAGAAAGAAGCTTCCGAGCTCTTTGGGCAGGAGGTTAACAAAAAACTAGAGAGTATTGTTGCTAATATATATCAAACATTTGGGGGAAAAGAGCTTTATTCCGGCCTGGAAGAGAAATCGGCACACTTATTGTATTTCGTTATTAAGGATCATCCTTTTATAGATGGTAATAAGCGTATCGCGTCTGTCCTCTTTATTTATTTCCTTAAGCTTAATAATTATCTATTAAAAGATAACGGCGAGATTAAGATAAATGATAATGCCCTTGTTGCGCTTGCATTACTTATTGCCACGAGTGAATCACGGGAAAAGGAAGTAATGATTAAGCTTATTACAAATTTATTGAAATAAAGTTAAGACGGGGAGATTTTTTTGTAAATTTTTGCGGGTGGAAGCGAAGAATGGAAGGCGGGGTAGTGAAGAAGACACAAATAATTATGGTCTGGTTCCTGCCATTAATTGTCATCGGCGGGTTATTTTATCCGCTCTTGGGATATCTGGTGGTGGCAATGATGGCAATATTCCTGGTACTGGCATTTTTTCGCGGCAGGTATTGGTGTTGGAATTTATGCCCGAGAGGCGCTTTTTTGGATATTCTAATATCAAAGGCAAGTTTTAAAAAACCTCTGCCGAAAAGTTTTGCTAAAGAATGGTTTCGTTGGCTGGTATTTATTATATTTATCTGTTTCCTTGTTTTTCGGATTATAAAGTCAGGTGGGAATTTCATTGTTATAGGCGCGATTTTTGTAGGGATCTGCGGCTTGACCACTGTGATTTCTATAATTCTGGGAGTTGCCACCAAGCACAGAAGCTGGTGCGTGATTTGTCCTATGGGGACATTGCAGGATAAGATCAGTAAGTTAAATAAGAAAGAGGAGGAAATAAAATGTTGAAGAAGTTTTCGTTAATGATGTTGATTGGCTTTATCTGTATCAATCTTACCGGTTGTTTTGCTGTAATGGCGGCAATGGCGGAATCTGCAAAAGAAAAGAAAACTTTTAATATTTCTTACTCTGATGCCATTGATGTTGTTAAGGGGTCGCTAAAGACCATGAACATCGAATTTCAGAGTGCGCGTATAGGGCCGGAGGTGGCAGAGGTAAGAGGAAAATATAATGACGACAAAATAGCGCGGATTTATCTTTCTAAGGTGAGTGATGACGAAACCCTGATTTCCGTGCGCGTAGGCACCAGCGAAGCCGGCAAAGCAGATGCGGCAAAGATTATGCAGGAGATTTCGGATTACGCTGATTTAACGTTGCAAAAATAGGCTGGTTAAAATAACAGTTAACGAAGGAGAATAAGAAATGCAGATGCAGAAGGAAGTTCATTTAACAGGTAAAGATTTGACCCAGATGGTGCAGTTACGGCCGCAGGATGTGGGAAAATATGCGATTGTGCCCGGGCCAAGAGACAGATTAGAGGTATTGCTGAAAAAAATCGAAAACCCGGTAAAGAATTTTTCTTTTATGGAATACACGATGTATACCGGAACATTCCAGGGAATTAAAATCACCGGAATTAATGGCGGAAGATTCTCTACTGATACCTCAATTACAACTGAAGTAATGTGCAATGCCGGAATCCAGAATATTATCCGTATCGGCACCTGCGGGTCATTAGATGAGAACATTAAAGTCGGAGATTTATTTATCGTGGATCGAGTCATTCGCGGAGACGGGGTCACGCCTTATTATGTAGATAAAAATTTCCAGACCCAGTCGGATAAAAAAATCAGCGACACTTTATATGAAGTTGCCAAAGGCATGGGCCTTAATATACATCGCGGCACAGCCTGGACCACGGATGCATTATTACGCGAAACCCGCGAAATCGTGGAGGCAAAGCGCCAAGAAGGCGCAATGGCTGTGGATATGGTTTCCTCGACGCTGTTGACAATTTGTCAGACCTATAATATCAAGGCTGGCTCGATTTTAGCAGTAAGCGATAATGTGATTACCGGGGAAATGGGCTTTATGAATCCGCTCTATTACATGGCAGAATCGAATTTAATTGCCATTGCATTAGAAACAGTGAAAAAGCTAGAAGGAAAATAACAAAATTGTGTCAGGTATCAAGTGTCATGTGTCAAATAAAAGGAGTAAGATGGTATATTCAAAACTATTTTGGCCAATTGAATTAAAAGATAAGACAATTTATATCCTTGATGAAACTTTGCTGCCACACAAGGTAAAATACATTAAAGCCAAGGATTATAAGCAAGCAGTGCGGGCGATTAAAGAGATGAAGACGCGCGCTGTGGGCCAAGTGCTCTTGGTAATGTATACTTTTCTTTTGGAAATTCAGAAAAATAAGGCCAAGGATTTAACTCCTATTGTTGAAGCAATCAATGCCGCTCGTCCAACCCTGCCTTTTAAGGTTTTGACTGACATGGTTTTAGGTTGGGCAAAGCAAGGCGCGCCTTTAGAGAAAAGTATCCTGGGATTTCTAGAGTTTTTGAAAAATAAGCGCATTCAGCAGGCAAAGGAAATGGCAGAAGTAATCAAAGACGGGGATTGCATCCTGACACATTGTAATATCAGCGGCCAGATGCCCTTGATTGCGCAGATTTGTAAGGAACAGAATAAAAAAATTAGTTTTTTCGTTACAGAAACCCGGCCTTATCTGCAAGGCATGCGTTTAACTGCCTGGGAGTTGCAGGAACAGGGATTTGCGGTTACAATCATTACAGATAATATGGCAGCGCATGTGATGGCAGAAGGAAAAATCAATAAAGTTATCGTCGGAGCAGACCATTTGGCGAAAAACGGGGACATTGCTAATAAAATTGGCACATATCAAATCGCCGTATTAGCCAAACACTTTAATATTCCTTTTTATGTGCTCTGCCCGCCGCCTTCTCACGTAGAAACCGGCAAAGAAATTAAAATTGAAATCCGTCCGGACAAGGAAATGCTGGAATATTGCGGGGTAAGATTCGCGCCCAAAGGCGCCAAAGGATATTATCCAGCATTTGACGTAACGCCCAATGAATTAATTACCAAACATATCTACTTGGAGATGAAGAGATGATTTTCGGTAAAGAATCAGCCATAAAAAAAGAAATTATGGAAATCGGAAAGAGATTGGCAGGCCTGCGTTTAGTTGTGGCGCGCGAGGGGAATTTAAGTAGCAGGATTGATGCAGGCAATATCCTGGTTACGGCTACAGGCACACGCTTAGGGAACTTAAGCGCAGAAGAAATTATCAAAGTAGATTTAACTAAAGAAGAAGATTTGAAAAATAAGCGCCTGACTTCCGAATTTCCTTTGCATCGTTTAATCTATGAAAATTTTCCCGCTCAGCAAGTAGTAATTCATTGCCATCCTGCTTTAACTAATGCTTATTTTGCGGTTTGCGCTGATCTTAAGGTACTTACTTTTGAGACCAAGCTTTATCTTGGAGATGTGCCGGTGGTGGAACAAGATACACCTGCTGTAACTAAGCCCGAATTAGTTATCAAGGCTTTAAAAACCAGTAATTTGGTCGTCTTGAAAAACCACGGGGTAGTGGCTGTAGCGGAAAATTTTAAAAATGCCTTTGATTTAATTGAGACGCTTGAGGAGGCAGTAAGAATTGCTGCGGTTGCCCGGCTGTTTAAAAAAGAAATCTTGGATGATCTGGATAAAGAGCTGAAATCAGATTTAGAGGAGGGCCAAGCCTATGAAATGTTTTCTCGTGCGCACATCCAAAAGATCGTGGATTTAGTCAATGCCGATGAATTTATCCAGAAAAAAGGCCAAGAGCAGGATTTGACTTTGCAATATGCAATTAAACTTAACGGGACAGACAAGGTCTATAAATTTAATTTTGTAAAAGGAAAGATTATCCGGCTGGACGCCGATGATCAGGCGCCTTTTGTAGCAACGGCAGCTCCGGAAATATGGGAAGCGATTTTTTTAGGCAAACTTGATCCTTTTGTGGCAGTGACGCAGGGCAAAATGAAATTAGAGGGGCAATTGGGGCAATTGGCAAAGTGGTACGTGCCTTTTGGCCGCTTATTTGAATTATTCAGGCAGGTAAAAATAAAATAATTCGGAGGTGCTTATGGATTGGGGAATGAAAAATCGCTTAAATAATTTAATTCCTGGGGGGAAGTGTTTTTTTATGCCCATTGATCACGGCTATTTTCAGGGCCCGACGACAAATTTAGAACGCCCGGGCGAGACAATTAAGCCGTTAATCCCCTATTTTGACGCACTTTTTGCCACGAGAGGAGTTTTACGCGCGGCAATTGACGCAGGTTTAAATAAACCGATCATTTTAAGGGTTTCGGGCGGCACGAGTATGGCGGGTAAAGATTTGGCCGATGAAATTATTACCACTTCTATTGAAGAGGTCATACGGGTAAATGCACAGGCAGTAGGTGTTTCCGTATTTATTGGGACTAGCTATGAAAAACAAACGTTGGCAAATCTTTCGCAAATGGTCAATGCCTGCGAAAATTACGGTATTCCGGTAATGGCAGTGACTGCCGTTGGTAAAGAACTGGAAAAACGTGACGCACGCTATCTCGGCCTTGCAACCCGTATTTGCGCAGAGTTAGGCGCGCGCGTTGTAAAGACTTATTGGTGCGAGGATTTTGATAAAGTAGTCAAAGGCTGCCCTGTGCCGGTGGTGATTGCCGGCGGCCCGAAATGCGAAACGGAAAAAGAAGTCTTTGAATTTGTGCACGATGGTATGCAAAAAGGCGCCATTGGAGTTAATTTAGGCAGAAATGTCTGGCAGTCTCAGCATCCCGTAGCCATGGCCGCAGCCTTGCAAGCAATTATTCATAAAGGCATAGATGTAAAGGCCGCCTGCGATATATTTAAGGATAAAAAATAATGCGCGTGGCAATGTATTACAATAATCGCGATGTGAGAATTGAAGAAATGCCTAAACCGGAAATCGGCCCGGGTGAAATATTATTTAAGGTGAAGGCCAGCGGGATTTGCGGCAGCGACGTGTTAGAATGGTACCGCCTGAAAAAAGCGCCTTTAGTTTTGGGGCATGAAGCAACCGGAGAAATTGTCAGCGTAGGTGAAGGCGTAGAAAAATATAAAATTGGCGATCGGATTTTTGTCTCGCATCATGTGCCTTGTAATCAATGCCGCTACTGTTCAAGCGGGAACCATACGGTTTGCGAGACGCTGCATACGACAAATTATTTTCCCGGCGGTTTTGCCGAATATATCCGCGTGCCGGCAATCAATGTGGAATGCGGGGTATTTTTATTACCCAAGGAAATATCTTATGCCGAGGGAACTTTTATTGAACCCTTGGCCTGCGTTGCGCGCGGGCAAAGAATCGCGCAATTTACCAAGGGCCAGAATGTTTTAATCCTCGGCGCAGGAATTTCCGGGCTATTGCATCTTTTATTAGCGCGCGCCAGAGGGGCCCAACGTGTGATACTTACGGATATCAGTGAATATCGCCTAAAAATTGCCAAGGCATTAGGTGCGGACGGTGTAATTAATGTTAAAGAAGATGCGGTGAAAGGGCCCGCGGATTTAGTGATTATTTGCACTGGCGCAACTTCAGCCTTTACACAGGCCTTACAATCTGTTGACCGCGGCGGGACAATTCTTTGCTTTGCTGCTACTGAACCGGGAGTCACTTTACCGGTTCCGGTAAATGATTTTTGGCGCCAGAGTATCAAGATTGTCCATTCTTATGGCGCCAGCCCCGCTGATTTAAGCGAGGCAATTGAATTAATCAAGAACAAAACTGTCCCTGTAAGCAAATTAATTTCGCATCAATTGAGCCTAATGGACGCAGGTTTAGGTTTTCGCATGGTTAGCGAAGCCAAAGATTGCATTAAGGTGATCTTAGAGCCGGAGAAGAAGCAATGAAAATTATCAATCCTTCTAACGGAGAAATTATCAGAGAAGTTGCTGCCAGTTCGGAAGCAGATGTCGAACTAGCGCTTTCTTCTGCGCGCAAGGCCTTTGACCAAGGCGAGTGGCCGAGATTAGCATTCACTAAGCGCAAAGAGTTTCTTTTAAAAATCTCCCAAGGAATTTTAGACAAAGCTGGGGAATTAGCGAATTTAGAAACACTAAACACCGGAAAGCCGATGAAAGAAACAACTTTCATGGATATTCCCTCTAGCGCCAAGTCCTTTGAGTATGCGGCAAATAATTTTGAAAGATTTCTCCAAGAGGAATCCCCCAAATTAGATGCAGAGGCAGAATGTAAGTTGTTACGTGAGCCGATTGGCGTTGTAGTGCTTATTATTCCCTGGAATTATCCTCTCTTAATCGCCTCCTGGAAATTAGCCTCTTGTTTAGCTGCGGGCAACACGGTAATTTTAAAACCCTCGAGCCTTACACCTTTAACTGCTTTAAAATTAGCAGAGATTATTAGTGACGCGGGGTTACCTAAAGGTGTAGTAAACATTATAAACGGCAGCGGAGAACAATTAGGAAAAATCCTCTGCTCGGATAAACGCGTGGATATGATTTCTTTTACCGGCAGTAATAGCGTGGGAAAGCAAATCATTGAATATGCCTCAAGTAATGTGAAAAAATTAATTATGGAATTAGGCGGGAAATCTGCTTCACTTGTTTTAGCCGATGCGGATATTGAGGTAGCAGTGAATAGTTCTTTGACATCCATATTTTTAAACCAGGGCCAGATGTGCACGGCAATGTCGCGTATTCTCGTCGATGAAAAAATATACGATAAATTCGTGGCTAGTTTCGTAGAAAAGGCCAAGCGTATAAAATTAGGCCGAGGGGATGACCCGGAAACTCAAATCGGGCCGTTGATTTCCGAAGCGCAGCGCAAAAAAGTATTGGGTTATGTCGAGCAAGCAGAAAAAGACGGGGCAAAAATCCTCTGCGGAGGAAAAATCCCGCAAGGCGCAAGTTTAAAAAGCGGATTTTTCTTTGAACCCGCGGTAATTGCCGAAGTGAAGCCCGGCTCAGTAATTTTTCAGGAAGAAATCTTTGGGCCGGTTGCAATCATCAGCAAATTTTCTTCGCTTGAGGAGGCGGTTTCCTTGGCGAACAATTCTGATTTCGGACTTGCTGCCTGTATCTGGACCAAGGATAGGTTAAAGGCAGAGGATTTAGCGAAAGAGATCAATGCCGGGACGATTTGGGTGAATACCTATGGCATGTTTTACAATGAGGCGCCTTTCGGCGGTTTTAAACAAAGCGGTTTTGGCAAGGAATTGGGCCGTGCAGGCATGCTTGAATATACGCGCCTAAAAAATATTATCGTCGATAAAACCCCTGATGCCAAACCACTGGTGAATTATTGGTACGGTTTTTGACAATTCTATTGACAGTAGTATCTAAGGAGTTTAAAATAATGGCAATGAGATTAATTTTAACCATAATCCTATCCAGCTTATTTTTAATTACCTCAATCCAACCGCTTTTCTCCCAAGAAGATCCCGATGAAATAGCCCCCCCATCCCCTTTGGAAAATACCCTCAAAAAAACTCTTACTGATGTAGAGCAGGAAAACAAAAGAAAAGAAGCAGAATTTATCGCCTCGCTGAAGAGGAAATTAGATTTAGAGGTTCAAAGGTGGGTTATTGAGGCAAAGCAGAAACAAGAAACACAATTGCATAAATTAATCCATAATGATTGGGTAAAATTGGATAAATTTACGACACCAGTCCCTTACGATTATTATATCCGTGACTATGACTATCCCCTGGTGAAGGCAGATGTCCTGAAAGCAGATTCTCTGACTTTGCCTTACAAGGCGTATATCAAATTAAACGAAAAACTTTTTATCGAAAGGTATCATTCTGAAAGTATCAGTTCTATCGAGCCATACCTGCAGACCATCATCACTCCCATCACGATAAACCTGGAATACCGCGATGACAAATTTGTCATTACCAATACTGAATACGGCGTTATTGCGATTAAAAACGGGTGGCTACGAAACTAATGAATGTCCGCGACCTTCTAGAGCAACAAACCAAAGCAAACCCGGAAAAATCCGCAGTGATTTTCCGCGGGCAGGGCATTAGCTTTGCCCAGGTCAAAGATTCTTCCTATCGTTTGGCCAATAGTTTAATCAATCTTGGGATAAAAAAAGGCGATAAAGTTGCAATCTATCTTCCCAGCTGGCCGGAATATATCTATAGCTATCTGGCAGCCTGGTCGATTGGCGCGACCTGTGTACCGCTGGATTTTATGCTTACAGAAGACGAACTTTGCTCCTGCCTGAATCATTCCGAAGCCAAGGTAATAATTTTAAAACACAAAGCAAATATTTCTTTGGATAACCTGAAAAAATCTGCGCCGCTTTTAAAAAATATTATTACCTGCCAGGAAAAAATTGAAGGTGCATTAAATTTTGATGAATTAATCGAAAAAGAAAACGCCCAGGTGCCTGATGTTTCGATTGATGATAAAGATTATGCGATAATTTTTTATACCTCCGGCACGACGGGAAAACCCAAGGGCGTATTGATCAATTACCTGCAACTGGGCGCGCCGCCAAAATCCATGGGCCTCTTCGTTAATGCCGATATGACCGATAAAGATACCGCGCTTTGTGCCTTGCCTTTTTCCCATATCGGAGGCTTAATTTATATCCAGAACATGATTTCTTTCGGCCTAACGATAGTGTTGATGGAGCGGTTCATTCCCATCGAGTTTTTAAAAAATATCCAACAATATAAAGTGAATTTTTTCTGGATTGTGCCGTCAATGTATTACGCGCTGTTACAACTTAAGGAATTCGAGACCTTTGATTTATCGAGTCTGCGCTGGATAGTTACCTTTGGTGCTTCAAATTCTCCGGATGCCTTGCGCAGATTCCATCAGTATTGCCCGAAGGCGCATCTTTTAAATGGCTGGGGATTAACCGAGACTAATGCGCCGACAGCCGTGCTTCCTATGGGCTCAAGCAAGATCGAAAGCGTGGGCAGGCCTGCTCCATGGATTGAAGTAAAAATTTTCGATGATAATGATAAAGAAGTTACTGTTGGTAATACCGGAGAGGTGGTAGTCAAGGGCTGGGTAGTCACCGACGGGTATTATAAGGACCCTGAGCTCACCAAAGAAACACTGCGTAACGGCTGGTTTCATACCGGAGATTTAGGCAGGTTTGACAATGAAGGCTTCCTTTATATTGTCGGCAGGATCAAGGAAATGATTAAAGTCGGGGGCGAAATTGTTTTTGAGCCGGAAGTAGAATCGGTTTTACACAAGCACCCTGACATCGCAGAGGCCGCAGTAATCGGGGTACCGGATAAATTAAGGGGCGAGGTCCCCAAGGCAGTGATAGTTTTAAAAGCAGGAAAGAATTTAGCCGAAGAAGACCTGCGTTATTTTTGCCGCCAGCACCTGGCGCATTTTAAAATCCCGCATTACTTTGAAATTAAAACTGAACTTCCCAAGAATAGGACGGGAAAGATTGATAAAGAAAAGTTACGCGCTAGCTGCAGTTTGTAGCCAACCGAATATCTTCCAAACAAACCTCGAAGAATTAAAACAAATTCTCTCAAGCTGGGATGAAAAAAGTTTTCACGCCAAGCAGATTTTTTCCTGGATTTACCAAAGAGGGGCAAAGGATTTTTCCGAGATGACTGATTTACCAAAGTCATTGCGGGATAAATTACGCGAAAATTTCTCTTTCTTTGCCTTAAAGCCAATTGAGGTGCTGAAGTCAAGCGACGGCACGGAAAAATTCCTTTTTGAATTAAGCGACGGCAATCTTATTGAAGCAGTTAGCATTCCTGCCAAGGGAAGGACTACAGGCTGTGTTTCTTCACAGGCCGGATGTAAATTCTCCTGCCGTTTTTGTGCCAGCGGCATGCAGGGATTTATGAGAAATTTAACCAGCGCAGAAATTATCCAGGAAGTCGCATTTCTTAAGCAAAACTCCAGCGATAAACTCACGCATATTGTTTTTATGGGCACAGGCGAACCGCTGGATAATTACGACGAGGTATTGCATGCGATTAGAATAATTAATGCCAAAGATGGTTTTAATATCGGGGCGCGCAGGATTACCATTTCAACTGCCGGCCTAATCCCGGGCATGGAGAGGCTGGCTAAAGAAGGCATACAAATAGAACTTTCCGTGTCTTTGCATGCTGCGGATGACGCAACAAGAAACAGGCTGATGCCGATAAATAAAAAATACCCCTTGAAAGAGTTGATTGCTGCCTGTAAAAAATATATTAGCGAAACAAACCGTCAGGTCACCTTCGAATATATCTTAATCAAGAATTTAAATTCAGGTTTGCAAAATGCGCTAAATTTAGGTAGAATACTAGAAGGAATGAATTGTAAAGTCAACCTCATTCCGGCAAACACCGTAAAAGAGCTGGATGTGGTTGCTCCCGGAAGAGAAGAAGCCCTTTTATTTAAAGAGGCGCTTTTAAAATCCGGGGTGCACGTGACATTGCGCATGCCGCGCGGTGGAGATATTAATGCTGCCTGCGGGCAATTAAGGTTAAAACATGGGAAAAAATAAGTTACGGAAGAGAATTTATTTATTTGCCGCTTGTTGCCTGGCGATAATTGTTTTATGGCTAAGTTGCGCTAGAAGAGAAATCAAGAATCTAGATTCCAAGGGAAAAAATATTATTTGTTTTGGAGACAGTATTTCCTTTGGTTACGGCGTACTCCCCAGCCAGGCCTATCCTAAATATCTGGAAACATTGTTAGGCAGAAAGGTGATTAATGCCGGAGTGGACGGAGATACGACTACCGAGGCATTAAAACGTATTAAAGAGGATGTCCTCTCGCGCGATCCATATTTAGTGATCATCGAATTCGGCGGGAATGATTTCTTAAGAAAGGTGCCCAGGGAAATCACCTTTAAAAACCTTGCCCTCATGGTTGATAAGGTCCAGGCGCAAGGGGCGATTGTAGCTGTTACGGATATTAGCGCCGGATTGTTGATGCGGGAATACCGCTGTCCTTATAAAAAGATCGCTTTAGACCGAGAGGCAATATTTGTCCCTTCGATTATGAAGGGGATCATCACCAATCCCAAAATGAAAAGCGATTTTTTCCATCCCAATGAAGAAGGTTACAAGATCATCGCCGACCGCGTCTACCGCGCCATCAAGCCTTATATTAAAGATTAAATAAAATGGGGTCAGACCTATTTTGTGCTTAAATTGGGTCTGACCCCATATTTTTATTCTGGTGCCGAAGAAGGGAGTTGAACCCTTACGAGCTTACGCTCATCGGTTTTTGAGACCGACGTGTATGCCATTCCACCACTTCGGCAATTTTTATTGACGCAGCCTATTTTATATTCTAAAATAGCACAGGTCAATAGATAATTGCGGGGCTGTAGCTCAGCTGGGAGAGCACTTGCATGGCATGCAAGGGGTCAGGAGTTCAATCCTCCTCAGCTCCACCATTTAACAGGACGGAGAGATCCGTCCTTTGTGACTAAAAAAGAGGTGACGCATGGCCTTTAAATTACTGGTTGTAGATGATGACAAGGATATTGTAGAGTTCCTTTCCAAAAAGCTGGTAAATGAAGGGTATGATATTATTACGGCGTTTGATGGGGAAGAGGCGCTAATTAAGGTGAGATCAGATGATCCGGATATCATTCTTTTGGACTTGATGTTGCCGAAATTAAACGGGTTTGACGTTTTAAAGGAAGTCAGGAAGAGTTTTACTGATAAATGGCGGCCGGTAATCGTGATTAGCGCCAAACAAGAGCTGGATTCTTTAAAAACCTGCTATGCCTTGGAGGCCGATCATTATTTAACCAAACCCTGTGCCATCGAAAAAGTCCTGGAAGGCATAGAAATCATGATTTCATTAATTCCCTTGAGGATAAATAAAACAGAGAAGACATGAGTTATTCGTTTAAAAAAATCGAAGGAAAATGGCAGAAATTCTGGCAGGTTAAAAAGAGCTTTGAAGCAGCCCAAGTGCCGGGAAAGCCGAAATTTTATCTCCTGGAGATGTTTCCTTATCCTTCGGGAAAAATTCATATGGGCCATGTGCGCAATTATACTATTGGCGACGTGGCCAGCCGTTTCAAAATGATGCAGGGTTATAGCGTGTTACACCCGATGGGCTTTGATGCCTTTGGCCAGCCTGCAGAAAACGCGGCGATTAAAAATAAAACCAAGCCTGATGCCTGGACGCATAAATGTATTAATGATATGAAGGTAGAGCTCAAGAAAATGGGTTTTTCCTATGATTGGCAAAGAGAGGTTTCTACCTGCGATGCGGATTATTATCAATGGAACCAATGGATATTCTTAAAAATGCTGGAGGCCGGCCTGGCTTACAAAAAGGCCTCTCTGGTGAACTGGTGCCCCAGCTGTTTAACTACCCTGGCAAATGAAGAGGTGATCGAAGGAGGCTGCTGGCGCTGCCACGCAAAGGTCGAGCAAAAAGAATTAGAGCAGTGGTATTTAAAGATTACCGCATATAAAGAACGCCTGCTTGAGGATCTGACTCACTTAAAAGATTGGCCTGAGCGCGTAATTGCTATGCAGAATAATTGGATCGGCAAGAGCGAAGGCGTAGAAATATATTTTCGCCTCAAAGAAAATGACAAAGTAATTCCCGTTTTTACGACGAGAGTGGATACGATCTTTGGCGCCACTTATATTGTTTTAGCTCCGGAGCATCCTTTAGTCAAAGAAATTATCAAAGGTAAACCGCAAGAAGCAGAGGCGCTTAAGTTTATTGAAAAAGTTTCCCAAGAAAGCAAGGTTACGCGTTCTTCGTCTGACGTGAAGAAGGAAGGCGTATTCACAGGGGCGTATGCAGTGAACCCGGTGAATAATGAAGCGATTCCTGTTTGGATTGCAGATTATGTTTTGATGGAATACGGCACTGGTGCGATTATGGCAGTGCCTACGCATGATCAGCGGGATTTTCTCTTTGCTCGTGAACATAAATTATCTATGCGCATAGTCATTACTTCTACGACTTACAACTTACAACTTACGACTATGAATGAGGCGTATGAAGGTGATGGGATCCAGGTAAATTCCGGGCAATTTGATGGATTAAAGAACCAAGAGGCAAAAACAAAGATCGCCAGCTGGATGGAAGAAGAAAAAATCGGAAAAATCCAGACGCACTGGCGCCTGCGCGATTGGTTAGTTTCCCGTCAACGTTATTGGGGCACACCTATCCCGGTTATTTACTGCCCCAAATGCGGAATTGTCCCTGTGCCATATGAAAATCTACCCGTAGAATTACCTAAGGACGCGCCTTTTACCGGTGAAGGCGGCAGCCCATTAGGCAAAGTGAAAAAATTCGTTGATGTCAAATGCCCCAAATGTAAATCCGCTGCCCGTCGGGAAACCGATACCATGGCAACATTTTTTGATTCTTCCTGGTATTTTTTAAGGTTCTGTTCCCCTAACTACAGCAAGGGCCCGTTCAAAGAAGATGAGGCAAAATATTGGATGCCGGTTGACCAGTATATCGGCGGCATAGAGCATGCAATCTTGCATTTATTATATTCGCGTTTCTTTACCAAATTTTTCAAAGATTTAGGGATGATCGATTTTCAGGAGCCATTTAAGCGGCTTTTAACCCAGGGCATGGTTTTAAAAGACGGGGAGGTGATGTCTAAGTCAAAAGGAAACATTGTTGATCCGGATTCGATGATTTCTAAATACGGGGCTGATACCTTGCGCTTATTCATTCTATTTGCTGCGCCTCCGGAAACAGAATTAGAGTGGGATGACCGCGGCCTGGAAGGCGCGCATAAATTCCTCAACCGCGTCTGGAGAATTCAAGAAAATCTTAAAGAAAATGCCGAATCATCTCTTACTAAAATTATGCATAAAACAATTAAAAAAGTCACAGATGATATTCAGGAATTTAAATTCAATACCGCCATTGCCAGCCTCATGGAGTTGACCAATGCAATTTACCAGTCAGGCGCGGATAAAGAAGTTTTTCGTAATTTAATTATGATGCTTGCTCCGATTACTCCGCATTTTAGCGAGGAGTTATGGCAGAAACTCGGCAATCGCGAGAGCGTTTTTAAAACCGCCTGGCCTAAATATGATTCTACGTTATTGGTTGACGATGTAATTACTCTACCAATTCAGGTGAATGGAAAACTGCGTTCTAAAATCGATGTCCCCGTTGCAATTACTGAATCCGAATTAAAAGTAGTTGTGTTGGCTGATGAAAAACTAAAGCCCTGGATTCAGGATAAAGCAATCCGCAATTTCATCATTGTCCCCAAAAAACTCGTGAACATTGTAGTCTAAAATTTAGCGTTAGATTTTCCCTTTTTTTACGTCTATTAAGAGTAGAAGGAGGGATTTTTTATGTTTGCGCTCACAAAAGAAGAACGCCAGGCGATATTATTTCTCTTGGCAGTTGCCTTCATCGGCTTAAGTATTAACCTCACCGTAAAATTAAATTCCCATCTGGAAAAAATAGTAAAAGTCGATGTGAATATCGCAAAAATAGATATTAATACGGCTAACCTGGATGAGCTTTTGCGCAGCAAATCCATTACTAAGAAATTGGCGCAAGATATTATTCAATATCGCTATCTCCACGGAGCGTTTAGGGATCTTGAGGAGCTGAAGGAGATTAAGGGGATTGGAGAAAAGCGTTATGAGAAACTAAAAGAAATCCTTTTTGTTAAATAAATGGACTATCCTTTAATAGGTTTAGCTGTTAGTTTTTCTTTAGGGATCATCGTCGGAACGTATTTCAGGATTCCGTTTTTTGCCCTTTGTAGTATTGCCATCACCTTCTTATTATTTGCGCTGGCTAGCGTGAAACAAAGCAAAAAATTCAGTATTTATATCCTCCTGGCTGTTTTTATTTTGGGCGCCTTAGTATTAAAAAATTCTCAAATTCTTGCCAATCACCATATCGCTAGATTAATTCCCTATAAAGCTGAATCTGTTTCAGTGGTGGGAGTTATTGATAGTGATCCTATTTATCAAGAAAGAACAACATCTTTTATTCTTAGAGCAGAGAAGGTCGGCTTAAGAGATTTTTGGCAAAAGGCTAGCGGTAGAATCTTGGTTAGGGTTTCTAGGAAAGAAGCCTTTTCTTACGGCGACAGATTATTCCTAAGAGGGAATTTATATCAGCCATTTTCTTCGCCAGAAGGATTTAATTACAAAGATTACTTAAGGCACCAGAATGTTTATCTGATTTTAAGCATTAGCAAAACAAATGGCAGCATTAAGAAGATAGAGCAAAATTGCGCCAACCCTCTGGTATCATTTTCCCTTAAGATAAAACATCGCTTGAGGGAAGTACTCGTGAAAAATCTATCTGCTTTTTCAGCAGGTATATTAAATGCCCTAATTTTAGGAGACAGGCAGGATCTATCCCGCTATCTGCTGGATATTTTCATGAACTTAGGCACTATCCATATTATTGCGATTTCCGGTTTTAATGTGGGCATAGTGGCTTTGATTATTTTATCGATCCTAAAAATCATCAAGATCCCCAGGAGAACGCGCTCTATCCTGACAATCCTGCTCTTGATGATTTACTGTATTCTCACCGGCATGAGCCCGCCGGTGGTACGCGCCACACTAATGGGGGCAATTTTCCTTTGTGCCTATTTTTTCAAGCGGGAAGTGAATATTTATAATTCTCTTTCTATTGCCGTACTGATCATACTTGCAGTGAATCCCTGGCAGTTGTTTGAAATTAGTTTCCAGCTTTCATTCTTGAGTGTGTTTTTCATTGTTTGGCTTGCGCCCAAGATTAAATCTTTATTCCCGGAGAAGTGGGATAAAATACCATGGTTGCGTTTTCTAACCTTAACATTTTCGGTATCAACAGCAGCCTGGATCGGCCTTGCGCCTCTGATTGCTTATTATTTTAAAACTTTTACCACGCTTACTGTATTGGCAAATATGATTATTGTCCCCTATTCAGCAATTATCACTACTACCGGGTTTAGCCTTGCCTTAATTGGCATATTCATTCCTTCTTTGGCACCAGTATTCGCCGCAACAAATGAGCTGCTCATTCTAATATTATTTAAAATTCATTACCTCTTGATTAACATTCCCGGGGCATATTTTAAATTACCCGAAATATCCATGGGGAACGTCTTGCTCTATTATTTTCTGCTTATTGCCGTAGTTAATTTTCAAAAAATATTCAAATCAAACTTTTTGTTGACTCTGCGGAAAACTATGCTAAACTAGTTATGAACAGGTGTTCATAACTAAAGGAGCAAGCCTTGCGGCCCAAAAAAACCAGATGGATAAAATGCGTTCCGGGTGAGAGGTGTTTTAAGCCGCTCTGTAAACCTTTGAATAAACTGGAAGGCGTTTATTTAACGCTTGATGAGTTTGAGGCAGTGCGCCTTGCCTGCCTAAAGGCTTTAAAACAGTCTGAGGCAGCAAAATTGATGCGGGTTTCCCGTCCGACATTTTCTAGGATTCTAACTTCAGCCCAAAGAAAAATCGCAGACGGATTAGTAAATATTAAGGCTATTCTTATTGAAGGCGGCTGTTGCGAAATTATCAAGAAGAAGAGGGGCAAGCAATGATTAAACCCGTAATTGATTGGCTGGTCTATGACGTTTTTAAGATGCGGCAAGGGCATTTTTTCTCCGAAACCGTAAATTTCTTTCTCTATGATACAATTAAAATATTTTTCTTATTAACTGTTATTATTTTCATCGTTGCCATTATCAGGACGTTTTTTTCTCCGGAAAAAACCCGGGCACTTTTAAGCCATAAGCAAAAATATACGGGTAATCTTTTAGCCGCTCTTCTGGGGATTGTAACGCCATTTTGTTCCTGCAGCGCGGTTCCGCTTTTTCTTGGTTTTGTTGAAGCAGGAGTCCCTTTAGGAGTGACCTTTTCTTTTTTGGTGGCTTCTCCCATGATTAATGAAGTGGCCTTAATAATGTTATGGGGGCTTTTTGGTTGGAAGATATCTCTTATCTACATCGCTAGCGGGTTCGTTATAGCTATTTTCTCCGGAGTAATTATCGGAAGGCTGAAAGTCGAAGATCTGGTTGAACGCCCCGATTATAAAAAGCAAACATGTTGTATCCAATTGAGCGATATGACATTCAAAGATAGGATTGCTTATGCCAAGGGATATACAGGGGAACTTTTAAAAAGGATATGGCTATTTGTAATTATTGGAATTGGTTTGGGTGCGTGGATTCATGGCTATATCCCGGCGGATTTTCTTGCCAAGGTAGCAGGCAAGGGAAATTGGTTTGCCGTTCCCTTAGCGACATTAATCGGGATTCCTCTTTATTCAAATGCGGCAGGGGTGATTCCTCTTGTCAGCGCTCTGACTGAAAAAGGCATGGCTATGGGAACAGCGCTTGCTTTTATGATGGCAGTAACCGCGCTTTCCTTGCCTGAGTTTATCATACTGCGAAAAGCCATGAAGTTGAAGTTATTGATAATCTTTGCTTCGGTCGTGGGTATAGGAATTATGTTTACAGGATATTTGTTTAATTTTATCTTAAAATAGGGGAGAGATATGGAAGAAAATAAAAAGGATATTAAAGAACAGGTAAAGAAGGGCTACGGGAAAATCGCACAACAAGGAGATTCGTGTTGTTTAACTTCTTCTTGTTGTGGTAGCGCTAATCTTGCGAAAAACATCAGTAAGGCTATAGGCTATAGCGACGAAGAAATGAATATTGTCCCGGAAGGGGCGAATTTAGGTTTGGGTTGCGGTAATCCGCTGGCAATAGCTGCCTTGAAGGCAGGGGATATTGTGCTTGATTTGGGAAGCGGTGCTGGTTTCGATGCCTTTCTTGCTTCAACTCGCGTCGGGCCTAGCGGCCGGATTATTGGAGTGGATATGACTCCGGAGATGATCGAAAAGGCGCGTGCAAATGCCAAAAAAGGGAGCTACACAAACGTTGAATTTAGGCTTGGCGAGATTGAAAAATTACCGGTTGAAGATAATTCTATCGATGTGATTATTTCGAACTGCGTAATTAATCTTTCACCTGATAAACAAAACGTATTCAAAGAGGCGTTTCGGGTTTTAAAGCCAGGTGGAAGGCTGATGGTGTCGGATTTAGTTTTGCTAAAAAATCTTCCTGATCTGATCAAGAAATCGATTGAGGCATATGTGGGATGCCTTGCCGGCGCGCTTTTTAAAAAAGACTATCTGGATTATATAAAAAAGGCAGGATTCGAAAATATTAAGGTGGTGGGCGAAACTTTTTATCCTGTGGAAGCAATGGCAAATGATGCAACAGCCAAGGTTGTGAAAAACAGTCCGTTTGTCAGCTCGGAAGATTTAAAAGATGTTGAATCTTCTGTAGCCAGCATAAAAGTTTATGCAGAGAAAGGTTAAAGCTCATGCCGGAGAATATCGTTAAAAAATTATCTTTTCTAAACCGTTTTTTGACGCTCTGGATTTTTCTTGCTATGGCCATCGGTGTGCTCTCAGGGTATTTTTATCCGCAGATTGTCAATTTTTGGAATAGGTTTCAGGTTGGGACAACTAATATCCCGATTGCAATCGGCCTCATTCTTATGATGTATCCTCCCTTAGCGAAGGTAAAATACGAAGAGATGGGGAGTGTTTTTCGTAACGCAAGGGTATTGGTACTCACGCTTGTTCAGAACTGGATAATTGGGCCAGTGCTCATGTTTATTCTTGCTGTTGTATTTTTGCGAGGATATCCTGAATACATGGCAGGTTTAATTATGATTGGGCTTGCCCGTTGCATTGCTATGGTTATTGTCTGGAATGAGTTAGCCAAAGGCGATACTGAATATTGCGCGGGGCTGGTAGCTTTTAATTCCGTTTTTCAAGTGCTTTTTTATTCCGTATATGCATGGATTTTCATTACAGTGCTGCCGACATGGTTCGGGCTTAAAGGGTCAATAGTGCGTATTTCGATTGGTCAGATCGCTTGGAGCGTATTTATATATTTAGGTATACCGTTTATTGCTGGGATTGTTAGCCGTTTCAGTTTAATTAGAATGAAGGGGAAGGATTGGTATGAAAAAAAATTTATTCCGCGTATTAGCCCTTTGACGCTTATCGCGCTTCTATTTACCATCCTGGTTATGTTTTCACTTAAAGGTGAGTATATTGTTAAGATCCCGTTTGATGTGGTGCGCATAGCGATCCCGCTTGTTATCTATTTTATAGTTATGTTTTTGGTTTCTTTTTATATGGGCAGAAAAGCAGGGGCAGATTATTCAAAAACAGCCACACTTTCATTTACAGCAGCAAGCAACAATTTTGAGCTTGCCATTGCGGTAGCGGTAGCGGTCTTTGGAATAAATTCAGGCGCGGCATTTGCAGCGGTAATCGGGCCATTGGTAGAGGTTCCGGTTCTTATCGGCCTGGTTAATGTCTCGCTTTACTTTAAAAAGCGGTTTTCAAACTGGCACTAATCAGCCTGATTTTTCCGCTATTTACAGCATTTTTATCCTCTTTCCAGTTGACAAAGCTACCCGCTTATGTTAACTTAAACTATTATGAAACGACTAACCGTATTATTCTTCGCGTTTTTCTTTGCTTTTTCCCTGAATTGCGCCTATCCTTATTGGATTTGGACGCCCAAGACTAAAAAATGGATCAACCCGAAAACCGCGGTTAAACCCACCCCAAAAGAGCAGTTTGACTTTGCCAAAAGCCTCTATGAAATCAAGAATTACGAAGACGCAAAAAAAGAATTCCTTAAGTTAATCGCCAATTATCCCAAAACAAAAGAAGCAGCAGAAAGCCAATTTTACCTGGGTTTAGTGAATGAGGACAAAGGCGATTTATACGCGGCCTTTCTTGCTTATCAGAAAGTCATAGACAAGTATCCTTTTTCCGAGAGGATTCAGGAGATTATTGAGCGTGAATACAAAATCGGCGAAATGTTTATGACTGGCGAAAAGCGCAAGGCGCTGGGCGTAGCCTTGCCGGTAGAGAACCCGGCGATAGAAATATTTACCAAGGTCGTAGAGAATTCAAGCTACGGGCCTTTAGCTGCCAAGGCACAGTATAAGTTGGGGCTGGTATTAAAAGGCCTGATGCGTTATTATGAGGCAGAGGAAGCATTCGATAAAGTGATTTCTAATTATCCGGACAGCGAATGGGTCGAGGCTGCAAAATATCAAATTGCTGCCTGCCGGGCAGCTGTATCCCGCGGCCCGGCTTATGACCAGGGTGCGGCAGGAGAGGCCAAAGATAAATTCGAGGAATTTGTTAAAGAACATCCTGATGCAGTATTGTCACGTGAAGCAGAAAAGAATATTTCGCAAATAAAAGAAAAAGAGGCGGAGAGCGCTTATGGCATCGCCGTTTTTTATGAAAAACAAAAGGCCTATGATGCAGCAAAGGTCTATTACAATGAGGTAATTAATAATTATTCGGACACGGTCTGGGCAAAGAAGGCAGTGGATAAATTGAAAGACTTGGAGAAAAAGAAATGAAAAAAATCATGTGTCATGTGTCATGTGCCATGTGTCAAACCCTGCTAGTCTCTTTATTGTTTGTTACGGCTGGCTGCGGATACACGACGCGTTCAATGGTCGCCAGTAAATACAGGACTATCTATATTACGCCTTTCGTGAATAAAATCGATATTACAAATCAAAGCTATGTGGGGGATAAGTATAAGATCTACAGGCCGCTGCTTGAAACAGATATCACCAAGGCGATAATCAATAAATACCTGCTTGACGGAAACTTAAAACCGATACAAAAAGGGACAGCAGACGTGGTATTGAAGGGTGAATTAATTGATTTCCGCCGTGACCCCCTGCGTTATACTGATAGCGATGATGTGGCAGAATACCGTTTGAACCTGGTCGTAAACCTGGAGCTTGTGGATAATAAAACCAAAGAAACGGTTTGGACAGAGAATAGTTTTACCGGAGAATTCTCATATTTTACTTCAGGTTCCACCGCTATCCCCGAATCCAGCGCAATTACCAGCGCCATAGCGGATCTTGCCCGTCGAGTTGTTGAACGAACCGTTGAGCAATGGTAAATATAGAGCCTTGGCTTTATTTACTTATCGGACAAGATATTCTTGCCAAAGACGCCGCCCTCGCCAAGATCAAAGAATCATACCTGGCAAAAAAACTCACAGATTTTAATCTAGATACACTTTATGCAAAAGAGCTGAGCCTGAAGGGCCTGCAAGAGCGCTTGCTCTGCCTGCCGATAAACGCAAAAAAACGCATCATCGTGATTAAAGACGCACAGGGCCTTAAGGAAGAGGTCAAAAAATTCCTTTATAATTATTGTAAGGCTCCTCTGGCTACGATAATTATGGTTATGGATATCAGCCAGAGAGACTCAAGTAATGACTTTATCAATATTATTTCGAAATTCGCGAAGGTCCTGCGTTTTAAAGAAGATGTGCGGACTGATACGTTTATGCTTTTTCGCGCGATCTCTCAAAAAAAGGCCGACAACGCACTAAAAATCCTTAATCAATTGTTGAAAAGCGGGGAAAAACCAGAGCGGATTCTGGGAGGCTTGAGGTATTCCTGCGCCAAAGACGCATTAAACCTGCCTGAAACAAAAAAACGGCTTAAGCTCCTGATTGATTGTGATATAGAAATTAAAACCGGTAGGCTAAAACCTGATTTTGCCTTGGAAAAACTCGTAGTCAGCCTATGCGGGCTTACTAAGTTTCCTGGCTAAACGTGATTTCTTGCGGTTCGCGGTCTTGATATGGATAATATTCTTTTTTGCGGCCTTATCCAACTCTGAAAAGACCTTTTGAATGAAAGCCTTTGCTTCATTTACGTTTTTACTGGCTAAAAGCGCCTGGAATTTCTTTAAAGTCTTCTTAAGCTGAGTTTTCACTCTTAAATTACGTAAATGTTTTTTTGCGTCACCACGGCTTTTTTTGATTGAACTCTTGCGTCTAGGCATATTTTCATCTCCTTGAATTTTGGTTAACTATAACATATTTCAATAAAAATGTCAATCCACAAATCTATCGCCAAATCCGCCGGAATCATCGGCCTGGCTACGCTCTGTTCGCGCATATTAGGCCTTATCCGCGATATGGTTATTGCCAGGCTTTTCGGGGTTTATATTTATGCCCAGGCGTTTGTCATCGCTTTTCGTATCCCTAATTTGTTCCGTGACATACTCGGCGAAGGCGCTGCTAACGCAGCGCTTGTACCGGTATTCAGCGAATATGGCCTGCGCCATACTAAAGAGGAATTCTGGGAACTGGCAAATGTCGTGCTTAACATCTTGCTGGTTATCCTTACCAGCCTTACCCTTGCCGGCGTCATTTTAGCGCCGGTGTTGGTGCGCATTTTTGCCCCGGGTTTTAGCGCCGATCCGCAAAAATTAGCCATCACGATCACCTTAACCCGGATCATCTTTCCTTATGTGTTGCTGATTTGCCTTGCTGCTTATTGCATGGGAATACTAAATTCCCTGCGCAATTTTACTGTATCTGCTTTCGCACCCTGCCTGTTGAATATTTCCATTATTGTCTGCGCTTTAATTTTTGGGGAAGGGCTTAGCGGGCTTGCCAGCGGCGTATTAATAGGAGGGGTTTTACAATTAGCAGTGCAAATACCCGTACTTTACAAAAAAGGCTTCCATCTTGAACTTTTCCAACGCTTTAAACATCCGGCAGCAAAGACCATTAGTAAATTAATGTTGCCGCGCCTGGCCAGTTCCGGGATTTACCAGCTAAATAACGTGGTTGATTCTGCCTTTGGATCGCTTGCGTTTATCGTCGGAGATGGAGGCGTCGCTGCTTTATATTTTGCCTACCGCCTTGTGCAGTTTCCGCTCGGCGTCTTTAGCAACGCCCTGAGCCAGGCAATCCTGCCGGCCTTTTCCGTGCAGGCCCTGGAAGATAATCACGATCAACTAAAAAGGACCCTTTCTTTCGGCTTAAGGGTGGTATTTTTCGTGATGTTCCCGGCACTGGTTTTATTTATGTCTTACAGCCGTCCGATAATCAGTATCATTTTTGAATATGGCAAGTTTGACCGCTATTCTACGGATATCACAGCGCAGGTATTATATTTTTATAGCGCAGGCCTGGTTGCTTATTCTGCTACTAAAATTATGCAGTCTTGTTTCTTTGCCCTAAAAGATACAGTCACCCCGACGAAAATTGCCGGCCTTTCTCTGGGGTTGAATATAATTTTTAATGCTATCTTGATCTTCCCTTTTAAAATTGCCGGCGTTGCCTTTGCTACATCCCTTTCCGGGATTATCTGCTCATTTACACTTTTTTTTCTGCTCAAAAAAAGGCTTTTTCCTTTCAACGGCAAGGAAATAACCATATCGTTCTTGAAGATTTTTATTGCCAGCCTCGGGATGAGGCTGGTTTGTTTCCTTGCGCAAAAAAATATCCCTTGCGGTATAAATCTTTTCGATAGAATATCGCATCTAGCCTTATTGTTTATCCTGGGAGGAGTTTCTTATATCTGTTTTTGTTTTATTTTCCGGGTACATGAGATGCATGAGTTGAGAAAATGGCTGCTAAAGAGGCGTGGTTAGGGTTTTTTGCGGGTTTCTTGGCTGTATTTTTGCGGGAACGCTTGTTTTGTTTAAAATGAATTTATGATTGTGTCTTGTCTGTGCTTTTTTGCGGGTCCTGCCTGCTGCGCCACCTCGCCCGTGCTCGCAATGGCTGCGCGCGGGCAAGGGCTTCGGCTCCGCAGTCACCCGCAAAAAAAGTAAAGGCTTGTTAAATGTATCACAGCCAAGCCACCCATAAAATCAACGATTTGTCTAAACCAACCCCACCGCGTAGGTGGGGGAGGTAGGATAATAGAAACATGAACAAATTAAAAGCTAAAATAAAAAATTTACCTGATTTGACCGGGGTATATTTATTTAAGGACGCCAAGGGAAAAATTATTTATATCGGCAAGGCGAAGTCGCTAAGAAAGCGCGTGGCATCGTATTTTGGCCGGCCGCAAACCGATAAAAACCAGGCGATGGTTGCGAAAATCAGCGATTTGGAACACATCATTACTTATACTGAAATGCAGGCGCAGATTTTGGAAGCTGCTTTAATCAAAGAAAAGCAGCCGCATTATAATATTGATTTAAAAGATGACAAGAGTTTTCCTCTAATTAGGATTTCCAGCGAAGAATTTCCCACGGTTTCCATCGCCAGGAGGGCAAAGCCGGAAAGAGGCGATTTTTCTTTATATTTCGGCCCCTATCCCAATACCCAGATGCTGCGCCAGGCAATTAAGATGATCCGCAGGATCTTCGGATTCCGCTCTTGCAAGAAACTCCCCCGCGAGGCCTGCTTGTATTATCGCCTTAAACTCTGCCCTGCCCCATGTATTGGCCGAGTTAATAGGAAAGAATATTCAGCGATAATCAAAAACATCATTATGTTTCTTGGTTCCAGGTACGAAGAGCTGATTAATGACCTCTCGCACAGAATGAAGGAGTTATCAGCAGAAAAGAACTTTGAACAAGCGGCGAAAATTCGCGACCAGATTAATGCCTTAAGCGCGATTAGGCAGAATCGTTCTTTTGCCGCGGGCTTTGATGAATTGGACGGCTTAAAGGACCTTCTAAGGTTAAAGCATTTGCCGGAACGGATTGAAGCCTTTGATATCTCCAATATTTCCGGGGCCTTTGCTACCGGCTCAATGGTGAGTTTCTATAAGGGAGAACCGGACAAAAATAATTACCGGCGTTTCCGTATTAAGACAGCAGTGGGCCAACCCGATGATTTTAAAATGATGGCAGAGGTGGTGCAGCGCCGTTACAAAAGGCTTAAAGAAGAAAAACTTGATCAACCGGATTTAGTGCTCATTGACGGCGGCAAGGCGCATTTATCAGTTGCCGCAGCGGAAATAAAAAAACTGAATTTAAGCATCCCGATTGCCAGCATTGCCAAAGACAAAGAAAATATTTATCTCTTAGAAAGAAAATTTCCCCTTCATTTGAAATCAGATACCCCGGCTTTAAATTTGATTCGCCGAATTAGAGACGAGGCGCATAGGTTCGCGGTTAAATATCACCATTTATTGCGGCGGAAGAAAATAATCGGAAAATGAATGCTTTTGCGAAAAAAGTCTATAAAGTAGTTTTAACTATTCCCCTTGGCGAAGTGCGTACCTATAAGTGGGTGGCGAAAAAAATCGGCCATCCCAAGGCCTATCGGGCAGTAGGGCAAGCGCTAAAAAGTAACCCCTACCCGCTGATTATTCCCTGTCATCGCGTGATTGCTTCTTCCGGCAGGCTGGGAGGATATGCCTGGGGAGGGAAAAATAAGCGCATGCTCCTAGATTTAGAAAGACAGATTAAAAAGTTAGTGGTATAATAAAACATTCATTGGAGGTAATTATGACGATAAAAGAATTATTAAAAGTAATGATCGAGCGTGATGCCTCGGACTTATTTTATCGCGCCGGAGGCCGGCCGCATCTTAGGGTGGACGGAAAAATAGAGAATGTTTCAGACGGCGTCCTCTCTACAGAAAGCGTAAATAAGGCAATCGAAGAAATTGCTACTCCTCAACAGATTGGGCGTTTTAAAGAAACCCTGGATATCGACTTTGCGGTATATTTAAATGAATTCGGCCGCAGGTTCCGCGTGAGCATGTTTGTGCAAAGGAACTCACCGTCGATTGTTATCAGGAATGTGCGCAGCTCCATTGCGAGTTTCGAAGATTTGAATCTACCTGCAAAGGTATTAAAGAAATTATGCGGCGAAAGAAGAGGCCTGGTGCTTCTAAGCGGGACTATGGGCAGCGGTAAATCCACCGCCATTGCCAGCATGATAGAATACATCAACCAAAATAGCAACAAGCATATCCTGACTATCGAGGAGCCCATAGAATTTACCTTCCAGGACAAGAATTCAATTATCAACCAGCGGGAATTGGGTTTGGATGTTGCCTCTTATGCTGTAGGCCTGCGCGCCTTTACCCTGCAGAGCCCGGATGTTATTTTTATCGGGAATATCCGCGATCGCGAAACAATGTCTGCGGCCTTAACCGCGGCAGAAACCGGGGTTTTGGTTTTAAGTACATTGCACACGATTAATGCCAGCCAGAGCGTGGAAAGAATCGTAAATTTCTTTCCGCCGCATCAGCATCTGCAGATTCGCACGCAATTATCCTCTTTATTAAAGGGAGTAATTTCTCTGCGGCTCATTCCTTATAAAGATAGGCCCGGCCGTATCCCGGCTTATGAGACGATGCTGCTTACTCCGACAATCAGCCGATTGATCAGAGAGAGTAAGGACTGGGAAATGTCGCAGTTTATCGAAGACGGTTGTGTATTTGATATGCAGTCGTTTAATCAATCACTGGTAAAACTCGTCAAAGATGGCAAGATCAGCGAAGAAGATGCCGCGAGTTTCGCCGATAATAAAGAAGAATTTTCCCTTTCCTTAAGAGGAATCAGGAAGGGTTAGGATATTTGGAGGTAATACATGCTTGAAGAAATGAAATCAGAATTATCCGTCCTAAAAACCCGCCTCGAACAACTAAGAGGTTATCTTTGATGTAGATAACAAAAAAAAATTAATTGAAGATCTCACTCTGCAAATGTCTAGCCCCGGATTCTGGGACAATACGGAAAGCTCTTCTAAGATAGTAAAACAAATAAAGTTTTTAAAGTCTGTTACCGAGCCATGGTTTAATTCCTTTAATAAATACCAGGAGTTAAGCGAATTAGTTGGTATTTTGGATGAGACGGAAAAGGACATGGCAGTAGATTTAGAAAATAACATCGATTTGCTCATTGAAGAAATAGGCCGCTTGGAATTTAAAACCCTTTTGAATGGCGAGCTTGACAAAAATGGCTGTATCTTTAGTATCAATTCCGGGGCCGGAGGCACTGAATCGTGCGATTGGGTGTCGATACTTCTGCGCATGTACACCCGCTGGGCGGAAAGTAAAGGGTATGATGTTAAAACCACGGATATCCTCTTTGGCGAAGATGCCGGCATAAAAAATGTCACGCTGCTTATTGAAGGAGATTATGCCTATGGGTATCTTAAGGCTGAACGGGGAGTGCATAGATTAGTGCGCATTTCTCCTTTCGATTCCAACAAGCGCAGGCATACTTCTTTTGCTTCTGTGGATGTGATCCCCCAGGTTGAAGATGATATCCCGATGCAGATAGAAGAGAAGGACCTGAAAATTGATGTCTATCGTTCTAAGGGCGCCGGAGGCCAGAGCGTAAATACCACAGATTCGGCAGTGCGCATCACACATTTACCTACGGGCCTCGTAGCACAATGCCAAAATGAGCGCTCCCAGCATCAGAATAAACATATGGCGATGCTGATTTTAAAGGCGCGGCTTTACGAATTAGAGCGGCAGAAAAAAGAAGAAGAACTTTCCAGGCACAGTGCGGAAAAGAAAAAAATCGAATGGGGTTCGCAAATCCGTTCTTATGTTATGCAGCCATATACCATGGTGAAAGATCTGCGTACCGACTATGAAACAGGCGATGTGAATAAGGTGCTTAATGGCGGCCTCGACGAGTTTATCGAGGCTTATCTAAAATTCAAGGCCTCAGGGAAAATTTAAACTATGTTAAAATTCATCAAGCTCCAACTTTTGAAGCAGAAACAGGCAGCGATAAAAAAACGCTATCCCGGCGTGAATATCGTTTTGCATTCGGAAATGCCTCCTCCGGCAGTAACTAAAATGCCGGATTTGGCGCGTATAGTTTCCGAGGTCAATGCCTGGGAGCCTAAGACAAGCGCTCTTTCTGATAGCGAACTTAAGGCAAAAACCGATGAATTCAGAAAACGCATCGCAGAAAAAGCCCAGGAATACCAGGAGCAGATCCGGGAGTTGGAGCAACAATTATCTGCCGTGGCCATCCCTGAAGAAAAAGAAAAGATAAAAGAAAAATTAAAAATTACCAGGAACAAAATTTTTGAAACAATTCTCCCCGAGGCCTTTAGTGCAGTCAGAGAGGCGTCAAAGCGTACAATCGGCTTAAGGCATTTCGATGTGCAGATCGCTGGTGGCGTTGTGTTGCATGAAGGCAGGATTTCTGAAATGGCAACCGGAGAAGGAAAAACACTGGTCGCAACTTTACCTGCATACCTGAATGCGCTTTTGGGCAAGGGTGTGCATATTGTTACAGTCAATGATTACCTCGCCAGGCGCGATAGGGAATGGATGGGCCCGATTTATGAATTTTTAGGCCTGACAGTCGGTGCCATTCAGCATGAGATGTCTGATGAGCAGAGAAAGATTTCTTATTCCTGCGATATCACCTATGGGACAAATAACGAATTTGGTTTTGATTATCTTCGCGATAACATGAAATATAGCCTCGAGGATTTGGTACAGCGGCCGTTTTTCTATGCCATCGTTGATGAAGTTGATTCGATATTAATTGATGAAGCGCGTACACCTTTGATTATTTCCGGGCCGGCGGAAGAGGCAACAGATAAATATTATACTGCGAAAAAGATCGCCGACCAGTTGAGAGGAAGGCGGATTACAGAAAAAGACGAAATCGATGCAAAATATAAAGGAATAGACCTTGCCAAGGGTTTTGATTATCTTGCTGATGAAAAAGGCAATACCATTTCTTTAAGTGAAGAAGGCGAGGCCAAGGCAACGAAGATTTGGGGCGTGGAAAGTCTGCATAACCTGGAGACCATTGAATACCGTCATCATACGATTAATGCGTTGAAGGCAAAGGAATTTTTTAAGCGCGACGTGGAATATGTAGTTAAGGACGGAGAAGTTATCATTGTTGATGAGTTCACCGGCAGAATGATGCCGGGTAGGCGCTGGTCGGACGGCCTGCATCAGGCAGTTGAGGCAAAAGAAGGCATGAAGATCGAAAGAGAAAACCAGACTTTAGCCACGATCACCTTCCAGAATTATTTTAGAATGTATGAAAAGCTCGCCGGGATGACCGGTACGGCATTTACCGAGGCAAATGAATTCAAGGCAATTTATAAACTCGATGTCATCACTATGCCTACCAACAGAAACCTTATCCGCACAAATTATCCGGACTCTATTTATAAATCCGAAAGAGAAAAATTCGATGCTGTAGTTAATGAGATCGCCGAGCTTTATGAAAGAGGAAAGCCGGTACTTGTCGGTACGATTACAATCGATAAATCAGAGCATCTTTCCCAGATGCTGAAAGTCCGCGGTATACCGCATCAGGTTCTAAATGCCAAATACCATGAGATGGAAGCGCAGATTGTTGCCCAGGCAGGCAGGTATAAAGGAGTGACTATTGCCACCAACATGGCTGGCCGTGGAACCGATATACTTTTAGGCGGTAATCCGGAATTCATTACTAAGAGTATTCTGCGCCAGAAATTTTCCCGGGATAATCAAGCAAGTGTTTCTCCGGAAGAATATCAGCAAGAATATAAACAGACCTTGGAGAGGTTTAAAGGAGAATGCAGTGTTGAACATGAAAAGGTTGTGACTGTGGGAGGCTTGCATGTTTTAGGCACGGAGCGCCATGAAGCAAGGCGTATTGATAATCAGTTGCGCGGCCGTTCCGGCAGGCAAGGGGACCCAGGGTCATCCAGATTTTATGTTTCCTTGGAAGATGATTTGATGCGGCTTTTTGGTTCTGAAAAAATTATCGGGATGATGAACGTCCTGGGCCTGGAAGAGGGCCAGGTGATTGCCCATCCCTGGATTACCAAGTCCATAGAAGTGGCGCAGCGCCGAGTCGAGCAGCACAACTTTGAAATCAGAAAACAACTCTTGGAATACGACAATGTAATGAATAAGCAAAGAGAGGTAATTTATTCGCAGCGGCATTCGATTCTCGAAGGAATTAACCTCAAAGAAAACATTTTAGATATTACCGATAAGATTATCGAGGATATCCTTGCGGTTTATTGCCCGAATAATATCCCACCTGAAGAATGGGATACCGTGGGCCTGGTGAATAATATAAAAATGACTTTCGGTATTGAGATGCCGGAGAAAGAATTGGAAAAATTCGCTAAAGATAAATTAAAAGAATTCTTATCCCAGGCAACAACTGATTTTTATGCTCAAAAAGAAAAGGCAATCGGAGAAGGCTTGTTGCGTAATCTGGAACGCATGGTCTTTTTGCAGGTGATTGACAGCCAGTGGAAGGAACATCTCTATGCCATGGATAGCCTGCGTGAAGGAATTGGCCTGCGCGCTTATGGGCAACGCGATCCTCTAGTAGAATATAAACGCGAGGCATTCATGATGTTTGCCGAAATGATTGCCAACATTGAAAATGAGGCCGTAGGAATTATTTTTAAGCTGCAGCCTGCTAAAGAAGAGAGAATCAGGGGTGTATTTGAATCATCCCATCAGCAGCTCGTGCATCCCGAGATGCCGGGTTTTGAAAGGCCAAGAGAAGGCCAGGCAACAATGCCGGATGCCGAAGCCGGGCCAACGAAAAGTACCAGCTCTCCCATTCAGTCAGCTCACGAAAAAGTCGGAAGGAATGACCCCTGCCCCTGCGGTTCAAATAAAAAATATAAAAAATGCTGCGGAAAATAGTAGTAAAAACATTATTCCCGTGTTTAGTTTCCGCAATTTTACTTATTTTATCTTTTCCTAATTTTAGCATATGGCTATTCGCCTGGTTTGCGTTCGTGCCTGTTTTTTTCGCGCTAAAAAATAAAACCCTCAAAGAATCATTCCTTTTATTCTTTATCACCGGATTAATTTTCTGGGCGGGAACTATCTATTGGCTGGCCCATGTTACTTTACCCGGTACAGCGATTTTAATTTTATATTTATCTTTATATTTTGCCGTATTTGGTTTAATCATCCGGCCGTTCACTAGGCAATCCACGCCTTTTACTCTGCTATTTATTCCTGCTGTCTGGGTTTTGCTTGAATACATCCGGGGTTTTCTTTTTACAGGTTTTCCCTGGGCGCTCCTCGGTTATTCGCAGTATTTGAATCTTCCAGCAATTCAGATAGCCAGCATTACCGGTGCTTGGGGCGTGTCATTTTTGGTGATGTTTGTGAATGTGAGTATTGTGGAGATAATCTGGTCGTGGAAAAACAAAAAATGGCCGAAGTTAAAGCCCGCCATTATTTCGCTCTCCTTACTTTTATTTTTAACTTTGGGCTATGGAATTTATTCCTTACGTATAGTGCGGGTCACAGGTCACAAGACACAAGACACAAGATGTGCGATGCTTAAGATTTCTGTGATTCAGGGGAATATTCCTCAGGAATTAAAATGGGACCAGGAATACGCCAAATTTATTGCAGGCAGGTATGCTGCTTTGACAAAACAAGCAGCAATTGATAAACCGGACTTAATCATTTGGCCCGAGGCAAGTATCCCGGGGATTCTTGGCGAAAACGATTTTATTTATCAGGATATTTCTTCATTGGTTGAAAGTATTAAGATTCCTCTACTGAGCGGAGCGGTAGTTTATGATCAAGGGAAGTATTTTGGCAGTGCCTTACTTTTTTCTGCATCCGGAGAAATCATCGGCCGTTATGATAAGCTGCATCTTGTCCCGTTTGGTGAATATATTCCCTTAAGAAATGCGCTCCCCTTTTTACAAACCATTGTTCCTATCGGGGAAATAAGTAGGGGTAAGGAATATACAATATTTGATGGTGTCAAAGTATCAGGGTGTCAAAGTGTCATACGATTTGCGGTTTTGGATTGTTTTGAAGATGTTTTTCCCGCGCTCTCCAGGGAATTTGTGAAAAGAGGCGCTGGATTCCTGGTGAATATTACCAATGATGCCTGGTATAAAAAAACTTCCGCTCCCTATCAACATTTACAGGCATCAGTATTCCGGGCTTTGGAGAATCGGGTGTATCTTGCGCGTGCTGCAAACACAGGAATTTCCGGGTTTATCTCGCCCACAGGCAAGATTATTTCTCTGGTTCAAGATGCAGCAGGTAAAGAGACCTTTATTACCGGATTTGATACAAAAGAGATCCCTCTCCAGGATAACCCAGGGAGCTTTTATACAAAATTCGGAGATTTTTTCATTCCTGCTTGCATTTTGATTATTTTTTATGGTATAATTTTTAAAATAAGAAAAAAGAAAAACTCAAAGCGCTAAATGATGAAAAAAATATTATTCCTTATCTTATTAATCCTGCCGTTTTTTATTACTACCAGCCTTTATTCATTGGATAAGACAAATTTCCTTTGTCCGATTCAGTATAAAGGAGACATTGTTGTGCGTTGCGACGGCAGGGGAGATGGTGCTTTTGCCAGCCCGCGGAGCGGAAACCGGCAACATCAGGGGGTAGACCTGCTTGCCGATATCGGGACTCCGGTTCTAGCAGCGCGCACAGGGAGAGTAATCGCTGCTAAAAGCAATAATGGTATGGGCAAATATGTAATTATCCGCCACAAAGGCAAAACCGATACCCTTTACGGCCATCTCAACTCAATCTATGTCCGTAAAGGCAATTTTGTTAAACAGGGAACAATAATTGGTACTGTCGGTAAAACCGGCAATGCCAGATATAGCGATATCCAGCCGCATCTGCACTTCGAAGTCAGGGAAAAAGGCAAACGCCAGGATCCATTAAATTACTTATAGCTTTAGGCCGAATTTTTCTATTATTGGTTTATGGTTTATCTTGCGCGGGCTTTAACTCAGCGGCTCAATGTGCACAACTACATCTGTCACTTCGGGGATCGCCTTCTTAATCGCTGCTTCAATCGCATAACTGATTTTATGCGCCTCATCAACATGCATGTCAGGATTCACCTGCACATGTAAGTCAACGTAAATATCATCCGGCCTGCCGCGCGTCCTGATTTTATGACAGGCCTTCACGCCTTTCACAGTCAAAACTATGTCGACGATTCTTCCTCCGTCTGTGGCAACCGTATCACAGAGGATGCGTGAGCTGTCCTTGATGATTTCGAATGCCGCATAGGCGATAAAGCAGGCAATTAAAAGAGTGGCAGCAGCGTCGAGCCAAACAAAGCCCAGCTTGATAGCAAATAAAGTGATAATTACCGAAAGAGAAGTAAAGATGTCTGCGCGGGTGTGCAGGGCATCAGAAACCAGGATATCGCTTTTTAAGGCATCTCCGCGTTTACGTTCATAGGTCATTACCCAAACATTAACCGTCAGAGTTACCAGCATAATTACAAAACTGATGATATCGATTTGCGGAGCGACAGGATGGGATAATCGTTTTATGCCCTCTTTTAATAACTCGATACAGACCAGGAATAAAAGCGCGGCAATCCCCAAAGAAAAAAAGGTCTCGTATTTTTTATGGCCGTAAGGATGATCGCTATCTTTGGGCTGGCAGGCAAAATGAATACCGATTAGGCCGATAATGTTCGATGTGCCATCAGAGAGGGAATGCAGGCCGTCTGCGGTCATACTTGCGCACTTGGTGAATAACCCGTAAATAATTTTGGCTGCGGCAACCAGCCAGTTCAGCACTAAGACGATGATTAAAACTTGCCGGATGCGGTCATAATGCTCTTTGATTAAGGTATTCATAAAACTAAGTATATCTTGTTTCTGGAGCTATTTCAAACTCTTTTATGCCTCACCGTGTAGGTGAGGGAACGGTTGATTCAGGGGCTTTTCTATGATAAAATAAGCCCTCAAGCGCGGAGGTAGAAATGGAAACCAAAGTCGTTAAAATTAAAAAACCCGAAGATGTGAATTTAATTCTAGGCCAGAGCCATTTTATTAAGACCGTAGAAGACCTTTACGAAACCCTGGTGAATAATTGCCCGAATATTAAATTTGGCTTGGGATTTGTAGAATCATCCGGCGCCTGCAAAGTCAGGTCTGAAGGTAATGACCCGGAATTAAAAAAACTTGCAGAGGAAAATGCCCTGGAACTTGGCGCAGGGCATAGTTTTATTGTTTTAATCAAAAATGCCTTTCCGATTAATGTCTTGAATGCGATTAAGGCCGTCCCCGAAGTCTGCTCCATATATTGCGCCACTGCTAATTCCGTAGAAGTAATTATCGCGGAAACAGATTCCGGCCGCGGGATTCTTGGAGTGATCGACGGTGCAAAACCCAAAGGCATCGAATCTCCTGATGATAAACAATGGCGCCATGATTTCTTGCGTAAAATCGGATATAAACTTTGAAGAAGATGGATTTTAAACAGATAAATAAAAGTTTCGGCCGTTTTATGGGTTGGATCGGCCTGCTCTGGTGTTCTGCGATGATTAAAATTATCCCCGGCCGGTATCAATATAAATTTGCCAACGCAATTGCCAATTTGGGATATAATTTTGTTGCGAAACAGAAAAAAATCGCTTTAGAAAGTTTAGAAATTGCCTTTGGCACAGAAAAATCCCCGGCAGAAAGAGAAAAAATCGCCAAGGATTGTTTCATCTATATGGCAAAGAGCGCGATTGAGCTGATGTCAATGATGGACAAGCCTGAACTCCTGAAGCAGCGCATAGATATAGTGAATAAACAATATCTTGATGCAGCCTTAGCAAAAGGAAACGGGGTAATCCTGGTAAGCGCGCATTTTGGGAATTTTCCTTTGCTGCTTGGTAGGCTAAGCCTGGAGGGATACACGGCCTCCGGGATTATGCGGCCGATGCGCGATCTGCGCGTGGAGAAAATTTTTCTTGAGAAGCGCAAGAAATACAACGTGAAAACAATCTACAGCCAGCCGCGCAATACCTGTGTGGATACGACGATCCGCACTTTAAGAAATAACGAATTAGTATTTATCCCCATTGACCAGAATTTCGGCACAGCCGGAGTTTTTGTGAATTTCTTTGGCCGCCAGGCTGCGACTGCAACCGGGCCAATAATTTTTGCCCAGCGCACCAAGGCTGCGCTTTTGCCTTGTTTTATCGTCAGGCAAGATGATGATACTCACAAGATTATCTTTGAGCCGGAGCTCGCCTTAGAAGCTGTTGGTTCCAGCGAAGAAACAATTCAATTGAATATTCAAAGGTTAACCGATATAATTGAGAAATATATCAGGAAATATCCTGCGGAATGGGGATGGGTTCACCGCAGATGGAAGACTAAACCGCAGACGCTATAATTTACGTCACTGGCGTTCCGTAAATTATGTACTAACTCCGTGCAGAGCACGGAGTTAAATAAACAATAAACGCCAGAGGCATTGTTTATTTAAGGAGGCAGGGATATGGCAGAAGAAATCAAGCAGGAAACAATGAAGTGCGGATGTAAAAATACTTCCGGGGTGATATTAAAAACGATTATTGGGTTAGCTTTTTTAGCGCTTGGCGCATTCGCGATTATCAACTGGTTCGATAGCCTGGCGATTTTATTTAAGGGCTCTATTGGCATATTTCTTACCCTGGCAGGCCTGATTTTTCTCTTACTTGCCAAGGAATAACATTTAGGAGGAACAATCATGGAAGCAATTTTAAAAAAGGAATTGGTTGTAAATAAAGCTATATGCAGAGTTCTTTTGGTTACGGCATCCGTAGTTCTCATTAGCCTGGGCGCATTTGTGCGTATACCTTTACCATTTAGCCCGGTGCCGTTAACCTTACAGACCTTTTTTGTTTTGTTAACCGCTGCCTTGCTAGGTAAACGCCTCGGAACGCTCCCGCAGATAATTTATCTCTCTTTAGGGGTTGCGGGATTACAAATTTTCACCCAGGCAGGCGCAGGCTTATTATACCTAAGCGGGCCCACCGGAGGTTATTTGTTCGGTTTTGTTTTTTCCGCTTTGTTTCTGAATCTTTGCTTGAAACATTGCAAAAATCGTTTTCTATCCGTATTTATCGCATTCAGTTTAGCCAGTTTCTTGATTCTGGGTTGCGGAGCCCTTTGGCTAAGAGCCACTTTCATCTCTGATTTAAAAAATGCCTTCATGCTGGGCTTTTTGCCATTTGTCCCAGGCGATTTGATCAAATCAGCTTTTGCCAGCGCGCTTTATTTAAAATTAAACAAACGTATCAAAACAATAATATAGCCGTTTTGGTAAGACGACAGGACAGGGTAATATTGACAATACTAGGCAGCTATGATATATTAATGCCCTAAGGAGGTGTTTCGATGAAAAGCAATAAAGGATTTATTATAATTAGTATGGTTTCTTTGGTATTATTAGGTGTAAAGCCTGCTTTTTGCCAGGAAAATAAAATTATCAGCGGCCCCTCAACAGAAGAAAAGGCCCCTGCAGTTAAAGAAGGGCAGTGGATTTGGGGAGAAATTACATCTATTGACCTGCCAACCGGAAAAATCGGGGTCAAATACCTGGATTTTGAAAATGACAGCGAAAAAGAAATCACCATTGTAGTGGGGCAGCAAACTGTACTCGGAAATTTAGCATCGCTGGATCAACTAAAGCTCAAGGATAATGTAAGTATTGATTATATAACTACCCCTGAAGGCGATAATCTTGCAAAGACGATCAGCGCTGAGAAAATGGAAGATTTTCAGGGCAATGCTCCGGCGCAAGGAGAAATGTTGCTTCCGGAAGAACAGATGAACCCGCCGGGTCCTGCGGGAATGCAGCCGCCAGAAGCTCCAGAGGCCAAGCCGGAAGAAGCCAAGGGCCAATAAAGAAAAGTAATAATAGGATAAAATACTAAGGCAGGGAGAAGTCCCTGCCTTATGAATTTAAATTATCACAATGTGTAAAAAAATATTTAATTTTCTCGGTTTCTTCTGCTTAATCCTGCAGATTTCAGGCTGTGTGGCGTTCTGGAGGCCAAATGCAGGCCGTGTTGATACATCGGCAGCGCTTAAACCCTTGGCGCCTTATAATGGCCCGAAGGCCAGGGTAATAATTGCCGATTTTCAGGTGCAGGCAGCAAAGGCGACAAGCGAAATCCCTGTGGCATTGCGCGAGATGTTGATGGCAACGCTTATAGGCACTAATCGTTTTTCTATTATTGCATCAGATAAAGGCCAGGATCCGAAAAACGCAGATTTGATTATTAGCGCTTCAGTGATTGAATTTGAGCCGCAAGGTTCCGGCGGCAGAGGCGGTATTGGCGGCGGCGGCGGAGTGGCGAGCGGTGCATTCGGCGGATTACTCGGGACGTCTTTGAACAAGGCCCGCATAACTTTAGATATCAGGATTATTGATATGGTGCTTTCTGAAACAATAGCTGAAAGCCGTTTGACCGGACAGGCAATTGACTATTTTAATAATTCAAATGCCGGCCTGCCTATTGTAGACGTTCCTCTAGGAAAGGGCCTTTCTGTTTATGCATATAGCCCTATGGAAAAGGCAGTGCGCATCTGTATATCTGAAACAGCGCGCTATATTGCCACCAGTATTCCGGAAAAATATTATAAATATTAATTAACAAGGAGAGAGAAATGGGAAAGCGTAAACGTAGAGGAAAGCTTAATTGGCGTTCAAAAAAAGCAAATAAAGGCAGAAGGCCGAATTTAGGTTAAGAGGTTTGATTGTTTTATAAACGCAATAATTTCCTTGGTGGTTACATCTGGTGTTGATGAGCCGGAAGTTATCCCCACTTTTCTTACGCCTTTAAACCACGCCGGATTTATTTCTTTTTTTGACTGCACCCAATAGCTTCTTTTATTAAGAGATTTAGAAATTTCATATAATCTTCTGGTATTCGCGCTATTCTTTGAGCCGATAATAATCATTAAATCGTTTTTTAGCGGCATAGTTTTAATTTCCTGCTGTTTCATCCTGGTAGGTACACAGATAGTATTAAAAAATTTCAGTTCAGGGATATGTTGCTTTAGGGCCTCGGTAATCCTTAAAACCTTTTCCAGATTTTGCGTGGATTGCACGACTATACAGGCCTTACGGATTATTTTGATTTTCTCGTAAGGAATATTTTCCAGTTTGTCGATAATAATCACCCGTTTTTTAATTTGTCCCGCAATTCCCTGTACCTCATCGTGTTTCTTATCGCCAATGATTATAATCGTGAAGCCCTTTTTATCCATCTCAATAGTGATCCGGTGAATTTCTTTTACCATCGGGCAAGTCGCATCTACGATCTTATAGCCTAGGGTATTTGCATGTTCGATTAAGTTATTGCAGGCGCCATGGGCGCGGATAAGGAGGGTTTTACCTTTGCCGCAGTTTAATTTGGAGATTTTTTTTATTCCAGCAGACTGGATTTCTTTAACTACGCATTCGTTATGGACGATGTCTCCGAGCATTTCGATATCTTTGCCCGATTCTGCCAGAGAGATTGCTATTTTTAAAGCCCGCTTAACGCCAAAACAAAAGCCTGCGGATTTGGCGAGATTAACCTTCACTTTTCTTAAACCTCGTATATGCCTTAAGCGTACACTTTAGGTTTTCCCATGGCCCTAGTTGTGCGCGCCTGGAAAAAACATCGTAATTATTTCTTTCTATTTGTTCGAGTATCTTAGAATAGACCTCTTCCATTAAATAGACCACGAAACGGCAGCGGCGGTCAGTAATTAATTTAAATCCGGGTTCGGCATCCCGATAAAAACCCCTTGCCCTGGCTATCTGAAATCTAATTAATGACTTGAAGTTTTCGTTCACCAGGCCGTTAGCAATGTCATTTTCAGTCACCCCAAAAGAAACCATCTCTTCCCAGGGCAGGTAAATCCTGCCTCTTCTATGGTAGTCCTCTTTGATGTCTCTGAGTATATTGGTAAGCTGCATGGCTATACCTAAATTAATTGCGTATTTTTCCGTTTCATAATTTTCATAGCCAAAAACCCGAATCATCATTAATCCCACCACCCCGGCAACCTTGTAACAATAGTCCTTCAACTCGGAAAAATCCTTATAGCGGTTTTTACGGAAATCAGTGTACATCCCGTCGATTAATTCTTCAAAGCAATGCCTGGGGATAGCATATTTATTTATGGTTTGTTGAAAGGCCAGGAGTAAGTTTGTCCTTATTTCAGTGTTCTCGTATACGCTATCGATGTTCCTTTTTGCAGTTGAGAGTTCAACTAGGCTGGCGTCCTTGTCTGTTGCCTCATCGCTAATCCTACAAATAGCGTAAATTGCATACGCGGCCTTTCTTTTTTCTTCGTGTAAAAAAAGAGATGAAAAATAGAAATTCCTGGCATATCTCCTGGTGATTCTGGCTGCCCTAAGGAATCCGGTTTTGACCTCTTCGTTGGTTTTGTTTTCCATGGCCTTATTTTACCGCGAACCGAGCTTAAATTAAAGCTAAACTTATTGAATAAAAGAAAAATTAGGGATAGAATAAAAGCATGCCTAAATATATAATTTTCTGGGAATCTTTTAAACGGAATAGAGTATGAAAATATTATTAGCTGCATTATTTTTATTCTGTTCAGCATCATTTTCTTATGCATTAGATTGGCACATCCTGCATGAACAGGCGGATCAATTAAGCCTGGCACAGGCGCAAGAGGCAGTTGCTAGGAATCCCGCATCTTTAGAAAAAATATATGTGCTGGGTTTAGTTTATTTAAATTTACATAGAGATAAGGAAGCAGCTGCGGCATTTGATAAGGCATTGATTTTAGACCCAAAGGCATTGGAGGCAGAATGGGGAAAAGCAGAGGTCCTACGGCGTCAGCATGATCTTAAAAAAAGCGAAGAAGCCCTCCAGGAGATAATTAAGCAGTCTCCTGATTTCGCTCCTGCCTATATCAGCCTTGCGTATATAAGGTATATTCAGCTGGATTTTAACCAGGCAGTCAGCCTTGCGTCTAAGGTAATTGACGAGAGGCAGAATAACGTAGATCCGAGCAACTATGTGCGCGCGATTTTAATTGTTTCCGGAGCAAAAGGTATGCTTGCGCATTACGGAGGGTTTTTTTCTAAGCTCACTAACGGCACTGCGGTTTTCCCGGGCTTAAAAAAAGCCGAGAAACTCAAACCCGATGATGCCGGAGTTTTGTTTGGGATGGGGAGCTTCTATCTTTTAGCGCCAAAGATTGCCGGAGGGAATCTCCAGAAAGCAAAAATATATTTGGAGAGGACAATTAAAGCAGATCCGCTTTTTGCAGATGCCTATGTTAGGCTGGCAGAGATTTATAAATTAGAAGGCGATGATAATAAGTATAGGCTGTATTTGAATAAGGCCTTAGAGATTGATCCGGGAAATGACTTAGCCCTGGATGTTAAAAGCGGGGCCTGCAAATTAATCTGTATAGAGAAGCAGGGTTTATAAACTAAGTATTTCTTGTGAGTAGCTCTTGAGGAAGGCCCTGTAGAGGGGTTTAATTTTAGATGAGGCGATAATATCCTGGGCTTCTTTGAGAGAGAAAGAAACTTCTTTTCTGGCAAAGTCAATTGCCCCTGAATGCGTGATAATTTCTCTTATTTTTTCCAAATCTCCAAGATTAGCATTATCTTTGGACAAAATTTTCTTAATAATCATCTGTGATTTTTTATTGCAATGTTTATAGGCGTACCAGATAAGGATGGTTTTTTTTGATTCCTGTAAATCTGTTAATGTGGATTTGCCGATTTTTTTCTCGTCGCCAAACATTCCCAGGATATCGTCTTTGATTTGGAAGGCCCTGCCCAGGTATATTCCGTATTGAAAAAGTTTTTTGGTTTCACTCTCCGAAGCCCCTCCCAATATTGCCCCGATTGCCAAGGGAGAGGCAAAGGTATAGTTTGCGGTTTTATAATCGTATATCTTATAAATATCTTCTTTGGTAATTTTATCGATATCTTTTAATCCATAGATCAACTCAATAAATTCTCCGCAGCCGGTATAAATAGCAGCTTCGATTAATTTCCGCATCGCCCTTTCTTTACGTACCGGGTTTTCTCGGATACTCAAAAAGGCATTCAACCCCATGGCATACATTACGTCACCTGCTACGATTGCCAGGTCTTTTCCGTCAAATTTACCCTCTTTCTGGCCTGATAAATGGTTGTCAAATAGCTTGTGTAAAGAAGGCTTACCTCTGCGGGTGTCTGATTTATCGATAATATCGTCATGCACAAGCATAAAGTCATGCAAAAGCTCAATTGAAAGCGCGCTGGTATAGAGTTGAGGAGCGATTTTTTTGGCAAACCCGAGGTAGCCGGTAACAAAGAGGGTAGGGCGGACCCTCTTGCCTTCCCTTAAGACAAATTCCTTAATTGCCTGATAAAGTAAGGGGGAGAGCTTGCTTAAGGAATAAAGTTTATCGAGCTTTTGCATAAAGTTTACCATTTCCTGCTCGATTTTATTTTTTATTTTAAAGCGCATGGGTTTATGTTAACATATGGGTATGGCGAATGCAAATAAAATCACGCCGCAATATCTGGCGCGCGCGCTGCGCTTACCCTTTATTACCGCGAGCGCCTTGCCTTTTATTTTTGGTTCATTATTAGCGAAGCAAAGTTTTAATCTTGTAAATTTTCTGCTTGGATTAATTTGTGTTGTTTCGACGCATCTAAGCGCGAATTTACTCAATGACTATGCCGATTCTCAGAGCGGGGCTGATTGGAAAGACAAGAGGTTTTTTAAGTTTTTCGGCGGCTCAAAACTGATCCAGGAGAAAATTCTTAGTACTGAATTTTATCTCTCTTCGGCGCTAATTTGCTTCGGCGTGGCTTTATTTTCAATATTTCTCTTAGCATTTATTCAAAAAAGCCTGTTTATAATTACGCTCTATCTTTGTATTTTATTGCTCTCCTGGTCTTATTCTGCCAAGCCATTGGCATTTTCTTATCATCGTTTTGGTGAAATTATCATTTTCCTGCTTTTTGGCCAGGCAACAGTCATGGGGGGATATTACATTCAGACAAGAATCTTTCCTACTTTGGAGGGGTTTTTATTATCATTGCCTTTTGGGCTTTTAACTACAGCAATTTTATTCGCTAATGAAATCCCTGATTTTCCCGATGACCTTGCAGCAGGTAAATTCACCTGGGTAAGTATCGCCGGGCCCAAAAAGGCATATAATATTTATTTGGGCTTAATACTCCTGGCATTTTTTGTGATTATCGAAGCGGTCTTTTTTAAATTATTGAGCCCGCTGGCATTGGTATCCCTTATATTTTTATTACCGGCTTTTAAGGCAAGCGCCATCTTAAAGAAATATTATGCAAATAAAGAACAATTGGTTGTTTCATCAAAACTGACCATCGCAATTCAAGCATTGGTAAGTATAATTTTAATTTTGAGTATATTATGAGGAAAGTTATCATTATTGGCTGTGGATACGCTGGAGTAGTTGCTGCCTGGAGGCTGAAGGCGCAGCGCAAGCATATCGAAGTTGTTGTATTCGATAGAAGTAAAAACTTCAATTTTCTGCCGCTTCTGCCTGATGCCTTAGGAAGGCAAATTCCGGCATCTGCATTAGCCTACCCAATTGAAAAATTAAGTAAGGCCTATGGGTTTAATTTTATCAACGAAGAGGTAATTTCTCTGGACTTAGAAAATAACCAGGTCCTGACAGTCGCGCGGTCTCTTGGTTATGACTATTTGCTGATTGCCAGTGGATCGGAAACCAATTTTTACGGCAATGATTTAATTAAAAATAATGCCTATAAATTAGATGATGCGCTTGATGCCGAGAAGATCTTTAATACTTTAAAGCAGCGTGAGTTTGCCTCATACCTGATTTCCGGAGGAGGATACACCGGAATTGAAGTCGCCACTAATTTAAGGGTTTTCTTAAATAAAAGTAAGAAGCATGATAGGGTAATTATTGTCGAGCGCGCCCCGTCAATCTTAGGGCCTTTGCCGGAATGGATGAAGAAATATGTCTGGGAAAATTTGAAAAATCTGGATATCGAAGTATTAACTGATACTACTATCCAGAAAATTGAAGCAGGAGATGTTTATTTATCGAGCGGAGCAATTTTAAAAAATAGTATGCTCATTTGGGCTGCAGGGGTAAAGACCTCCGGTTTCTTAGAGAATCTTAATGTAGAAAAAAATCCCCAGGGCAGAATTAAAGTTGACCAATACCTTAGGCTAAAAAAGAATTGTTTTGTGATTGGGGACGCTGCCTATTTTCAATATCAGGGCAATTTTTTAAGAATGGCAGTACAATTTGCTATTGCCGAGGCCTCGGTTGCTGTGGATAATATTACTAGAAGCATAAATGGTGAGCCTCTCCGGGAATTTAAGCCGCGGGACTTAGGTTATATTATCCCGATGGCGAATAATAAAGCATGCGGAATAGTTTTAGGTAAAAATACCTCCGGATTAATTTCAACTTGCGCGCATTATCTGATGTCAATTTATCGGAGTTATGGTTTTCAGAATAAAATTAGGATAATGAAATCTTTAATAAAAGGAGGTTAATATGATAAATTGGGCAGTTTTAATCTTAAGGCTTGCTTTGGGAACTATATTTATCCTCCACGGAGCGCAGAAGGCATTTGGGATGTTTGCCGGGCCAGGCATCGAGGGATTCTCAAAAATGTTATCAGGGCTTGGATTTCAGCCGGCTATCTTCTGGGCATATCTGGCAGCCTACACAGAATTTTTCGGCGGATTACTTATTGTGCTGGGTATTTTTACCAGGTTTGCCAGTGCTGCCATATTAATTTTACTTATCGCCGCAGCTTTAACAGTGCATTTGAAAAACGGGTTTTTCTTACAAAATGGCGGAATTGAGTATATCTTCGTCCTTGCCGGTATCTCTATAGCCTTGATTCTTATTGGCCCGGGTAAATTTAGTATTTTCGGTAAACCATAAAAAAAGGGGGTATTTAACATGGCAGTTGAAAAAATCGGGGAAAAATATCGTTGTAATGTTTGCGGGAACGAGGTTGTTGTTACTAAAGTCGGCGGAGGAGAGCTTGTTTGTTGCGGGGAGCCGATGGAGAAGACATCAGAAGGAGAAAATTAAGATGGCCAAGTCAATTAAGGGAACAAAAACAGAAAAAAATCTTTTAGCGTCATTTGCCGGAGAATCGCAGGCAAGAAACAGATATACCTATTTTGCTTCAGCCGCGAGAAAAGAGGGCTTTGAGCAGATTGCCAACATCTTTACAGAGACCGCAGAGAACGAAAAAGAACACGCCAAGGTATTCTTTAAATATCTTGAGGGCGGGGATGTAGAAATTACGGCATCTTACCCTGCAGGGATGATTAAGGATACCAAGTGCAACCTTGAGGAAGCAGCAGCCGGAGAGAATCTGGAGTGGACGACTCTTTATTCTGATTTTGCTAAAACCGCTAAAGATGAAGGTTTTCCGGAGGTTGCGCGGTCATTCGAGCAGATATCAAAGGTAGAAAAATTCCACGAGGCAAGGTATAGAAAATTAATTAACAACATTGTTAATGGAGAGGTGTTTAAGAAGAAGGCAGCAGTAAAATGGCACTGTATTAATTGTGGCTATGTTATTGAAGGCGCGGAAGCGCCTAAAGAATGCCCAGCCTGTAAGCACCCCCAGGCATTTTATGAAGTATTAGCCGAAAATTTTTAGGCGAATTTTAAGGAGATAAAGATGAGAATTTGTATACCCACAGAAACAGATGAATTAAAGGCGGCAAAAGTATACGGCCATTTTGGCAGCGCGCCATACTTTACTATATATGATAGCGAAAAAGATAGCTTTGAGGTAATCGATAACTCTAATCAGCACCATAGCCATGGGGTATGCCATCCTATGGGAGTATTAGATGACAAAAATATCGATGCTGTGGCCTGCGGCGGCATGGGCGCACGGGCAGTACAGAAATTAAACGAAGGTGGGATAAAAACTTATAGAGCTGTTGCTGGGACAGTAGGCGAGATAATAGAAGAATACAAGCGGGGTGGATTAAAGGAAATTACCATGGAAAATGCCTGTAGCGATCATAGCTGTCATTAAACGATGAGAAAGACAGTAGTTGAGAACCATAACAGATATCTAGAAAGAGAAGCTCTCTATAAAAGTTTCGGCTATGATGTTGAAAAGGAGAGGGTTTCTATCATTGAACAAGCGCGTCCTCTGCGCGGGAAAATATTAGAGGCTGGAACCGGGAAGGGCCATTTCGCCCTTGCATTGGCTAAGCAAGGACATAAATTTACCACTTTTGATATTTCAGAAAAAGAACAGAAATTCGCCAGGCTTAATTTAGAGTATTTCGGCCTAAGCCACTTGGCAGATTTTCGTATCGAAAATGGCGAGCATTTAAGTTTTAAAGATAAGAGTTTTGATGTGATTTTTTCAGTAAACACAATCCACCACCTGCTTAATCCGTATAAGTTTATTGATCAACTTACTAGAGCCCTTTCTTCCGAGGGGAAAATTATTCTCAGTGATTTTAATAAAAAGGGCTTTAAAATAATGGAGAAAATTCATGCTACCGAAGGGAAAAAACATGAAGTGGGCAAAACTACTCTACCAGACATTAACAAGTATTTAAAAAGCAGGGGCTTTAATATAAAAAAACACAGAACTAATTTTCAAGAAATCTCGGTGGCATATTACAAGGCAATGAAGAAATAAGCATAGGGATAAGAGGCCTAAAAATATATTTGACAAAATCTTTTTTCTGTGTTACCATTTTAAAAATTGTAATACTAGGGAAGGAATGAGATGGGAAGCTTAATTAGATTCGGGGTTTCTTTAGAAGAAGGCCTGCTGCATAAATTCGATACGCACCGAAAACTCAAAAATTACTCTAACCGTTCTGAAGCCATCCGGGATTTAATTCGGGAAGATTTAGTAAAAGCGGAGTGGAAAGGCAATCAGGAAATCTCGGGAGCGATTACCCTGATTTATGACCATCATAAAAGAGAGTTGCTTAATAAGATAACCGATATCCAGCATGATTTTCAAAAAATAATTATCTCGGCACAGCATATTCATTTGGATCATGATAATTGTTTGGAAATTATCGCTTTAAAAGGTTCATCCAAAGACGCGCAAGAATTAGCCGATACATTAAAAGCAATAAAAGGAGTTAAACATGGGTCCTTAAGCATGTCTACAACCGGTAAGCACCTGATTTAAGCGGTATTATTTTTTTTGCTTAATCGTAACACGATTCTTAAAATAGTAATAAAAACCCCGCCTTCTTCTCGCGAAAGATACATCGGCGGGGCCGGTACCTGGCGTAAGCACAACAAACACCAAGCCCAGCCATAAGTATATCATAAACTTATGCCTGGGTAAACAGGCGAAAGGAGAGGTATATTTATGGCAGTAATGAAGAAGGCAGGAGTATTTCTCTTGGTTTATTTTTTTCTTTGCGCTACAGTAGTCCTAGCTGATGAAATATCCATCAGGGATGAAATAAATCAGCTTAAAGAGCGTATTGTCAGTCTAGAAAAAAAAGTTTCGGATCAGGACAAATATATCACGACACAGGATTCTACAGTTAAGATGCAGCAACAAACAATTTCAGGATACGAAACAAAATTCTCGCAATTTGAAGAAAAGCTCAAACGTGTCCCGGGAGAAACCATGCAGATTATGGAAGGCCTTGAGTTAGGTGCGGGGCTAACCATGATTGTGCAGGGGACCAATAACGTCAATAACCCAAGCGACGGGCAAACTCAAAAGAGAAACCGTACCGATGGCTCTTATTCCGCAGACATAACTTTGGCTAAGGAATTTAAGGAAATAGACGCCAGGGCATTTTTGCATCTTGAGGGCGGCCAAGGCGATGGGCTTGAGGATAATTTGATACTCTATAGCAATGTCAACCGCGATGCCGATAACCATGAAGATGTTAGGGTAACCGAGCTTTGGTATGAGCAGGGATTATTTAAGGATAAGGCGGCTTTAACTTTTGGCAAACTCGACCCTACGGCTTATTTTGATCAAAGCGAGGTTGCTAATGATGAAACCACTCAATTCCTGGGCCGCATATTTCGTAATTCTCCGACGCTTGAGTTTCCTGATAATACTGCAGGCCTGCGTATTGCCTATCTGCCGAAAGAATGGATCGAATTAGGCTACGGGATGTTTAACGGCAACAGCGATAATTGGAGTAAAATGTTTGATAATTTGTTCAATATCGGGCAGGTAACCTTCAAAACTAATTTTTTAAACCTCGCCGGTAATTATCGTTTCTACGGTTGGAATAACAATCTCTATCACACCAAATGGCTTGATGAAGCCAGGCAAAAAGAAGCCAGCTACGGCTTTGGCCTAAGTTTTGATCAGAAGCTCAACGATATCGTTACTGCCTTTTGCCGCTACGGCTGGCAAAATCCGGAAGTCTATAATCCTGATCCTGTTGTTCCTGCAGCTAACGGAGCGTTTTATTCTCTCAAGCATTCTTGGAGCAGCGGTTTTCAGGTAGAAGGTAAGCCATGGGGCAGAGAGAAAGATGTTTTAGCCTTTGCAATCGGCCAGGCATTTCCTTCGAGTAATTATAAAAGATACTACAGTTATTCGGCTAAGCCCGAAGGCCATATTGAATCATACTACAGAATACACGTTAATGACCATCTATCTATAAGCCCCGATTTCCAATATATCTGGAATTCTTTTGGCAAGGATGTTGGGGATGACCCAAACAATGTCTTCGTCGGAGGAATAAGGGCGCAGGTAGATTTCTAAAAGGAGGAAAATTATGCACATACCAGACGGATATTTGGGGCCGGCCACTAGCGGTGTAATGTATGTTGTGATGCTGCCGATTTGGGCAGCTGCTTCAAAGATTGTGAAGAAAACACTAAAGGCAAAACAAGTCCCATTGCTTGCAATTGCTGCGGCATTTAGTTTCGTGATTATGATGTTTAATGTGCCGATCCCCGGGGGGACCACGGGCCATGCAGTCGGCGCTGTTTTGGCAGCCATACTTTTAGGGCCGTGGGCAGCCTGCATTGCAGTTACCGTTGCTTTAGTGGTCCAGGCCTTGCTTTTTGGCGATGGAGGGATCACTGCTATAGGAGCAAATTGTTTTAATATGGCATTTGTTGAAGTATTTGCCGGCTATTACCTATATAAGATCATCAGTGGTTCATCAAGCGTTATCTCCGGCAGGCGCGTAATCGCCGGATTTATTGCCGGGTATATTGCGCTAAACATCGCGGCATTGTCTGCGGCAATTATGTTTGGGATACAGCCGATCCTGCACAAAACCGCAAGCGGCCAATCATTGTATTGTCCTTATGGTTTAAATGTGGCAATCCCCACGATGCTGGGAGAGCACATGTTAATATTCGGCTGGGTCGAGGCAATCATTACAGCGTTAGTTATTAAATATTTACAAAAACAAGATCCGTCTCTTCTTGAGGCAGGTGAGGGGGTGGCACTATGAAGACGATAACCAAACTTTGGATTGGCATAGGGATCCTTATTTTGCTTTCACCTTTAGGTTTAATTCTTCCGGAGTATTTTAAAGCCGGCGATGCTTGGGGCGAGTGGGGTGCCGATGCTTTTAAAGAGATGGTAGGGTATATCCCGCAAGGATTAGAAAAACTCTCTAGCCTCTGGAAAGCGCCTCTTCCTGATTATGCCTTTAAGGGCTGGGAAGAAAAAGGATTGAGCAGCCTAAGTTTTTCATATATCGCTTCGGCCATCATCGGCATTCTTATCACTGTTTGCGTGGTTTTGTTAATCGGGAAATTCTTAAGCAAGAAAAAATAAGCATTATTTTTTACTGTGGACAAAAAAGCAGAAATAAGGTATATTGAAGGCCCAAAATAGAAAACCAAAATAATTAAACATATTTAAAAGAAAATATGCTAAGAAGATATATTTTGTATTTGGTCCGTTGGCAATTAAGCACTCCGATTTTATGGATCGTAGTACGCCAATTGGGGGTAGGGATTTGGTCTACAGTAATTGCGAACTTAATCGGAGGGGCAATTTTTTTCTGGGTAGACAGATTTATTTTTACTTCCAAGGCAGTTGAAGTATGGCATATCAAGGAAGGCTGTTGTGACCAGTGTGGCGCTAAATCGCATTTATGGAGGCTGGTTAAAACTGCCGGGTATGACCGTAGCGAGGCAAAACCAGTTTTTTTATGCATGAAATGTTCCAAAGAAAAAACCGATGCACTTAGGGCAAAAGGTATCCCGGTAAGGGGACGCAGCGGGTAAAATTAAAAAAAGGTAGCCCTCCTATGGAAAAGAATAATTTTATAGAGCGCTCTTTAATGGGCGCTCTGTCTTTTTTACAAGAATCGATATTTTCCGAAGAATATGCCGCGAGGAGGGGATTTCTGCAGGCGCGCCAGGCACGGATTAAAGTTTTGGCGATGTTTTTTCTTCTTTTAGCAGTCCTTTTTTCCAAGAATATCTATTTTCTTATCACGATTTATATTTTTTGCTTGCTACTTGCCTTTGTTTCCTCAATACACCTGGGTTTTTTCTTAAAGCGCACCTGGGTTTTTATTCCCTTATTCTCTCTTTTTATTGCCCTGCCTGCGCTTTTTGATATCTTTAGCCCCGGCACGCCAGTGTTAAGTTTTAATCTATTCAATTTTACCTTGAACATTACTAGCCAAGGCATTGCCAGCGCAAGCTTCTTTTTTGTGCGCGTTTTAACATCAGTTTCCTTGTGTATCTTACTGGTTTTGACGACTAGGCATCATGTGTTATTAAAAGTGCTGCGCGTGCTGGGGGTGCCGCAAGTTTTTGTGATGACCTTGGGGATGTGCTACCGGTATATTTACCTTTTCATTGAAATAATTCAGAATACATATCTAGCAATTAAAAGCAGGGTGGGGCAGATAGTTTCAGTCAAGGGAGGGCAAGGGATAGTGGCTTGGAATATCGCCAGCCTTTGGCAGCGTTCTTATCAGATGCACACAGAGGTATATCATGCCATGCTTTCCCGCGGCTATTCTGGCGAGCCAAAAACCATGGATGAATTTCACGCCACATATAAAGATTGGTTTTTATTAGGGGTAACAATTTTAACCTTTGTTTTTAGCTTATGGCAAAATCAATATTTGAACTAAAAGAAGTTTATTTTTCTTATCTTGGTAAAATTCCTGCATTGCGCGGGATAAACTTGGCCATAGAACAAGGCTGTATGGTAGCAATTATTGGCGCAAACGGCAGCGGAAAATCGACATTGCTTACCATGCTTGATGCTTTGATATTTCCTGATCAAGGCAGCATCAAGGCATTTGGCAAAGAATTAAAGGAAGATGTTTTAAATAATCCTAGCTATGCGCAGGTTTTTAGAAGTAAGGTTGGTTTTGTCTTTCAGAATCCTGAAATCCAGTTATTTTGCCCGACGGTAAAAGAAGATATTATTTTTGGCCCGCTTCAATTGGGGATCACGCCTGAAGAAACTAAGAGGCGGCTTGAAAAAGTAACCGCGGAACTTAAAATTGAGCATTTATTAGAGCGTTCCCCGCATCAGTTGAGTATCGGAGAAAAAAGAAAAGTTGCTATCGCCTCTGTTTTAGCTATAGAGCCCGAGGTTTTGCTTTTAGATGAGCCGACAGCAGGACTAGACCCGCAGACCACCCGGGATATTATCGATATTCTTTTATCGCAAAATGCTTCAGGAAAAACTATTGTTACCGCAACCCACGATATGCATATTGTTGAAGAAATTTCCGATATCGCGCATGTTTTTGGCGCCGACAGAAATATAATCCGCAGCGGCCCTCCCGAAGAAATTTTGTCTGACGCGGAATTTTTGCAGGAACACAATCTCGTGCATATCCATCGGCACCGGCATCAAAATGCGATGCATGTCCATCCCCATCAACACATTTCAGAGCACCACCACCAGGACTAATTACTATGAGTTGCCTGAAATCCTGCCTTATGCTAGAATATGAAAGTTGTTCTAAGGAGGTATTAAGATGTTGAATTTTACCGGAGCAATTATTGCCAGCGTTATTGTCAGCCTGATTTCTTTAATCGGGGTTTTCGGTTTATTGCTTAAAGAAGGCCTGCTTAACCGAATACTTCTTCTCTTGATCGCATTTTCCGCCGGCGGATTAATCGGAGGAGCTTTTCTGCATCTTCTGCCTGAAGCCTTGGAGCAAAGTGGGGTGCAAACCGTTTTTATCTATCTGATTATCGGGTTTATCGCATTTTTTATCCTGGAGAGATATTTACACTGGCGGCATTGCCATGACGGCGTATGTCACGTCCATGCCTTTACTTATCTGAACTTAATCGGGGATAGCGTGCATAATTTTATCGATGGCCTGGTCATTGGTTCAAGTTTTATTATCAGTATCCATTTTGGGATTGTTACTTCGCTGGTGATTATTTTCCATGAGATTCCCCAGGAGATAGGGGATTTCGGGGTTTTGCTTTACGGAGGATTCAGTAAGTTTAAGGCACTTTTTTTCAATTTTATTACTGCCCTTACCTGTATTTTAGGAACAATAATCGGTTTTCTTATCTCTGAACAAATTAAGGATTTTTCTGTGTTTCTCCTTCCTTTTACCGCAGGCGGTTTTATCTATATTGCAGCCTGCGACCTCGTTCCGGAATTGCATAAACAAGAAGGCCTGAAGAAGAGCATTCTTTCCTTCCTGGCTTTTTTATGCGGAATTATTTTTATTTATTTAGCCCGGATGCTCGACGTACATTAATATCCCTATGAAAAAAATATCCTTGATTAAATTAAAGGTTAAACGTAAAGCCAAGATTGCGGAAATCTTAGGCGGGGCAGCTTTGCAGAATCGAATGATGAGCCTGGGAATTTACCCGGGCCGTGAGATTACTAAGCAAGGCCATTTCGTGCTCAGGGGCCCGGTGATGATTAAGGTCGGCCGTGCTGTGATTGCCTTGGGCCATAATATGGCAGCAAAAATTATCCTGGAAGTAGAATGATTAAAAAGATTTTTTTATTAGGCAATCCCAATGTCGGTAAAAGCGTTGTATTTTCCCGCCTTACCGGCGTGCAGGTAATTTCTTCGAATTACCCCGGGACAACCGTCGAGATTTCCAAAGGGCAATTAAAGATTAAAGATGAAATCATCGAAGTAATTGATTTACCCGGCGCCTATTCGCTTGAAACGAGCTCTAAGGCAGAAGAGGTTGCCGTATCTTTATTGCGTGATTGTAATAAAGAAGAGACAGTGGTGATCAATATCGTGGATGCCACTAATCTTGAGAGGAATTTATTTCTTACTTTGCAATTAATCGAAGATGGTTATTCGGTAATCATCTGCCTGAATATGTGCGATGATACAAAACATCGCGGGATTAGTATCGATGATAAAAAACTGGAAGAGATATTGGGGGTTCCGGTTATCCCGACCTGCGCTGTTACCGGCGTGGGCATTAAATTCCTGATTGAGAGGATCCAGGAGACAAAACCGGCTAAGAGGGATAAGTTAACCCACGAAGAAAGCTGGAAAGAGATCGGCAGGATTATCGAATCGGTGCAGCAGCTTACCCACAGGCACCATACATTCAGGGAATTATTGGAGGATGCTTCGGTTAGGCCGCTAAGTGGTTTTCTCATGTCTGTTTTTGTTATATACGCCTCTTTTAAAATCGTGCGTTTCTTAGGTGAGTTTTTGATCAATAAAATTTGCGATCCGGTTTTCTTTGATTTTTACCAGCCGTTACTTATGCATCTTAGCAGGGCATTGGGAGGGGATGGGTTTTGGCACCATCTCTTAATCGGAGATTTGATTAATGGCGCGATCGATTTTAAGCAATCGTTTGGTGTCCTAACCACAGCACCTTATATCGAATTCGCCATGGTGCTTCCTTACATCGTATCGTTTTATCTGATTTTAAGCCTTTTGGAAGATATCGGCTATCTGCCGCGCCTGGCAATCTTATTGGATAATTTATTGCACCGTCTTGGCCTGCATGGCTTCGCGATTATTCCTGTCTTGCTTGGTTTTGGCTGCAATGTGCCAGGGATACTTGCCACGCGCGTATTAGAATCAAAACGCGAAAGATTCATTGCCTCGACAATCATTTCCATCGGCGTGCCATGCGTGCCTTTACAGGCAATGATTGTCGGCCTGCTTGGTAAATTCGGAGGCTGGTATGTGGGGGGGGTTTATTTAGTTTTATTTTCTTTGATTATAATTTTGGGTGTAGTCATGAACCGGACATTAAAAGGTTATAGCCCGGAGTTCCTCCTGGAAATCCCGCCCTACAGGTTCCCACCTATAACACATCTACTAAAAAAATTATATTTTCGGGTGAAGGGTTTTATTTTTGAAGCAGTCCCGATTGTCCTGGCAGGTGTCTTTGTAATCAATATTATGATGTCTTTAAGAATATTTGACCTGGTAACAGGGATCTTTGCCCCGATAATTAAAGGTTTATTTGGCTTGCCTAAAGAAGCAGTGGTTGCCCTGGTTATTGGGTTTCTGCGTAAAGACGTGGCAGTGGGTTTATTGATGCCGCTGGGGCTAACTGCAAAACAATTATTTATTGCTGCAACACTTCTTGCCATCTCTTTTCCCTGCATTGCTACTTTTGTTATCATGCTTAAAGAATTGGGCTTTAAATATTTAATTAAAGCAACAGTGATTATGATTACAGTGACCATCGTTGTCGGAACAATCCTTAATTTCGGAATATTACATTAGAAGATGATTGCGATTGCCTTGATTTCAGGCGGGTTAGACAGCATCTTGGCTGCCAGGTTGATCAGCGGCCTGGGTATCGAAATCATCCCTGTAAATTTTAAAATTCCTTTTTGCCATCGTGCTAAAGATAATAACTCAGCTAGCAAAGAAGCGGGCCTAATCAAAGAAAATTTGAAGCAGGAGTTGGTTTCAATTGATATCAGCGAAGATTTCTTAAAATTGCTGGAAAATCCGCGTTATGGATTCGGTTCGAATATGAACCCTTGTATTGACTGTAAAATCTTGATGTTTTCCAAGGCAAAAGAATTGATGCAGCAGTTTGGCGCGCAATTTATTGTTACCGGCGAAGTGCTGGGCCAGAGGCCGATGTCACAACATCGACAGGCCCTTGATTTAATCGCTAAAAAATCCGGCCTGGAAGGGTTAGTCTTAAGGCCGCTTTCAGCGAAGAATTTAGATGAGACTATCCCGGAAAAAGAAGGCTGGGTAGAGAGAGAAAAACTACTTAATTTTGGCGGCAGGGGCCGTACACCGCAGATAGAATTGGCAGGGAAACTGGGGATCAAAGATTTTGCCTGGCCGGCAGGAGGGTGTTTGTTAACTGACCCGGAATTTTCCAGGAGGCTCAAGGATTTAATCGAGCATAAAGAGTTGAGTATTAATAATGTTAAGCTTTTGAAATTAGGCAGGCATTTTCGCCTTGCACCCGACGTTAAATTAGTGGTGGGCCGCGATGAAAAAGAGAATAGTGAGCTAGAGAAATTAGCCCAGGAAGGCGATTTTTTATTCTACCCGAATGAGCAGCTTGCTGGCCCAACTTCCTTAGGCCGGGGGAAATTTAATGATGAATTGTTTAGCTTGGCCAGTCAGATTACTTGCCATTATTGCGATTTGAACAAAGCCCAAAACGCTGATATAATCTATAGACAGGTACCTGCAACAGATACGCATAGTTTGAATGTAACGCCTATTAATAAAACTAAATTAGCGGATTACCATACCTCACCTACGCGGTGAGGAAAGGTTAGGATGAAAAAAGAAGCTTTATTATACGAAAAAATTAGCAATAAAACAGTACGTTGTTTTCTTTGCAGCCACAACTGCGCGATTGGCGACCAAAAATTCGGCTTTTGTGGGGTGAGACAGAATATCGACGGCACGCTTTTTACCTATACCTACGGAAAAGTTATTGCCGCCCATGTTGACCCGATAGAAAAGAAACCCTTGTATCATTTTCTTCCGGGTTCAAAGAGTTTCTCCATAGCTACGATTGGTTGTAATTTTCGTTGTGAATTCTGCCAGAACTGGGAAATCTCCCAGTGTTCGTTCAAGGAAACTGATTGCGGGGGAACAGAGTTTCTTCCTGAACAGATTGTAAAAGAAGCAGTAACAAATAATTGCCGAAGTATTTCCTATACTTATACCGAACCCACGATATTTTTCGAATATGCCTATGAAACAGCGCGCAAGGCAAAAGAGAAGGGCTTGAAAAATATTTTTGTCACTAACGGCTATATGACCAAAGAATGCCTGGAGTTCATAAGGCCATTTCTCGACGCTGCTAATGTAGATTTGAAGTTTTTTAAAGATGCCTCTTACAAGAAGATTTGCTCCGGCAGCCTGCAGCCGGTTTTGGATTCTATACGCTTAATGAAGAAAATGGGCATTTGGGTAGAAGTAACTACTCTCATTGTGCCTGGAGAAAATGATTCTGAAAAAGAACTGCAGGATATCGCGGAATTTATTGCCGGTGTTGATAAAAATATGCCCTGGCATGTTTCGCGTTTTCATCCGGATTATAAATTTGATCACCACCATCCTACGCCCGAAGCAACTCTGGAAAAAGCGCAAGGCATTGGCACTAAGGCTGGGTTAAAATTCGTTTATGCCGGAAATGTCTTTGGCTGGGGTAATGATACGCTTTGCCCTGCGTGCAATAAGATGTTGATTAAAAGAGAAGGGTTTGCTATCCTAGAAAATAATATCAAGCAGGGCAAATGTGATAGTTGCAATGAACCCATAGCAGGAATTTATTAATAAAAGGAGGGAATATGTACAAAAGAACAGTTTTTATCATCGTAGGATTGATGATCCTCTCGATGCCGCTTGCCTTTGCGCAAGTCGAGGCCCAGGCCGAACCTCAAGCTGCAGCTCAACCGCAAGTTGAGCTTCCTGTCCAACCCGAGGCTCAGCAACTTGCAACAGAGAGTCAGGAAATCTCTAAAGAAAAAGTTATCGCCATAGCAACAGCAGCAGTAAAAGGGAAAGGTTTTAATCTCGATGAAGTGAACGTGATTTACGATGAAAATGGGAAGCTCTGGAGCGAAAAAATAGGCGTTATCACCACAGAAGATAAATCCCCTAACTTCGGAATTCTTAAAAAAGGTTTTCTTAAAAATTACCGCACGGTCTATTTTGATTTTAAAGATCCTTTGCCGGATCTCTGGGTATTTATCGATAAGGACACCGGAGAGGTATTTGAAGTATACAGAGAAAGATGATCTCTTTCTAGAGTGTGATGAAAAAAATAATTTTTGGCTTACTTGTAGGCGTGTTTTTTTCGCTGCCATTGCAAATCATTTATGCCGCAGATCTGTCTAAGCAAGAGATTATTCAGATTGCCATCAAGGAATTCGAGAATAAGGGCGGCCGCATCCAAGATAGGGTGATTATCTATGATGTGAATAATGGCCAGTGGGAACGGGGATTTAGTGCGCTTGACCCTGAGATGGCGAAAAAATTCGAATTCCTTCAGGACAAAGATTATCAGGTGGTGCTTCTCAAGCTTAAGCCCAAGCCAGGATTAGAAGGAAGTAATGTTTGGGTATTTGTGGATAGAATCACTGGCATTGCCCTGGCAGTATACCGGGAATAAGGGGGAAAAATGAAAAAAATTGTGCCTGCCTTTTTAATTGTTGTTCTTGTTTCATTGGTTAACTGTAGCCTTGTTTTTTCTCAAGAGGCAAGTTCGGCATTGCCTGATCTTTCGATCCAATCTGTTACGTTTGAGCGCCAACCAAAGGAAGGTGAGCAAATCAGCGCGGCAAAAATTCTTATCGTAAACCTCGGGAAAAATATTGCCGAAGAAAATAAGCTAAAATTAGAATGCCTGGCAACGGATTGCCTGAATGATGCTGATTGCGATAAAATCAGCAAGGCCTTAACAGGCAGTATGGTTATGCCGGCGCTAAAACACGGGACAAGCCTGGAATTAACCTGGACGCCTGCACCGGTAAACTGGGTGACGGGAAATTTTATTATTTCCGCAATCATCGACCCGGAAAATAAAATCAAAGAAGCGAGTGAACTGAATAACAGTAAGCATTCGATCATCTATCTCAAGCAATTATCCCCAGAGAGAGAATAGCCTCCAGTTGTTTTATGAAGAAAATAAAGATTGATGCATATAAGTTGCTTGAAAAAATCAGAGCAGAAAAGCCTGTTATTCACCATTTAACAAACTGGGTTACTATTTATGATTGCGCGAATATCGTGAAGATGCTCGGCGCCTCTCCTGTAATGGCGCATGCCAAAGAAGAAGCAGCACAAATGGCAAAAATTGCTTCTAGCCTGGTTTTAAATATCGGTACCCTCGAGCCGCAATTTGTTGAAGCGATGAAGATCGCCGCGCGTGCTGCAAATGAAAAGAAGATTCCGGTGATCCTTGATTGTTGCGGTGCAGGGGCTACGAGCCTACGCGATGAAAAATGCCTTGAGCTGTTGGACGAGGCAAGAATCGATATTATTAAAGGTAATTATTCTGAAGTTGCCAGGATTAGCGGAGAGAACATTTCAACAAAGGGCGTTGACTCAATGGCAGTGGGGAAAAATATTATTGAGATTGTAGAAGTTCTTGCTTTAAAGCGTAAATGTAGTGTGGTAGCAACCGGGAGAGAGGATGTTGTTTCCGACGGAGAAAAACTTTATTTCATTAAAAACGGGGATCCGATGATGGCGAATATCGTCGGCACCGGTTGTATGGCTGCCTCGGTTATCGGTACCTTTGCCGCAGTGGAAAAAGATTTAGCCTTTGCTGCTGCGGCCGCGCTTGTCTGTTTTGAGATAGCAGCAGAATGCGCAGCGAGGCAATCAATAGGGCCGATGGAATTTAAGTCGCGCATGTTTGACTGCCTTTTTCATTTAGACAGGCATACAATTGATAAAATGCAAAAGGTAGAGGGATGAGGGGTTTTTATTTTATCACCGATAGCAGCTTGAGCCGGGTAGGGAATTATGGCGACGTTAAATCCGCCTTAAAGGCAGATGTTAAGGTGATTCAATACAGGAATAAATCTCCAGATACAAAGTTGATCTTTAAAGAAGCCCTTTTATTGAGGCGTTTATGCAAGCATGCTATTTTTTTGGTGAATGACCGGATCGATATTACTCTAGCGGTCAATGCCGACGGTGTGCATCTGGGGGAAAAGGACTTACCTTACGCCGTTGCCAGAAAATTACTGGGAAAAAATAAAATTATCGGGCTAACAGTGCATAATCTTAAAGAAGCACGCTACGCCGAGAAATTAGGCGCGGATTATTTAGGTGTCTCGCCGATTTTCTCTACCCGGACTAAGCGCGATGCCGGTTCTCCTTGCGGCACAGCTTTGATCAAAGAAATAAAAAGGCATCTTTCAATCCCGATAGTGGCAGTTGGCGGCATAAACCTTTCAAACGCCGAGCGGGTTATCCATGCAGGCGCTGATTGTTTAAGCGCAATATCGGCAGTAGTGACAAAAGCAGATGTAAAAAAAGAAATAGAAAAATTCCAAAAGTTGTTTTAATCGATAAGCGAAAGGATTCTCATGCAACAGTGGTGGCATCAGGATATTGCAGAAGTCATACAATCCCTGGAAACCGATAAGGTAAAAGGCCTGAGTTTTGATGAGGCAAAGCAAAGAATAGGGAAGTTTGGCTTAAACCAACTTCAAGAGAAAAAAAGCACTCCGGCCTTTGTAATCTTTCTGGAACAATTTCAGGATTTTATCATTTGGATATTGATCGGAGCGGCTTTGGTTTCAGGATTCCTGCAGGAATGGGTTGATGCCATTGCCATCATCTCTATCGTCATCCTTAATGCCATTTTAGGTTTTATTCAGGAATACAGGGCGGAAAAGTCCCTGGCTGCTTTAAAGAAATTATCCTCTCCTAATTCAAAAGTAATCCGTGGAGGGGAACCCTGCATTATTCCTTCCAATACAATTGTCCCGGGAGATCTAATTGTCCTGGAGGCAGGCGATAACATTCCTGCTGATAGCCGGTTGATCTGGATTGCTTCCAATTTCTCCGTCCAAGAGGCCAGCCTTACTGGAGAATCCAGCCCGGTTGCCAAGACCACGCTTTCTTTGGAGGAAAAGGAAATTCCCCTGGCGGATCGGGCAAATATGGTTTATATGGGGACCTTTGTTTCTTCCGGAAAAGCCACCGCAGTGGTAGTGAAGACCGGGATGCAAACAGAATTGGGCAAGATCGCAGGGATGGTTCAGGATATAAAATCCGAAGATACCCCCTTACAAAAAAAATTAGAAGAATTTGGTAAATGGATCGTTTATCTTTGTTTTATCCTTGTAGGATTAGTTTTCTTGCTGGAGTGGTTAAGAGGCGGAAAGTTTATTGACGTCTTTTTGACTTCGGTGAGCCTGGCGGTTGCTGCTATTCCGGAAGGCTTGCCTGCAGTAGTGACCATTGCCTTGGCATTAGGGGTAAAACGCATGGTGAAACGCAATGCCTTGATTAGGAAATTGCCTTCTGTCGAGACTCTGGGCTGTGCTACGGTGATTTGTTCTGATAAAACCGGAACACTCACGAAAAATGAAATGACTGTGCAGGCGGTTTTTACTAATAATACCTTATTTAAAATTACCGGTATTGGTTATGAGCCAAAAGGAGAATTCCTGCTCGATGATAAACCGATAGATCCCAAAGATTATACTGATTTAAAGAAGAGTTTATTTTCAAGCGTGCTCTGCAATGGAGCCCAGCTTACAGGCAGTGCTGCTTCCTATAAGATATTCGGCGATCCCACAGAAATTTCCCTGCTTACTGCTGCAGCAAAAGCAGGATTCTGGAAAGATAAATTAGAAGAAGAATTCCCCTTTGTCGATGAAATACCTTTTGATTCCGAAAGAAAAAAAATGACCTTGATTCGTAAGGACAAGGAGGGATTTATTGCTTTTGTGAAGGGCGCTCCGGATATATTTCTTGATGATTGTGTACAGATTGAAGAAAACTCTACTGTCCGTGCGATCACTAAAGAAGATAAAGAAAAAATATTGTCAGCTAATGACGAATTAGCATCTCAGGCTATGCGCGTATTGGCCGTTGGTTACAGGCCCTTAAATAAATTACCCGATGAACGCAGGGCAGAATTAATTGAGAAGGATTTGATCTTTGTCGGCCTATTGGCAATGATTGATCCTCCCAGAGAGGAAGTGAAAGATGCCATGCGTAAATGCGCCAGCGCCGGTATTCGCACTGTGATGATTACAGGCGACCACAAAAATACTGCGATTGCTATAGCCAAACAATTAGGTTTCTTTCAGCGTGATTCTTTGGCCTTGACCGGAGAAGACTTAGATAAACTTGACGATGAAAGTTTGCTCCAGGAAATCAGGAAGATCTCGGTTTATGCCCGCGTCTCGCCGGAACATAAATTAAGGATAGTGCGCGCCTGGCGCAAGCTAGGTGAAGTTGTGGCAATGACCGGGGATGGAGTGAATGACGCACCTGCGGTAAAAGAAGCGGATATTGGCGTGGCCATGGGAATTACAGGAACAGATGTGACCAAAGAAGTTTCCGACATGGTAATCACCGATGATAATTTTGCTTCAATTGTAGCTGCTGTGGAAGAGGGCAGGGGGATTTATGATAATATCAAAAAATTTATCCAATATCTCCTTTCATGTAATACAGGAGAAATCCTAGTAATGTTTATTGCTTCTCTATTGGGGCTGCCTGTCCCATTGCTGCCTATTGCGATTCTCTGGGTTAACCTGGTTACAGACGGCCTTCCTGCTTTGGCTCTAGGTGTTGACCCGGTAAACCCTGATATCATGAAATTGCCGCCTCGTCGGGTAAATGAAAAAGTCCTGAATAAACAAGTAGGCCTAACTATCTTGGCCCAAGGCGCATTTATTGCATTTTGTACCCTTCTGGCTTTTTGTTTTGTACTCTTTGTGGAAAAAGAGGGCCTGGTACGCGCCAGGACAGCGGCTTTTATCGTTTTGGCCTGCAGCCAGTTATTTCATTCCTTTAATTGCCGAAGCATGACAGAATCTATTTTCCGCCTCGGGTTTTTTACAAATAAAAAGTTGGTTTTGGCAACGCTTGTATCTTTCTTGATGCAGATGGCCGCAGTCTACGTCCCTTATCTGCAGCGGATTTTTAAGACCGAGGCCTTAGGGTTGTTTGATTGGGTGTTGGTAATTGCCATTTCGTCTTTCCCTCTCTGGGCAATGGAAGTAGTAAAGAGGATAAATAGAAAGAATCCGTAAGGAAGCCCGTTTTCTAAGGCTTAAAATTATGGCTAAGGTGATAATCAGTATCTCCGGGATGCATTGCGCTTCTTGCGCCGTAAATATCGAAAAAAGTTTAAAAAAAATCGATGGTGTATCTGAAGTAAATGTAAATTTTGCTTCCCAGAGGGCAACAATAGAATTTGATCCGCAAAAAATGTCCCCGCCTGATTTAGAAAAAGCAATTAATAAAATCGGTTATAAGGCAATTAAACTTGAAGACTCCGCATTTTTAAGGCAGGAATCAGATTTAGACCCCGAACAGATATCTAGGATTCAGGAAATCAAGAGCTTAAAAATTAAATTCATCAGCGCGCTTATTTTTTCCCTTCCCTTAATGTATTTTTCCTTATCTCAAGAATACAGCCTGCCTTTGTGGGGATTTTTCTCAAGAAACATGGCATTGCTGCAATTCATTCTGGCAACCTTGGTAGTAATCATTGGATTCCAGTTTTTTCAGAGGGGCACGCTTACCGTGATCAAGGCGCATAGTGCCAATATGGATACCTTGGTTGCTCTTGGCGTAGGGTCCGCTTATTTATATAGCCTGGTTATTTCAATTCTTGCCTGGATTGGGCAGCCAGTGGTTTACGGCCAACAAAATTTATACTATGAAATCGCCGCTTTCTTGATTACTTTTATTCTTCTCGGCCGTTTGCTTGAGGCAATCGCGAAGGGAAAGGCCTCTAGCGCAATCAGAAAATTAATTGGCCTGCGGCCGCGGACTGCCCTGGTGATTAGAGGAGGCATTGAGCAGGAAATAGAAATAGAGGAGATTGTCATTGGGGATATTATAATCGTTAAGCCAGGGGAAAAGATTCCTGTTGATGGAGAAGTAATCGATGGGCATTCTGCAGTGGATGAATCGATGATCAGCGGAGAGGGAATCCCGGTTGAGAAATCTATCGGCAGCGAAGTCATTGGTGCCACGATCAATAAGACTGGTGCATTTAAGTTCATTGCTAAAAGAGTAGGCAAGGACACGGTCCTCTCGCAAATAATCCGCTTAGTGGAAGAGGCGCAAGGATCGAAAGCGCCGATTCAGGAATTGGCGGATAGAATTGCCGCTTATTTTGTCCCAGTAGTATTGTTGATCGGCATTTTAACTTTTAGCGTTTGGGTTTTATCAGGGCAAAGTTTTATTTTTGCTTTAACGGCTTTTATTTCCGTGATTATCATCGCCTGCCCTTGCGCATTAGGGCTTGCTACGCCTACGGCAGTAATCGTGGGGACCACGATAGGCGCGCATCACGGGATCTTGATTAAAAATGCACAGAGCCTGGAATTGGCCAGCCAGGTCAAGGTGGTGGTTTTTGATAAGACTGGGACTTTAACCGTTGGAAGGCCGGCAGTAACCGATATTATCAGCATTAAAGATGACGACAGGCTTTCAATTTTAAGATTCGCGGCGATTGCCGAGAAACGTTCGGAGCACCTCTTGGCAGAAGCAATTGTCGAGGCTGCGCAAAAAAATAATCTGGAAATTCCCGACCCCGAGGCCTTTAATTCTTTAACCGGCAAGGGAGTAATCGCGCGCTTAAAAGGAGAAATTATTCTTTTAGGCAACCGTAAATTATTTTCCGAAAGAGGCATTGATATATTTAACGTCGAAGGAGGCTTAAGGGCGCTTGAGGCTGAGGGAAAAACCGTGATGCTTGTGGGATACAAGGATGAAATCATCGGAATTATTGCCGTAGCCGATACTCTAAAAAAATATTCTCCTGAAGCAGTGGGCGAGCTAAAAAAGCTCGGTAAAATTGTGCATTTAATTACCGGGGATAACCGTCTTACCGCAGAGGCGATTGCAAAAGAAGCGGGCATAGAAAATGTCCTGGCAGAGGTCTTGCCGCAGGATAAGGCGTTTGAAATAAAAAAATTTCAGGAGCGAAATTTAAAAGTCGCTTTTGTCGGAGACGGGATTAATGATGCCCCGGCCTTGGCCCAGGCAGATGTGGGGATTGCCCTCGGAGCAGGGACAGATGTTGCGGTAGAATCAGCAGACATCGTCTTAATAAAAGATGATTTAAGGGATGTGGTATTGGCAATAGACCTATCGCGTTTTTGTTTAAAAAAAATCAAACAGAATCTTTTCTGGGCATTTCTCTATAATTTAATCGGGATACCTGTTGCCGCAGGGGTTCTTTATCCTTTTACGGGTTTTCTTTTAAATCCCATGATTGCCGGCACTGCCATGGCCTTTAGTTCCGTGTCAGTGGTTACCAACTCGCTATTAATGAGGCGTTACAGAAAAAAAATCTAATCAATGAAAAAAGATTGGCAGAAAACCGAAAAAAGGGATAAGATAAATTCAGGCAAACAATAACAAAGGAGAGGAAAATGATTAAGGCAATGGCTTTATTAGTGGCAATCGTTGTTCTTTTTGGCTGCGCAACTTTTTCTAATGAAACAGTCTATGCCAATGAGCGTAAGATTAATGGTTTTTCGATAGGCATGACAAAAGAAGCAGTAATGCAAACAATGGGGTCAAAGCCGATAATCTCGGAAGGCCAGGAATTCAATAATCCTTATCGTAGTGAAGTTATTACAGGTGTAGATAAAAAATACGAAGTCTTATATTATGCGACCGATGTGAATGTCAATGACGGCATAATTAGCGACAATGAAGTCACCCCGGTTGTTTTTCTGGATGGCAAACTCATCGGCTGGGGATGGGATTTTATGCAGACGATCAGGTAGATTAGTCAGCCAGGCCCAGGTACCTGTATTTCGTAAGGGCAGATTAATAAACGCAACAATTAAAAAAAAATTATTTTTTTTCTTGACAAATGATACTAATATGGTATCATTACCCTAGTGAAAGCCTGCCTACCGGCAGGCAGGGAGGAGGAGAGTATGGATATTACGGTCAGATATATGCTTCGTCCGGTTGCCCACTGTAAAGAGGGCTGTAGTATTTTGTCCTGGGCAAGACAATAAACCCTTCGACGCGTCCGCCCCTAGGGCGGACTTGCTCAGGGCTTAATGGTGAGTGCTCTTTTGACCTCGCTCACCATTAAGCTACCCATGTGTTTTTATCCCTGCTTAAGGAGCAAAAATGAAAATGATCACTCGAGACACGGATTATGCATTACGCGCAATTTGTTTTATTGCCAAAAATAAAAATGAAATAGTTTCGGTAGACCGGCTGGTTGAAAAAATAAAAATTCCCCGGCAATTTTGTAGAAAAATCCTCCAGTTGTTGAATAAGAAAAGAATCCTCGCTTCAACTAAAGGCGCGGGAGGAGGTTTTATTCTAGCTAAACCCGCAAATAAGATATTCTTGCTTGATTTGATGCAGATTTTTCAAGGGCCTTTAAAGCTAAGCGAATGTTTATTAAAAAAAATGCAGTGCCCTAATATAAAAAGCTGCCCTTTAAGGAAAAAACTGAACAAAATCGAGGATTATGTAGTAGAAGAACTAAAATCGATCAATATCGCCTCATTATTGGAGCATAAATAAGATGATCCTAAAATGCCCTGGCCAGGATAGAAGAAATATTAAAGTAGAAGAGCTTACCTGCCTTAATTGTGGCTATAAAATTGAGATTTTTTCCGATGAGTTAAAGGTGAAGTGCCCGAAATGTAATAATTTGGCCTGTAGGCAAAGAATGCCTTCTTGCATTGATTGGTGCAAATCGGCAAAATCATGCCTTGGCGAATTATTGTGGAAGCAATTATATGGAGGTGGATAATGTTTTGTTATCAATGTGAACAAACAGCAGGTGGCAGCGGTTGCACAAAACTCGGCGTCTGCGGGAAAGATCCAGACATCCAGAGTTTACAAGATACATTGCTATTTGGCCTAAAGGGTATTGCTGCTTATGCATATCATGCCCGTGAATTAGGTGCGCGGGATGAACTCGTAGATGCTTTTATGCATGAGGCGCTTTTCAAGACATTAACTAACGTCAGTTTTAATCTTAATGATTACCTGGCTATGGTTTTAAAATGCGGAGAAATGAATTTACGCGTCATGGAATTGTTGGATAAGGCAAATACCCGGGCCTTCGGGAATCCTGTCCCTGTAGAAGTCAATACCGGAACCAGAAAAGGGCCGGGGATCCTGGTCACCGGGCATGACCTACTTGACCTCCTTGAATTATTAAAACAAACCGAAGGTAAAGGCGTGAATATCTATACCCACGGAGAAATGTTGCCTGCGCATGGTTATCCTGAATTAAAAAAATTCAAACACCTGGTGGGAAATTATGGCGGGGCCTGGCAGGAACAAAAAAAAGAATTCAATGAATTTAGCGGTGCGATTCTGGTAACTACCAACTGTGTGCAGATCCCACCTAAAGACACATATTTAAACCGTTTATTTACCACGGGAATTTCTTCGGTAGCAGGCGCAACTCATGTAAAGAGGACTGATTTTTCTCTTGTGATAGAAAAGGCCATTTCTTTAGCGCAATTACCGGATGCACCGGGTGGGAAAATTATTACCGGTTTTCACCATACGTCAGTCCTTGGCCTCGCAGATAAGATCGTCGATAGTGTTAAAAAAGGCAAGATCAGGCATTTTTTTCTTATTGGCGGCTGCGATGGGGCAAAGCCGGGAAGAAATTATTATACTGAATTTGCCGAAAAAGTCCCTATGGATTGTGTAATTCTTACTCTCGCCTGCGGTAAATACCGTTTTAACAAAAAACAGTTTGGCGATATCGATGGGATTCCCAGGTTGATTGATCTTGGGCAATGCAATAATGCCTATTCTGCAATTCAAGTGGCATTAGGCCTGGCAAAGGCATTTAATTGTTCAGTCAATGAGCTGCCATTGACGCTGGTGTTGTCCTGGTTTGAGCAAAAGGCAGTGGCGATTCTCTTAACGTTGCTATATTTGGGGATTCAAGATATGCGCCTTGGGCCAACTCCGCCGGCGTTTTTGACAGAGAATATATTCAGAGTGCTTCAGGAGAAATACGGCTTGAGATTAATCACCACCGTAGATAAAGATTTGGCAGAAATCATGAAAAAATAACTATTTTTGTCGCCATTCTTGTATATAATAATGGATGCTGGGAGTAGGCAATGAGAGAAATTAAAGCAAAATTAATCGAAAGAGTAAAACGTACTCCTTCTGTGGAAAGTTTTAGGTTTGAGCTTCCCGAAAAAATCCCTTTTACCCCCGGCCAATTCTTACAAATCATTTTTGACGAAGTAAATAGAGATAATAAGGACCTGAATAAATACCTTTCGTTGTCATCTCCCCCTACCAGGCAATATATTGAGGTTACCAAGAGAATCAGTAAGTCACAATTTTCTCAAAGGCTATTAGGTCTAAAACCGCGGGATGAGGTATTAATAAAAATCCCCCTAGGTAGCTGTGTTTTTGATGAAAGCTACAAAAAAATCGCTTTCTTAATCGGAGGCATCGGTATTACTCCGGTTATCTCAATTATCGAATACATTGTCGATAAAAAGCTGGATACCGACGTGTTTCTGCTTTATTCAAACCGCACTGAAAATGATATTGCCTTTAAGAAAGAACTCGATTATTGGCAGAGTATCAATCCTCGGATAAAAGTATTCTATACTGTAACTGATTGCCAGCCGAAAGACAAAACCTGCCTGTTCGGTTTTATCGAAAAAGAATTAATTAAGAAATTAGCTTGTGATTTAAAAGAAAGAACTGTTTTTATCTTTGGCCCTCCGGGGATGGTTGATACAATATGCAATATGACCCTGCAATTAGAATGCCCAAAAGAAAATATTAAAACCGAGAAATTTATTGGATACTAAAGGAGGCATGTTATGGCAGCGATAAAAGAATTGTTTCAGGATGCGGATTGGAAAAGCGAGAAACATATCCCGGTGATTGAGGCGCCACAAACGATTAAGAAAGGCAATCTGGTTAAAGTTACTTTAACAGTCGGCAAAGAAATCCCCCACCCGAATACCACAGAACATCATATCCGCTGGATCAGTGTCTTTTTTCTAGCCAAAGGAGAAAAATTTCCTTATCAAATCGGAAAATTTGATTTTTGTGCGCATGGCGAATCGGTCAGCGCACCCAATGCCAGCACGATTTATACGCATCCGGAGGTGGTTTGTAATTTTAAAACAGAAAAATCCGGAACGATCCTTGCTTCTTCTTATTGCAATATTCATGGGCTTTGGGAAAATTCCTTTGAATTAAATATCGAATAATATGAATAACGATTTAAACGCATCTATTAAGCAAAAAATCTTACAGGCTCAAAGAAATGAAATTACCGAGCATGTTATTTATAAGCAATTAGCTTCTTTTGTAAAGATTAAAGAGCATAGTGATATTTTGAACAAAATATCACAGGACGAGCTTAGCCACTACAATTTCTTTAAGGCTTTTACCGGAGAAGATATTCACCCCGATACAGGGAAAATATTTATTTTTGTTTCCATCGCAAAGATCTTTGGCCTTAACTTTGGATTAAAACTTTTGGAAAATGGAGAAGGCCTGGCTCAAGATGCATATGATCGGATCAAACAGATCTCTCCTGAAGTTCAGGGAATAATCGAAGAAGAAGAGAAGCACGAGCATCAGCTTATTACTTTAATCAATGAGGAGCGCCTAAAATACATCAGCTCAATAGTTTTAGGATTGAACGATGCCTTAGTTGAGCTTTCCGGGGCATTAGTTGGTTTTACTTTGGCATTGCAGAATACGAGGCTAGTGGGGATAGTCGGGTTAATCACAGGCATAGCCGGTGCTTTATCCATGGCAGCTTCGGAATATTTATCTACAAAACACGAAGAGACCGATAAAAACCCGCTGAAGGCCTGTATTTATACAGGTATAACCTATATCGCTACCGTGGTTCTTTTGGTCGCGCCTTATTTTATTTTTAAACAAATATTCTTTTGTCTTTTCTTAGTGCTTGTCAGCGTTCTCTCGTTGATACTGATTTTTACCTATTATATTTCTGTTGCCAAGGGCCTAAATTTCAAGAAAAGATTTGCTGAAATGGCCGGGATCAGCTTAACTATCGCTGTTATAAATTATTTAATCGGCATAACTATCCGTAAGGTATTCGGTATTGATATTTAAAAAAGGAGGTGTAGCATGATGGCAAAATCAGCAGGGCTGTTTGCTATTATTCCAACAGCGATATTCTTGACGATCAGCTTCTTTGTGCTTTTGGCTGCCAGTAAAGTAGAGGTAAAAGGATTAAAGGTCTTTGGATATTCTATCGCAGTGCTGCTTTGGATTTCTGCAGCATTGGCACTTACAATGGGGATCTCGGGAAATTGCCCAATGATGAAATGCATGAAACAAGGGATGATGGATTCAGGTAGACCGATGCACAGGAATATGCAAGGTATGCAGAACATGCAAGATATGCAGAAAATGATGCCGAAAGAATGACAGTAATTCACCACTCGCATAAACTGAATAGGCTGTTCCGTTTACGCCTGGCGATTTTTTTGACTGCCTTTGGCATGCTTGTCGAGTTTGCCGGAGGTATCCTCTCCGGCAGCTTGGCGCTTGTTTCTGATGCAGGGCATATGCTTACTCATTTATTTGCCTTGGGGATGAGCTATTTTGCGATTCTACTTGCTTTACGCCCTTCGAGTAAGAAACATACCTACGGTTTTTTCCGCGCAGAAGTATTAGCTGCTTTTGTAAACGGAATAGTGCTTATTTTTGTCGCAGGGTACATTATTTATGAAGCAGTCCTAAGGTTTATGCATCCAGTGCCAATAAGAATATACGAAATGTTGTTCGTGGCGATTTTCGGTTTAATCATCAATGGTGTCAGTGTCTTTCTTTTAGCAAAGGTCAGTTCGCACGATTTAAATATCCGCAGTGCCATGCTCCATGAATTAGGAGATATGTTTTCTAGCGTCGCTGTAGTTACGGGCGCATTCGCAATTATTCTCAGTAAGAATTATTTAATCGATTCCATTCTTTCATTTTTTATCTGTGTCCTGATAATAATCTGGGCAATTAAACTCTTGATTGAATCATCGCATATTCTGCTTGAGTCAACACCCAGGCATTTAGATATCGACGAGTTAATTGAGACAGTAAAAAAAGAAATCCCGGGAATTCACGAAATGCATCATGTCCATGCCTGGACTATTTCTTCGTCGATGTACGCCTTAACTGCGCACGTTGTCATCGAAGATTGCCAGGTAAGCAAGGCCAATGAATTTTTAACTAAAATAAACGAATTATTAAAGAAACAATTCAATATTGAACATACAAATATCCAATTTGAGTGTTTAATAAAAAAGGGCTAACCAGTGGATGATATTTCAGTTTTAATTGGCGGCAAGGCAGGTTTTGGTATTGATACAGCAAGTTTGATTATCGCGCGCATCCTGAATCAGTTAGGCCTGCGCATATACATCTATCGTGATTATCCCTCGCTCATCCGCGGTGGGCACACCTTTTCGATTATCCGTGCTGCTCCAGAAAAAGTTTTTACCCACCGTGAAAACATAGATTTTCTGCTTGCCCTTAATCAAGATGCTTTTAATTTCCATCGCGGCAAATTAAAGGATAACGCAGTTATAATTTATGATTCCGATGCCCTAAAGATCGAAGGCCTTGCCCCTGGACAGAAAACAGTGGAGCTTCCTTTAGCCAAAATCACCCAAGAAGAGAAAGCACCTGAAATTACGCGTAATACCTGCATAATCGGAAGCTTTGCTCGAGCCGCGGGAATTAGCTGGGAAACCGCAGAGCAGGTTTTAAGAAAAAATATCGGAAAAGAGATTGATCTGAATTTAAAAATTGCGCGAAGGGGTTTTGATGATGCAAAAGAGCTGCGTAAAATCGATGCTCAAAAGCAAAAACCGCTGTCGATTATTACAGGTAATGACGCGGTTAGTCTCGGTTTGATTAAGGCGGGGCTAAAAACCTACATTGCTTATCCGATGACCCCGTCTTCGAGTATTTTGCATTTTCTCGCCTCAAAGGCAGAGGAATTTAATTTAAAAGTCTTGCATCCGGAGAGCGAGATTAGCGTGATGCTTATGGCATTGGGCTCAGCCTTTATGGGAGAAAAAACCGCGGTTGGGACTTCCGGAGGCGGATTTTGTCTAATGACAGAGGGCTTAAGTCTTGCTGGAATGAGCGAGTTGCCAGTGGTGATATTTATGGGGCAAAGGCCAGGCCCGAGTACTGGGCTGCCTACATATAGTTCACAGGCAGATTTGCATTTTGTTTTAAATGCCGGGCAAGGAGAATTTACCAGGTTGGTGCTTGCGCCTGGCGATCCTGAAGAGGCATATTATTTGTCCGCATTCGCCTTAAATCTGGCCTGGCGTTTTCAGGTTCCGGCAATTATACTTTCCGATAAAAATCTGGGAGAAGGGAATTTTAGTTTTGATTTGGATTCTCTGCCAAAGATAGAAGAAGAAGGCCCGCTGATCTGGGACAGAAAAACTCCTTATCAGCGCTATCTTAATACTAAAACAGGAATTTCTCCGCTCGCCTTTGTTCCGGATAAAGACGCAGTGATAAAAATCAATAGTTATGAGCATGATGAGTCGGGCATAACTACAGAAGATGCCCAAATGACAAAAATTATGCAAGAAAAAAGGCTGCGTAAAGGCCGATATCTGCTTGAAGAGATCGAGAAACACGAAACAATAAAAGTCTATGGGAATAAAAATGCAAGTACAGCCTTAATTTGTTGGGGTTCTAACAAGGGAAGTTGTATTGAGGTAGCACTTGGTTTAGATCTTAAAGTTATCCAGCCGCAAGTACTCGCGCCTTTTCCTCTTGAGCAATTTAGAAAGGCAGTTGGAGGCTCGACTAAATTAATTTGCGTAGAATCTAATGCCACCGGCCAATTTGCGCGCTTATTAAACCAGCATGGTTTTAAAATAGACGCGCAAATATTAAAATACGATGGCAGGCCGTTTTCTTTCGAAGAGTTGCAGGCAGAAGCCGAGAAGGTCTTATAATGGAAAACAAATTAAATACAAGCGCGCGTATTGATTGGTGCCCTGGCTGCGGGAACTTCGGCATTATAAATGCATTCAAACAAGCTTTGGTGGAATTACAGGCTGAAGGATTATTGCTAGAAAATGTAGTTTTGCTTTCCGGTATTGGGCAGCACGCAAAAATCGTAGATTATCTCAATGTAAATAGTTTTTATTCCATACATGGCAGGTCAATTCCTCCTGCTGAGGCAATTAAGTTGGCCAATCCGAATCTTAAAGTTATTTGTTTTTCCGGAGATGGGGATAGTTATGGTGAAGGCATAGAACATTTAATTTTTGCCGCAAAAAGAAATATTGATATTAGCGTAATCGTGCACAATAACCGTGTCTACGCGCTTACTACCGGCCAGTACACCCCTACCTCTCCTTTAGGCTTTGTCGGCCGCTCGACGCCTTCGGGAACAAAAGAATTACCGCTTAATCCCTTGGAGCTAATGCTAGCTAGCGGCGCTAGTTTCCTGGCCCGCAGTGTCTCAACATCGATCCCGCAGATGAAAACAATTTTTAAAGAAGCGATTTTGCACAAAGGCTTTGCCTTGGTGGATATATTACAGGTATGTGTAATATTTTATAATATGTATGAATACTATAATAAAAAGGCCTATGAATTAAAAGACCATAATTTCCAGGATTACCGTCAGGCGCTGGATAAGATCAGGGAATGGGATTATAATACCGATGCACCCATTGCCACCGGCATATTTTATAAAAAAGAAGCGCCAACATTTGAAAGCAGATTTTTACTGCAGGCGAATAAGCCTGTTTTAGATAAAGAAGAAAAAATAAAAAATATTTTGGATGCTGCAGTATAATAGACGTGGGAGGTAGCTAGAATGGCAAAATTAGAAATTAAAAAAGGTATCTATTGGGTAGGGGTAGTTGATTGGAACATCAGGAATTTCCATGGCCACACATATACTACAAACCGCGGCACAACCTACAATGCTTATTTGATTGTAGATGAGAAGATTGCTTTGGTGGACGCGGTTTATACGCCGTTTGCCAAAGAGCTGATGGAGAAAATCAAAGAGATCGTGCCTCTGGAGAAGATTGATTATGTAGTAGTGAATCACGTTGAGGTGGACCATAGCGGTGCATTACCGGTCCTGCTTAAATTCTGCCCTAAGGCAAGGCTTTTTGGGACACAGAAATGTAAAGAAGGCCTCTACAGGCAATATTACGAGAATTGGGATTTTCAGGTGGTTAAAACAGGCGATAAATTACCGCTAGGTAAGCGCAGCCTGCAATTTATCGAAGCACCGATGATCCATTGGCCGGATAGTATGTTTACTTATTGCCCGGAGGAACAATTGCTTCTGCCTAATGACGCCTTTGGCCAGCATTATGCTACCAGCGAAAGGTTTGATGATGAGGCAGATGCCTGCGAATTGATGGATGAGGCAGCAAAATATTATGGGAATATCTTATGGCCGTTGAGTAATGTAATCTTAAAGAAGCTGGAAGAAATTATGAAAATGAACCTTCCGGTCAATATGATTGCTCCTAGCCACGGGATTATCTGGCGAAAAGATCCGGCTAAAATTATTAACGCATATTTAAGTTGGACAAAAAATGAAACTAAGCGTAAAGTAGTAATCGCCTATGAAACAATGTGGGGCGCAACAGAAAAAATGGCGAGGTTGATATCCGACGGTTTAATCGAGAAAGGCCTGGAGGTAAGGCTCTTTGATCTAGCAGTGAGCGACCGTAGCGAAGTGATTAAAGAAATGCTTGATGCTAAGGGTTTTATTTTTGGCTCTTCAACTCATGATAACGATATGCTCACATCAATTGCAGGTTTCCTGGAATTTTTAAAAGGCCTTACCCCCAAGAATCGCATCGCAGCTGCATTCGGTTCTTATGGCTGGGCAGGCGGGGCGACAAAAAGTATCGAGGCAGTACTTACCAAGGCTGGCATAGAAATAGCTCAGCCAAATTTACAAGTGAAATATTCTCCGGACGAAACTGAAATTAAGCAAATAAAAGAATTCGCCCATAGTTTTGCCGGTAGACTTTGAACATAGCAAAAGGAGGCAAAGATGGATAAATATCGCTGTACAGTCTGCGGTTATATTTATGACCCTGCAATCGGAGATCCCGGAGCTGGAATAGCGCCCGGAGTTGAATTCAAAGATTTACCGGAAACCTGGGTCTGTCCTGAATGCGGTGTAGGCAAAGATATGTTTGAGAAGGTCTAAAATTATAATATGCAAAAAATAAGTGATGAGATTATTCATTTCTTCCGCAGCTTAAGCTTTACTGTTGTTTCTACGATAGACAAAGTCGGCAGGCCGCATAATTCCTGTAAAGGGATAGTGGAGATTAAACCCGAAGGCAAAGTTTATCTTTTGGATCTTTATAAACTCGTAACCTATGAGAATCTTAAGCGGAATCCCGCTATTAGTATCACTGGAATAAACGAAAACAGCTTTCAAGGGTATTGCCTGAAAGGAAAAGCAACGATTATCCAGGCTAGTGCGTTAAGCCAGGAAATTATCAAGGCCTGGGAGGATAAGATTACCTCTAGGATCACCCAGCGCGTAATAAAAAATATCGTCGGAGAAAAGGGCCACTCGAGCCATCCCGAGGCGTTGTTGCCGAAGCCGGCGTATCTTATTCTTGTAGAAGTAGAAGAAATCGTAAATTTAACCCCGCAACATCTTGTAGGAGGAACCTAGGTTATGGGAAATATTTTTACAGGGAGTGAACTTGTGGAAATCGGGATAGAAATCGAGAAAAATGGCAGGGATTTTTATTCCATTTTGTCGAATCAGTCAAAAAATCAGCAGGCACAAGGGATGTTTCAATTTTTAGCCAAAGAAGAAGAAAAACATATTGCTGTTTTTCAAGGCATCCTCGACGCAGTGGAAAAATACCAGCCTCCGGAATCTTACCCCGGGGAATATTTTGCATATATGACTAACTTGGCCAGTGAGTATGTCTTCACGCAGAAAGACAAAGGCAAAGAGATCGCCAAGAAAACAACCTCTGATTTGGAAGCGATTGAATTGGGAATTAATTTTGAGAAAGATTCGATTATTTTCTATGAAGGAATGAAAAAAGTAATTCCGCAATTTGATCTAAAAATAGTTGAGCAATTAGTCGCACAAGAAGAGCAGCACCTGAAGATGCTATTTGATTTTAAACACGGCCTTATCAAATAAGGAGGAAGCTTATGGCGAAACAAGTAAAGATTTATAGCACGCCTACCTGTCCTTTCTGTATCCGGGCAAAACAATTTTTAAAAGAGAATAATATTGCTTATGAGGATTTTGACGTTGGGGCTAATCAAGAAGCAGCTAATGAAATGGTAGAAAAATCCGGGCAAATGGGTGTGCCGGTTTTGGATATCGAAGGCGAAATTATCGTCGGATTTGATAAGGAAAGAATAAAACAAGTATTAGGTTTGTGATAGATGTAGCTTTTTTGCGGGTCACGCTCTTTTAAATGAATTCGGCAGTTTTCTCGCTCATTCAATTTGTAATTGTGTCTTGGCTGTGCTTTTTTTGCGGGTCCTGCCTGCTGCGCCACCTCGCCCGTGCTCGCAATGGCTGCGCGCGGGCAAGGGCTTCGGCTCCGCAGTCACCCGCAAAAAAGTAAAAGCTTGATTTAATGCATCACAGCCAAGCCACCGACAAAGATAGCTATATTGATAAAATGAAGCTGACGCATTTTCGAGCGAATGGAGATTTTAGCCAGAGGAGCTTGAGTGAACGAGGGAATCTGAACGCGAAAGCATTCAGACGCCGAGTATGTTTGAGCCCGTCCTGGCGCGCTAGCGCCGACGGGCGAGTTACGCAGGCGCCGAGTTTACGAAAGATCTCTGGCGGCACCTAGCTACTTCTTCTTTCGTGGGGGCAAAATCGACCTGAGCGAGAAAAGCGGCAGATTCATTAAGAGATAAGCGTCCCAAAAAAGCAGGCAAGACAACCATAAAATATATTCCTTAGAGGGGTAGAAATGTATGATTTAATTATAATAGGTGCAGGGCCGGCGGGGATTACCGCTGCGGTATATGCCGCGCGCAAGGCAATGAAGATCCTTGTCATTTCACAGGATATCGGAGGCCAGGCTGCCTGGAGCGGGGATATTGAGAATTATACCGGGTATCAATTTATCACCGGGCCGGAACTAGCCGCTAAATTCGAAGAGCACATGCGTAAATATGATATTGCAGTCAAAGAAAATGAAGTAGCGACGGATATCCAAAAAAATGGCGATATAATTTTAGTTTCAACAGATAAAAATAAATATGAAACCAGGACAGCAATTATCGCCTCGGGTAAGAGGACGAGGGAGCTCAATGTGCCAGGAGAAAAAGAATTCAAAAATAAGGGCCTGACATATTGTGCCACTTGCGATGGCCCTCTATTTGCTGGTAAAGTTGTTGCGGTGGTCGGCGGAGGAAATTCTGCGTTGGATGCTTGTCTGCAATTAATGCGCATTGCCAAACACCTTTTTATTATAAATATTACCGCTGAGTTAAGCGGTGATGCGATTATGAAAGAAAAAGTTGAGACTGGTAAAAACGTAACGGTCTTTAATAATAGCCAGGTAAAGGCAGTACGCGGAGAAAAAATGGTTTCCGAGATTTTAATCAATAGAGAAGGCAAGGATCAGGCGATTCCGCTAGAAGGAATTTTTGTGGAGATAGGCTTAACTCCGAATTCTGAATTTGCCAAGCAAGTCGGGAAGAATCAACTGGGTGAAATTAGAGTAAATTGCCACAATGAAACTAATATCCCGGGTGTCTTTGCCGCCGGAGATGTTACAGATGTCCCGGAGAAACAAATTATCATTGCTGCGGGAGAAGGATCCAAGGCCTGCCTTGGCGCATTTAAATACCTCTCCAGCCACAAATTTTGATTAAAAATGCAAAACGAAGACGGCTTAAATCCTATCCGCCGAGATTCAGAAAGATTCCCCGTCGAGGCATCTGCCATCATAGTATTAGATAACAAAATAAAAAAAGGGTTAATGATTCAAGATGTGTCTACGCGGGGGATTAGAGGCACTACTACATTTTCTCTTGCTAAAGATCAGGCCCTAAAGATTATTTTACAGGCCCCATTCTTTGACCATCCGGTTGATCTGGAGGCAAGGGTAGCCTGGTGTAAAGAGATTAGTGGCGGCCTTTGGCAGGTTGGCCTTGATTTAGGCGTAGATAATCCGATTGATCTGGCCAAAGAGATGGAGAAGATGAAGAATAAAAATAGCGGCTGGAAAGAACAATAAAAAAACTTGACAATTTATTTTTTTCATGTATACTCTACTATTATGATAGAGATTATCGGGAAAGTCGATGCGTATTACCTATAAAGGCGATTACGCCTTAAAGACGATTCTGGATTTAGCCGTGCATTATGGCGCAAAGCCGGTTACTATTCATACCCTGGCAAGGCGCGCCGATATCCCGATAAAATTCTTAGAGCAGATATTACTGGATTTAAAAAGAGGCGGGTTTGTAGAAAGCAGGCGCGGCAAAATCGGGGGGTATCTTCTGGCACGGCAGCCTTCCCAAATAAAATTGGGAGAAGTAATCCGTTTTATCGACGGGCCAATTGAACCCGTGCTTTGCGTAAATAAGAAATATAAAGGATGCAGTGATATTACTAGATGTGTCTTTAGGGATGTTTGGAAAAAAGTTTTTGATTCTACATCGGAAATTATCGACAATATTTCTTTTGATGATCTGGTAAAGAAAAATAAGAGGATTAATTCGAATCTAGTTTATCAAATTTAATAAGTGAAAAAATGAAGATTGCCAAAGACATCACAAAACTTATTGGAGCTACCCCGCTTGTGCGTTTGAATAGAATAGTGCAAGGAAGCCTGGCAACAGTTGTAGCGAAGCTCGAATCTTTTAATCCCTGCTCTTCGATTAAAGATAGAATCGGCCTGGGCATGATCGAAGAGGCAGAGAGACAAGGCAAAATTAAGCCCGGCACAATTATTGTTGAGCCTACATCAGGTAATACCGGTATTGCCTTGGCTTTTGTTTCAGCAGTGAAGGGGTATAAATTAGTTCTTACCATGCCGGAGACAATGAGCCTGGAGCGCAGGCAGCTCTTAATAGCCTTTGGTGCGGAAATAATCTTGACCCCAGGGCCTGAAGGCATGTCCGGCGCAGTAAGAAAGGCCGAAGAATTAGTAAAAAGCGACAAACGCTATTTTATGCCGCAGCAGTTTAAGAATCCGGCCAATCCTTTAGTGCATCGTAAGGCCACTGCCCGGGAAATCTGGGAGGATACAGGGGGAAAGGCGGATATTTTAGTTGCAGGAGTGGGTACGGGTGGTACAATTACAGGTATAGCAGAGGCGCTGAAAAAGAAAAAGCTGGATTTTAAGGCGATTGCAGTTGAGCCAAAAGATTCGCCTGTTCTTTCAGGCGGGAAATCCGGGCCGCATAAAATTCAGGGTATTGGAGCAGGTTTCATCCCGGAAGTCCTGAATAGAGAAGTTATCGATGAGATAATCCAGGTTTCCAATGAAGATGCTGCTTTGACAGCCAGAAAACTAGCGAGGTTGGAGGGAATTCTGGCGGGAATTTCTTCGGGGGCTGCCCTGTTTGCCGCATTAGAAGTCGCAAAGAGAAAAGAGAATAAGGGTAAACTTATTGTGGTCATCTTTCCGGATACAGGAGAAAGATACTTGAGCACGGATTTATTTACCAAGTGAAAGGAGTTTTTCCATGCGAGAAAAAGTTGAGAAGGCATTAGAGAAAATCCGTCCCATGCTTGCTGCCGACGGAGGAGATGTGGAATTAATAGAAGTTACTCCTGATGGTAAAGTAAAGTTAAAGCTTAAAGGCGCTTGTGGATGCTGTCCGATGAGCCAGATGACTTTAAAGCTGGGGATTGAGAAGATTTTAAAGAAAGAAGTTCCGGAAGTCAAAGAGGTAATTGCTTTATAAAAGGAAAAGACATGAGAACAATTAAAGAGATAAATGAAAAAATAAAAAAGGGCCAGGCAGTGGTAGTTACTGCCGAAGAGGTCATTGATCTGGTCGAGAAAAAAGGGATTAAGAAGGCAGCGCAGGAAGTCGATGTCGTGACTACCGGCACCTTTGGCCCGATGTGTTCGTCGGGCGCGTATTTTAACATCGGGCATTCTAAACCGAGGGTAAAATTAGGCGGAGGCGTTTGCAAGCTTAATGATGTCCCGGTTTATACGGGATTTGCCGCGGTGGATATTTACCTGGGGGCTACTGCTATACCGGATGATGATCCGAGGAATAAGGTCTTTCCGGGTGAATTCAAATATGGCGGAGGGCATGTGATTCAGGAATTGGTTTCCGGCGGAAGTGTGCGCCTGGAGGCAAGCGCCTATGGCACTGATTGCTATCCGCGCAAAAAAATAGAGGCCCATATTAATTTAAAGGATTTGAATGAAGCAGTGCTTTTTAATATGAGAAATTGTTATCAAAATTATAATGTGGCGGTTAATTTATCGGATAAGCCGATTTATACCTATATGGGAATGCTGCGGCCGAATTTAGGCAATGCCAATTATTGTTCCGCAGGGCAATTGTCGCCGCTATTAAAAGACCCCTGTTATAAAACTATTGGGATAGGGACAAAGATTTTCTTAGGCGGAGGCGTAGGTTTTGTTGCCTGGCACGGGACACAGCACAATCCTTCTGTAAAAAGAAAAGATAACGGCACGCCCCAAGCGCCAGCCGGGACATTGGCAGTGATCGGCGACTTGAAACAGATGAAACCGGAATGGCTCGTCGGCGTGAGCATGCTTGGTTACGGAGTAAGCCTGGCCATCGGCGTAGGGGTCCCTATACCTATATTGAACGAAGAGGGGCTTAAATACGCCGCGATTAAAGATGAAGAGATCTACACTCAAATCATTGATTATAGCGAGGCCTATCCTCAATGTATTCCGGGTTCTCTTGGCGAGGTAAACTATGCCCAGCTTAAGTCAGGAAAAATTACGGTTAAGGGAAAAGATGTCCCTACCGGAAATTTATCAAGCTATTCCCGGGCAGTAAAAATCGCAGAAGAATTAAAATCCTGGATTAAAAAAGGCGATTTTCTTTTGACCGAGCCTGTAGCAGGCCTCCCCGACGCGGAATCAGGCTATACCTTTAAACCTTTAAAAGACGGCCCTTCTCTTAGTTAGGGGGATACCTATGACTTCAAAAAAAATAGTCCTACGTTTTCCGGATCGCTTAGTTGATCAGCCAATTGTCTACAAGCTGGTTAAAGACTTTGACCTGCAATTTAATATTTTGAAGGCATCGGTCACTCCCCAGGAAGAAGGCCTGATGGTCTTAGAGCTCACCGGAAAAAAAGAAAATTATGAACTCGGGGTGGAATATCTGAAATCCTGCGGGGTGAAGATCCAGCCTTTGAGTAAAGATATTATCCGTAACGAGAAAAAATGCACTGATTGCGGAGTGTGCGTACCGATTTGTCCGACTGAAGCCTTAGAGGTTGACCCGAAGACACGCAAGATTAATTTTGATAATAAAAAATGCATTGCCTGTGAACTTTGTATAAAAATCTGCCCGCCCCGCGCCATGGAAGTGCATTTCTAGGATGGATCGCGATAGCAAGTTAAAGAAATTAAAAAAAATAATTTCTCAAATGGGCTCCTGCCTGGTTGCTTTTTCAGGGGGAGTAGATAGTGCGTTCCTTTTATCTGTCGCCCATGCTGTTTTAAAAGAGAAATGCCTGGCAGTCACCGCGCAGTCTTTGACTTATCCTGATGAAGAACTGCGGCTTTCTAAAAGGCTTGCCAAGTCAATGGGAGTAAGGCATAAAATCATCAGGACCGATGAATTAAAAAATAAGAATTTTCTTTTAAACCCGGTTAATCGATGTTATTTTTGTAAACGCGAGCTCTTTAGTAGATTAAAAGAGATTGCCCGGAAAGAAGGTTTGAGTTTCGTCGTTGACGCAAGCAACCTTTCTGACCGGAATGATTATCGCCCGGGGAATCGCGCGAAAAAAGAATTAAAAATTCGGTCTCCGCTAATCGAGGCAGGTTTCACTAAGCCGGATATCCGTAAGTTTAGTAAAAGGCTTGGCCTGGTTACTTGGCAGAAGCCAAACCTCGCCTGTCTTGCCTCGCGCATACCTTACGGCGTAAAAATCAGCCCGTTTTTATTAAATCGCATCCAGCGGGCGGAAGCGATTTTACGTAATTACGGATTTAAACAAGTGCGGCTGCGCCATTATAACGGGCTTTGCCGTATCGAGGTAGCGCAGAACGAAATAGCAAAGATTCTAAACAAGCGCGATTTACTGGTAGAAAAACTAAAAAAATTGGGCTATAATTATATCACCCTGGATTTAGAGGGTTATCGTACAGGCAGTCTTAACGAATTAATAAAAAAATGAGAAAAGTATATTTAGATTACGCTGCAACTACACCTACGGACCCGGAAGTGCTAAAATCCATGGAGCCGTATTTCTTTGAGAAATTCGGCAATCCGTCGAGTATCCATAGTTTTGGCCAGGAAGCAAAAAAGGCAATTGAAGATGCACGGGAGGAACTCGCCACATTCATCAATGCCAAGCCGGAAGAAATTATCTTTACTTCCGGAGGCACAGAATCAAATAATTCCGCGATTTTTGGCACTGCCTATGCCTTAGAAAAAAAAGGCAACCACATCATCACCACAAACATTGAGCATCATGCGATTAGCGAGCCATGCAAGTTCCTCGAGAAAAAAGGTTTCAAGGTCACTTATGCAAAGGTCGATAAATTTGGTTTAGTAGACCCGGATGAAATTAAAAAAGCAATTACCGATAAAACTATCCTGATTTCTGTGATGCATGCGAATAATGAGATCGGAACGATTCAGCCGATCGCAGAAATCGGCAAGATTGCCAAAGAAAAAGGAATTTGTTTTCATTCGGACGCAGTGCAGACAGTCGGACATATTCCGGTAAATGTGGATGAATTGAATGTTGATTTGCTTTCGCTTGCCGCACATAAATTTTATGGGCCGAAAGGCGTAGGCGCCCTTTATATAAGGAAAGGCACTCGCCTGGAAAGATTTCTTTTTGGCGGAGACCAGGAAAAAGGCAGGCGCGGTTCAACACATAATACCCCTGGCATAGTCGGTTTAGGCAAGGCCATAGAATTATGCGGAAAAAATCTGCAGAAAGAAACAGGCTTTCAGATTAAACTACGCGACAAATTAATCACGGAAATCCCCAACAGAATTCCGGAGGTTTATTTAAATGGCCATCCTACTAAGCGGCTACCCAATAATGTGAACTATTCGGTAAAATATATTGAAGGCGAATCCATGCTTTTGAATTTGGATATCTTAGGGATTGCCGCCTCAACCGGTTCAGCGTGTACTTCTACTTCGCTTGAGCCGTCCCATGTCTTACTGGCAATCGGGCTTTCCCATGAAATTGCCCACGGCTCTTTAAGGTTTACTCTTGGCCGCTGGTCAACAGAAGAAGATGTGGATTATCTCCTAGAGCAGCTTCCTGAAATCGTAAAAAACCTACGGGCAATGTCCCCTCTCTACGAAAAAAAATAATGATCCAGGAAAAAATCCTAAGTATCTTAAAGAATAAAGATGGTTATGCCTCCGGCGAAGAGATTAGCGCTGACTTAAAGATAAGCCGCCAGGGGTTATGGAAACACATCCAGGAATTAAGAGATATTGGTTATGATATCGTTGCTGTGCCGCATTTAGGCTATAAGATTTTATCTGCTCCTGACCGGTTAATCCCCGCCGAAGTCGCGTATAATTTAAACACAAAGATCATCGGAAAAAAGATCATCTACCTGGAAAATGTTTCTTCAACCATGGATGTGGCGATGCAGCATGGCTTAGAAGGTTGCCAGGAAGGGGCAATAGTTTTAGCTGAAGGGCAAACCAAGGGCAGGGGCAGGCTTGGCAGGACATGGACTTCTCCCAAATATAAAGGTATTTATTTATCCTTAATTTTAAAACCCAAAATTATCCCTAATCAAGCAGCAATACTCACGCTTTTGGCAGCGGTAAGCATTTGTGAAGCAATCAAAGAAATTACTGACCTGGACGCAAAGATTAAATGGCCCAATGATATTTTTATCCACCACAAAAAGATCGGCGGGATATTAACTGAATTGAGTGCTGAAGCAGATGCCATACATTTTATGGTTATTGGTATCGGGATTAACGTGAATAGCGCAAGAGATGCGGTAATTCCTTCTGCCACATCGCTGAAGATTGAGAAAAAAGAAAATATCAGTCGCATTGCACTGCTTCAGGAAATTCTGCGCAGGACCGAGGCAAATTATATTGTTTTTCAAAAAAAAGGCTGGGAATATATTATTGATAAATGGCGCCAGATGAATATCACTTTAAATAGGCGGGTAAAGATTACCAGCTTCAAAGAACACCTGGAGGCAGAGGCAGTAGATATTGATAAAGACGGAGGGTTGCTTGTGCGCACAGACGCAGGGCTCGTGCAAAAAGTCATGGCAGGGGATGTGATGCTCTGCAGATAGCTTTATTGTAAACTAGATTATCAATTTTGGTTGACAATATCCCGATGTACCGTATAATGGTGCATCGGGATTTTTTATGAGATCTAAAAGCCTTATTTTAATTTTTCTAATTATTTGTAACTTTGCCTTTGCAGAAGAATTACAAGTCCTGGATAAGATCACTGTCAGGCGCAACAGAGATGATTTTTCTCAGAAGTCATTCTTCGCAGATCAAATTAATGATTTCTCTGCCAACTCTGCTCCATCCGACGCACTTAACAATCTTCCTTCCGTAGATTTACGCTCCCGCTCTCAGTTTGGCATTCAAGGCGATTTGACACTTCGCGGCTCTACCTATGAACAAGTAGCAGTATTAATAGACGGCATTAAAGTGATGGATCCCCAGACAGGCCATTATAATCTGGATATTCCTTTGACTAATTTTGACATTGAGAGGCTGGATCTGGCAAAGACTGCCACCTCAGCATTGTATGGCGCAGGCGCAATGGCCGGCAGCGCAGATTTCGTGATAAAAAAGATCGAAAAAGAAGAATTAAAATTAGAAAGTTCTGTTGGAGATTATGCCTTAAGGGGTGAGGCATTTTCTTACAGCCTTCCTCATGATGTAATCTCGGGCAGAATTTCCTTTGACCATAAAAAAGCCAAGGCAGCACGGCCGAATACGGATTTTGAATATAAAACCGGGACACTTTATCTGGATAAGCGCCTTGGCAGCTCGAAGTTAAATACACTATTGGGCTGGCAGAAGAAAGATTACGGAGCGGATAGTTTTTATTCGAATCTTTTTCCTGAAGAAGAGGAACACACAGAGACCCTCTTTATTAAAACAGGCTTGGATTCAAAGCTGCAATCCGCGACTCTAGAGAATAATTTATATTTAAGAAAACACCGCGATAAATTTATTTTAAGAAGAAATAATCCCACTTCGGTGAATTATCACACAACATATGTTTATGGTTATAACTCCCGCCTTGAACTACCGGTAAGAATCGGAAAGCTTCTCTTTGGGTTGGATGTTGCAGAGAACGAGATTAATTCCACTAATTTAGGAAAACACAGCCGGATGAATGAAGCAGGGCTTGCGGGTTTTGCCTTCGATTATGATAAATTAAACTCTGAGATAAATTTCCGGCTCGATCATTACCAACAATGGCCAATACAAAAATCTTTTAACCTCGGGTTGGGGTATAAACTCATGGAAGACAAATTAAAACTTAAAGCTTCGGTCAGTCATTCTTTTAGAATCCCTACTTTTACCGAGTTGTATTATTCTGATGCCGCAAATCAAGGGGATCCTAATTTGGGAATTGAAAAATCCTATACTTTTACCCTCGGAGCTGATTATCGAAATCAACCGGTTGAGATGGGGGTAGAAGGTTTTTTGCGCCAGGGTTTTGATTTAATTGATTGGACGCGGGTTTCCAGCAACAACATCTGGAACGCGACAAACTTAGGCAGGGTGGATTTTCGCGGCGTGATTTTTACCTCAAAGATCAATCTAGAGAGCGGCTTCCAAGGCTTAAAATTAAAATCGCTGAATTTTTCTTACAGTTATAATAGCGCAGATAGGAAGCAGAGCGGTTTCCTATCGAAATACGCCCTGGATATATTAATGCACCAGTTTATTTTCGGCATAAAAGGGAGAATTTTGGGCGTAGATTTGGACTGGGGGCTTAGCTACAATAAAAGATACTATGCCGAGGATTATCTCGTGGGGAATATTTATTTGAGTAAGAAATTAAATCTTAGGGGTTTTACTCTTGAGCCGTTTGTTAAAATCGATAATTTCACTAATACAAAATACAGTGAGGTTTCCGGGGTCCTGGAGCCAGGCAGGTGGGTGCAGGGAGGGTTAAAGTTTGCATGGTAGCGCGGAATAAATTATGCTATAATGCCTCAAAATATGCGTAAAATTATAATTTTTGTTTTAATAATATTGGTGATTGTTTTCTTAGGGTTGACGAGCGTGATGAAGAAACGCTGCGCGTCTACAGCCCCTGAAGAAGGACAGGCTTTAGTAATCCAATCCGAGTTTATCGGAGAAAAGATTATTTATGATATCAAGCTGGGGAGCATTAGATTGGGGGGCGCAACTTTCAGATACCTCGATAATGCCAATCTTGACGGAAAGTCGGTTACCTTTATGACCTTTGAGACAAACCTTGCCAACTTTAATGATCTAGAGGAAATTTATAGTGATCCGCTGACCTCTCTTCCGCTAAAGGTCTCACGGGATATCAAGGGCTGGACGATTAACGAAAAAATCACGGAAAATTACGACCAACATAAGTTTGTCCTGGATATCACTAAGTTTAAAGGCGACAAAAAAGAAGAGATTCAGATAAAGAAAGAGGGGCCGATACATAATGCAATATTGCTTCCCTTTTATCTAAGGCAATTGCCTGATCTTAAGCCCGGATGGAGCTTTACTGCGCAATTGCCAAATCAGCAATTCCTGATCAAACTAGTAGCCATAGAAAATCTAAAACTTTCCTCCGGCACCTTCGAGACTTTCCGTTTTGAAAGCCTGCCTGAAAAATTCCAAATCTGGGTGACCACCGATAAGCGCAGGATCCCTGTGAAAATAAAAGGGTCTGGTGCATTTGGTTATCTCTTCGTGATGAAGGAATACAATTTAGAAAAATAATTAAGATGAGAAAACGAGTCGTAGTGGCAATGAGCGGGGGAGTTGATTCTTCGGTTGCTGCAGCCTTGCTTAAAGACAAAGGTTTTGAGGTGATCGGCATTACCATGTGTTTTAATTTGCCGGATGTGGAAACGAAAAAACCCCGCTGCTGCGGGCTTCAGGGAATAGAGGATGCCCGGCGCGTGGCGCAAAAGCTGGGAATCAGGCATTATGTTTTAAATATGCAAAAGGCCTTACAGGAAAAGGTAATCAAGGATTTCTGTAAGGAATATTCTCTGGGCAGGACGCCAAATCCTTGCGTCAGGTGCAATCAGTACATTAAATTTGATGCCTTGTTGAAAAAGGCGCGTTCCCTGGATGCGGAATTTTTGGCCACGGGGCATTATGCACGTATTAAACATGACACCGGACACATGACACAAGACACAAGATATTTTCTTCAGAAGGCCAAGGATTTAAAGAAAGATCAATCGTATTTCCTATACCGTCTGGGTCAGGAACAGTTAAAACATGTAATCTTCCCTTTGGGAAACTTGACGAAAGTAGAGGTGCGTGCGCTGGCCAGAAAATATAAGCTCCCTGTAGCAGAAAAAAAAGAAAGCCAGGAGATTTGTTTCTTGCCGGATAATGATTACAGGCGCTTTTTAGCATCCCAATGCAAGATTAGATTAAAGCCCGGTAAGGTTGTGGATGCACAAGGTAATTGTATCGGTGAACACAAAGGCATTGCCTGTTATACCATCGGCCAGCGGGGTGGCCTGGGTATTGCCATGGGTATACCTATATATGTTACAAGAATAGACCACAAGAAAAATCAAATCTGCGTGGGGAATAAAGAAGATGCCCAGGGGAAAGAATTTATCATTAAGCAGCCGCATTTTATCTCCAAGCCACTAAAAAAGAGGGTTGCTCTTTTGGTGAAGATAAGGTATAATCATAAAGAAGCGCTGGCACAGGTCTTACCCTTTGCAGGAAAAATTAAGGTCCGCTTTCTAAAACCGCAATTTGCAATCACTCCTGGCCAATCCGCAGTTTTTTATAAGAAAGATATTGTCGTAGGCGGCGGCATAATTGATGAGGCCATGCATTAAATGATTAAACCACTTAATGATTTAGAAAAAAAGATTCGGGAATTGAAAAAGAAACGCGATGCCGTAATTCTGGCGCATAATTATCAGCTCCCCGAAGTGCAAGATGTTGCGGATTTTCACGGTGATTCTCTCGAGCTAAGCAGGAAGGCAGCCAAAACCGATGCCAAGATAATTGTCTTCTGCGGGGTTTATTTTATGGCAGAGACCGCTTCCATCATTTGCCCGGAGAAATTAATTATTATGCCGGATATTCTCGCCGGCTGCCCGATGGCAAATATGATTAAGGCCAGCGACGTCAGGGAATTAAGACAAAAACATCCCGAGGCCGCTGTAGTGGGTTATGTAAATACGCCTGCTGAAGTTAAAGCAGAGCTTGATGTCTGTTGTACCTCGACTAATGCCGTAGCCGTAGTGAACAGCCTAAAAGATAAGAAGGAAGTTATTTTTATCCCGGATAAATATTTGGCAGATTATGTTTCCCGGCGTACAGGCAGGAAACTGATTACTTGGAAGGGATTTTGCCCTACGCACGTGAGGATCTTAACGGAAGATATTAAAAGAGAAAAAAAATTCCACCCCAAGGCCAAGGTCCTGGCGCATCCGGAATGCCTGCCTGCAGTAGTTGACATGGCAGATGAGGTATTATCTACCAGCCAGATGTGTAAATTCGCCAAAGAGACGAGCGCCAAAGAAATGATCGTCGCTACAGAAGTGGGCTTAGTCTATCGCCTGAAAAAAGATAATCCGGATAAAGAATTTTATCCTGCTTCAGAAGCAGCAGTTTGCCCGAATATGAAACGCACCACCCAGGAAAAAGTACTTTGGGCGCTGGAGGAATTAAAAGAAGAAGTAAAAGTCCCGGATCATATCCGTATCCGCGCCAAGCAGGCAATTGATAAGATGCTTACGATAATTTAATTATGAACATCCCGATAGTGTACGAGGATGACTCGCTGGTTGTATTAGATAAACCTTCTGGCCTTTTGACTGTTCCTACTCCAAAAAAAGAAACCCGCACACTCACCAGCATCCTAAATAATGATCTAATAGAAAAAGATATCGCCTATCGTTTGCATCCCTGCCACCGGCTTGATCGGGATACCTCTGGTTTGATTATTTATGCCAAAGGCAAATCCATCCAGCAGAAGATGATGGAGCTCTTTAAGCTAAAAAAAATCAAAAAAACTTATATTGCCTTTATTCAAGGAGGGCTTGAGTTAGGAGAGGGTGAAATAAAGATTCCTATCGACGGACAAGAAGCAATTACGCGTTTTAAAGTTATAGAAAACAAAAAAGACTTCTCGATTGTAGAAGTTTTTCCTTTGACAGGCCGCAAAAACCAAATTAGAATTCATTTTAAAGGGGTAGGGCACCCTGTATTGGGGGAAAGAAAGTTTGCCTTTCGGCGCGACTTTAAGATCAAGGCGAAAAGGCTCTGCCTGCATGCAAAATCCCTGGAATTCGAGCACCCGATAAGCAAAAATAAAATAAGCCTGGATATCGGCCTGCCTCAAGATATGGAAAAATTATTATTAAAGAAAAAAAATGTTTAATTATATTATCCTCGGCATTATCCAGGGGCTAACCGAGTTTTTTCCGGTAAGCAGCTCTGCGCATTTATTGATTGTGCAAAGGCTCTTGGGGATAAATCACGGGCAATTGGCTATCTCTGTAGTTTTGCACCTCGGTACAGTGGCAGCCCTGTTAATTTTTTTCTTTAAAGATATCCTCAAGGCGCTTACGGATCGAAAATTGATTATTTTCATCATCATTGTGACTTTGATTACAGGCATTATCGGTTTGTCCGCTAAGGATTTCTTCGAAAGCCTCTTTAGTTCAACTAAATATGCAGCAGTGGCATTGTTTGTGACGGGGATTGTCCTGATTTTAACCAAAAGATTCACGTCGGGTACAAGAAAAGATGTCAATTCGAAAGATGCCTATATTCTAGGCCTGGCCCAGGCTGTGGCAATTATCCCCGGGATTTCGCGTTCCGGCTCAACCATCTCCAGCCTTCTCTTTAGAGGCGTGGAAAAAGAAACTGCCTTTCGTCTTTCCTTCCTTGTTTCTATCCCTGCGGTATTCGGCGCAGCGATTCTGGAGGCAAAGGATATTTCTTTAAATCTCGGCGGAGATTGGCAAAATCTTGCTATCGGATTTTTTGTTAGTTTATTCTCTGGACTAATTGCGCTTTGGGGATTAAAATTGATTTTACAGAAGGCCAAATTATATTATTTCGGATTTTATTGTATTATAGTTGCGATGATTACCCTAATCTTTTTAAGATGAGCCTGATTGTTTTAGGAACAGTGGCATTGGATACAGTGAAGACCCCTTATGGCAACCGTACGCATATGCTGGGCGGTTCAGCCGTGCATTTTTCTATGTCCGCGAGATTATTTACTAATGTCCACCTCGTGGCAATCGTGGGCAGGGACTTTCCAAAAAAGCATATTGATTTCTTGCATCAAAAAGGCATAATTTTGACCTCTTTGATTAAAGACAAAGGCTCGACCTTTAAATGGCAGGGTGAATACAAGGGAGATTTGAATACTGCGCTTACCTTAAATACGGAATTAGGCGTTTTATCCAGCTTCCGGCCCCAGATCGCAGATGAGCAAAAGGATATTGAATTTATTTTCCTGGCTAATGTTGATCCGGACATCCAAAGGTCACTTTTAAAAAATATGCGCCAGCCGCATTTTGTGGGTTTAGATAGTATGAATTATTGGATTAATACTAAGCGCAATTCTTTAATCCGGCTCTTAAAAGAAGTAGACATTTTTGTTGCTAATGATCAGGAGGCGCGTGCACTTTCCGGAGAGCATAACCTGGTCGCGGCAGCGAAAAAGCTGCTTTCCTTCGGCCCAAAGATGATTTTAATCAAAAAAGGAGAGCACGGCGTATTTTTTTACAGCAAGAATCATATTTTTTCGCTTCCCGCGTATCCCACCGACAAAGTCATTGACCCGACGGGAGCCGGAGATACCTTTGCCGGCGGATTTATGGGTTATTTAAGCAAAGTAAAAAAAATCAATGCCTCAAATATCAGAAAGGCGCTTGCCTATGGCACAGTTGCCGCCTCTTTTAACGTCGAAGGCTTTGGTACAGAGGTTACGAGCCGCCTAAAATTAAAAGACCTAAATCAACGGCTGAATAAATTTAAGAAATATATTTTGTTTTAACTAAAGGAGAAACTATGTTAGAAGAAAAAATACTCAATGATTACAAGCAGTCAATGAAAGATAAAGATGCCTTAAAAAGCTCGGTCTTAAGTTTTTTGCGCGCCGAGGCCATCAATACGGCAATTGCCAAAAAGAAAAAGGCACTGGATGATAGCGAGGTAATTGCCGTAATCAAAAAGCAAATCAAGCAGCGCCAGGATTCCATTGAGCAATTCACCAAGGGAAACCGCCTGGAGATGGCAGAGAAAGAAAAAAAAGAGTTAGAGATCTTAAAGGCTTATCTTCCGCCGGAGCTTCCGGAAGAAGAAATTAAGAAAATCATTGAAGAAGCGATTACTGCGACTGGCGCAAGCGGCATGAAAGATATGGGTAAGCTGATGAAAGAAGTAAATGCTAAAGTTGCAGGGCAGGCAGACGGAAAACTCGTCAGTGACTTAGTCAGAGAAAGATTATCAAAGGCTTAGATTCTATTTGTAAACAATCCGGTTGATTTTTTCGACCAGTGCTTTAAACTCGTCATTCTTGCGTAGTTTTATCGGCCCATGCCTTTTTCCCGCCAGGATTTCATCCAATTCCCGTTCGATACGATAGAGCGGGCCAGCAATACGATGCGATAGCTCTAGGGCGACAAACCAAATTATAGCTAGAACCACAGGCAGGGTTAAAATAATAATGATATTCACTTTTTGCAATACCGGCATGATATTATAGGCAATGGCTTCCGGGATTGCCATTTGCCGTGCTAGCAGATTAAAAATAAAATAATACAGGCAGATTGCGACAATTGTTGTTGGAATAATTGCAGAGGCAAGGACGAGAAAGAGCAATTTATTCTGAAAAGGCGTTCCCAGGTATTTTACACCTCGTTTATTATTTGGCATAGCCCACCTCGATATCGTTGTACTGCGCTTCCGCAGTGCTTGCTGTGTTTTCAGAATCGGTCATAATCGCGATTGCCCCGGCATTCCCGGGGGTTTTGCCGAAGATTTTTTTGAAATCTTCGTAAACATTTCTTTCTACGTTTACCCATTTATCAAGATTGGTTTTTCCGGACTCAACCACGATGATTTTTAAGTTATTGAAATTCGGGTTGGATAATATTGTTCCGACAGGCAGGTCTTTATCCCAGACATATTCCAGGCATTGCACGCGAAAGAAGGGGAACTTGGGAAAAATCACATAAAATCTTGCTGCATAATCGTCTTTTTCCAGCCACGAACTTTCCTGGAATACCCCGGACTTTTTTTCCGGAAATTTTGTCACTTTCCATTTCCAGCTCACAAAAGGGCTGTTCTTGGGGTTAAATTTCAGCCAATAAAGCATACTCGAGGCAGAGTTTTTGCTATAGGCATTAAGGAATGTCTGTCCCCCGCCTGATTTAATAGAATATATCACCCTGCCCTTGAATATTTTTTCTTCCCAACCTTCAAGTGAGCTTTTTTTATCGAATTTAAACCAGGCAATGCCTTTAAAAACCTTGCTTTGCGGAGGTTCTTTTTGCCAAAGCCGGAAAGAAATGAAAAAAATCGCTAAAATTACCAGGATGGATGCGGCAAAGAGGAGGATCAGTGGCTTAATTAGTCTAACTTTAGAAAACATTTAACCGTCCTTTATTTGACCTATTTTACTACTGATATAGGCGGCAAGCAAGTTTTTTCTAACAGAGAAAAATCACCTTGAAATCACAAGGGTTATGTGTTATATTCCCTTTAATGTTGCACAAATGCTTAATCCTCACTACAGTTTTATTCTTTTGTTTTTCTTCTCCTGTCTTTGCTGCCACAAAACCCGATACTACTCCACCTTCAGGCACAGTTGTAATCAATACTAAAACCAAATACACTAATTCTCTAAGCGTTTCTTTAACTCTTTCTGCAAAAGATAAAGCTTCGGGTGTAACCCAGATGCAGTTTTCAAATGATAACTCCAGCTGGTCGAGCGCGGAAACCTATAGCACCACAAAAACCTGGTCGTTATCTTCAGGCGATGGTAAAAAAACTGTCTATGCCAAATTTAAAGATACTCCTGGCAATTGGTCCAAGGCAGTTTCAGATACAATTATTTTAGATACGACTGGCCCATCCACCCCCGTAGTTACTGATGACGGAATAAATACTGCAGTAACTACCAAACTCAATGCTAAATGGACTTCAACTGATTCCGGCTCTGGTATTGCCGAGTATCAATACAAAATTACCCAAGATTCAACTTCCGGACCAACCATTGTTGATTGGACCTCTACTAAAACCTCCAAATCTGTGAAAAAATCCGGGCTTTCGCTTACTGATGGAAAGATCTATTATTTCCAGGTTAAGGCTAAAGATGATGCAGGCAACTGGTCTGGTATCGGTTCCTCTGATGGCATCACCGTAGGAAGCGGGGATAAGATTGCTCCTACCGGCACCATAGTAATTGATAAGGCTGCTCTAAAAACCAACACTCTGCAAGTAACCCTAACTCTTACTGCTACAGATAAAGGTACTGGTGTAACTCAGATGCAGCTTTCTAATGATAGTACCAACTGGTCTGGACTTGGGCCATTTGCTAAGACTAAGGCCTGGGCCTTGAATAGTGGTGACGGCACAAAAACTGTTTATGTTAAATTTAAGGATGCAGCAGGCAATCTCTCCACTAGCTATTCTGATACAATTACTCTAGATACTACCGCGCCAACCATCTCGAATGTCAAATCCTCAAATATTACTGCTACTACAGCCCTCATCGAATGGCAAACCAATGAAGCTTCTACTTCCGAAGTGGGATATGGGTTAACTGCTAGCTATGGTAAAAGCGCTGGTGTAAATAAAAAACTCGTTACAGCTCATTCAGACACGATCACTGGCCTTAAAGAGAATACGCTTTATCATTACCGGGTAATTTCTACTGATGATGTAGCTAATGTCGCAGCATCAGGCGACTATACCTTTACTACCACTATCAATGACACTAAGGCTCCCACAGGCACAATTAAGATTAATAATGATGCTGCTTCTACCAGCACAACTCAAGTAACTCTTACACTCTCTGCCACAGATGATAAGTCTGGCATGAATCAAATGCAATTCTCCAACGACAACAAAACCTGGTCTACTCCAGAAGCCTATTCTACGACTAAAACCTGGACCTTAACTACAGGCAATGGTAAAAAGACCGTCTATGTCAAATTCAGCGATAAATTAAATAACTGGTCGAGCGCTTATTCAGATACGATTAATTTAGTTACTGCTCAAGCTCCTGCAGCTCCAGTAATTAACACAGTTACTACTCCCACAAATAAAAACTCACAAACTATTTCCGGCACAAAGACAGCTGATGCTACAGAAATTATCATTACTTGCGCTAATATTACTATAGGCCAAGTTAACCTGGCAAGTAGCACAACCTGGAATTGCGCTCTAAGCAACTTAAAAGAAGGAAACAATGCGATTTCCGTCAAAGCCAAGAATGCCGCTGGCTTAGAAAGTACAAGTGTCACTACCGCGATAGTCCTGGATACCCAGGCTCCGGTAATTACTATTCTCTCGCCCAAAGAAGGCGAGGTGGTGAAATGAAAAATAAATTAAAAAGAATAATTAGCTTCTCTATTTTTCTCGTTTTCTCATTACTATTTCTTAGGCCTGCTTTTGCAGATAGTTTTCGGATAGACGATGATGGCGTGGGGACAGGGGCAAGGTATGCTAACGCAATTGTAACTACTGTTAAACCTGACGGTACTTCGACAACCCACGCAGAAGAGAAAACGGTAATGGTATTCAATAAGAGCTATTGGTTTTTTGACATTTCGACAGGCGGTAATTCTTTCTCTGCGACTCAAGAATACTACTCAGCAAATGGTGACAAATCCACCCAGGCCTTGAATGGTACGATTAACTATACCACCAACTCAGTTACTTTTAAGATTATTACGACAATGATTAATATACCCGGTCCATATTCTACCGAAGAAGGAAAAACTATTCTCACAAAGAATTATAGCGGTACGCTACATGGGGGTACTATAACTGGCTATGTGACTGCTTCATATTCTTCCTCTTCGAAACTGTGCAATCCTTCTGGATGGTGCACTTATACAACAGCAACAGGTAATTTTTCGGGAGAAACCTTCACTGCATATTATATAACCGAGGAAACAATAGGAGAAAATAATCCTCCCCCGGATAGTAAATTCGGTAAAGCAAAGCAAGATCCACAGTCTGATGTTGGCGAGCCAATAAATTCTGTTAACGGGAATATGTATATGATTGCGTCTGATTTAACTATTCCTGGTAAGGGTATGAATTTTGAATTTATCCGCACCTATAATAGCTTAGAAACTACTTCTGGCCCTCTGGGTCGCGGCTGGACACACAGCTATAATGTCTATCTCACCGAGCCCAGCAGTAATTTAGTGAAAATTAAAGATGAACAGGCAAAAGGGTATTTGTTTACCGAGCAAGACGATGGCACATTTATTGCTCAACGCGGCGAGTATTCAACTTTAACAAAAGATTCGAATAACTATATTTGGACACAAAAAGATGGTAAGCAATATTTATTTGATCTTAGTGGCAAGCTTATACAAATTAAAGACCGTAACGCCAATGCAATTAATTTAACCTATGATGCGCAAAACAGGCTGACTAAGATTATCGATACTGCCGGTCGGGCGGTTAATCTTACTTATGATACGAATAATAGAATTACTAAACTCGCAGATTGTTTAAACAGGAATTTTACTTATAACTATGACACAAACGGAAACTTAACCAAGGTTACTAATCCCGCAGGTAACTCTGTCATTTATGAATATGATACTAACAATCGGTTAGAATATAAAACAGACGCCGCAAATTGCATGACTTCTTTCAGTTATAACGAAAATGGTTTATGCTATTCTTCTTCAGGAGAATCCAACTTTAATTGGGTACACCTAAGTTTCGATCCAGGTAACAAAATAACCACTGTTACTAATTCGGATAGTTACGATACCTTGCATTGTTATAATAATGACGGTTTAATTACTAAAGTAGTTGATCCTGAAGGCAATGAAGTTCAGTCTGAATGGGATGAGAACTTGAATTTGGTTTCCCGCACTGATGCATTGGGAAATACTACTTTCATGGAATACGACACAAAAGGAAATCTCACCAAAGTCACCGATGCTTTAGGTAATATTACTCAATTCACCTACGAGGCAAATTTTAACCTGATAAAAACCGCAACTGACGCCCAAGGAAATGCAACAATTTATGATTATGATGCAAAAGGGAACCTTATTAAGCTCACGGATGCCTTAGGTAGCACAACTGCCTATACCTATAATCCATCTGGCAAGCCGTTAACAATTACTAATGCTCTAGGAAAAACCACTACTTTTACTTATGATAGCTCTGGCAATTTAGCTAGTTCAAAAGACGCGCTCGGTAATACCACAAATTTTTCTTATGATGCTGTAGGTAACTTAACTCAAACTAAAGATGCCAAAGGAAATATCACTAAGTTCAGCTATGATCTGCTGAATCATTTGACGCAAACTATTTATGCAGATAATTCCATGATCAGCTATGGTTATGATGCAGTAGGTAATAGAATTTCCGTAAGCGATGCCTTATCTAATACTACAACTTACACCTATGACCAGGACCATAACGTAGAATCTGTTAGCGACCCGCAAGGCAACACCATCGATTATTGGTATACCTTTGGGGGGCTTGATTCTATTGGTTATCAAAATGTGGGCTACGCTACCTATTACTATAATAATCTTGGTCGCGTTAAAGACAGTTATAAAATAGGGGAACTTGAGGCGTCTTATCAATATGACGCAGCTGGAAATCGTATTAGTGTAACTAATACCAAAGGAAAAATTACTAATCGCCAATATGATTCACTCAATCGCCTAACCAAGATTATCTATCCGGATGCAACAAGCGTAACTTATACTTATGATTCTTTAGGCAGGCGCACGAACATGACTGACTCTCAAGGCATTACTAATTATGTCTATGATAAATTAGGCCGTTTGACTAAAGTTGATGGTCCGGCTAGTAATGATACAGTTGAATATACTTATGATAAGTTAGGTAACCGTTTGACGATGAAGGATCCAGATGGAAAAACCACTCACTATGCTTACGATGCCTCAAGTCGTCTTACTTCTATTATTGATCCGCAGGGAAAAGTTACTAATTACAGCTATGATAGTCTAAATAATCTTACGCAAACCACTTTGCCGAATTCAACTAGCGTAAGCTATGTCTATGATAACCTAAGTCGTCTGACTAAGCTTAGTAATTTGAAAGGCTCAAGTAAATTATCTGAATTTATTTACACCTATGACCTGCGCGGCCTAAAAACAAGTGCTACAACGCTTGATGGAAGAATTGATTATACTTATGACACTAAGGCTCAACTTATTTCTGAAACTAAAACCGGCTCAACCAACAACTATTCCATTAGCTATACTTATGATCCTGCAGGAAACCGTTTGACCATGGTAAATAACGGAACCACGCATAATTATACATATAATGATTTTAACCAGTTGACCAAAGAAGAAATTATAACAAGTTCATCCGGCCAAGCCAAGAAGATTACTGTTACCGGCACAGTCAGCGATGCAAGCGGAATTCAGTCTATTACTGTTAATGGTATAGCTGCTATAGTAAGCGGGAATAATTTTACTTGTTCTGATGTAATTTTGAGCAGCGGTTCTAATACTATCACTGTTACTGCTACTGACAATGCCGGCAATACCAGTACTAAATCCATAAAAGTTACTTATCAAGCCTCCGGCTCAAGCTCTGAGCAGATAATTTACACCTACGATGAACTCGGCAACCTGATTAAAAAACAAAAAGGAACTGATATTGTTAATTTAAGTTATGATGCAGAGAACAGACTGAAGACCTTTATCAGCCCTAGCCAATCACTTATCTACAATTATGACGGCGCAGGAAAGCGGATTTCTCTTAAGTCCGGCGCAACCACAACCAGCTACCTATACGACGGGATGAATGTAATTTTAGAACGCCAGGCTAATACCACTACCGTAAGCTACATTCGTAATCCTGATGCCCAAGGAGGAATTGGTGGGATAGTTAGTTCACAGTTAGCAGTTGGCAGTTCACAGAATTACTATCACTACGACGGTATAGGAAGTGCGGTTAATCTAACCAATGCCAGTGGCACAATAACTCAAAGCTGCACCTATGATGCCTTTGGGAATGTCCTTACTCAAACTGGCTCAATTAATAATTCGCATCAATTCCTGAGCAAAGAACTTGATGTTTCAGGATTAGTTTACTTTGGCTGTAGATATTACGATCCTAGTATAGGAAGGTTTATCTCTCGAGATCCCTTAGGGATGATCGATGGACTTAATGAGTATCTTTATTGTCGCAACGACCCGGTAAACTGGGTGGATCCGTTTGGGTTAGAGAAAGAAAAGAGAGATGAAAGAAGTTCCCTAGAAAAAATGGGTGATTACTTGTCTTATGCATCCTTGGGATTAAATATGGCGGCACTTAGTTCTTTGGTGGGCGGGCCGGGGATGTTGCCGATTGCAGAAGGAATAAGCATCGGAGCTGCTGTGCTTGATGCTGCTACTACCGTATTATATTTTACCGATGCCGTTATTAACGAAAATAACCGTTCTGGAGTAAAGGCTGGCTTTGCAGCGGTAACTGTAGTGCTTGACGTTGGTCTAAGTTCATCCGTTGCTGTAAAACCAGCATTCCATGGGAGCAGGTACTATTCAACAGCAACGGGACGCTATGTAAGCAATCTAGCCGGATTTAGAGCAGAAACAAAGCCGATATTAATTGACTGGACTGTTGGTAAAACAGGTGATGTTGTTAGCGACCAGGTCCCCAAGAAGTAAAATTTATTTAAACTTATATGATAAGTAAAAATGATATCCTTGAACATTATTTTGGTGATGTTATGAGAAATTTGATAACAACAAATAGATCATATCTATTTGTTGTTCCCTGTATTATTATGTTGTGGGTTGTAACATATTTTGCTATACGCAACCATATAAAAGGCTATAAGCATCGCACTATAGACAAGATATATGTGTGGATATATCTGGGTATCGGACTAGTAATAACAGTAGTTCTTGTATTGATGCTAATAGTCTATCCAAATATACGCTGGAAAGAATAATAGTCGAAAGCCAAGGGGCGTTCCAGGGGTTTTTGAAAACTCAGAAACGTTACCCAGTTTTACCTGTAATTAATACAATAATGGGGTCAGACCCAATTTAGCTTGTAAATAGGTCTGACCCCGTTTTCTTAAGGTAAGTTTTTATTGACAATAAGGCCGTATTATAGTATTTTAAGTGAGTAAATCTTAACCCCTCCAAAGGTTTCCAAATAAAGTGTACAATATATATTATATCGAAACTCTTCAGTTAAGTGCATTTGCGAATCAGCTTAGGGATTCGTATAGGGTATTTTCTCCAATAGAAAAGCCGGCTAATTTTACCAAAGAAGCAGACTATTCCTATAAGATTACGGCTGAATCAGATCAAATTGCCTTTAATCCCTACCGCGCAGTTGAGCCCCTGAAAGTATTCTTCACCCACCCCAAAGAAAAGGTCACAGAGTATTTTGGCCCTGCAAAGACAGTTGAGGTTTCGCAAAAATCTGTAATTTTCGGGGTAAAAAGCTGTGATATCGCCGGCCATAGAATCCAGGATTTTGTTTTTTTGGAGGGCGTTGAGGTTGATTCTTTGTATCGCTTAAAAAGAGAAAACACGATTTTAATTTCCGGTGATTGCACGGATATTAAACAAGTTTGTCATTGCCTGGCATGGGATATTCTGCCTTATCCGACATGGGGTTTTGATTTGAATCTTTCCCCCCTAAATGATGGTTTTATCGTCGAGGTAGGCTCTTCCCGAGGAGAACAATTAATCAGTGAATATAAGCAATATTTTGTTCAGGCTAAAGACGTGCAGCTGGCAGCGAGATTAGCAAAACGCCAGGGCATTGTTGACCGTTTAAAGCGGCATCTCCTACCGCAGAATTTAGTACGTAAAGATACAGCACAAAGATTGATGAAAGAGGGCTATAGCCTTGATACCTGGCAGAAATTCATGCTTACTTGTGTTGAGTGCGGCGGATGTAATTTTATCTGCGATACCTGCCACTGTTTTCTCTTGGCGGATAAAAAAGAAAATAATGCCAAAAATGAAAAATTAAGGCTTTGGGATTCTTGCCAATACGCAAATTATGCGCGGGTGGCAGGCGGAGCCAATCCTTTAAGGACGCGCGCACATAGATTAAGGTTTCGTTTCACCAAAAAATTTGATTTTTTTATCGAAAACTTGGGTATTCCTGCCTGTTGCGGTTGCGGCAGGTGTATTGAGGTCTGCCCGGGAAAAATCGATATCAGAGAAGTGCTTAAAGATCTGGCACAAAAATTAAATATAAAATGAAAGATATCTTTCATCCTATTGAAGCTGTAATCGAAGACATTATCGTCGAAACATCGGCGATCAAGACATTTGTCATCAGGCCAAAACAGCCTTTTGAATTCAAAACCGGGCAATTTATCGAACTAACCTTGCCTGGCCTAGGAGAAGCGCCTTTTACTCCTTCTTCAGACCCGAATATTAAAGATAAAATTGATGTCACAATCATGAAGGCAGGCAAAATTACTACCTTGCTTCATTCTAGCCCCAAGAATATTCCCGTAGGAATCCGCGGGCCATATGGCAAGGGCTACCCATTAGAAAAATTCCAGGGAAAGGATATTTTAATTGTAGGCGGAGGCGTAGGCCTTGCTCCTTTACGTTCATTATTATTGAGCCTTTTTGCGCAAATCGATAAATATAATAAAGTGGTCCTGCGTTATGGCGCGCGCAGCCCCAAGGATATCGTCTATAAAGAAAAACTCCCTGAGTGGGCAAAGATGGATAAAGTAGATATAGTAACTACCGTGGATATTGGAGATGATAGTTGGACAGGGAATGTCGGCTTGATTACGACGATCCTTAAAGACCTGCCATTGGATATTAAGAAGGCAGTGGCAATAGTCTGCGGCCCGCCGATCATGATGAAGTTCGTCAATTTAAAATTACTCGACCTGGGTTTTAGCCCGGAGAATATATATTTATCGATGGAAAAAAGCATGTCTTGCGGTTTGGGTAAATGCGGGCATTGCCGGATTGGAAAATATTATATTTGTAAAGACGGCCCGGTTTTTACCTACGCAGAACTAAAAGACACCTTTGATATTTGGGATTAAAAAGCGTAAAATGTAAAGCGAAAAATGCAAAGCCAAAATTCAAAACTTAAAAAGTTTTAAATTTTACACTTTAGTTTTACGCTTTGCGCTTTGAACTTTACGATTAATCATATGAAACGACTATATATTGACTTGGATATTTGTAATAATTGCAAGGAATGCGTGGTTTGCTGCAATTATTTTTATCATCCGCAAAATAATGGTGTAGCAAATTTGCGCGAATACGCCACCTTTGCCACAATTTGCCGGCATTGTGAACAGGCGCCTTGCTTGAATGCCTGTTACCATAACGCGCTGGAGCGCGCAAGCGACGGGCACCTCAAGCGCTACAAAATGCGCTGCACCAGCTGTAAGAGTTGTTCTGTGGCTTGCCCCTTTGGCATAATTTTTCAGGATTTTATTCCCTATTTGGATTCTAAATGCGATTATTGCCTGGGAGCTACAGACGGAAAACTGCCTAAATGTATTGTCAGCTGCCCGGAGAAGGCAATTGAGATTAAAGAGGTAGAAGAAAACTTAGAGCAAAATATCTATTTTGTCGGTGAAAATTTGGCAGTGCATACTCGCAAATGGTCGAGAGAAGATGTTCAAATTAAAAAGAAATGAGATTATTATTTAACTATTTAATTTTTCCCGGTTTCCTATTCAGCGCCTGTATCGGACTTTTGGCGTGGTGGGTGGATCGCAAAGTCTCTGCAAGGGTGCAATGGAGAGTGGGGCCGCCCTGGCATCAGAATTTTACGGATATCATAAAATTATTCGGCAAAGAAACCATTGTTCCGGATAGCTCGAAAACAACTTTTCTCTTAGCGCCTTTTATCGGGCTTTTGAGCCTGGCCTTGGCAGCGACGATTTTAGGCATGGCAATAATTTTTCCTCAAGCGAGTTTTACCGGGGATATTATTGTAATCATATATCTTTTAATCATCCCAGCGATTGCTTTAATGATTGGCGCATCCAGTTCCAGAAACCCGCTGGCTTCAGTGGGCGCCTCGCGGGAAATGAAATTAGTCCTGGGTTATGAACTACCTTTTATCCTTTCGGTGATTACAGTGCTGATTAAATCCGGTGGGAATATAAGATTAGGCGAGATCATCGTCTACCAATCGCTTTCCAGCACATTTTTTTCTTTTTCCGGGGCAATAGCTTTTATTGTGATGATTTTTTGTATCCAGGCAAAATTAGGATTAGCGCCTTTTGAAGTCTCTGAGGCAGAGCAGGAGATTATGGGCGGCGCTTTAATCGAATATTCGGGGCTTCCACTGGCAATCTTCAAATTAACCAAGGCAGTATTTTATTATTGCCTGCCGCTATTATTGATTGTTCTATTCCTCGGTAAAGACTTAAGCCCGCTATTTGTAATCGGGAAATATATCCTTATTTTAGTAATTATGGTCCTGATTAAAAATACCAACCCCCGTTTACGCATTGACCAGATCTTAAGATTTTTTTGGGGGCCAATGACAGTATTGGCAATCAGTTCAATTATTTTAGCATTACTAGGCAGATAAGATGAACTTAAAAACTAAGGCATTATTAAAATCAATCTGGGTTTTTCATGTTAGTGCAGGCTCTTGCAATAACTGCGATATTGAAATTCTCGATTGTTTCACTCCGAGATTTGATTTAGAAAGATTTGGCATCCAGCTTATCGGTTCAGTGCGCCATGCTGATGCGCTTTTAATTACGGGAGCAATGAGTAGGAAATCCGTACCGATTTTGAAAAAAATCTATGCACAGGCGCCTAAGCCATGCGTGGTAGTTGCCGTTGGCCAGTGCGCCTGCTCGCAGCAGATGTTCAGATTCAGTTATAATGTCGCCGAACCCTTAGATAAAATCCTGCCGGTTGATTTATATATCCCGGGCTGCCCTCCAAAACCAGAGGCGATGATTGCGGGAATCGTAAAATTAGTGGAAAAAATAAAAGGAAAGAAATAACCTATGGACATCAAAGCAAGAATTAAAGAAAGATTTCAGGATAAGATTATCCACTGGCAGGAAAATTCTGCCAGGAGAGTATATTTTGCTATTCGTAAAGAAGATCTTGTCGAGGTGGTGAAATATTTATTCAAGGACTTGGAATTAAGGTTTGCCATTGCCACTGGTACAGACACCCCGGATGCCTTTGAATTATTGTATCATTTTGGTTATGATGAAAAAGGCGAAGTTTATACTATCAGGGTTCTGCTTGAAGACAAAGCACATCCCCAGATCGATTCCATTGCCAATCTTTTTCCCGGGGCAGAGTGGATTGAGCGCGAAATCTGGGAGATGCTTGGGATTAATTTTGCCGGGCATCCGAATCTAAAAAAATTACTTTTGGCCGACGACTGGCCAGAAGGTAACTATCCATTGAGGCACAAGACATGAGCCATAGAATTATTGTTCCCATCGGGCCGTACCATCCTTTACAAGAAGAACCGGAATTTTTTCAGCTTTACGTTGAAGGCGAGAAGGTTGTTGATATCGATATTATCATCGGTTATAACCATCGGGGGATTGAACAGCTTGCCGAGACCAGGCATTATGATCAGATCCCTTATTTAGTAGAACGCATTTGCGGAATTTGTTCCTCCAGCCACCCTTATGCCTATGTCTTGGCAGTAGAAGATATTTTAGGCGGTGAGAAAAATGTGGTACCGGAACGCGCGCTCTATATCCGTACTATCGTCGATGAATTGCAGAGGATCCATAGCCACTTGCTTTGGCTGGGTTTAGCCGGCCACTTTATCGGATACAATACAGTTTGGATGTGGGCATGGAAATACCGTGAGCCGGTTTTGGATATGTTCGAGATGATTACGGGAAACCGCAATAATTATGCGATGTTTAAAATCGGCGGTGTGCGCCGGGATATTAAGGATGAAGATACCTCGGTATTAAAAAAGGCGTTAGATGAATTAGTGCCGGCAATTGATATGTTCCGCGGCGCGATCATGGATGATCCGGTGATCCAGGCCAGGCTAAAGAATGTAGGAATCCTGACTAAACAAGATGTAATTGATTGGTGCGTAGTCGGGCCAACTGCGCGCGCAAGCGGGGTGAATATCGATGTGCGGCGCGATGAGCCATATGGCGTGTTTGATAAGCTTAGCTGGAGCGTGATTATAGAAAAAGAAGGGGATGTCTTTGCCAAGACGATTGTGCGTATCCTCGAGATGTATGAATCTGTAAGAATCATCAGGCAGTGCGTGGATAAAATGCCCAAAGGAGAAATTGATGCCAATATTAAGGATATTCCTCCTGGCGAGGGTATTGGTAGAGTGGAAGCGCCGCGCGGCGAATGTTTCCATTATATCAAGAGTGATGGCACAAACCGTCCCGTAAGGCACAAGGTGCGCGCACCGAGTTTTATGAATGTTGCTTCTAATAAAGTTGGCGCTGTAGGGGGGACAATTTCCGACGCGGCAATTACTCTTGCTGCGGTTGATCCCTGTTACTGCTGCACAGAGCGCCTTGCTGTCATAGATCGGCCAAAAAATAAAAAAATCATGAATGGCTGGGACCTGATTAAATTATCCCAGGAGAAAACCGAAAGAATAAAAAAGGGGATAGAGAAATGAAAGACATAGAAAGCATTAAAACAGAAATCGCATCTATGTCCAGGCTTGCCTTAGAAATGTTCGAGCTGACACACCAGGCGTTTATGGAGCATGATTTGGATTTGATTGCTCAAGCGTTGGAGCGGGAAACAAAAATCAACGACTTAGAAAAATATATTACCAGCGACCTGATCGAGTGGGGCCGCGGAAGCAGCAAAAAAGAAGAAAGGCGCCTAGCCGGGACATACGCGGACGTGGTTGGTGATTTGGAATTAATCGGCGACTATTGCAAGGATATCCTGGAGCGCGTGCAGATAAAAATCGAGGAAAAATTACTCTTTAGCGATGAAGGGGTAAAGGAATATAATAATTTATATGAGATCACGGCGAATGCAATGAGAGAAATCGCTATTGCTTTAGAGAAATGCGACCTGAATTTGATCAACGAAGTGCTGCGCAAGCAGGAGCACATCGATACATTGGTAGATGAATACCGCTCGCACCATAATCAAAGGATGCTCGACGGAGCCTGTACTCCTATGGGCTGCAATATGTATCTAAATATTCTTGACTTTACGGCGGCAATCTATTATCACGCGAAAAAAATAGCCAAAAACCTATTAAAGATAAAATAAATGCCAAACTTATTTAAGTTGGATAGCCTGAATGGATTTATCGTGCTTGCCATAGGCATGTTTTTTGCCCTGACAGTCATATATTCTCTGAAGTTTATGCAAGGTAGGCGCAAAATTATCCAATATTATACTTATATTGTTTTAACTGCTATTGCTGCAATCTGCGCAGTATTAACCAATCATCTGCTTTTGCTCTTAGTCTGCTGGGGTCTGCTCGGCTTATTGCTTTATTTATTAATTGCTATGGGCGATGACGAGTCGAGCCTGGCGGCAAAAAAGAGTTTTGTGATTGTCGGAGGAACAGATGCCTTAATGCTTTTTGGCATTGCCATTATTTATTATCTTACCGGCTCATTCCGCGTTGACCAGATTAATGGCGCGATTTTTCTGGAAAATAATTTTCTGGCAATAGTGGCTTATCTTTGTATTGCCATTGCCTGTTTTGCCAAGGCAGGCGCTATGCCCATGCATTCCTGGATTCCCGATGCAGCTAAATCCGCGCCGGTTCCTGTGGTAGCATATTTACCTGCTTCACTCGATAAACTATTAGGGATTTATCTATTGGCAAGAATTTCTTTGGGGATATTCATTATGAACCAAGGGATGAATATATTCCTTATGCTTATCGGCGCATTCACGATTATCGCAGCAGTGATGATGGCGCTCGTCCAGCCGAACATGAAAAAATTATTGGGTTTTTCCACCGTATCACAGGTTGGTTATATGGTTTTAGGTATTGGCACAGGCAATCCCCTGGGGATTGCCGGCGGGATATTCCATATGCTAAATCACACCGTCTATAAATTCTGTTTATTTTTGACTGCCGGAAATGTTGAGTACCGCACAAAGACCACTGAGCTCGACGAGCTGGGTGGTTTAAGCAAACTCATGCCGATAACTTACATTACCTGTTTAATTGCCAGCCTTTCTATTTCCGGGGTGCCGCCTTTTAATGGTTTTGTTTCTAAATGGATGATTTATCAGGGAATAATTACCCAAGTTCAGGCAGGCGATTATCTTTCGCGCATCACCGGCATATTATGCCTTGCAGCTGCGATGTTCGGTTCTGGCCTGACTTTAGCCTGTTTTATGAAGTTAATCCACGCCACTTTTCTTGGCTCGCGCAACAGCGTCTCAACAAAACAACGCATCAGCGAAGTTCCCTGGCAGATGTGGCTTCCTGCTGTAATTTTGGCAATTATCTGTGTAATCTTTGGCGTATTTGCTATACAAATTCCTTTAAAATACTTTATCTTTCCTATTGTCGGCCAGGTTAATTTTACCGGAGGCTGGTATGCTGTACTCTCAACTCTTTTAATTATCGTCGGCCTCTTAATCGGTATGGTCATTTTCAGGCTCAAAGAGATCCGGCCGATTGTGCGTCAAGACAAGGCTTTTATCGGCGGAGAAGAGATGGATTTTAACGCCCATGCTGCTTCCGGAACAGATTTCTATAATACAGTCGAGGAATACGGAATCTTAAAATATCTCTATAAAAAAGCAGAAGCAGGCATATTTGATATTTATGAGCAGGGCAAGAAGGTTATTTCTTTAGTTTCTAAATTCTTTCAATACTTGCACAACGGAGTTTTACCGACTTACTTGGTTTGGTTATTGCTGGGAATGACAGGGCTGCTTTTTCTTTTAGCGAGATAGGATAGTGTTATGGAATTACATTTGATTTTAATCTTTATGATCATCGCCAGTATCGTCGCGGTGGAGATGAAGGACCTAATCTCTAGCGTGATTGCCTTGAGTGCCGCAGGTTTAGGGTTATCGCTGGCTTTTTTAATCCTAAAGGCCCCGAATTTAGCAATTACGCAATTGGTCGTAGAAATCCTTTGCGTGATTATACTTATCCGCGCAACCATCAACAAGGATTTACCGTTAGTAAAAGATGGCCGTTGGTTTTTTAATACCACTGCCACTTTAATATTCATTGCGTGTTTTCTGATCTTTAGTTTTTTTGCCTTGAAGGAATTACCGGTTTTTGGTTCTCCTTTAATGCGCGTATCCGCAGGATATATAGAGAATGGCGTTGGATCAGCCAATATCGTTACTGCGATTATCTCGAATTTTAGAAGCTATGATGCCTTGGCAGAGGCTGCGGTATTATTTGCCGGAATAATCGGAGTTTTAGTGGTGACCAGAAAATTCGCAAAATCAAATGAAGAATAATTCAAGCGGGATGACTTTAATTGTTAAAACGATTACCCGGATTACTTTCGGCTTAATCCTGATTTACGGGATCTATATTGCTACAGAGACTCATAATGGCCCGGGAAGCGGATTTGCCGCAGGCATAATCATCGCCTTGTCTTTGATCCAGTTGATGCTCGCTTTTGGAAAAGAGAAGATTATCGGAAAGATCGATGAAGTAAAAGGAATCACTGTAATCAGTATTAGTGGGATCGTTTTTTTAAGCATCCTGGCATTTGGCTGTATTTATCAACGCCCTGCATCAAAAATAGCTTTATTTTTGGCTGATATTTCTTTGGCAGTAATGGTCGGGATGAGTTTGTTCGTGGTGTTTCTGGCGCTGGTATTATTAACCGGAAGAAGAGAAGAGAGATGACCCTATATTTTTTGTGTTTTGTTTTATTCTGCGTCGGGCTTTTTTGCGTAGTAAGAAAGCGGAATATTATTAAAATTATTATCGGCTTAGGTATTATTGAATATGCGATAAATTTATTCCTGGTTCTTATCGGTTACAGGATGCAGGGCCGTGCGCCGATCATGTCAGAGGGGAGAGAGATTTTAAATATGGTTGATCCTCTGCCGCAGGCGATGGTGCTTACGACTATAGTTATCGGTTTAGCAGGGATTATCGTAGCAGTTTCTTTGGCGGTCAGAATTTATGAAAAATATGGGACCTTCGATATTACCAAAATCCGGAGATTAAGGGGATGATGCACTCAACTACATTCAGGATCATTTATTTTGTTTTCTTTCCTCTTGCCGCTGCTTTTTTAATTGCCCTTTTTGGCAGGCGGATAAAATATTTCGGAGAGGCGATTACGAGTTTGGTTGCGCTAATCCTCTGCGTGAATTCTTTTTCTGTCCTTAATTTAGTCCAGCATCAGAAGATGTTGCTTTTTAGGGTAGGTGGATGGGGCTCTGCTTTAGGCATTACCCTTGTAGCAGACGGGTTAAGCAGCCTGATGTTGGTGATTGTAAATCTCATTAGCTTTTTGGTAATGATTTACTCTGTTACCTATATAAAGAAATATACAGATAGATGGAAATTCCAGGCGCTCTTAATGTTAATGCTTACCGGGATGAACGGCGTGATTATTAGTGGAGACCTTTTTAACCTTTATGTATTTTTAGAGGTTGCCTCAATTTCTGCTTATGTCCTGGTGGCCTTTGGTATTGAGCCGGAAGATTTAGAGGCATCTTTTAAATACGCGATTATGGGGATTATCGCTTCGATTTTTATCCTCCTGGGGATTGGCCTGCTTTATAGTTATACTTCTACTTTAAATATGACAGATGTATCCCTGGTTTTGTTTAGCCACCCCGCAGGCATACTCACAGGTTTTATTTCAGTTTTATTCATAGTCGGCTTCGGCCTTAAAGCAGCAATTGTTCCGTTTCATTCCTGGCTGCCTGATGCGCATTCCTGCGCGCCAAGCCCAGTTTCCGCAATGCTTTCCGGCCTGCTGATTAAAACATTAGGAATTTATGCCTTGGCACGGGTGCTTTTTAATATTTTAGGCACGTCCACCCAGCTGCTTTCAGTGTTGATGATCCTGGGAGTTATTTCTATGTTGACCGGCGCATTTTTAGCCGTAGCGCAGAATGATATTAAAAGGATGTTTGCCTACTCCAGTATCAGCCAGATAGGTTATATTGTTTTTGCACTGGGAATCGGTACGCCCTTAGCAATTCTCGGAGGAATATTTTATTTGGTGAATCACGCATTCTCTAAATCGCTGCTTTTCTTAAATGCCGGCGCTATTGAGCATTCCTGCTCCAGCCGCGATTTAAGAAAGCTGGGCGGGTTAAATGATAAAATGCCGGTAACAGGCGCCACCAGCCTGATTGGTGCAATGAGCATTTCAGGCATTCCTCCTTTTGGAGGATTCTGGGCGAAGTTGACAATAATTATTGCTGCGGTTCAGGCAGGACATGTGGTGTTTGCGGCAATCGCGGTTTTAGTGAGCATTCTTACCTTGGTTTACTACTTAAAATTTCAAACCCTTACGTTTTTCGGTAAACTTAACAATGCCTTAAGCGATGTGAAAGAAGCGCCGCTCTTCATGAAAATATCCGGAATAATTTTATCAATAATTTGTATTTTAGCGGGCCTATTGTTGTTGCCTGCATTTAAGCCATTTTTACAACAAGCAGCAGATGCCCTATTAATCGGTTAAGGATATAAAATGATGCGTTTTCTTTGGTTTATTTATTATTGTCTGGTTTTTATCTGGGAATGCCTCAAGGCAAACCTCGACGGTGCATACCGCGTGATTCACCCCGGCTTACCAATGAATCCCGGGATAGTGAAGGTGAAGACGTCGTTGCGTTCTGATTTAGCCTTGACGCTTCTGGCGAATTCACTTACTCTTAAGCCAGGGACAATGACCGTGGATATTGATAAGGACAACGGATTTTTGTATATCCACTGGATTGATGTGAAGACCCAGGATGTGGATAAGGCCTCAGAGTTGATCGTGAAAAGATTCGAAAGCATATTAAAGAAGGTATTCAAATGAAGGTATTGCGTTATATCTTAGGTTTAGCCATAATTGCCGCGATTTTTCTGGCAATTATCTTTTTACCCTTGCCATCATTATTGGAATGGCAGTCGTTGCTTTTAAAACGGGTATTTTTTATTTTATTCTTCTCGGCAACATTTTCCTTATGGCGGATTTTACGCGGGCCAACTGCTGTTGACCGGGCAGTGGCATTGGATATATTCGGTATATTAATTTTAGGCTTTTGTGCAATATTGGGTATCCCGACGGGCAGGGAATGGTATATTGATATTGGCATTGCCTGGGCATTGCAGAGTTTTATCTCTATTCTGGCCATGGGAAAATACCTGGAAGGAAAACGTTTTGATGAATGAAATAATCGGCTTTATATTTCTAGTAATCGGAATCACCTTTGATTTTTTTGGATGCCTGGGTTTAATCAGGTTCCCGGATGTCTATAACCGCTTGCATTCTTCGATTAAATGTGTGACCTTGGGGACGTCGAGCATATTATTCGGCTTATTCCTTTATAAAGGATTTTCTCCGGCAGGGATCAAGGCTTTGTTTTGCATTGTTTTCTTATTATTAACTGCGCCGGTTTCTGCGCATGTATTAGCAAGATGTGCGCACAAGTCAGGCGTCAGGCTTTGGGAAAAGTCAGTTTGTGACAAGTATAGCGAAGATGAGATATCCAAAACTTAGAGAATTAAAAGAGGCAATCAAGGCATTGATTAAGGGGCCGTATACATCGATGTTCCCTTCCAAGCCCCACGTGCCATTCGAGAGGTTTCGCGGCAGGCCGTATTTTTATGAAAGTGATTGTATCGGCTGTACTGCCTGCGCACAAGTTTGTCCTCCCCAGGCAATCGAGTTCGAAGATACGATAATCAACGGTAAGGCAAAGAGAAAATTAACCGTACATTGGAATATCTGCATTTTTTGCGGGCAATGCCAGGCTAATTGTCCGACTACCAAAGGCATTATGCTTTCCAATGAATTTGACTTGGCGACAACCGAAAGTAGCGCACTGCTTAAACAGGAGATAGAAAAGAAGCTGATTACCTGCGATTGTTGCGGGGAAACAATTGTCCCGCTGGACCAATATTTGTGGGTAGCCCAGAAACTCGGGCCCTTATGTTTTTCAAATCCCTCGCTTATCCTTTTCTACTTTAAGGTGTTGGATATGGCCTTAAAAAGCAGAGAACCTGCCAAAGAAGATTCGGAGTTTTTGCGTTCTGACCGCATGAAGGTCCTTTGCCCAAAATGCCGCCGGGAAGCAGCGATAAAATCATAGTATGTTTTCCTCATTAAAAATAAGAAACTTCCGTATTTATTGGTCCGGGATGTTGATTTCTCTAATCGGCACCTGGCTGCAGTCAGTTGCCCAGAGCTGGCTAATCTTCCAATTAACCAATTCCGCATTTTTATTGGGCCTGGTCGGCTTCTTAAGTACAATACCGGTATTCCTTTTGTCTTTGTTCGGCGGAGTAGCAGCAGACAGGTTTAATAAAAGAAAGATCCTTTTCTTTACGCAAATTGTCTTTATGGCGTTGGCATTTATTCTGGCATTTCTTACCCAGGTTAAATTAATTACCCCTGCGCAAATTATGGTGATTGCGCTTTTAAACGGGACCGTAATGGCCTTTGATGCGCCTGCCAGGCAGGCAGTGGTCGTCGAACTCGTAGGTAAGGCGCATTTATTGAATGCAATTGCCCTGAATTCCGCTGCCTTTAATTCCGCGCGTATTCTGGGGCCGGCATTAGCAGGAATTTTAATTGCCGCAATCGGCATGAGCGGATGTTTTTATCTCAACGGCATAAGTTTTCTTGCGGTAATCATTGCCTTAGGGTTAATAAAAATCAATATTATCAACAAACCGGAAAATAATACACATTTTATGAAAGACCTCGCCGAGGGGGTCCGTTTTATTAAAAATCATCGGATTATCCTGATTTTGATTTTAATGGTCGGCGTGACCAGCTTATTCGGCACCTCTTACGTAATCCTTATGCCGGTTTTTGCTAATGAGGTGCTGCAAGTAGGAGTTAAGGGTTTTGGCATGTTAATGTCTGCCGCGGGCCTGGGTGCGCTTATTGCAGCTTTGTTACTGGCACGCTTCAGCGCTTTTAAGAAAAAAGGCAAGGCATTGTTTTATTCCTTGATAATTTATTTTATCTCGCTTGCGGCATTCGCTTTGTCCAAAGATTATATTCTATCACTGGTTTTTTTAGTGATTATCGGCTGGTCATCTGTGAGCGCAATAAGTTTGATCAATACGCTTTTACAGATCCTGGTGCCGGATAATTTTAGGGGCAGGGTAATGAGCGGATTCCTGCTTACCTTTGCCGGGGTAATGCCATTTGGCAATTTGATTGCCGGAAGCCTGACCCAATATTGGGGCGCACCGCTTACTGTCCTGGCCAGCGCAATAGTTTGTAGTATCTTCTTTACAATAATTAATTTTATTTATCCGGATATCCGGGATTTGGAGTAAAACTGGGTCCCCATGTTTTTATTTGATTTTTTAAAAATAAGTAATAGAATAATATTAATCATCTAAAGGAGGTGAGAAGCATGAAGAAATGGGGATTTATTGTCCTAGTTTTTGCAGTAAGTATTTATTTATTTGGCTGCGGTAAGAAACAACAATCATTAGAAGAGATGCAGGAACCGATGTCGATTGAGGCATTGAGTTCAGTCGGTACAGATTCGAGTCAGGCAACAGCTGAAGTAAGGGCGCCGGAAGCAAAGGCTCAGGAAATGGCAACAACAAGCACAAGCGAACCAAAGTTAGAGACTATGCCTCCGTCAGGACCGTATAAACCTACAACCCTTGAGATTCAAACAGCATTGAAAAACGCAGGTTTTTATACCGGTAATGTTGATGGTAAAAAAGGGCCAAAGACTAAAAAGGCAATCGAAGATTTCCAAAAAGCCAAAGGCCTGGCAGCAGACGGCAAAGTCGGCCCGAAGACTTGGATTATATTAGGCGCGTATCTTAGTGCGCCAGCAGAAGTAAAGACAAAAAAAAGATAAGCCGTTATCTTGAAAATCGGCTTAGTTTAGTATATACTTAAATTAGCCGATAAAGGTAAACCCGTCGAAAGGCGGGGACACAAAGCCACAGGCCTAAATTGGTTCGTCGTCAGTTCACCCAAGTTTCCGAGCGTGCGAGGATGCGGGTGTAGAGTGAGAGTACGAGGGCCAAGATGGCAGCTGGGTTGCCGAAGGATGGTGAAGAGAAGCGAGCTTCAACGCCTTTATCGGCAGTAAATTAAAGAATCCCAACATGAACATTTTTGTTGGGATTTTTTATTTTAGGATGGTATAATATAGACTATGTTTAACTTCCCGAAAGATTTTCTTTGGGGCGCAGCCACATCCAGCTACCAGGTCGAGGGGGGTAATAGCAATTGCGACTGGTGGCATTGGGAAAAACAAGCCGGTAAGGAGCAATCCGGCGCAGCCTGTCGCCACTATGAACTTTACAAAGAAGATTTTGATTTAGCAAAATCCCTGCATCATAACGCCCACCGGCTATCAGTTGAATGGAGCCGAATTGAGCCTGAGGAAGGAAAATTTTCCAGAAGCGAATTAGCGCGCTATATCGATGTCATCCTCGCTTTAAAAGAACGTAACCTCGAGCCGTTAGTGACATTGCACCATTTTACCAATCCGGTTTGGTTAAGCGAAAAAGGCGGATGGCTGAATAAGAAGTCAGTGGATTATTTCAGCCGTTTTGTAGAATTTTTTGTTCAGGGCCTGGCAGGCAAAGTAAAATATTGGATGACGATTAATGAACCTCTTGTGTATGCCTACCACGCCTATATCCTGGGCGTTTGGCCTCCGCAAGAAACATCGATTTTTAAAGCTAGGCAGGTGGAAGCTAATTTTAGCGCCGCGCACATCAAGGCCTATAGGTTAATCCATGATATTTATCGAAAGGCGGGTTTAGCTAGGCCTAGTGTGAGCATTGCCCAGAATGTCCAGGCATTTGTCCCTTGCCGGCCAATATTAAAAGACAGGCTTGGCGCTTATATCAGGGATGAATGGTATAATATACGTTTCGTAGAAAGATTGGCGCGCCATAAGACCCTCGATTTTATCGGCCTTAACTATTATTCCCGCCAAGTAGCGGAAGTCAAGAAATGGGGCATAAGAAATTTAATCATGGATATCTGCGAGAACGATCATCACCCGGTGAAGAAAAATTCTCTGGGTTGGGATATCTATCCGCAGGGCCTCTATGATCTGCTTTTAAAATTTAAGCGTTTTCACCTGCCGATAGTCATCACCGAGAATGGCATCTGCACCGAAGATGATAGCCTGCGTTGGGAATATATTTGGGAGCATCTTAAGAGCGTTTCCCTGGCAATGCAAAAAGGCGTCAAAGTCGACGGGTATATCTATTGGTCGTTATTGGACAATTTCGAATGGGACAAAGGTTTTAAACCGCGCTTCGGGCTGATCGATATCGATTATAATACCTATAAACGCACTGTTAGAGAGAGCGCCTGGAAATTAGCCGAGGTTTGTAAAACAGGGATTTTTGAATGACGGATTTTATTAGTAAAGACCTGATCCTGGATGACTTTCCTTTATTTGCGGATCTTTCCAAAGAAGAACGTAATATCATTAAGGAAAATTCCAAGATTGTCGAGTATAAAAAAGGCCAGATTATCTATTATGAAGGCTCGCCGCCTTCTTGTATTTATTGCATTGTGCTGGGAAGGGTTTTAATCTTTACCCACAATACACAAGGCGAGGAAGTAATCTTAGAATATCTTCACCGGGGAAAATATTTCGGAATTATTTCTCTTCTAACGGGTGAGCCGCACTCTGTAACCAGTAAGGCCTTAAATGACTGCACTATCCTTACGATCGATAAAGACAATTTTCTGCAAATTTTAAAAAAAATCCCCAAACTTGCCATTGATTTAAGCCAAACCCTTTCCCGCAGGTTGAAGAACAAGGATATCCATCAGAAAACTGTTTTTGAAAGCATGGTGATTTCCGTCTTTAGTTCTTATTCACAGGCAGGTAAAACCGTCTATGCCCTTAATCTTGCCTTGGGCCTGCATAAAGAAGCACACAGGCCTTTGATTATTCTCGATGTTTGCAGTAAGGACCAGACGCATAGCCTGCCGCAAAAACTGGGGATTACCGGCGGTTATAGAATTTTTGACCTCTCGGACTTAAGCGAAGGCTATATCTCGATTAAGGACTTTATTATCAAGAATAAGTTTGGCATCGATGTGGCATTTTTTACCTACAATCCCGAAGACGAGGCCTCGGTAAAGCGGCTGGTCGGGATTTTCACGCATTTGATTAATGATTATTATTATATTATTCTTGATTTGCCTTCTTCCATGGACCAGTTTGTGCTGCAGATTCTAAACCAATCTGATTTTATCCATGTCCTGACTAGCCCCGAGAACGTTGATTTAAAACGTACGCATCATTTAATCGAGAGATTAAAGAATGATTTTCTTTTCCAGGAATCAAAAATCAAGGTAATTATTAACGAATATAAATTGTCGAAGCTAAGCCACCTGCAACAGGTAGAGACATTAGGCTACAATGTATTTGCCACGCTGCCTAAAATAGAGTTTACTTCTCACGATAGATTAATTCTCGATGAGCCGGATTGCGAATATTCCAGGGTGATTAAAAGAATTTCCCGAAAGGCGAGTGATAATTTAGTTGGCCTGGCCCTGGGAGTAGGGGTGGCGTATGGTTTTTGCCATATCGGAGTGTTAAAGGTAATTGAAGAAGAAAAAATTCCTATTGATGTTATATCCGGTTCGAGTATGGGCGCAATCATTGCCAGCCTTTGGGCAACGGGTAGGTCTGCGAAAGAAATTTTAGAAATTACCAGCGAATTCAAAGACCCGAGATATGTCTGGAGCATTATTGATTTGACTCTCCCGTTTGCAGGTTTTATAAAAGGGAATAAGCTTTATAATTTCTTAAAGAGGTATTTCGGAAATAAGTCTTTTTATGATGTGAGGCTGCCTTTAAAAATCGTTGCCAGCGATATTAAAAAGAAAGAACCGATGATTTTTGATAAGGGCCTGATTGTCGATGCCCTGATGGCAAGTTGTTCTATGCCCGGGGTATTCCGGCCGTTTAAATTCAAAGAGGCGGTATTATTCGACGGAGGAGTGATCCATCCTCTACCTACTGAACCGCTCTTTATGATGGGTGTAAAAAAAATCATTGCGGTGAATGTTACGCCAACCAGAGAAGATATGATTAATGAGCACCAGAATTTGAAAGAGCAGATTTCCGCTACTTACCAGGCAGTGAAAAAAAGAGAATGGTTTAATTTAAAGAATTATTTGAAAGAGAAATTCAAAATAAATATTCTGGATACAATATTCAGCAGTATTGAATTTATGCAGTCGGAACTTGCGCAAAGAGAGGCGCAGCTTGCGGATATAGTATTGCATCCTGATACCTCGGGGATGCATTGGATGGAGTTAGGCCGAGCCAAGGAATTTGCTGAACGAGGCGAAAAAGAAGCCCGGGAAAATTTAGGGAAAATCTGGGCGCTGGTAAACGAATAAAGGAGGATCGGTATGAAGAAATACAACATTTTTTTTATGGTCTTATCGGTTATTTTTCTGATGAGTGGTTGCGCAACAGTTAAAGAAACTGCCCGCGGCATAGCCGGGATATCAACAAAGCAAATCGAGGATACGCGTCCTAGTGCAATGAAGGAGATTTTTAGTTACGATTATAATACCTGTCAGGGCAAGGTTCAGGATGCCTTGGATCATATCGGCACATATACCTATACCAGGAATAAGGCCAAGAATCTAATTGCTGTATATATATCCAGAGAAGATACCACTCCAGTGGGAATATTTTTAAAAGAAATTGACCCTACGCATACACAAGTGGAAGTTTCTTCTCCTTCTACTTACGGGAAAGAACTTATTTTTCGGGCGATATCTTCCAATCTAGGCGATAAAGCGGATAAGGTACCCGTAGAAAAACAGGTTAAACAAGCAATGGCTTACATCTCTGATGCTGAGGCAGCACCCGCGCAAAAGATTGAGATCCCCGTGTCTACATCAGATGTCAGCGGTTTTGGGTTTATTTCTTGTCAACTGTCTTTAGAATTCGACCCGGCTCTGCTTAGCCTGATAAGCATCGAGAGGGGAGAACTAACGAAAGATTGGAGTGCACCGGTTTATAAGGTTACAGAGGGCAAGGCGGATGCCAGCCTCTATGGGACGACGGCTATTTCCGGAGCCGGCACAGTAGCTAATCTCGTTTTTAAAGTTAAAGATAATGCCAAGGCAGGCAACACTAGTTTAAATTTAAGGGAGGCTAAATTTAACGACGGAAAAATCCCGTCTAAGCTTAGTTCTGGCCAGCTTAGAATTACTGCAAAGGCAAGCAAATGAAAAGAAAGGTTGATTTAATGAAAGAAGAAAAAGCACATATTAAAAAATTAATCGCGCAGTGCCACTGTGTTGCACAGGAGAAAGGCTGGTGGGATGAGGCGCGTAATGACGGAGAATTGATTGCTCTTATGCATTCGGAATTATCCGAAGCGCTTGAGGCAATGCGTAATCACGGCAGCATGGATGCAATAGCAGAAGAATTAGCGGACTGCTGTATCCGGATTTTTGATTATTGCGGGGCAAAAAAAATCGACCTCGAAAAAGCCCTCTTAAAGAAAATTGAATATAATAAGACCAGGCCCTATCGGCATGGCAAGAAGTTTTAGTAGTTCTTTTGCTCATTGAACTTGTTTTGCGGGCTCCTTGTCTGTATTTTTGCGGGAACGCTTGTTTTGCCCCTGCGTGGCAAAACTGCGCTCGGGTCGGCTTCGTCGCTCTCCCGCAGACGGGCCCTATATAAATGTCTTTTTTATAATTTGGAGCCGTCTGCGGGATCCATGCCCGCTCGGGCTCCACATGCCCCAAAAAAACACAGTCAATCTAACCATAAAATCAGCAATTATATTGAATCGCCACTTTTTTGCGGGTGACTGCGGAGCCGAGGCCCCTGCCGCGCGCAACGAAGTGAGCACGGCGGGGTGGCGCAGCAGGCAGGACCCGCAAAAAAGAAGACGACTATAAAAAAACTTATGTTAGAACATCTCAAATTACATCTGACGGGGAAAGTGGTTATTTTAGGGATAGGGAATACTTTGCGCGGAGATGATGCGGTTGGCTCGGTATTGGCGACCCGGCTGAAAGATAAAATTTCCTATATTGTCTATGATGCAGGCACAAGCCCAGAAAATTATCTTGGGAAAATTATTAAAGACAAGCCGGATAATATCGTCATTGTTGATGCAGTTGATTTTGGCGGCAAGCCGGGAGAATTCAGGGAATTAGAAGCTGAAGAAGTAGAGACAACTAACCTATTCTCCACCCACAATGCCTCAATTTCTCTCACAATTAACTACTTGCAAAGCAATTTAAAGGTAGATATAATTATTTTGGTTATTCAGCCAAAGACAATTACCTTTGGCCAAGATATGAGTGAAGAAGTAACCCAAGCTCTAAATATTTTAGAGGGCTGGTTTTTAAATGAAACAGCTTCTCAGAAAAGGAATTAAAATGAAAAAATCCCTATTAAGCCTAGTAATCGTTTCTTTCCTACTTTTAAGTATTTCAGGATGCGTGCCTTTGATTGTTGGCGCGTCAGTAGGGGCTGTAGGAGGATATGTTGTCAGTAAAGACACAGTAGAGGGAAACATAGATAAGCCCTTTGATGATTTATGGAATTCATCCCAGGAATTAGCCAGAAATAGCGGCACAGTGAAAAAAGAGGACTATGATAAAGGGCAGATTCAATTTATTGCCAAGGATTCAAGCATTGTTTGGATTAATCTTTCTCGGTTGACGCGTTCAGCAACCAAAATCCGGGTCTCAAGCCGCAGGTTTCATTTTCCTAACCTCACTTTGGCCCAGGATATCTTCGTAAAAATACTGGGAGAAGCAAAGTAAATTATTTGCTATTTTCGCCTTTTGTGGTAAAATTGTGGAACTTGCCGAGGTAGCTCATTGGTAGAGCGCGGCCCTGAAAAGGCCGGCGTAGGAAGTCCGATTCTTCTCCTCGGCACCATCTCAACGAGGGGGTTTTCATAACCCCTCGTTTTTCTTTTATTTATGCGTAATTCCTTCGTTTTTGAAGGGGTTACGCTTTTTTGTTTTTCTTGTTCTTTCTGCCGGCTTTTGTATGTATTTGTATATTTTTTGCACTTATTGGCTCACTAATGGCTCAAAGTCGTTTGTCATTGCGAGCGAAGCGAAGCAATCCATCTGTAGCGGAGGTTTAAACCTCCGCTACAGCTAAAAACTAGCAGAGTTTGTTATGTTGTCTAATATAGAATATAGTTTTGTCCGTTAAAGATTTATGTTATAATTCATCTATATGATTATGATAAAATCCCAGGAAAATAAAAGAGATAAACTGAAAAAAATGGGCTTATTGCGGCTCTGGAGAGAAAGTTTTATCACTAGGAGACAAACTAGAGAGATAAAGGCAGCAAATTTGGCGATAGAAAAAATCTATGCTTCCCTTTCCGGGTTAACTGATCTTCCCCTGGCCATGAAATATTTAGGCGATGCCGAAGAAATTCTTTATAAAGCAAAGACATCGATAAGCCAATTTAGAGAAAGAAATAAACGCGTATTTGGAGAGAATTATTTTGAGGGGCCAGACGAAGAAATAATGGCGGAGTTTAGATTGGCAGATACCTTGGAGCTTATTTCAGGGTTGAAGCTGTTGATTAAGATTGCATTGGAAGGGAAGACCCGTCAAGGCATTCTTAAAGAGATGGCTAGCCTTTTCAATTGGCTTGGTTTTGACAGTCACCAGGTGAATTTATCTGCTGCAGAAGAAATTATTGACCGTAATAGGTGGGAAGTTCTCACTATAGAAAGCTCTAAGTGCAGGACTTGGGATGATATGGGTCCTGCTATAAGGAATAGGCACTTGGGATTAAAGGATATATTTGAAGGGGCGGGAGGGGAATTCTATTATCAGTCTGCTCTCACCCAGGGAACAAAGATAATACTTAAAGTGCCTTCTTTGTGTTGAACTGGAAAAGTTAACTATAAATGAACGAACAATATGATGTAGCGATTATTGGAGCAGGAATCGGCGGTTTAGTCTGCGGCTGTTATTTGGCAAAGGCGGGCTTAAAGGTTGTTATCGTCGAGCAGCATAACAAACCAGGTGGATATTGTACTTCTTTTGAAAGACAAGGGTATAGATTTGATGTTGGAGTACATTATCTGGGGGGAGTAAGAAGCGGTTCCCTAAAGAAAATTTTTGAGGAATTAAACTTAAACGAGCATTTAAAGTTTTTCCAATTCGATCCCACTGACAAAATTATAATGCCTGATAATATTTTGTATATCAGAGCACAAATTAATGACACTATACGTGGTTTTCAGAAAGAATTCCCACAAGAAAAAGCAAATATAAAGAAATTCTTCGATCTTATACTTAATAAAGATTTTTTATCCGTATACTCAAAAATAAGACGATTAAGTTTTGTTTGCGTTTTAGATAGTTATTTCCGAAGTCAAAAACTTAAATCTACTTTGGAAGTACTAATGGGTAACGTAGGAGCTCCAGCCGAAAAGATTTCCGCCATTAGTGCAGCCCTTTTATTTAGAGAATTTCTATCTGATCCTGGCTGGTATCCAGAAGGAGGGGTACAAGCTTTTCCGGAAACTTTAGTGGGAATATTAAAATATTTTAAAGGACAAATATTTTTCAACAAAAAAGTTGAGAAAATTATAATAGAGGATTACGAAGCCCGAGGAATTATTCTTGAAGATGGCTTTAAAATTAGAGCAAAAATAGTAGTATCTAATGCTGATTTAACCCAGACTTTTAAAAAATTAGTGGATATAAAAAGCAAAGAACGAATTTCGGTAGATGCGCTTGAAATTTCTCCATCTATTTTTTCTGTTTTTATTGGTCTAAAGGAAGGCGCTATAAATCGCATAAAAGAACCAGCGACAATTTGGTTAACTTCTACTTATAATATAAGAGAGTGCTATTCAAATGTCAACAAAAGTTCAGATTTTAGCGACCCAGTTAAGATCTTGATTTGTACATTTCCTTTTTTGCATGAAAATAATAGCAGCAATAAACCGACGATGGAGTTATTTATTCCTGCTCCATTTAAAACTGAGGATTTCTGGGAAAAAAATAGACAGAATTTGATGGATAAATTAATTGAGAGAGCCGAAAAGATATTCCCAAATTTGGTCGATTATACGAATATAAAATTTAATGCTACGCCCTATACCCATTACCGCTATACGCTTAATAGAGATGGAGCGGCTTATGGATGGATTTCAGTTCCAGAACTCGTAAATAGGCCCCTCTTTTTAGGTAAGTCTTCGATCAAAAACTTATTTATTTCTGGGCATTGGTGTAATGGAGGATTATCGCAAGGCTCTATTTCGCAAGTGTCGGTTTCAGGTCGGACTACTGCAAGATATATTTTTGAAAATTTAGGAATGCAGTGGGCATACAAACATAGTGTCTTATGATGAACCTATTTGCTTTTTTATCAATTTTATTATCTATTTCTTCTTCTTTGATGGGTGTAATTACTCTATTGAGGAGCAAGAAGAATAGAATTGGAATAACTTTTAGTCTGTTTGCTTTTGCCGTTGCCTTGTGGGGGCTGGGAGGTTACAAAAGTTCTACAACAAACTTGGAGGAAGTAGCATTATTTTGGTGGCGCATAGCATATATACCAGTAATAATGATCCCGGTTTTTTATTACCATTTTATTCTAAGCATCGCGAGAGTTAATAGAAGAATATGTAACTATATTCTTATTGCAGCATATCTCCTAGGCGTTTTATATATAGCCTTAAATCTCTATGCTAAAGATTTATTTCTAGGAGAATTTAAATTTTTATTTAATCAATTCTATTGGCATGATTGGTTTATAAGAAAAAATATTCTTTATTTAATATTTTACATTAGCTTTTATTGGTTTCTACTTAGTTATGCCTTCTTTATTCTAATAAAAGAGTTTAGGTATTCTTCAGGATTAAGCAGGAATCAGCTCAAATATGTAATTTTAAGTTCTATTGTAGGATGGATTGGAGCAGAAGGTTGTTTCTTGCCGGATTTTCATATTTACATATATCCTTTTTGTCAGTTATTCATTGTTGTTTATCCATTGATTTTGACTTACGCGGTAGTTAAATACCGCCTCATGGATATCCGCGTTGCTATCACTCGCGCCAGCGCTTTTATTGCAGTTTATACAATTGTTTTAGGTATTCCTTTTATTCTTGCAGCACGATTTAAGGCTTGGTTTATTGATTATATGGGGCCAAGTTGGTGGACTGCGCCTTTGGGGCTGATGGCTGCTTTGGCCACGGTCGGGCCGTTCATCTACATTTTTATTAGTCGCAGGGCAGAAGAGAGGGTATTGTATAAGCAAAGGGCATATCAGAATACCTTAAAACAGGCTTCAGTGGGAATGACACGTATCCGCAATCTGAAAAAACTCCTCAACCTCATTACACACATCGTCACCAAAACCGTCAAAATTTCCTATGCAGCAATTTATCTTTTTGACCGCGAAAAGGACGAATATATTCTTCAAGTCAGTCGCGACAATGGCAAAATTTCTTTAAGCAAGTTGAGTTCTGATAATCCGCTGGTTACCTGGCTGATGGTAAAGCGCGAGCCAATGGTCTATGAAGAAATCAAGCGCCAGATGGAAGATAACACCAATGTGACCTATAAATTCCTCGAGGAGAATATGCGGCATTTGAACGCGGCGGTAATTATCCCGAGTTTCTTAGAAGATAAAATTATGGGTTTTATTGTTTTGGGCGAGAAAATTTCCGGGCAAATTTATACGCCGGATGATTTGAATGTTTTTCAGGTTTTGGCGTCCCAGGCTGCTTTGGCAATTGAAAACGCGCAATTCTATGAAGAGGCAAAAGAAATGCAGGATCAGATTGCCCAGGCAGAAAAGATGGCGACCATCGGAACCATGGCCGACGGGCTGTCGCACCAGATCAATAACCGCTTTTATGCGCTTTCCTTGATTGCCGGGGATTCCATTGATACGATCAAAATGACTGATACCTCTAAATGCACGCCGGAAGTCCGGGAGATGATTGATTCGATTAACCATGCCTTGGAGCGCATTCAGGTGAATGTTATGCAGGGCGGGGAAGTGGTCAAGGGCATCTTAAAATACACCAGAAAAGGCGAGGAGAAATTTGAAGACCTGACCATGGACCAGATTATTGACGGGACCCTCGAGATGGTGCAATTTAAAGTGCGGCTTTCCGAGATTGACATTGTGCGCGACTATCCCAAGGATGGGCCAAAGATTCGCGGCAACCTCATCCAGCTGCAGGAGTGCTTCTTCAATTTTATCGATAACGCCTATGACGCGATTAATGAGCGCAAGGCCGAGATGAAAGAAGAGGGTTATCGCGGCAGGGTGGTTTTTTCTACTCTGCCTAAGGGCGAATATATGGAAATTACAGTTGAAGATAATGGCCTGGGAGTGAAAGAAGAGAATATCAGAAAGGTATTTACCCCGTTTTTCACCACCAAAATCTCCGCACGTAAAGGCACCGGGCTTGGGCTCTATGTGATCAACAAGATTATCACCGATGCCCACAAAGGCCGGATTGCCTTTGAATCAGAGCATGGCATCGGTACGCGCTTCATCTTAGAGCTTCCAATAGCGAAATAAGCAACCCCAACCTACCCCACCGCGTAGGTGGGGTAGCGTAGGGAACGTTTAAACGTCCCCTACGCTTTTTGTTTATATTTTCGGAGAAAAAAATAACCTTGAAAACAAAGGAGTTATGTGTCATACTCCCTTTATCCTGCCACGGGAAGAAGATAAAGGAAGGTAATGTCAAAACTTTTCCTCACAATTGCCCTAATTCTCTTACCAACTTGTGCTTTTGCCGCGACTAAGCCCGATACTACTCCGCCTTCAGGCACAATCATTATTAACAATAAAGACCCGTATACCAACTCTGCAACCGTTTCTCTCACCCTTTCTGTTACAGATAATGCCTCTAGTATTACCCAGATGCAGTTCTCTAATGATAATTCTACCTGGTCGAACCCTGAAAGTTATTATAGCGCCATAAAAAACTGGACTTTATCTTCTGGTGACGGTAAGAAAACCGTCTATGTCAAGTTTAAAGATTATCCCGGCAACTGGTCCAAAGCTGCTTCTGATACAATTACCTTAGATACTACTAAACCCACCACGCCTGTTGTCACAGACGATGGTTTAAATACTGCCTCAACCGTTAAACTCAATGCTGACTGGGTTTCCACTGATTCCGGCACTGGCATTGCTGAATACCTATATAAGATCACCCAAGACTCAACTTCCGGCTCAACTATCGTTGACTGGACTTCAACTAAAACATCCAAAGGCGTAACCAAGTCCGGGCTTTCACTTGTTGACGGGAAGACTTACTATTTTCAGGTGAAGGCTAAAGATGACGCAGGCAACTGGTCAGGCATCGGTTCATCTGATGGGATAACTATTGGCTTAGTTGATAAGACCGCTCCCAAGGGAACCCTAAAGATCAACAACGCTGCAAAATACACCAATTCTGCTACTGTGACGCTTAGCCTAACCGCAGAGGATAATTCAGGCGGCAGCGGCGTATATCAAATGCAATTCTCCAATGATAATTCTTCTTGGTCATCTCCCGAAGGCTTCAACACCACAAAAACCTGGTCGTTATCTTCCGGTGACGGCACAAAGACAATCTATGCCAAATTCAGCGATAAGAAAAATAACTGGTCCAGCGTTATTAAAGATACAATTACCTTAGATGCTACGAAACCCACTACGCCCATCGTGACTGATGACGGCTTAAATACTGCAGTAATCACCAAACTCCATGCTGACTGGGTTTCCACCGATTCCGGCACTGGGATTGCCGAGTATCAATACAAAATTACCCAGGATTCAGTCAATGGCACAACCATAGTTGATTGGACTTCAACGGGTTCATCTAAAGGCGTAACTAAGTCTGGCCTCTCGCTTGTTGACGGAAAAACTTACTATTTCCAGGTGAAGGCAAGAGATGATGCAAGCAATTGGTCTGGCATCGGCTCATCTGATGGCATAACTATTGGTATAGTCGATAAGACCGCACCTACCGGCACTATAAAAATTATTAATGATACTGGTTTTACTAATTCTACTTCTATCAGCTTAACGCTTTCTGCCGTTGATTCAGAAAGTGGCATGGGTGTGGGTAGCCAGATGCAGTTTTCTAATAACAATTCCAGCTGGTCTAGCGCTGAAAGCTATAATACCGCAAAAACCTGGTCGTTATCTTCAGGTGACGGTAAGAAAACCGTTTACGTTAAATTTAAGGATGTTTACGGTAATTGGTCCAAGGCTTTTTCAGATACAATTACTTTGGATACTTCTGCGCCTACCGGAACAATTACCATAAATGGTGGCGCAGAATCTACGAATTCTACTGCAGTCACTCTCAAGCTTTCTGCTGTCAAAAGCACTTCGGGCATAGTCCAGATGCAGTTCTCTAATGATAACTCTTCTTGGTCAGCACCGGAAACATACTCTACCAGCAAGTCTTGGGCATTAGGCTCTGGCGAAGGCATACATACTGTCTATGTTAAATTTAGAGACGGCGCTGGTAACTGGTCAAGCGCCTATTCCGACTTGATTATTTTAGACACTCTCCCGCCTAAAGTTTCCAATGTACAGACCTCAAATATCTCCTCAAGCAGTGTTTCAATCAGTTGGGATTCTAATGAGTCCGCAACCGGCCAAATAGAATACGGCTTATCTGCTTCTTATGGTACAAAAAGTGCTTTATCTAAGAAGCTGCTTCGTTCTTGTTCTATGGATCTTTCTAAACTCAAAGAATACACGCTTTATCATTTCCGTATTATCTCAATAGATGAACTTGGCAATCAGGCTGTATCCGGGGATTACACCTTTACTACTGCAGATATTACTCCGCCTGCCGGCTCAATTAAAATAAATAACGACGCAAAAACCACAAACTCAACTTCTGTTACTCTTACTATATCAGCTACAGATTCCGGAACAGGCTTAAGTGAGATGAAATTCTCAAATGATTATCTGAACTGGTCCAGCCCCGAGCTCTATGCAACCACTAAAGCCTGGGTGATTCCTTCAGATTTGGGGCTGCAGTTTGTCTATGTTAAATTCAAGGACAAAGCGGGTAACTGGTCAATAGGTTACCATGATTACATAACCTTAGAGAAAAATAATGATAAAACTCCGCCTACCGGCACAATTAAAATCAATAATGATGCAGTTTATAGTAATTCGGCCATGGTAACCTTAAACCTTTCAGCTCAAGACGAAACCGGCGGGAGCGGGCTTTCCCAGATGAAATTTTCTAACGATAATTCAACCTGGTCAACAGCTGAATCTTATACCGCGAGTAAATCTTGGACTCTATCTTCAAGCGGAGGGTTAAAAACTGTTTATGCTAAATTTAGCGATGCCGCTGGTAATTGGTCAAATGCGTATTCCGATACACTTACTTTAGATACCACTAAACCCGCGACTCCGGTAGTTACCGATGACGGCGCAACCACTGCTTCAGCTGTCCAGTTGCATGCCGCTTGGAACTCTTCTGACGCGCTGTCTGGTATTGCTGAATACCAGTATAAGATTACTCAAGACTCAACCTCTGGCACAACTATTGTTGATTGGATCTCTGCCGCTACAGCTGCTTCTATAACCAAAACTGGATTAGCGCTTACTGCCGGCAAGACTTATTATTTTTCTGTTAAGGCTAAAGATGGGGCAGGCAATTGGTCAGATGTCGGATCATCCGATGGAATAAAAGTAAATGCTATAGACACAACTGCGCCCACAGGCACGATTAAAATCAATAACGATGCGCAGTACACAACCTCATCATCGGTTACCTTAAATATCTCTGCCGAGGATAATGCCGGCGGCAGCGGGATGAGCTGGATGGAACTTTCCAATGATAATATTTCCTGGGTACCAGAGGATTATGTTAAAACCAAACTTTGGAATCTTTCTAGCACAGATGGGACAAAAACTGTTTATATTAAATTTAAAGATGTTGCCGGTAATTCTTCCAGCGCTTATTCCGATACAATAATTTTAGATACCACTAAGCCCGCGACGCCTATAGTTACTGATGACGGCGTAACCACAGCTTCAACTGCGACCCTGCATGCTTATTGGGCGGCCAGTGATGCTGCTTCCGGTCTCGCTGAATATAAATATAAAATTACCCAGGATTCTATTTCCGGCACAACCATCGTTGACTGGACTTCCACTGGGACGTCTACCTCTGTAACCAAGAGCGGTTTAACGCTAACTTCCGGAAAAACTTATTATTTTTCCGTTAAAGCTAGGGATAAGGTCGAGCTTTGGTCTGATGTGGGTTATTCCGACGGGATAAAGGCAGGTGGTGTAGATACAACTGCGCCTATCGGCACAATTAAAATTAATAATGATGCACAATATACTAATTCCGCTTCCGTGAGTTTAACTCTGTCGGCAACTGACGCAGATAGCGGGATGGGTGCAGGCGCTCAAATGAAATTCTCTAACGATAATTCTACTTGGTCAACAGCAGAGGCTTATGCTGTAAGTAAAACCTGGACTTTAACCTCCGGCGAAGGAACAAAGATAGTTTACGTTAAGTTTAAAGACGCTGCAGGCAATTGGTCAATTGCGTATTCTGATGCTATAACCCTGGATACGACTCTGCCTCAAATTACAAAAATCAGCCCAGCAGACGGCTCGACTTTTTATGAGAACACAACAGTTACTATTTCGCCTACGGTCCAGGATACAAATATTGCAAATTGCGAATTTCAATTCTCTATTGATAATATAGTAAAGCAGGCCTGGTCCAAACAAACCAGTTACAGCTGGACTGCTTCCAGCGGTAAACACAATATAAAAGTTGAAATAAGGGATGCCGCCGGAACAAGCAATAAACAAGTTGAAGTTTACATCTTTTTAAAACCACTTGAGCCATGAGAAAAAACCTGATTTTTAAAATTATCAGCCTCACTCTAATCTTAAGCCATCTTTCTACATTTTGTTTTCATGACTTAAGTTTTGCAATGTCCGCTGATGATGGGCATGGTCATCATAGCCGTCAAAGTCGTCATCATACGAATGAACGAAATAGCGATGCTTCCGCTTCTTCTGAAATCAAGTCAAGCGCTAGTGGTGACACAGTTTCCCAAGCTGAAAGCAAAGCGATGGTCGCCATGTCAAGCTCCAGCGGTTCTATCCCGCCGGTTTCAATTTCAGGCCTAAGTAATTTTAATTTAGCGGCTTTACAATCTTTCCAAAATGACCTTTTTACAGGACGCGCAACTTTTTCTGTGCCTATCGCCGCACCAGCAGGCAGAAGAGGCATGCAGCCGAATTTGGCGCTTAGCTATTCATCGGGTTCAGGTAACGGTATTGTTGCCGTAGGATGGGGATTAGAGTTGGGCGCTATTGAGCGTTCGACCAAAAAAGGCCCGCCAAAATATGACTCAACAGATAAATTTATTTTTAATGGAGCAGGGGGTCAGGCAGAGCTGGTAAATATCGGCGGCAATGAATACCGCGCGAAAATTGAAGGCAGCTTCATGAAATTCACCTTTAACGGCACATGCTGGCTGGTTACTGACAAGAACGGCAACAAAAATTATTTTGGCCAGACTTCTTCCTCGCGTCAGGAAAACGGCTCGCGCGTCTTTAAATGGTGTTTTGATAAAGTTATTGATTTAAAAGGTAATTATTCTACTGTCACTTACACTAAAGATCAGAACCAAATTTATCCAAGTCAGATTCAATATGCCGGTAATGATAATACCTCTTTATCTCCCTGTTTTACTGTTGAATTCGTTTTTGAAAGCAGCCGTCCTGATATTTTCTCAAGTTTTCGCCCGGGCTTTAAAGTTGTAACCACTAAAAGATTATCTGATGTAAAGGTAAAGTTCAATGATGCTCTAGTGCGGGGATACAAGCTTAACTTTACTACCTCAAATTTAAACCAGTCCTTGCTAGCTTCAGTCACGCAATACGATAAATCTGGCTCCACCCTGCCAGCGGTAACTTTCCAGTATCAAGCGCAAAACCCCGGCTGGCAGTTAAGCGCGAAACAGGTACCCAGTACTTACGGCTCCTTTGATTGGACAACTACGCTATTAGATGTCAACAATGACGGCTTTACGGATTTTATGACAAATAACGGTAACACTACTTATTTAGGTAAGAAAGACGGCTCCTGGCAGGAGGCCAGCACCTGGAAACTGCCTTATACTTTTACCAATGGCTATGGTGATTGCGGATGGCGCCTTGGGGATATAAATAGCGACGGATGGATTGATCTTATCAATCATGTGCATAGTGATGGTGGTGGATCACAGCCGGCAGCTGTCTATATTAATAATAAAACTAACGGCTGGGATTATGATGCCGGATGGAGTGCAAAGGTTCCTTGCGAAGCATATTTTATTTATAATCATGACGGTGGCGGTACAGAATGGCATGAGATGATGGGCTGGATTTTAACAGATATTAATGGCGACGGATTAGTGGATTTTGTCCGGGCGCGCGAAAACCATGAAGTTTATCTGAATACCGGTTCAGGCTGGGTGAGGAATTCAGGCTTTGATACGCCGAGTGGAACAAGCTTTACTGATAACTCTACCCAATCAGCAGATATTAATGGTGACGGCCTGCCGGATTTAGTCATTGCGCGTAGCGACTCTAAGGTTGTTTTTATTAATACCGGATCTGGCTGGCTGCAAGATACAGCGCAGGCCATGCCGGGTGATCCAGCAATTAATTTTACTGATAACTCAACTCAACTAGTTGATATTAATGCCGACGGATTAGCAGATGTGGTTGTAGCTTCCGGCTCGCAAAAACGCGCATTTATCAATAAAGGAGTGAATAGCTCAGGCGGAGTTGTCTGGCAGGAAAATGCAAGTTTTGCTCTACCTGACGGAGATTTTACCCAGTATGCCACGCGCCTGGCAGACACAAAAGGAAAATACCTCTTTGATATTTTAATCAACAGTTCCGGTACCAATAAAGTTTACACCAATAAAAATACTCTATTACCTGCCCTTTTGACCAAGATTTCAAACGGGATAGGGGGAGAGACTACTGTTACCTATACTGCCTCTACTGAATTTGATAATACCGGCGTAAGCGGTAAGTGTGAATTACCTTTTCCGATTTATGTCGTAGATACAGTAACTACGCACGAGAGTATTAATCCCGCTAATTCCGATACATCTAGTAGCTATGAATATCAAAAAGGCATGTTTGATTTTCAGGAAAGGGAGCTTTGCGGCTTTGGTTATGTTAAGGCAATTGATATTGAAGGAAATTTCAGCGAAAGCTATTTCTATCAGGATAAAATTTTAAAGGGAAGGCCTTATTTACAGCAGACCAAGGATTCTTCCGGCAATCTTTACGCGAAAACCAATAATGCCTGGACGAGCTCTTCAATTTATCCGGGCGTTAACTTCGTATATCTCACTCAAACCGATAATTTTGTTTATGATGGCGCAAGCTACAAGCAGACCCAGGTAAAATTTGAATATGACAGCTATGGCAATCCTAGCAAAGTAACTTCCTATGGCGATGTATCTACGACCGGCGATGAAAAAGCCCAAATAACTGAATATAATTATAATACTTCTGACTGGGTGCTCTCGCTTCCCAAGCATACTTATCTTTTAGATGATGAAGGATATAAAGTTTCGGAAAAGTGGTTTTATTATGACAATAGCCTCTTAACCAAAGAAGAAAGCTGGCTCTATAACCCTCTTGCTGGCAGCGAAGAAAAAGTGGCAAGCGAATATACCTATGATCAAAATGGAAATGTGCTTACTTTTAAAGATGCCTTAGGCCGTATTACTACCACAGCTTATGATACCCTGCTTTATACTTATCCTGTGCAGGTAACCAATGCCCAGGGCCAGACTGCAAAATCAGTTTATTATGGAATAAATGAAGACGCCTCTGACGGGCTTACTGGTTCCGGGCTTGTGGGCCAGGTAAAATTCACCACTGATCCTAACCAGCAAAAAGTTTATAATATTTATGACACTTGGGGTAGGCTCGTTAAGACATTTGGACCCAATGACACTGAAGCAAAGCCGGGAGTAAGTTACGAATACAATTTAACCAGTCAGCCGATTAAAGTTACAAGAAGCGTCAAAGCTAATTATAATTTGCCCCCTGGTTACTTAACCACCTATCAATTCTTCGACGGCTTAGGCAGGGTGATTGAAACCAAGTCTCCTGCGGAAAATGATCCTGCTACCGGACAAACAAGGCAGATTATTTCGGATATTACCATTCTCGACCAGCGCGGACAGGTAAAAGAAAAATATCTGCCTTATTTCGTCAATAGTTCAACCAGCTATGTTGCGCCCAGTTACAATACCCCGCACAACAGCCTTACTTATGATGCCTTAGGCCGAATCACTCAATCGACAAATCCCGACTCCACTTACTCAAGTATCAGCTATTCAAATTGGGTCAAGACTACTACTGATGAAAACAGTAATTATAAAACCGAATATTATGACGCTTACGGCAGGATAATTAAAATAGAAGAGCATAACTCCGGACAAACCTATACCACGCTTTACGAATATGATTGTTTAGGTAATCTTATTAAGGTTACTGACAACCAGAATAATATTACCCAAATTTGGTATGATTCTTTTGGCCGTAAGATTAAGATGAATGATCCTGATATGGGTGTCTGGAGCTATGAATACGACAAGCTGGGTAATCTTACGAAGCAAACCGATGCCAAGGCGCAGGTTTTAACTTTTAACTATGATGCTTTAAACCGTCTGACAACTAAATTAGCAAGCGGCCTGGCAATAGTTAATTACTCCTACGATGATGTCGTTAAACAGAACTGCATCGGCAGGCTTTCTAAAATTACGGATCAGAGCGGTTCAACGGAATTTTTCTATGATAATCAGGGCAGGGAAATTAAGTCTGTAAAAAAAGTTGAAGGAACTTCTTATGCAGCTGAACGCAGCTATGACGCATTAGACAGATTACTAATACTTAAATATCCGGACAATTCAAGCGTCAAATACGAATACAATCCGCAGGGCATCACTAAAGTAACGAATGGTTCGAATCTGATGGATTATATCTCTAATATCGATTATAGTCCGACCGGGCAAATCATTAAAATCGAATACGGCAACGGCACGGAAACCAACTACACCTATAATCCCAATACCCTGCGCTTAACCAACTTAACTACACAATCTCCCTTCGGAAAAATTCAGGATTTAAATTACCAGTTTGATAATGCAGGTAATGTCACCCAGCTTACTGATTATGTCAATACCGCATCGCAAACTTTTCAGTATGATGACTTAAACCGCTTAACTAACGCTACCGGTGCTTACGGCTCATTCAATTATACTTATGATTCTATCGGTAATATGATTTCTAAAGAAGGAGTAAGTCTAACCTACGGCAAAAGCGGAAAGCTTCCTCATGCCGTAACTAAATTCGGCTCGACTTCAATTGACTATGACTCAAACGGCAATATGATTAAAAAAGGCGATTTGTCTTTAAGTTACGACGCAGAAAATCGTTTGATTAAAACCGAAGGCAAGGCAATCGATCCTGGCCCGCAGCCAGCAAGCGTTACCTTAAATTTAAAGCCCGGCTGGAATTTTGTTTCGCTTCCGTTAATCCCGGCAGACTCGAGCATCAGCGCAGTATTTAGCGCAATCCTCGGTAAAATTTCCCAAATCTCAAGATACAATAACCTCACCAAGAAATTCGACCACTGGGTGAATAACTCCAAATACGACCAGTTTGCTAATCTGGAATACGGTCAGGGTTATCAGATTTATATTTCTGGTGCAGCAGATATCAGCTTAAAGATTAGCGGTACACTTCCCAATACAGAGCAGTCAATATTCCTTAAGTCAGGCTCTAACTTAGTCTTTAATCCTAAAACTACAGAGACTGATGTTGAAACCGCCCTCTCGCCCTTACAATTAGGCGTTGATTATTCTAAGGTCCTATTCTATAATAAATCATTAAATCAATTCCAGGAATATTCATCAAGTAAAAAAGAATTTACTAAGCTTACTCCTGGCACAGCATATTATCTTTATGCTTTAAAAGATGCTACCTGGAATATCGCTCCGCCACCGCCAGCAGAAATCACCATTACTTCAACTTATCTCTATGACGGCGATGGGGGAAGAGTAAAGAAAACCACCGGCTCTAATTCCACGGTTTACATTGGTTCGCTCTTTGAGATAGATTCTTCTGGCATAGCCACCAAGCACATCTTTGCCGGAGCGAATAGAGTTTGTGCTGTAGATTCAGCCGGAGCCCAATCTTATTATCATTCCGATCACCTTGGTTCATCTAATGTTATTACTGACGCAACCGGTAAACAGACAGGTTTAACTGAATTTACTCCCTATGGCTCTGTCTCCAAACAAACCGGCTCCTATAATCCCAAATACAAATTCACCGGTAAGGAACTTGATACATCGGGGTTGTATTTCTATGGGGCGCGCTACATGGATCCGCAGTTGGGTAGATTCATTACTGCTGATACGGTAGTCCAGTCGCCCTATGATCCGCAAAGCTTAAATCGCTACAGCTACTGTCGGAATAATCCGATTAATTATGTGGATCCTACTGGACATTCTTTTTGGAGTAAGTTTTGGAAGAGCTTTGTTGGTGCGTTTGTGGGTGCTATTGCTACAGTAATTGCTGGACCCATTGGTTTAAATCTGGTAGGTTGGACAATGGCTGGTATAATTGGAGGGTCAACAGCAGGCGCTATCACCGGCGGGCTTGAAGGAGGTTGGCAAGGCGCTCTTATGGGTGCTGGCATAGGAGGTGCTCTTGGTGGGCTTGGAGGTTGGGGTGTAGCGCAGTATGGAGTGGGATTTGCCGTAGGGATGCTTGTCGCCGGAGCAGGAGTAGCCGGCGCTACTGACAGTTGGGCCAGCTTTGCCGGAGGATTAACCGGTGGCATTGCCGGGGGTTTATTCGGGGGAGGCATTGTTAATTCGAAACAATTCCAATCATGGAAGGTGCAAAAAAATGGGCTGAATAAAAATCGTGCATGGGTTGGTTATGGCTATGGTGAGACAGCGGATAGCGATACAAAATCATGGGTTCAGCAAAATTTCAGTGATGAATATGAATTCTTTTCTAATAATCCTAAAGTAGACTTTATTGAGAATCCTTCGTGGGGCGATTTTACTAAAGCGATGAAATCCAGTTATAAAGCAGTTGGTTTAGATATACATGGTGGGCCTCAAGGATTGGTATTCGCAGATGGGACACATAGCCTGTCAGAATTATCTAGCATTTCTAGTCAGATAAATGTAGGTGAATTTGGATTAGTCGCTTGTTATCCAGGAGTTCATACTGCTGCGTGGAATTCTTTAAACATCTCTACTACAAACTTTGTTGATTTATCAGTACCTATAAGTAGATTCAGGCCATATTATACAGATGCGAGGAAGGGCATTGGGGATTTAAAATACTTTACAGAAAGTAGGCTTGATAATTAAAAATGGTAAAACATGGTCAAGTTTTATTAATTAGTATAATTTTATTATTTGTTATGAAACAAGGCGTTTATTGTATTGGAGGTGATATTAATATGGAAGAAACAAAAAAAATATTAAATTTAGTTGAAGTTTTTTCTTTGAAAGATGTCGATCTCATTATAGTCGAAACAAATAAAGTAAAATTTCAAGAAAAAACCTATATTAAAAGAATGATCACCGATAAAGTTTATATAAAAAAAATCTTAGATAGTTTAGAAAAAAGTACCTGTCTTAACGGGTTGATTAAAGCAGAAACACATTACAGCGTTATTTTTTATAAACAGAATATTAAGGTTCTTGAACTGGGGGTAAATGATTGGGAGGATGGGGGGTTTATAAGAATTAATTATGGCGATATTCATTCGGATTTTTTACCCGGTATAAACTTCTATAAGATTTTTCATAAATTAACGGAGTAAGGAATAAAGCCCGCCAAAAACAAAGATTTAATTGCTTTACACACTCAGAAAACTAGGGGAAAACTAGGGGACGCTTCGGGTTTTTTAAAAATTTTCCTGTTAAATTTATCCTTTTTCTACGAGACGACCAGACGCTTTCCAACCCAATCAGCAAACTGTTCCTAATCCCAAGCATCCACCCAATAAACTCCATACCAAATCATATTGCTTTCGCAGTTAAAAACGATATAATAAACCTATGCTTAAATTAGGTTATATTCAGGATAAGTTTGACCAAAGAGATTATCTGATGCGGGCGTATCTGCCTTTGGTAAAATTGCCCAACAAGATTGATTGGACTCCGCAGATGTCTCCGGTCAGGGATCAGGGGCAGGAAGGCACTTGTGTGGGGTTTGCCGCAACTACCGGAATGAAGGAATATCAGGAAAAGGCAGATTATCAAAAATTAATCATACTTTCCCCGCGCTTTCTTTACAGCGAATGTAAAAAAATTGACGGTATGCCGCCCCAAGAAGAAGGCACTACCATCCGCGCGGCAATGAGCGTACTTAACTCTAAAGGCGTCTGCCAGGAGAAATTCTGGCCCTATCAGCCGCTCAAGAAAAACAAACCTTTAAGCGGAGCTTCTAGCAATGCAAAAAAATTCCGTATTCTGACTTATGCGCGTATCCTTAATCTAGATGAACTGTGTATGAGCCTGGCTACCAAAGGCCCTGCGGTTTTAGGAATTAAAGTTTTCCCAGGGATATTTAAGACAAAAAGCGGAATCCTGCCTTTACCGAAAAAAGGCGAATACAGCGTCGGGGGCCATGCCATTTGCGCCGTAGGTTACGACAATAAAAAACAATTAGTTAAGTTTAAAAATTCCTGGTCTGCGAAATGGGGAGATAGAGGATACGGATATATTCCTTTTGAATATGTCAGGAAGTATTTGATGGATGCCTGGAGCTCGGTAGATATCGAAGATCCAAACCCCTTAACTTTGGCAAGTATTTTAAATTATCAAAAGAAGGCATTGGCCTAAAGCCTCATGGAGAAGGTAAAATACGAATTTGACCCCCACAACCGGCTGATTATAGATAGCAGCCTTAGGGGGATCCGGAAAGTCTTAGACGGACAATTTAAAATCTCCGCTTACAATTTATTATCCTACCATATCAAAGTCCCTTTTCCCGAAGATATAAAAGCCCCGCATCAGGTAAAATTAAGAGGCACCTGGTCCTTAACTGAAGATCATCAGCTGCGCCTTACCCTCGATCAATGGACAAGGCCGACATTCGGGGATCAAATAACTCTCCAGGGCGAAATCCTGGACGTAAAAAAGAATTCCCTGCTTTTTGCAGTGACAACCAGGACTAAAGATGATCTGCCATCTACGTATATCATTGAGCTTGCAGGCGCCTGGCAGGCAGATCAACAAAACCGGCTTACCTTTAGAGTAAATAAAGAAAACAACGGCTCCGATTCTCTCACCTTTGAAGGCTCATGGCAAATAGATGAAAACTACCAGATTATTTATAATTATTCCAAAGAGCAGCTTGCGCGTAAAGTTAAGGAAATACACGCCTTAACTTTTCAGGGCTATTGGGATATTCAGGATAAAGCGAGATTATCCTTCGTGCTCGACGCTGATTCTGACTCTCGGTTTGATTTCAATACAACTTTGAGTATATTCAAAGACAACTATATCAAATACGAGCTGGGTATAGGCTTGACCTCTGACCAGCAGCCAATAAAACAGACGATTACTTTCTTTGGCAAGTGGCGGGTTAAAAAGAATATTGGCCTGGTTTTTGAAATTGAGCAGGAAGGCAGGCATATTCAATCAATCGTCTTTGGCGCGCAGGTAAAACTGACCGATATCGGCACAATATCATTCAGCCTAAGGAACAGCTTAAACCAGGATATCGGAGCGGAGCTCGAATTGTCGCATGATATTTTTAATGAAGACGGCCAGGCATTCCTGCGCCTGCTTAAAGAAAAGCAGGAGTTAGCCATACTTGCAGGTATCGGGTGGAGATGGTAGAGATGGGCATAAATAGATTAAAGAAATTAATCTTTCTTACAATCTTTGTATCGACATTTATATTCGGTGCAAAGATTTCTTTCTGCTTTGCCGCCGATTCCTATCCGGCAGCCGTTGAAGACATCAGCGGAGATAAATATTCCCCCGCTGTAAAAGAGGCCTTAAAGAACGCCAAAAGCTCCATAGATATGGCAATGTATTTTGTCAATTTCGACCCCAAGGTAAAAAAATCTCCTGTAAATGATTTAGTCGAGGAATTGATAAGCGCCCATAATCGCGGAGTTAAAGTAAAAGTAATTCTGGACCAGAACATTGATTTTGCTCTCTGGAATGAAGGCGGAGAATGGCAGAAACAGGATAAAAACGACACCCTGTTTGTCTATTTAAAGAAACAAGGCATAGGAGCATATTACGATAATCTTTATGTCACTACCCACAGCAAAGCAATCATTATCGATAAAGAAATCGTGATTGTAGGAAGCGCCAACTGGACAGAATCTTCTTTAAAGAAGAATTGGGAAGCCTCTTGTTTTATCAGATCCAAGGATTTAGCCAGGAAATTCCTGGAAGATTTCTCTAAAATCAGCATAGATTATGAAGCCAGTATTCTCGACGAAGAAAGGGCTCCAGCTTTGCGCTTAAAACAGGCTTTTTTAACTGACCCCGGCCTTGCCCCGCATATGCTCACATCAAACGATGAAATAGCCTTTAACCTTTACCTTGTTCTCTTAAGAGATTTCAGCGCTCATCCGCAGGCTGACATTGAGATTGATTATAAAATTCTAAGGCAAGCCTTAGGTGTAGATGAAAAATTAAGTTATACTTCAGCCAGGGACAAAATGAAACAGGCCCTAAGGCGGCTTGAAGAAGAATATCAGCTTATTGCCCGTAAAAAAAGATTTTTTATGAATACGCTTATAACATTGTTAAATTATCCGGAGAAAACTCCGTATTCTCCACCGCAGGAAAAATATTGCGCTATCCCCGCTGAATACTGGTCATATGGCTGGAATAAAACCTTTTCTTTCCCCGAAAAATATTGTTATCTGATTAACCTTTCCGAGGGCGGCGCAAGCCGAGGCCGTTTGTGGTCTGACTATTTTGTCGGCCTCAGCAAAAAATACCATATCAGCAGGAATACCCTTTTAAGGGGAATGAGCGGCCTAAGAAGGTTAAACATAATTGATATGGAGTATCCGGGTTATTCCTGGGAAGAAGGCACCGTAAAAAGAGATGCCCCTATTCGTTTCAGGATACTTGGTTTGTATTCCCCACAGCTTTTAAATGAACAAAAAGAAAAATTATCCAAAGCCTACGGCGCAGAACTGTTCAAAAAAGCAGAAGCCTATGCAGAGATAGTTTATAAAGGTAACGATATCCAGGTTATCGAAGATATTATCAGAAAGATAGAAGAATACGGCTCCGGCGAGGTGGACCGGGCCTTTAAGATTGTATCCGAAAGATCTTCCGGCAATCCCGTAAGAACCTATAGCTATGTAATTGGCATACTTCAAAAAGGAGAGTAATATGGCAGAAGGCGGATTTTTGGTTAAGTTCGATGGTAAAGAAGTCGAGCGTTGTTATTCCGTGGCATTCGATTACGACGAATGGTCCTATACAATTAACGGTAAAGACAAAAAAGCCCTGCCGGAGGTTCAGTCGATTAGTATTGAAGTAGAGTAGGGGCGTTGTTTATGGTATAATCAGGCAAGCCGAGATTCTTTTAAATACAGTTGACATCCAAAGGATTATGATGTATAAAGTAATTAATAAATGGGTGTGGTATGTTTCGAAGGGGGAATCTGCCACGTTAAAATAATTCAAACCTTCGCTAGAAATGGCGGAGGTTTTTTTATTGATGGTATGAAAGAATTTAGCCAAGAAAATGCATAAAATACAAATAAAAATACAAATAAAAATACTTGATTTTTCAGAAAATATCGAGTATATTATTAACAGCATACCCGCCGCGCCTCTGCTGAAAAGCATGCGAAATCCGGTGGGTTTTTGCTTTTATAGGGGGTTTGTCGTATGAAATACGAAAAACCCCCTTTATCTTTTGAAGAGCAAGCAGGCCTGCTTATTAAGCGCGGCCTTATAGTTGATCGAGAATTCCTTATTGACCGTTTAAAAAGTGTCAATTATTACAGGTTAAGCGGTTATCTTTATCCCTATCGTCAGTTCAACGATAATTTTAAATCCGGAACTACTTTTGAAAGAATATGGCGTCACTATACGTTTGATCGCCGTTTACGATTGATTGTTATGGATGCTATTGAAAGGGTAGAGGTATCTATTAGAACACAGCTTATCTGTATTTTGGCCCATGAATCTGGTGCATTTGGGTATATAAAACGAGAGATCTTACCGAATTTAAACGATGATGATTATTCGCGCTGGATTGATGAAACTAAGAAAGAAGTTAATCGTAGCCACGAACAATTTGTTGAACATTTCATAAAAAAATACGGCGATAACCATGATCTTTTACCGTTATGGATGGCTGGCGAGATTATGTCTTTTGGATGTGTGCTTACTATGTATAAAGGGATGGCTAATGGTTTTAAGAAAGCAATAGCTATTTATTATGGTATTCCTGATGAGGTTTTGACATCTTGGTTACAGACGATTAACGTAATTCGTAATATTTGCGCGCATCATAGCCGTCTCTGGAACAGAGAGCTAGGCGTTAAACCGTATATCCCTAGGATGAATAAATATCCACAATGGCATGAGCCTATTCTTATACCGCAGAACCGGATTTTTGGTGTTTTAACTATTCTGCGCTATCTTTTAAGAATTATTGCTCCACAAAGCCAATGGGAAGCTCGATTATTTACGCTGCTTAATGAGTATCCTGAGATATCCCGGTGGAGTATGGGATTCCCTGATAATTGGAGAGATTCACCATTGTGGAAACAAAAACAGCAGACATCAAATACTGATTAAAAGAGAATGGCAAAAGAAGCTCAAGCAAGAATAAAAATAAATAAGCGTCTTGAAGAATCAGGTTGGCGTTTTGAGCCTGATAAGATAGGTCCTGCCAATATCCAGCTCGAAACTGGTGTGAAATTCTCCGAGTTAGGCGATGACTTTGAGAATGCAGAAACGCACGACAAGCGTAGAGGTGCGATTGATTTTCTTCTCCTTGACAAAGATGGTCGCGCGCTTGTAGTTGTCGAAGCAAAGAAAGAATCTGTCGATCCGCTGTCGGCTAAAGAGCAGGCCAGAAATTACGCCCGTAATGTAAACGCCCGATTCATTATTCTTTCAAACGGAAATATTCATTATCTCTGGGATACTAAGCATGGTAATCCTGAAACAATCTCGCGATTTCCTACGCAAGAATCCATCACGCAGTATCAGGCCTACACACCAAATCCCAACGAACTTGCGAATACCCCAGTAGATGAAAATTATATCATGGAATCACAAATGCCGGGCTTTGCTCGAGATCCGGCATTCCAAGATGAAGCCCAACGCCTCGTGTTTCTTCGTAATAATAATCTAAAGCAAATGCGTCCGTATCAAGTGCAGGCAATCAAGAGCTTGCAGGCCGCCGCTCGAGAAGGAAAAACCCGCTTTCTTTTTGAAATGGCAACTGGAACAGGAAAAACGCTCATTTCTGCCGCTGTCATTAAACTTTTTCTTAAATCAGGCAATGCCCGGCGCGTCCTATTTTTAGTTGATCGCCTTGAATTAGAGGAGCAGGCCCATAAAGCATTTAGAGCTTACCTTGGGCGAGATTTTACTACTATGATTTATAAAGATAATCGTGATTCATGGGGCAATGCTCAAATTGTTGTCTCGACCATTCAGACATTCCTTGCAGGAGATCGTTATAGAAAAGAATTTTCTCCGACTGATTTTGAGTTTGTTGTTTCTGATGAAGCACATCGTTCTATAGGTGGTAATAGCCGTGCGGTGTTTGAGTATTTTGTTGGATATAAACTGGGGCTTACGGCTACGCCAAAAGACTATTTGAAAGGGTTTGATTCTGAAGGCGCGGACACGCAGCGTGAGTTTGAACGGCGACAGCTTCTTGATACGTATAAAACATTTGGTTGTTCCTCTGGAGAGCCTACATTCCGGTTTTCGTTATTGGATGGCGTCCCTAAATATTTAGTTAACCCTGTTATCGTTGATGCCCGTACTGAGATTACGACACAGCTTTTTTCAGATAATGGTTATGCCGTGCATACTACCACGGAAGAAGGTGAAACAGTTGATGAGATTTATAACGAGCGTCACTATGAGCGAAAGTTTTTTAACGATGAAACAAACGTTGCCATGTGCAAAGCGTTTATTGATAACGGTTTGTTTGACCCTCTCGCTAAAGAATATGGTGTTGAGCTTTTTGGAAAATCGATAGTCTTTTGTGTATCTCAAAGCCATGCCGCGCGAATTACCAATATTTTAAATAAATTAGCCATTGAAAAGTGGCCATCTCAATATGGGGAATCAGATTTTGCCATGCAGGTTACATCATTGGTTCAGGGCGCTCAACAAATGACAATTAATTTCGCTAATAACATTCTCAGCGGAAAGGTAAAAGTCCCTGAAGGATATGATTCCAGTAAGACGCGTGTTTGCGTAACCGTTGGTATGATGACGACAGGTTATGATTGTCAGGATATATTAAACCTTGCCTTAATGCGCCCGGTCTTTAGTCCATCTGAATTTGTTCAGATAAAAGGCCGAGGAACTCGAAAATATCTTTTTGAGTATATGGACTATTCTTTAAAAGAGACCCGCACTGCTCCCAAGGAGCGGTTTAAATTTTTTGATTTCTTTGCGGTTTGTGAGTATTTTGAAAAAGAATTTCCATATGATGAAAAGATTGTTCTTCCTTCGCCAGGAGGTCATACGGGAGACGGTGGAAGTGGAGGAGATGGCGGCAGAAGTGAAATAATCAATTTGGCTTCGCCCGATGCCATTGAATCAATTGCTGAAACTCCTGTTGGTGCGGAAGGGATGCGTATTGACCGCGAAGGATTTAAAAAGGCGGTAGCCGAAGATGTGCTTGGGAATACTACACTTAAAAATCTTTGGAATAACGGTGATCTCATCGGCGCAGAAGAATATACCAAGAAACACGTCTTTGAAAATCCAAAGTATTTCCTTAATCTTGAGAAGATTCGTAAGGCGTTCCATGTAGATCGTCGTATCTCCATTCGCGAATTTCTTTTAGTCGCGTTTGGACAGAAAGACGGCTTTGAGATGAAAGACGATCTTCTTGAATCAGAGTGGCTAAAATTTCAGACGGTCAACGCTGTAGATATGAAACATTATGATGCTGTGAAAAGTTTCTTTAAAGCGTACATTGTGGATGAAGAAGTTCGTCAGATCGTTAAGAATAACACGCCCGCGCAGTTTAATTTCTGTCCGTCATTCGGTTTTGATGAATACCAAAAACTAAATAGTTATAAAACAATCGTTCCCACGTATATCAAAGACTATGTGTCTTTGAATACATTTATGACTTAAAAGGGAAAAATGCTTACGCAAGAAACAAAACGCCATATTGATGCCGCTCGCCAAGTACTGGTAGGTGTTGTTCCTAATCCATCTTCTCAAATAGACCAGATTACTAATGCCCTTATTTATAAGTTTATGGATGATATGGATCAGTCGGCTATTAAATCCGGTGGTGACCCCTCATTCTTTGTGGGCGACCTCGAGCGTTATGCATGGACGCGCCTTATGGATTCCCGCTTAGGCAATCAAGAGCGTTTAAACCTTTATTCAGAGGCATTAGTGAAATTTTCTGAAGCTAAACAGTTGCCTCCGCTTTTCCGCGGTATTTTCAAATCCGCATTTTTACCCTACCGCTCACCGGAGGTACTCGGTCTTTTCTTAAAGGAAATAGATTATTTCGATTACTCTCACTCTGAAGAGCTTGGCAATGCCTATGAATACTTGCTTTCTATCATGGGCAGCCAGGGTGATGCCGGGCAATTTCGCACTCCGCGGCATATCATTGATTTTATCGTTGCGGCGGTAAATCCGACCAAAGACGATAAAGTGCTTGATCCTGCCTGCGGCACAGCCGGATTTTTGGTGAGCGCTTACAAGCATATTTTAGAACAGCACGACGGTAAGGATCCGGACGGTTCAAAGAATAACGAAAAACCGCTTACTCCAGACCAGCGTAGGGCGCTTATGAATAACTTTGAAGGCTATGATGTTGACCCGGGCATGGTGCGTATTTCGCAGGTTAATATGTATCTGCATCATTTCAGGGACCCAAAGATTTATAGCTACAATACTCTTACAGATGATGAGCGCTGGAAAGATAAGTTTGACGTTATCTTGGCCAATCCGCCGTTTATGTCTCCCAAGGGAGGTGTAAGTACACATAACAAATTTGGTATTCCTTCAAACCGTTCTGAAGTGCTTTTTGTAGATTACTTTATTACTCATCTTCGGCCCAAAGGTAGGGCGGGTATGATTGTACCCGAAGGTATTATTTTTCAATCGGCTACTGCTCCAGTAGCTCTTCGGAAAAAACTTGTAGAGGACGGATTATATGCCGTAGTATCTTTACCTTCTGGGGTTTTTCAGCCTTACAGTGGAGTTAAGACCAGTATTTTGTTTTTTGATAATGAACGAGCCAAACAAAACGCTGAGATTTTGTTTATTAAAGTTGAAAATGATGGTTTTGATCTTGGAGCACAACGTAGATTGAGCGATAAAAATGATCTCCTTGAAGCATTAGAGATTTTAAAGAAGTGGAAACACGATAAGAAAACGGAAAGTAAGCTTGCCGTTTATGTGAAAAGAGACGTGATTCTTAGAAGCGAGGATTACAATCTTTCTGGTGATCGCTATCGAGTAACAAAAGATTACACAAATGCCAAATGGACAATGGTAGAGTTGGGGGAATTAGAAAAGCAAGAAAAGATTGAATTTTTAAGAGGCCAGGGTTTATCAAAAAGTGACTTAATTGAAGAAGGAAAAAATAAGTGTATACACTATGGCGAAATTTATACTTTGTACCAGCCCGTCATTAAGCAAGTTGTTAGTAAAACCAATTTTGACGGCAAAATCACTTCTATAAAAGGTGATGTTCTTGTGCCAGCTACAACAACGGCTGATGCGATGGGGATAGCAGTCGCAAGATCGTTAAATGAAGAAGGAGTAATAATTGGTGGTGATATAAACATAATCAGAACAAGGAATGAATCTGTATTGGCAGATTATTTAGCACTTTTGATTAGTAATCCGCCTTTAAAAATTGAACTTTCAAGATCAGCAAAAGGTGCAAATATACTTCATTTATCAAATAGTGATTTAAGAAGACTCCAAATTCCTCTTCCGCCTCTTGAAATCCAACAGCAGATTGTGGCGGAGCTGGAAGGCTACCAAAACATTATCTTCGGCTCCCGTCAGGTGGTAAAAAATTGGAAACCTCGAATCGATATTGTTCCGGGGTGGGAGAAGATAAAATTATCTAGTATTTCAGAGAATAATGATAATAAAAGAAAACCAGTAACTAAATCAGATCGTTCAAGCGGACAATATCCGTATTATGGAGCTTCCGGAATTGTTGATTATGTCGACGATTATATTTTTGATGGTGATTATCTTTTAATTTCTGAAGATGGGGCTAATTTGTTAGCAAGAAGTACAGTCATCGCTTTTTCAATTTCAGGTAAATCTTGGGTAAACAATCATGCCCACGTGTTAAAATTTGAGAATGATAGTACTCAGAAATTTGTTGAAATATACATTAACCAAATTGATATAAGTAATTTTGTAACAGGCATGGCGCAACCAAAGCTTAATCAACAAGCGCTAAATACTATTAAAATTCCTCTCCCGTCTCTCGAAATTCAAAAGCAAATCGTGGAAAAAATCGAAGGCGAGCGCGCACTAGTGGAATCAGCCAAGAAATTAATCGAGATTTACGAGCAGAAAACAAAGGATGTTCTGTCTAAACTTTGGAGTGAATAATTATAATAGGAACTGGGGCATACTTCAGATTTTTATGAAATAAATAGAAGCGGCCAGGGTCTTAAGAGATGAGTAATGTATTGCTAGATTTTAGCGAAGCTTTAAACCAAGCTAAGGGATTAAGCGGTAAAATCCAATTACTTTTAGGGAATGGATTTAGCATAGCATGCCATCCGAGTTTTAAGTACGGTACTTTATTCGAACAAGCTAAGAAAAGTGGGCTTCCTAAGCATTTGGAAGATCTCCTTGATAGATATGGGAGCAATTTTGAAGATGTTCTAAAATATCTTGATGAAGGAGTATTTTTAGCCAAACACTATCATTTGAAAAAAGATAAAAGAACTAATAGGGACATGCAACAGGACCATAAGCAACTCAAAGAGAAATTAATAAAAACAATAAGCGATAATCATCCTGATTTTCCAAGCAAGATTAAAAAAGATAAATTTGAAAGTTGCATAAAATTCTTAAGAAATTTTGAAGTTGTTTTTACAGTAAATTATGATTTGCTTTTATATTGGGCTTCATTACACATTGATGAAGAAAAGGGTGAAGAATTTCCTTTTGCAGATGGTTTTGGGAGAGGGGATGATACTAGCGATCCTGATTGTTCTTTCTCTTATTCAAGTATGGGAACTAAGCCTTATTTATTTTTTCTTCATGGCGCACTACATCTATATACGAGAGATGGGCATGTATGGAAACGAGTATGGAACACCACTGGCATTCCAATTATTCAACGCGTTAGGGAAGCTTTCAATGATAAGAGCTATCCATTAGTTGTGGCTGAAGGTAGGTCGATCGATAAACTTAAGAAGATCGAAAGTAGTAGCTATTTATCTCAAGCATATAGGAAATTTAAAAATCTTCAGGGACATATATTTATCTTTGGTCATTCACTTGGAGACCAAGATGATCATATACTAAATGCTATAGTTTGTTCTGAGAAGCTTAAACTTAATTATGTCTGGATAGGAATTTACGGAAATCCGAATTCAGCACATAATAAAAAGATTATTGAAAAGGCTGCTTTTTTGAGAATCAAAAGAGAGGAGCGTATCCCGAAAAGGATTAAGAGTAAGGGGGAGGGCGAACTCAATATTAATTTTTTTAAGAGCAATACAGCTAATATATGGGGTTAACGATAAAAAATGAAAAGGTGGGCAGTTTCTATAGCTCGCCGTAATTAAAACATTTAAACAACAAATATCCACGCACGAATGAATACTCCACGGACTAAAGCCCGGGGATGATCAGTCCGTTATTACAAGATGTAGGGGGGTATATTATTTTTATATCCACTATCTTGTATATTTTTATTGACAGTTATATTTTCTTGTGATATAAATCTCTTGTTAATTAGACTACTTGGCGGCTTGCGAAAGCGGCTATCGAGCAGTATAATTGTCAAAGATTTTATTGCTTGTGTTCTTGTTGCATGTGTTCACATGTTATTGATGAACCGAGTAATCAAATCACCGCACGACTTGCTCACCGTCGAGTGTAACATGCGATTCCAACTTACGAACACGGCGGAAATGAGCATTTATATAAAGTCGGGCGGCGAGGCAGATACGCCTTCAAATCATCCAAATCGGGTTTGTGAGCCGCAGAAATGGACGGACATAGTTCGAAAGTCAGCGGCACGAGCACTTGAGAAACTCTTTATGAATTCGTCGAAGTTGCTCAAGGCTTGTTTTAGCACGAGCCGTAGTGGTCTCTTCTCTAAAGAAGAAAACACGCTACTGAAGATGAGAAGTAGACGATTGGGAGGAGTAGCAATAACAACAAAACGGCAATGTAAAATATCTTTGAGCTTGCGAAAGCGGCTATCGAGCAGTATAATTGTCAAAGATTTTATTGCTTGTGTTCTTGTTGCATGTGTTAAAATGTTATTGATGAACCGAGTAATCAAATCACCACATCTTTCTCGAATTTGAGTAGCATGTTACACTGGCGTGCCAGTTCGTAGATCTCAAAATTCCAGAGAAAACCACTCTAGTGCCAAAGTCTCTTCTCGAAAAGCTTTATACCCCTACTAACCTTACAAAAGCTTGGAAACAGCTTAATAAGTCAAATCGTTCTTCCCATGGTCTTTCTTCTATGACAATTGAGAATTTTGGAAGAAACTTTGACAGTCATCGTCGACGTATAAGAAAAGAATTGCGCGAGGGAGCTTTTAAATTCTCAAAGGTAAGGGCAAAAGTTTTAACGCAAAAAAAGCCTTCGGGTGAAATTAAACGTAGACCTATTAGAGTGTCAGAGATACAAGATCGAGTCGTTCAAAGGGCTATTGCTAATATAATCGAGCCTATCCTTCGAAAAAAATATCAGTTAAGGAATATTGCTAGTTTTGCTTATTTGGAAGAGAGGGATATTCGAAAAGCACTTATTAGGATGGTAACACTATATAAAAAAGGGAATCCTGTAGTTTTGGAGGCAGATATAAAAAACTATTTTGGTACTGTTAATAAAGATAATTTACTGAAAGAAATGATTTTTCCTGCGCTTCCAGATGTTTCTTTAAATGGTCTTATCGAACAAGCGCTTAATCAAGAAATTGGAAATTTTCATGAAATTGAACAGGGCGATTGGGAATTATTTCTTGATACTGGGATTCCTCAAGGAGGAGGATTATCTCCTTTGTTTGCCAATGTTTACTTAAATGAATTTGATAAAGAAATGTTAGCGGCTGGTTATGGATTAGTGCGGTATGCAGATGATTTTATAGTTGTTTGTAAGTGCGAAAAGGAAGCCGTTCGGGCACATGAGAAGTCAATAGATATTTTGGAAAAAAGGCTAGGATTAGAATTACATGAGCTAAGTACAAATGGAGCAGGGAAGACAAGGATTGTGCGATTTACCCAAGTTAATTTTGAGTTCCTTGGTATAAGATTTGACGGTAAACATCTATATCCCGGGAAAAAAACATCGAAAAATCTTGAAACCAGGATTCGGGAAATAACCGAGTTTGGGGATGATAGAAGTTTATTAGACGTATTGAGCGAACTTAAATTTACGGTAGAGGGATGGATAGCAGCGCATTGTTATACAAAGATGGAAGAATATCTACCGAAAATCGAGGATAACTTGAATTTACGTCTTTGTGGTTGCGCTCATCGAATGGGTTGGATTAAGAAAGATGGGTTGCTTTCTACACGTCAACGTAAATTTTCGGGATTACCTTGCTTGGTTAACTATCTAAATGACCGGAGGAAGAATTTTACTGCTGAAGAATTGAGTGTTTTTAAGGATAATTTTGCTGTTTAGAGAAGAATGTTCTATTATCCTAAAGCACCTTCTTTAGTAAAAACTTCAAATTTGTTGTTCTTTGGTCGTAAAATTATGGGGAGCTTCTGGGTTTTTCATTTGTCAAAGGTGGCTTGAGTGAGAGTATATGTTTATTGTATTAAGTCTGATTATCAGTACCAATCCGCAATAAAAAACCGTGCTTTTGAAAATGAATGGTTTAAGCTCAGCGAAGACGGTATAGTCATTGTCAAGGGTACTAATTATAAAGGCTATGCCTGGGATGGCTGCAGTCCTAAGCTTAAAATAAAAGACCTCTACATAGGTATACCTGAGGCAGTGTTAAATTTTGGCACCGGCCAAAGTAAAACTTATTATGCTTCCTTGGTCCACGATGTATTCTATCAATTCAGCAAAAAAGTAAGGTCATTTATTAAGCGTAAAGAAGTAGATAGAGAATTCTATAATATTCTGCAAAGAGACGGCATGAGATTCGCCAAAGTTTATTATATCTTCGTACGTTTATTCGGCTGGATATGGTGGTATAGATAACCAGATAACCAAAATTAGTGGCCGCTTCTAATTTTTGAAAAATAGAGGTATTTTCGAATTTCCATGACAAATTTAAGAGTCCCAAAATTACTTTGTGGTGATGTGATGGATTTAAAATCTGCTTTCATGGCTATAGCAGTGCAGATTGGTGTCTCAAAAGATGAAGTTAATCGTTTGTTCAATATGCTCCCACAGCCCCTACAAAGAGCTCCAGCTTTTTGTGACCGCATTACTAATTTATGGCGTTACGATTTTGGATTCCCCATCGATCAGTTGCCCGGGGATTCTGTTGCTATCGGTACTCATATGTTTCCACCGGTAGAACGTCTCCTACGCGTTTTGTTTGTAGCTAACATGCGTATTCTTGAGCCAAAACTTAGTAGATATCTTCAAAGATTGACGGATTCCGCAAAGCATCAGGATGTTTTAGCTGAAGTCTCACCAATGCTAGAGGTAAACAAGAATATAAGTAGTGAATTTGAAGTTTCAGGATATGGTGCTGGGAAACGTACAATTGATTGGTTGCTACGTCCGTCAAAATCTCTAACTGTGCTTCTAGATGTAAAATGCCGGACAAAAGATCTTATCGAAGGGCTAGAACAGATTGTTTCTGGAAATCTTGGTCCTGATGGAAAAGGGCCTACCCCTGCACACGATGTAACAATTCTTTTTAAAGACACAGAAGCAAAGTTTAGTCAAAATAGTCCAAAGGAAATATTGCAGGGAGTATGGGTGGTTACTCAGCTCCAGCAAGAACGATCAGAACTTCAAGCTGCGTTTAAGTTATTAGATCCTCTAAAGTTGCATTTTGCAGTCATAACTAATTGGCAGAAGGATGCCTATATTCTTGTCCGAGATGGAATTCAACTCGAGACAGTTACTTCATTATTTAGTATAACACATTCTGACCGTTTTGTATTTGACAGAAGGTAGGCTACGGAATATCACTTGACAAATGTAATTACATCTGGTATGATGCATTTAACCTAAAATAAAGGGAATATGACAACGATAGACAAAGAAAAATTCGCTAGGGCAGTCAAGAGATACCGGGAAGATAAGGATCTTACCCAGAAAGAATTAGCTGATAAGCTGATGACGACCACCACGACCATCGCCAGATGGGAATTAGGGATGAGTACGCCGAAACAGGACCGGACGATAAGAGAAATAAAGTCACTTGGTATTAGCTGGTAAATTTTTTTGCCCTTTAACATTACAAATGTAATTACACACGATATAAGGAGGTGATAAGAATGATCAAGATTTTCTGTGAAAGGGATCGTTTACAGGGTTGGGAGAAGATCAGGTATGCCAAGGGCATCAGCGTAGTCATTAGGAAGCTAAGGGAATTTCAGCAGACAATAAAAAAAGAAAAAGCAGTTGAGGTTGATTATTTAATCACCATGAAATAGGAGGCAGAAGATGGAGAGGTTGTTAACACCGGAAGAAGTTTGCCAGAGATATAGTATTAAAAAGAATACGCTTTACCAGTGGACATCTAAAAATTTAATCCCATACCTCAAGCGAGGCGGCTTACGTTTTAAAGAAAATGATCTTGAGAAATGGGAAAACGGGGGAGTAAGTAATATTAAGCTGATATGACCTATCGTTTAAGGCAATTCAATCTTAAAAGCGTTGTTAAGCGGGGTAAATTCTTTGAAATTCGTTTTACCAATCCCCGGACCCAGAAGCGGGAATATTATAAGTTAGGCACAACGCATGATGAAGTAAAAAGAAATCTGCCCGAATTTAACCGAATGTACGCCGGCCTCAAGAGGCAGGTATTTTCTTACCGGATTACTGTTGCTCAAGGTATACAATCTTGGCTGGAACAGAAGAAAACCGAGTTGAGTAATAAAAGAACTGTAATTCGCTATACAGAAATTATGGCTAATTTCGCGGAATTCCTCAGAGATAAATTCCCGGCCTTAGAATATATGGATGAATTAACCCAGAAACATTTTGAAGAATTCAAAGAATACCGCAAAAATCTAAAAGGTAAACAGGAAAAAACCATAAATTTTGAATTAGATATGTTAAGTAATTTATTTAAGCGCCTAATGGAGAAGGATTACCTTAATTATAATCCTTTATCAAGGGTGAAAAGATTGCAGGAGCCTTATAAAGAAGAGCGTTGGTTTACGCAGGAAGAAGTTTTAAAAATCTTTGAGGCAGCCAAAAGCGAAAAAAGAAAGATAAATTGGTATGCGGTATTCGCTACTTATTATTATACAGGTATGCGTAAAAAGGAATTAATGTTTCTCAAGAAAGAAGACATTGATCTTGAGAAAGGAATGATTCTCGTCAGGCACAAAGAAGGTTTTAAGCCGAAAACCGACCGGCCCCGGGCTATTCCTATTCATCCGGAATTGCTTCCGATTCTAAAATCTTTAACTATTAAATCCGACTTCATATTTGTTAATTCAAGAGGCAAGCCGTTTTCTAATGACGCGATAAGGCGGAAATTAAAAAATCTATGTAAGAAAATAGGCATTAAGCCCGGTAAACTGCATAGTTTCCGGCATACCTGGACTGCGCATTCGATTATGAAGGGTTGTCCGTCGGACGTAGTCCAGGCAATCGGCGGCTGGAAAAAGAAAGATATGATTGAAAGATATAAGCATCTGGCGCCGGATTATATGGCTGATATTTATAAGAAGACTATTTTTCTCGGGGAGCATTCCGAAGATAGCGGCTCCTTAATGGCGCAAAGCTGAAAATGGAAAAATCGCAAATGCATTTAAAAATAAGAGGTTACAATAATATAGGGTTCGTATCTTCTCCTCGGCACCATCTATAAAGCGGAGGTTCCATCACTCCGCTTTTTTTATTTCCCTCAAAAGATTGACCATTTTAAAATAGAAGTGATATAATTGAGCAAAAGGAGAAGGCAATGCTTTTTGCGGGTTTATTCATTATTTTAATTGCGGTTCTGACTCTTCCTTTTTTTGTAAAAAAAGTTGAAGAGAATCTGGAGATTTTCCTTTTTCTGATGGGCTGTATCTCATTGACCGTTACATCACAATGGAGTATGCCTATTATCGAAGAGGCGCTGACGGAACCGATCAAAATTACCCTTGCAGTTTTCGCCGCCGGTTTTTTATTTACTTTTCTTGAGAAACCCATCGCCCATAACGTGAACAAATTTGCTGATGCCATCGGCCTAAAATTTTTTTCCTTCCTGGTAATAGTTGTACTTGGGTTTCTCTCAAGTGTGATTACCGCGATTATTGCCGCCCTGATTTTAGTTGAGATTATCAGCCACCTCAAGATGGATAGAAAACACGAGGTTTATCTGGTGATACTTGCTTGTTTTTCTATTGGCCTGGGCGCAGCGCTTACTCCTATCGGAGAACCGCTTTCTACTATCGTCATCGCCAAGCTCAAAGGCGACCCTTATAATGCCGATTTCTTTTTCTTGTTCAGGCACCTGTGGAGTTATGTAATGCCTGGTGTTATATTATTCGGTTTGTTAGGTATAATTTCCCTACCTAACAAGCGTAAAAATAGTTTAAGCCTAAAAGAAAAGAAAAAAGAAAACCTCCATGATGTCTTTGCGCGCACCGCCAAGGTATATCTTTTTGTCATGGCACTAATTTTCTTAGGCCAGGGCTTTAAGCCGGTAATCGATGCATATGTATCGAAGATTCCCTACCAAGGGCTTTATTGGTTAAATATGATCTCCGCGATACTTGATAATGCCACTCTCGCAGCTGCTGAAATAGGCCCGAGTATGGGGCTCTTGCAGTTAAAGTCAGCGCTAATGGGCCTTTTGATTGCAGGGGGCATGCTTATCCCGGGAAATATTCCGAATATTATCTGCGCTGGAAAATTAAGGATAAAAAGTTCGGAATGGGCGAAATTCGGCGTACCTCTGGGATTAGCCGTGATGATCGTTTATTTTTTCTTATTATAGTTACAGCCCACATTAAGATTAAAAACACTTAACATTTTTAAAAGAGAGTGTTATAATTTTTAAAAAAGGAGGTAGGGTAAAATGCGTAAAAAGATTTTGGTTGCGGTAATGGCAGGTTTATTTTTTCTACCAAGGTTTTGCCTGGCCCAAGAAGCGTCTAATTCAACAAGCAGCTTAAAAGGCGAGCTTAAAGAAGATAGGCAGGAAATTCGGGGGAACCTAGAAACCATAAAACAAAATTCCCAGACAGCTAAGCAAGAAGAGCGGCAATTAAGGGAACAAATTCACAGTGCTTTACAATCAGGGGACATGGAAACAGCAAAGGCCTTGAGAGAACAATTACGGGCAACACATCAAGGAAATGTCCAGCAGAAACAAGAGGATCTGCAGTCAATGCATGAGGCTCGTCAAGAGATGAAGGGTGATACTCAAGAAGCTCGCCAGGCATTAAAAGAGAGGCGTAGAAATTTAAACGAAGAAGCTGCCTCTGAATATAATCCTCCGGAAGGCAGGCCGTTACCTCCTGGGGTGAAGGATAGGCGCGAGGATATTCGGGACAGAAGAGAAGATCTCCGCGACAGGCGTGAAGATGTAAGAGACAGGCGTGAGGACATTCGTGATAAAAAAGAAGATGCCTGGGATGCTCAGCATGATGGTGGAAAATGGGACAAAATTGAAGATCGGCTTGATCGTCAAGAAGATATCCGTGACAAGAAAGAAGACATTCGCGACAAAAAAGAAGATATCCGCGACCGCAAAGAAGACATTCGTAACAAAAACTCATCAACAAAAGGTTCGTCTGATACAGGTAGCGCTGCACAGAAAGTGAAAAGAGGCGCTCACGGCGTACCGGTAACTAAAGGCGCAGCTGGAAAATCACGCGGTGGAAAATAAGTAGCCTGGTAATTACAAATAAAACCCCCACACCAAGAATTTTGGTGTGGGGGATATTTTTTAAATCAGGCTTATGTTTAGTTGACTCTTAAGCTGCTTTTTTGACGTTAGTTGCCTGTTCGCCTTTAGGGCCCTGGGTTACTTCAAATTCAACTTCGTCGCCTTCATTTAAGGTTTTGTAGCCGTCTCCGCCGATTGCGCTATAATGTACGAACACATCTTTGCCATCTTCGCGGGTAATGAAGCCATAACCCTTTTGATTGCTGAACCACTTTACTTTACCTTTTGCCATTTGTTTCTAACCGCTCCTTTCTTAAACAAAAAACCGTAAAGCTTGTCTTTTCCATTACTTTTGCTTTACGGTCTCATGTTTCTGTGTCTTGCTCCTCTTAAAACGTTGTTATTTATAAATAATATAACATAATTAGTGATTTTGTCAAGTTTTTTTGCTTTAGATACTTTTAAAAGTTTTGGAATAAATCCGTTTTTTCTACGTCTAATCTATGGAAAACCCAAATGAATGAAGACTTGCTTTGCATAGAGCAGTTCCTGAATGGAGAAGAAAAGGGGTTTGAGGTGCTGGTAAAAAAATACCAGGACAGGGCCCTGAATATTGTCTATTCAATTATCGGGCAAGACAGGGAGAGCGAAGATATCGTGCAAGAAGTATTCTTGAAAATCTACCATAATTTAAAGGGCTTTAAGCGCAAAAGTCAGTTTTCCACCTGGCTTTACCGGATTATCGTGAATACTGTGTATGATTTCCTGCGTAAGAGGAAAAATCTCGAGGGCGTTAGCGACGATTCCCTTAAGGAAACTATTGCTACCTACCCTTGCCCAAAAGACGTGTTATTAATGAAAGAAAGAGAAGCGATTATCCAAAAAGCCTTAAAAAGCGTTCCCCTAAAATACAGGACAGCGGTGGTGCTTAAAGACATCGAAGGATTAAGTTATATTGAAATATCTCGGGCTTTGCGCTGCAGCATCGGAACAGTTGAGTCGAGAATTTACCGCGCCAGGCAGTTTCTTAGAGAAGAATTAATTAGGCTGGGAGGAGTAATATGAAAGAATGCATAAAAGTAAAAAGATTATTGTCCTCTTACCTTGATAAAGAGACGAACATCACCGATACTACCATAGCCAGGCTGCATTTAGAAAGCTGTTCTTTTTGCAAGGAAGAATTGTTAAGGTTTTCTCAGGTTAAAGATAGTATTTTAAAGAAAAAAAGAAGGGCCCTTCCGGAAGATTACATGCTTTGCCGGTTACAAGTAGAGCTTATAAATGAGCAACTTAGAGAGAAAAAAATCTCTTGGCTGGCCAACATGGGTAATCTCTCGCGCAGGCTAATTCCCGTTCCGGTTACTGTAATCGTATTATCGCTTATATTCCTAATTTTAAGTTCTATGCAGCAAACGAGCAGGTATCCTTTGGAAGAGCATATATTAAGCGGGACCCAAACAACAACAGAGACGGCTCTAGGAGTAATACTGGGAGCGCAAAATTGAAGAGGAGGCAGGTGGCATGAATAAGAATACAGTGTATCTAGCAATATTTGCAGCTTTATGTGTTTTAACAGGCGTGTTAGTTGGCGCCAGTATCACCAGGAAAGCAAGATTGCCATGGTATGGCCCAGGGGGGCCAAATTTCGCCGAGAGGGCAGAACGTTTTATGGGGCATGGCCCGAAAGAATTTGGGGAAAGTAGAGGGCCGAATGGCCTTGTTGAGATGTTGGCCGTCAGATTAGGGCTTAGCACGGAGCAAAAGGTAAAAGTCACGGAGATTCTTGAGAAGAAACGCCAGGAAATCGAAGAAATAGGCAAGAATCTCCGCAACGCGATTACCGCGATTAAAGAAGGAGGAGATAGGCAGATAATGAGAGTACTTACCATCAGCCAGCAGGAAAAATTTAAAGCTCTACAAAAAGAATTTGAGAGAGGCTGCGGGATGAAGGGGCAAGGAGAAGGCCGCGGGCCGATGGGGGGTTTTTGGCCGCCACCTGGTGAAGAAGCGCCGCCTCGGAAATAACGGATGCACCTATCATTTTAATCAGGCAGGGGTACATAATTAATGCTTCCCTACCTGATTTTATATTAATATTGAATTTAAGCGGAGGCGTATTATGTGGATGGTCCGGGGAGAGGTTATTTTTATGATTGTGGTTTTATCGTGTATTTTTATTATGGGTTGCGGTAAACCTAAGCTAGACAGTAAATGGCGGGATCATGAAATTTCCATTGATGGAGAGCAAAACGATTGGCAAGATGCCATAGCTTATTATGATGAAAAGACAAGAGTCAGCGTCGGTATTATTAATGATGATACATATTTATATGTTTGTTTACTTTCCCGCAACCGAAGTATTATGGAGCAATTGATGAGGCAGGGGCTTACGGTATGGTTTGATCCCAAAGGTGGGGCCGATAAGGTATTCGGGATCCATTATCCTGTAAGAATGCAGGGCCATGGTATGCCTATGGAGGAGAAAGGCGAAGATGCTATGCCCCCTGAGCAAAAAGGCGCGGGGGAAATGCCGGGAATATTCCAAGGCGCTGAAGAAGAAATTGAGATTATCGGCCCGGGCAAAGAAGAGCGGTATACTACTTCCGTAAAAGAGGCTGAAAAAGAGGGGATAAGCGTTAGGATCGGTAAATCTAAGGGGTATTTTGTCTATGAACTGAAAGTCCCCTTGATTGAGAATGAACAATATGGATATGCCATTGGCGCAAAGGTGCATAACCCAATTGGTTTAGGGCTAGAAACCTCGGGGTTCAATTCAAGGATGATGCGAAGAGGCAGCATGCCTGGCGGCGGAAGAGAAGGCAGGGGCATGCCTGGCGGCGGAATGCCGGGAGGAGGCAGAGGCGGAATGCCCGGTGGCGATATGCCTGCAGGTAACAGCGGCCTTAAATTATGGGCGATAGTATCGCTTTCTTCAAAATAAGTTGCAGTAATAAGAACCGCGAAATTATTTTCTAAAGGGAGTAAAATATGCGATCGATATTCCAATGTAAGACTTACGGCCCGGTAACTGTTGATGATAAGGGAGAGCTTGTTATCCCCCAAGGTTTGCGTGAGACATTGAATATTAAACCCGGGGACCGGCTAATGGTTTTTTCAAAACCTGATGAAAAAATTATCAGCCTGATACCTTTAAAACCTTTCGAGCAGCCTCAAAGCGAAAAACCGGTTTAAAAAAGAAATAATCAATAAAATTTATAACAGATGCAGAAAAGCGCTGGCCTGGATAAATGCCTCTAGGACGAAGATTGACTATTAATAAATAATTGGTATAATTAACTAGTCAGTTCGCTTGTATAATTATGCCGATGTAGCTCAGTTGGTAGAGCAGCGCTTTCGTAAAGCGCGCCTGCCTGCCGGCAGGCAGGGGTCGGTGCGACAGTTATAATTTTTCGCTGGCGTAGCTCAGTTGGTAGAGCAGGACTTTCGTAAAGTCAAGGTCGGAGGTTCAACTCCTCTCGCCAGCTTTCAAGCCCCATAAATTATTATGACAAAATTCCGGGAAGTTTTAAGAAACCGCAACTTCTTTTTACTCTGGATTGGGCAGATTATTTCGCAAATCGGAGACAGGCTCGGGTTTATGGCCTTAATCGGATTTGCCTATTCCAAGAAGGCCCAGGGTTCTTCTTCGGAAATATTCAAGATACTTTTATTTACGATCATACCTGTCTTTCTAATCGGCCCAATCGCCGGCGCCTATGTAGATCGCTGGGATAGGCGCAGAACCTTATATGTCTGCGACTTCCTGCGTATGGCCCTGGTTTTTATCCTACCGGTATTCCTTTTCTATATAAAGAACCTTTCCATAGCCTATATCCTGATTTTTGTTATTTTCTGTGTTGCCCGTTTTTTTCTTCCGGCAAAACTTTCTATAGTCCCGGATTTGGTGGAAAGAAAACACCTCTTAATTGCCAATTCCCTTGTGAATATCACCGGCATGATCGCATTTATTGTCGGCTCAGGCGTCAGCGGCGTACTGGTGGAGTATGTCGGGGCGGAAAAAGGTTTTTATCTGGACGGGTTAAGTTTCTTTATTTCCGCCACGCTTATTTACCTTATTGCAAAGAAGCCTTCTGCGGTTGTCAATTTGCGTAAGGTAAGCGAAGATATCGTAGAGGTGATCAAAAAATCCGTGATCCAGGAGATAAAAGAGGGGACGTTATATTTTATCACCCAAAGGAACATCCGCCTGACCGCAGCTATCCTTTTTGTAGTTTCATCTGCTTTAGGAGTAATTTCTGTAGTTTCCATTGTTTTCGTCCAGAACGCCCTGCATTCTTCTACCAAATATTTGGGGCTCTTGATTATGTTTTTAGGTGCAGGCCTATTTTTAGGCTCGCTTGTTTACGGCAGATTCGGGCAGCGGCTTTCTTACTACAGAACAATATTTACTTCTCTTATTTTAACCGGCGCTATGATTGTGTGTTTTGCTTTAGGGCTCAAACAATATCCTTATTTTATACCGGCGGCATTATTGTCTTTGGGCTTGGGTTTTGTTGCTTCGCCGATCTTAATTGCTTCCAATACGATTATCCATAAATCCAGCGATAATCAAATGCGCGGGAAGATTTTTAGTTCCTTAGAAATTGTCATGCATTTAGGTTTCCTGCTTTTTATGTATATCAGTAGTATTCTAGCGGAAAGATTCTCACATGTTTCTATGCTGGTAACTATTGGTTGTGTTTTTTGTGTCCTTGGGGCAGTGAGCCTTGCCTGGCAACGTAAAATTCCATGGTTAGATAAAATAGGGAGAGAATAATGAATATTGCAGTTTTTGCTTCGGGACGCGGCAGTAATTTTGCGGCAATAGTCCGGGCAGTGAAAAAGAAAAAAATTAAAGCAAATCTGGCCTTGCTGGTTTGTGATAATCCCAGGGCAGCGGTGATTGCAAAGGCAAGGCGCGCTAATATCGAGGTAGTTTTAATCAAGAGAGAGCTTTACGCAAACAAGCAGGATTTTGAAAATGCCATTGCGGAAATTATGAGAAAGAAAACGATCGGTTTAATTATCCTTGCCGGGTTTATGCGCATGTTAAGCGCGGAATTCGTTGCGCGTTTTAAAAATAAAATTATCAACATCCATCCGGCGCTTCTTCCCGCTTTTAAAGGAAGCGAGGCGATAAAAGACGCATTCGAATACGGTGTTAAGGTTACGGGAGTTACCGTGCATTTCGTTGATGAAGAAATGGATCACGGTCCGATAATCATGCAACAGTCAATCAAGATAGAGGAATTCGATACCTTGGCATCGCTAGAGGGAAAAATTCATAAAGTCGAACACAAGATTTATGCCGAAGCAATTCAATTATTTGTTGAAGGAAAATTAGAAATTAAGGGCAGGTCGGTTTCTATTCATTAGGGCCGAATAAAACAGCCGCTTTATTTAATAAAATCTTCTTATTGGTCAGCAGGTTTTTCAATTCAATCCCGCCAAAATCCTTATAATTATAAATATTGATAGTGTGTGTGGCGATTTTCAATATTTCTTTATCGATATCCGCCTTTTTGGTCAATTCCGGCTTCTGGAATTTTAGTTTAATCCGGTGTTCGATCTGCGCAATGATAAAATCCTTCATCGAGAAGTCCGTGTAATTCACGTGCTTACCGTCTTTGTCGCCGATTATATTGGGATCAATGTTGAAATTCTGGACAGTACGGTGTTGATATTCTTCGTTGGACAGTAGATTATAAGATGATTTTTTTATATCCAAATAGTAAGTAATGGCGCTGAATTCAAACCCGTTTTTTATGTCCGCGACCACCATGCAATAAAACTTAGGCTCATCATTTTTCGAGTGCTCCAGGCTAAAGATAATACGGCGGATTACCTGCCAGGCCTTGCCTAATTTATCCGAGATATCCGGGTTAATTTTATAATCATCGATTTTTTCTTCGGGCTTGACGGCCTTTATCGCATAATCCAGTTTGAATAAATCCTTGTCAAAGCTATTCTCGGTTTTCTCAATTTTAAAAAGTTCCGTAGTCTTGGAGGGTTTATCCGCCTTTATGAAAATATCTTCTACCGGAAGGTATATCCAGATAGTATCGCCGATAAGGTTTACCTTAACTGCGATCTTGTATTCATTTTTGCAGATTTCTTTGATCGAAGAGGCGATTTTCAGCTTTTGATAAGTCGCGGTCGTAGAAGAAGAGCAACCGGAGAAGAGAAGTATTATAAAAAGAATCCTAAGCGCGGCCCTTGCCAGATTCCTTAAAGATAGCTTCAATTTCATCATAATTGAGTTCTTCTTTTTTAAGTAATTCTTGGGCAAACCTATCCAGCAGCGCCGATTCTTTTAAAAGAAGGGCCTGAACTTCTTTCAGGCATTCGTTAAGTATTTGTTGCGTGTCTTGATCAAGTTTGGCCTTTGTTTCTTCGGATATAAGGGATTGGTTCATAAACCTTTGATTACTGATCAGGGACTGAAAATTCCCCAATAATCCTGATTTTCCCATGCCCCAGCGCCAGACCATATTGTGCGCTACAAATAGCGCCTTTTGAAAATCGGAATCTACGCCGGCCGTAGTGATACCAAATTTCATTTTTTCCGCGGCAAAACTGCCGAGTGCGATTTTGATTTCCGCTAATAAATGGTTTTGGTCATGGATAAAGATTTCTTCCTTTTCCGGGTTCCAAACAACGCCGCCGGTTTCCTTGCGCGGCACAATACTTGCCTTAAAGACGTCTTTATGCGGAGCAAGTAAATATGTAACTACAGCATGCCCTGCTTCATGACAGGCTGCCTGCCATTTTTCCTGCCCGCTCATTTTAATTCTTCTTTTGATTCCCAGGGTGATTCTTTCGCGTGCCTCCTCGATTTCATCCATCGAGATGCTGGTTTTCTTGTGCCTTACGGCAATTAAGGCTGCCTCGCGCACTAAGTTAGAGATGTCAGCAGGAGAATACCCCACGGCGATTTTCGCGAGACGGTCTAATTTCATGCCTTGCTCGTCATATAAAACCTTCTTTAAATAATATGCGAATAATTTTTCGCGGTCTTCTAGGCCCGGAAGGTCCACATAAATTTTACGGTCAAACCTGCCCGGCCTGATTAATGCAGGGTCAAGAAATGTTTCGGGCGCATTGGTGGCGCCAATGATTACCACGTTTAAATCCTTTTCTTTGAGCCCGTCCATCTCAACCAATAATTGATTTAATGTTGTGTTTGATTCGGTTTGGCCGCCAAAGCCGCGGTCAACCGAACGCTGCGCACCAACTGCGTCAATTTCATCGATAAAAATTAAACAGCCGCCTTCCATTTCAGCCAGGTGGCGCGCCTGTTTAAATAAGCTGCGGATTCTTCCTGCGCCAACGCCCACAAACATTTCGATAAATTCCGAGCCTGACATAGAAATAAAAGGAAGTTTAGCTTCTGTGGCAATGGCTTTTGCAAGATAGGTTTTTCCGCAGCCCGGAGGCCCAAGCATGAGAATGCCTTTTAAGATTTTTCCACCGATACGCTGCAATTCAGCGCGGTCCGTAATTAGTTTTACTACTTCTAAGGCCTCTTGTTTTGCTTCATCCATGCCGATAACATCGCTCCAGGTGATACCAAGTTCCTCGCCGGCAACGGACTTTTTTCTGGTTTGGGTAAATGATTGGGCGCCGCGTTTAAAATAAAGCCAATACATCAGGTAGGTGTATACAAAGCCGAAAATCAAGGCCATGATTACCTGAAAATATATCTGCAGGGGGATCATCGCCAGTTGCGATTGCCTTAAATATGATTCTGCTTCATTCCAGGCGCGCAAGCCGACTATGATTACATAAACAAGTGAAATAGCGAGGGCAACTAGTGCGGTAATAACAATGATTTTTATCCAGTGTAATTGTAGGCTATATTTAATTTTTTTCCAATTCACGGTATTCTCCTTTGTTATTAGTAAGAAGATAACATAAGCCCGCGTTTTAGTCAAGCGCAATCCCTCTAAGTTCCACTTCGGAAGTGGAATTTAGAGGGAACGGAAAAAAGTGTTTGACGCTATAGGTTTGGCGTGTATAATATAACTTTACTAAAATTATTTAACCACTTTAGATCAAGGGGTGAGGGAAATGGCAAAGATTAGTAAAGTCAAGGCTCGGGAGATTTTGGATTCACGCGGCAATCCTACTATAGAAGTAGATATTATTCTGGATAATGGTATTTTAGGCCGCGCTGCCGTACCTTCTGGCGCCTCAACAGGTGAAAAAGAAGCCCTGGAATTACGCGATGGCGATAAAAAGAGATATTTAGGTAAGGGGGTACTCAAGGCAGTTGAGAACGTAAATACTATAATTGCTTCAAAAATAAAGGGTTTAGTCCCTGATTTTAAACAAATTGATAAACTGTTGATTGATTTTGACGGGACAGAAAATAAATCCAAGCTTGGGGCAAATGCCGTATTAGGCGTGTCCATGGCAGTGGCAAAGGCAGCCAGCCTGGAAAAGGGTGAGCCATTATATCGCTATTTAGGCGGAAGCTCGGCCAATCTTTTGCCTGTGCCGATGATGAACATTTTAAACGGCGGAATGCACGCTGACAATAATCTTGATATTCAGGAATTTATGATTATGCCTAAGGGTGCTGCTAGTTTTCATGAGGCTCTGCGCCAGGCCACCGAGGTTTTTCATAACTTAAAATCAATTCTTAAGGTAAAAAAACTCTCGACTTCCGTCGGAGATGAAGGCGGTTTTGCGCCTAATCTGCAATCAAATGAAGAAGCCCTGGAATTGATTATCGAGGCAATCAAAAAAGCCGGATACACCCCTGGCAAGGATATCTATCTGGCATTAGACTGTGCTGCTAGTTCTTTCTATAAAGATGGGGCCTATGATTTTGAAAATTCCCAGAAGAATTCTCAGGATTTAATAAATATCTATGAAAAATGGCTGGGGAAATACCCGATTATTTCTATTGAAGACGGGCTTTCTGAACACGACAGTGCCGGCTGGGTAGAAATGACAAAGAGGCTTGGGAGTAAGGTTCAGCTGGTAGGCGATGATATCTTTTGTACTAACCCGAAAATATTCAAAAAAGGTATTGCTGATAAAATCGCCAATGCTATACTGGTTAAGGTGAATCAGATTGGTTCGCTCTCCGAGACATTGGAAGTAGTGGAGATGGCAAAAGCCAATAATTACGCTGCGGTTATTTCGCATCGTTCCGGTGAAACAGAAGATACGACCATTGCGCATTTAGCGGTTGCTACCGGCGTAGGCCAGATTAAAACCGGTTCATTATCCCGCACAGACAGGATCTGCAAGTATAATGAACTTTTAAGAATTGAAGAGGAACTCGGAACATCAGCAGTTTATGCAGGAGCAGTTCTTAAAAAATAATTTGGCTTATGTTAAGAAAGGCGTTTTGGCTTTTTGGTCTGAGTATTTTTTTATTGGTGCTTTTTCTGCCCGGCTATACAAAATTGCAGGAACTGCGGGAGAAAAACCGCGACCTGGAAATAAAGATTAAGCGCCTGAATGTGGAAAATGCCCTTTTGGATCAAGAGGTAAGGCGGGTTGAGCGCGACCCGTTGTACCAAGAAAAAATCGCCAGGGATAAAATGGGGATTGTGCGTAAAGGCGAGATCCCGGTAAAGATTATCCCAAGCAGGAAACAATAGATTCGCGGGGTGGAGTCCCTCGACAGGCTCGGGATTCCACCAATAGCAAAAGATTCGCGGGGTGGAGCAGCCTGGTAGCTCGTCAGGCTCATAACCTGAAGGTCAGAGGTTCAAATCCTCTCCCCGCAACCATGGTTCGTCGTGGAAAAACCTCTCTTGAATTTAGTTGAGAGAGGTTTTTCCTTGCTTACCATGGTGGTGAGCAAGCGAGCTATTGCCTGTTTCAGGCGAGCGCGTCGAACCACCAAGAAAGCTGATCATGAAGAAAAATGGGGACGTTTCTATTTTTTATTTAAAAATTCTAAAAATAGTTACGTCCCCTAGTTTTTAAGGAGGCTGTAAAATGAAAAATAAAAACCTCGAGCTCGATGTCATCCTGCAGGAATTAAAAGAAAACCCCTATCGCAGATTCCATAATGCCTTTTATCTGATGAGTATCATACCAATACTGGTCTTTGTTTATCTTCTGGCCGCCAGGTTCTTTACGCTCAAAATTCTTTTTGGCGATATCGGATTAATTATCAGTATCTGTATTTTAATTGCCATGGGCGGATTTTATATCGGCTATAGCATCATCAGCAAGATTTTAAATAGGCTGATTATGCTGGCAGCACAGGCAAAGAAAAGCGACCAATTAAAATCTACTTTTGTCGCATCAGTATCCCATGAATTGAAGAATCCGCTTTTAACCATGAAGATTAGCCTTTCTAATATCCGCGACGGCTTTGCCGGCCAGATTAGCGATGAGCAGAGAAAAATTATCGAGCTATGTTATGGAATTCTGGATCGTATGGGCAGATTGATCAACGATTTGTTGGACCTGCATAAAATCGAAGCCGGAATGATGGATATCAAAAGAAAATTATGTAATTTCACGGAAATCCTCGATAAGCAAATTCAGGAATCCGGGGCGTTATTAAATAGAAAGCATATCAGGCTCAACAAAGAAGTTTTGAATAAAGACCTCTCTCTTTGGGCAGACGAAGATAAAATTTCTCAAGTGATTAATAATCTCTTAAGCAACGCGGTAAAATATTCCCCTGAAGATAGTACCGTTACTTTAAGGGTTGATTATTCAGATGGTTTTGTTAGGCTTGAATGCAATGACCGGGGGCCGGGAATACCAGAAGATAAATTAGAGAAAATTTTTAATAAATTTGAGCGCATAAATATTACTAAAGAAGGCACCGGCCTGGGCCTGGCAATTTCCAAAGACATTGTTGAGATGCATAAAGGAAAGATTTGGGCAGAGAATAATCCTGAAGGTGGAAGTAAGTTTGTGGTGATTCTCCCGCATGATTTAAGGACGGCTGCCAGGTAATTCCCTCCGTTTTTTGTTGCTAATTCGGGACAATTTTGCTATAATAATCCTTTCTTAAGGAGATCCCATGATTGAGCGTTACAGCCTACCAAAGATGAGCAATATCTGGCAGGACGAGTTTAAGTTTAAGACCATGCTTGACATAGAGATCCTCACCCTGGAAGCCCTCGCAAGTATCGGCAAAGTTCCAAAACCCGCAGTTATAAGAATCAAGAGAAAAGCCCGTTTTAATATCAGTCAAATCAAGAAAATCGAAGAGAAGACACAACATGATGTAGTGGCATTCGTGAATTGTGTGGCACAAAATATTGGGGAAGATGCCAAATACCTGCATTTTGGCCTGACCTCTTCGGATATCCTGGATACCACCCTAGGTATTCAGCTTAAAGAAGCATCCGTTATATTAATTGAAGATTTGAATAAATTACTCGCTGCGCTGGCAAAAAAAGCTAAGAAATATAAGGATATGGCCTGCGTTGGCCGCACGCACGGAGTACACGCAGAGCCCACAACTTTAGGGCTCAAGCTTGCCTTGTGGTATGATGAGACGCAGCGGAACTTAAAAAGGCTCCAAGAGGCGCAAAAGGAAATTTCCGTAGGCAAGATTTCCGGGGCTGTGGGCACCTATGCCAATATCGACCCTGAAGTAGAGCAATTTGTCTGTAAAAAACTCGGGCTCAAGGCAGTAAATATTTCCACGCAAGTTATCCAACGGGATATCTACGCGCAATATCTTTCGGTCATCGCAGTGATTGGTGCTTCTTTAGAAAAATTTGCCTTGGAAATCAGGCATCTCCAGAGGACAGAGGTGCGTGAGGTTGAAGAGCCATTTGGAAAAGGACAAAAAGGCTCTTCGGCAATGCCGCACAAGCGTAATCCGGTGATTTGCGAGCGCATTTGCGGTTTAGCAAGAATCTTACGCGCAAATGCCTTGGCGAGTTTAGAAAATGTCGCCCTCTGGCATGAACGCGATATCAGCCATTCATCGGTTGAGAGGGTAATTATTCCGGATTCCACAATTCTTCTGGACTATATGTTGTATAAATTTACTGCGGTTGTAGACGGCCTTCTGGTCTATCCGGAAAATATGTTAGCTAATTTAGCCAAAACAAAAGGTTTGATTTTTTCACAGCGCGTGCTTTTGGAATTAATGAATAAAGGCCTAAAACGCCAAAAGGCATATGATTTAGTGCAGCGCGCGGCAATGCAGGTCTGGCGAGAAAATATAGACTTTAAAGAAACGCTCTTACGCAACAAGGAAGTAATAAAATACCTTACCAGAAAAGACTTAGAAAGAATTTTTGATTTGGATTATTATCTGCGTAATGTAAATAAGATTTACAAAAAAGTTGGTTTAAACCCTGCCTAAAAGTAATTCATACTATTACCATGGTTTATAAAATTGAAATAAAAGACAAGCCTGGGATATTTGATGCCGCAGGAAGCGGTATAAGGCGTGACATCCTCGACCTGGGCATTAAAACTGTCGAGGAAGTTAGTTTTATACAAGTCTATACCCTTACCGGAGAAACCCGCGAGAATGAGATTAAAAAAATCTGCGATGAATTACTCGTAGATAAAATTTCCCAGGAGTATTCCATCAATGGGCAACAAGAACCGGGAAATGGGAAAACGGAATTTATTGTTGAAGTTGCATACAACCCCGGGGTAATGGATCCGGTTGAGGAATCAGTTTTAAAAGGAATACGCGATCTAGGCATTGAGGGAATAAATTCAGTCAGGACTGCAAAAAAATACTGCATTAAAGGTAGTCTCACCGAAGCCCAGCTTAAGACTATTTCAGAAAAGCTGCTTTATAACAAACTCATCCAGCATATCGTGAGGTCACAAGGTCACAATGTCACAAGGTCACAGGTGGAGCAGGGGATTAAGATCATTACTGTGGATTTGATCAGCGCATCGGATAAAAAACTCGAAGAGATTAGTAAGAAAGGCCAGCTTTTCCTGAACCTCCAGGAAATGCTGCAAATTAAAAAATATTTTAAAAAATTAAAACGCAATCCCACAGATTGCGAATTAGAGACTTTAGCGCAAACCTGGTCTGAACATTGCGGCCATAAGACTTTTCGGGGGAAGATAGATTACAAAGAAGTCACAAGGTCACCCCTTCGACTTCGCTCAGGGCAAGCAGGTCACAAGGTCACAAGAAAGAAGAAAATTAATAACCTTTTAAAGTCTACGATTGCCAAGGTGACGAAGGAATTGAAAAAACCCTGGTGTGTATCGGTGTTCCATGACAATTCAGGCGTGATTAAGTTTGATGATAAATATAATGTTTGCTTTAAGGTTGAGACGCACAACCACCCGTCTGCCTTGGAGCCTTTTGGCGGAGCAAATACCGGAATTGGCGGCGTAATCCGTGACCCATTGGGCACAGGCCTGGGCGCCAAGCCGATTTTAAATACCGATGTTTTTTGTTTTGCGCCTCCGGATTATCCGTTTAGTAAACTACCCAAAGGCACTTTGCATCCAAAGCGGGTAATGAAAGGTGTGGTTTCCGGGGTGCGTGATTATGGCAATAAAATGGGGATTCCGACAGTAAACGGCGCAATTCTTTTTCATGAACAATTTGTGGGCAATCCGCTGGTCTATTGCGGAACAGCGGGGATTATGCCTAAGGAAAAAACTTTTAAACAAACAAATCTCGGGGATTTAATCGTGGTGGTCGGCGGACGTACCGGCAGGGACGGCATACACGGTGCGACTTTTTCTTCAGGCGAATTGACCCATGAATCAGAAACTATTTCTTCGGGTGCCGTGCAAATCGGTAATCCCATTCAAGAAAAGAAAATGGTGGATACGATTTTGCAGGCACGCGACCTGAATTTATACAGTGCGATTACTGATTGCGGCGCCGGCGGGTTATCCAGTGCAGTCGGAGAAATGGGCGCAGAACTCGGAGCAAGGGTAGATTTAGAAAAAGTTCCCTTAAAGTATAAAGGCCTTACTTATACAGAGATCTGGATTTCAGAATCGCAAGAACGTATGGTGCTTTCAGTGCCGCGGGAGAATATCGAAAAATTAATCGAGGTTTTTCAGAACGAATTTGTCGAAGCAACGGTAATTGGCGAATTCACCGATACAAAAAAACTGGAGCTTTTTTATCTCGGCGAGAGAGTTTGTAACCTGGAGATGAAGTTTTTGCATGAGGGCCATCCGCAGATCGAGAAAAAGGCAGTATTTATTCAACCCAAACATAAAGAGCCGAAATTTGATTGCCCGAAGGACCTTACTAAAACTTTACTCGGGCTGCTTAGCCGCTATGACATCTGTTCCAAAGAATGGGTGATCCGGCAATACGATCATGAGGTGCAGGGCGGTTCAGTGATGAAGCCATTAACCGGCATTGTCAATGACGGCCCGTCTGACGCAGCAATTGTCAGGCCGATTTTGGGTTCTGATAAAGGAATAATTATTTCCAACGGAATTAATTTTAGATACGGATTTATTGATCCTTATTGGATGGCAGCGTCTTGTATTGATGAAGCCCTGCGGCAGATTATTGCTGTGGGAGGCTCTTTGCAAGAAGTGGCAATCCTGGATAATTTTTGCTGGGGAAACCCTGATAAGCCCGATCGCCTGGGCAGCCTGACGCGCGCTGCCTTTGGTTGTTATGATGCGGCAAAATGGTTTGGTACCCCTTTTATTTCCGGTAAAGACAGCCTTTATAACGAATATACAGTTAAAAATAAATCTATTGCTATTCCCGGCACACTTTTGATTTCTGCTATTGGGGTTATGGATGATGTAAATAAGGCGGTTTCCATGTACGCAAAACAAGCGCAGGATTTAATTTATCTGGTGGGTGATACCTCCAGTGAATTAGGCGGGTCGCATTATTTTGAATCCTTGGGTTTTATTGGCAATAATCTCCCAAAGATAAACCCGAAAAAATCCAAAGCAACTTTCCTTGGCCTAGCCAATGCCACGAGTTTGGGTTTGGTGAAGGCAATGCATGATTGTTCCGAAGGGGGAATTGGCGTGGCAGCAGCGGAAATGGCCTTTTCCGGTGGTTTGGGGATGGAGTTGTTTTTGTCGGAAGTGCCGTATGTAAAGTCACAAAGTCACAAAGTCACAAGGTCACAAGAGGCGCGGAATGATTATGTTTTGTTTTCTGAATCGAATTCGAGATTTATTGTTGAGGTGGAGAAGAAAAAGCAAAAGGAATTTGAAAAGGCGCTTAAAGGTATTTCGTTTGGTTTGATCGGCTGCGTTTCGAAGTCAAAAGATTTTAATGTCTATGGCCTGGATAGAAAAATCTGCCTCAAGGCCGGCATTTATGATTTAAAAGAGGCCTGGCAGAAAACACTAAGGTGGTGAAAAATGAAGAACAGGAAAAAATTTAGGATGATCAAAGACGATTTTACCAATGAAGACACATGGCGGATGTTCCGGATCATGTCCGAGTTTGTCGAAGGCTTCGAAGTTTTATCGCAGGTCGGTCGTGCGGTTTCTATTTTCGGAGGCAGCAGGGTTGCCAGAGGTAATAAATATTACAAATTAGCCGAAGATACGGCATATCTTTTAGCCAAAGAAGGCTATGCCATTATTACTGGCTCCGGCCCCGGGATTATGGAAGCAGGTAATAAAGGCGCCAGCCGCGCCAAGGGGCATTCCATTGGTTTAAATATACAAATCCCGATGGAGCAGCAGTCCAATAAATACGTGGATACATTATTGGATTTCCGTTACTTTTTTGTGAGGAAGGTGATGTTTGTGAAATATGCCAAGGCGTTTGTGATCATGCCCGGAGGTTTTGGCACGTTAGATGAATTATTTGAATCGTTGAATTTAATCCAGACAGATAGAATCGGCAAATTCCCCGTAGTTTTAATGGGCAGGGAATATTGGAAAGGCATGCTTAGCTGGTTAAAGGCAACAGTTTTAAAAAACGGCAATATCAGCCCGAAAGACTTAGATATCTTTAAAGTAACGGATAGCCCCGAAGAAGTCGTGGAAATCATCAGGAATTTTTATGAAAAATCCTAAGGTCTGTGTCTTAAGGACAGCTGGAACCAATTGCGACAAGGAAACTGCCTTTGCGTTTTTAAAAGCCGGGGCAGAGCCGGAGTCCGTGCACATCAATAAATTAGTCAGCGGAAAACTCAGCCTTTCGGATTATCAGATTCTCGCGGTTCCCGGAGGTTTTAGCTACGGAGATGATGTGGCAGCAGGCAAGATCCTCGCTAATGAATTGAAATATAAATTATTTGCTGACTTAAAGAAATTCATTTCAGAGGGAAAGTTGATTATCGGTATTTGTAATGGTTTTCAGATCCTGGTAAAAAGCGGGCTTCTTCCCGGCAATGAAACATTCGCTCAGGAAACAAGCTTGATTATAAATGATTCGGGTAAGTTTGAGGATCGCTGGACGTATTTAACAAGACACAGGACACCCTTCGACTCTGCTCAGGGCAAGCAAGACACAGGACACAAGTGTGTTTGGGCGAAGGATCTGCCGGAAATAATTTATCTGCCGGTGGCGCATGGAGAAGGAAAATTTGTCACAAAAGATAAAGCTGTATTAGAGCGTTTGAAAAAAAACGGACAGGTGGTTTTTCAATATACAAGTAAGGACGGTAACCTAGCAGGATATCCGGATAATCCCAATGGTTCAGAAAATAATATCGCCGGTATCTGTGATGAAACAGGCAGAATCTTAGGGCTGATGCCTCATCCGGAAAGGCATATTGAAGTGCATCAGCACCCGCGTTGGCAGGGTTTGAAGGTACGGGCAGAGGGCGACGGCCTGCAGATCTTCCGTAATGGCGTTGACTACATAGCAAAACATTTTTAGGGGGACAATATTATGAGCGGGATCTTTGGCGTTGTTTCGCAAGGGGCGTGTAATGAAGATTTATTTTACGGAACAGATTACCATTCGCATCTAGGTACGCAGTTTGGCGGGCTTGCAGTTTGGAATAATGAATTACTCCGTAAAATTCATGATATTAGAGGAAGCCAGTTTAAGACAAAGTTCTTTGAAGATTACAAGAAAATGCTTGGGTCTAAAGGCATCGGTGTGATCAGTTCAAGAGATGAGCAGCCGATTTGCGTTAATTCAAAATTCGGGGCGTTTGCCATTGTGACAAATGGATTTATCGAAAATGCAGACGAGTTGGCGAAGGAATTATTCGCAGAAGGAAAGTCATTCAGTGAAGTAAGCGACGGAAAAATTAATTTTACCGAACTGATAGCAAAGCTGATCATCCGTGCGAAAAATATCCCCGAGGGAATCGATGATATGTTTTCCAGGATCAAGGGTTCATGCTCTTTGTTGATCTTAAATAAAGAAGGAATCTATATCGCGCGCGACAGGCATGGCTATACGCCTTTGATTATCGGGCAAAGAGGAAAAGATTGGGCAGTCACAACCGAGACTTCGGCTTTTTATAACCTAGGATTTAAGGTCAAGAAAAACATCGAGGCAGGGGAGATCATACTTTTAGATGAATCGGGCCCCAGGCCAAAACAAAAACAAGGCAAGGCGAATCAGATCTGTTCGTTCCTCTGGATCTATACCGGATTTCCGGCCTCATGTTATGACGGGATAAATGTGGAGATGTCGCGCGAGAGATGCGGCGGGTGTTTGGCTAAAAATGATACTGTGAAAGCGGATATGGTTTCAGGTATTCCTGATTCTGGGACCGCGCATGCCATCGGCTATTCTATTGCTTCAGGCGTGCCTTTTCGCAGGCCCTTGGTAAAATATACGCCTGGTTTTGACCGCAGCTATACGCCAGCCACACAGGAAAAAAGAGACCTCATCGCGAAAATGAAGCTCATTCCCATTGCCGATATTATCAAGGATAAAAAAATCGTTTTTTGCGATGATTCGATTGTGCGCGGCACGCAATTAAAAAATTACACTATTCAAAAACTTACTGACTGCGGGGCAAAAGAGATTCATCTAAGAATTGCCTGTCCGCCGCTTTTGTTTCCTTGTAAATTTAATTATTCGACCAGGACGCTTAATGAGCTGGCTGCCCGGCGCGCAATAAAAGCAATCGAGGGAAAAGAACCTGATGATATCTCTGAATATCTTGATGAGAAATCTTCTAAATATAAAAAAATGGTAGATTGGATTACTAAGGATCTCGGCACAACTACTCTAAAATATCAGAGCCTGGAGGATATGGTTGGGGCGATAGGATTGCCAAAAGATAAACTTTGTTTGTATTGTTGGATCGGCCGCGAACCGTAAGAACGGAGTAAGGCATGTATAAAAAAGTTGAAAGTAATGAACCTCGAGAATTCTGCGGGCTTTTTGGAATTTATGGACACAGACAGGCAAGTTGGTTGACTTATCTTGGTCTGTATTCTCTGCAGCACCGGGGACAAGAGGCCTGCGGTATTGTGACAAATAAAGACGGCATCCTCACTCTCCATAAAGAAATGGGCCTGGTAAGTGATGTCTTTAACGAGCGGGTCTTAAATCAATTAAAAGGAAATGTGGCAGTGGGCCATGTGCGTTATTCTACCACTGGTTCAAGTGTTTTAAAAAATGCCCAGCCGCTTTTAATTGATTACGCAAAAGGGACAATTTGTATCGCGCATAATGGAAATTTAATCAACTCGTTATCGCTTAGGCAGTTTTTAGAGAAGAACGGTTCGATATTCCAGACCACCACAGATTCTGAATTAGTGGTTCATCTCATGGCTAAAGCAAGATCAGGAGATTTATTAGAGAGCCTGATTTATGCCTTAAAGAGAATTAAGGGCGCGTATTCATTGGTAATGATGGATAAAGAAAATCTCATCGGGGTAAGAGACCCGTTAGGTTTTCGTCCGCTTGCTTTGGGAAAATTTGGTCATGCCTGGTGCCTGGCATCAGAGACTTGCGCCTTTGATTTAGTGGGCGCAAAATTTATCCGTGAAGTTGATCCTGGAGAAATCGTGGTGATTAATAAAAACGGCTTAAAGTCAATTAAACCCAAAGAATTAATTTATAAAAATAAACATGCCTTTTGCACATTCGAACATGTATATTTTTCCCGGCCTGATTCAATTGTTTTTGGCGAGACAGTGCATTCAGTAAGAAGAAAACTCGGCGAGGAATTAGCCAGGGAATATCCGGTAAATGCGGATTTTGTGGTGCCTGTGCCAGACTCGGGATTTTCCGCTGCCTTGGGTTATGCTGCTGAATCCGGCATTCCCCTGGAAATGGGGATTATCCGTAATCACTATGTGGGAAGGACTTTTATTCAGCCGGCGCAGGATTCGCGCGATTTGGGAGTGAGGGTAAAATTTAATCTCCTGCGCGATGTTTTAAAGGGAAAGAGTATTGTAGTGGTCGATGATTCGATTGTGCGCGGCACGACCTCAAAAATCCGCGTGCGTAATTTACGCAAGGCAGGGGTAAGAGAAGTGCATTTAAGGATTTCCTGCCCGCCGCATCGTTTCCCGTGTTTCTTCGGGATTGATTTTCATAAATCATCGGAATTAATTGCCAATAAGTACGAATCATTAGAGAAAATCCGCCAATATTTAGAAGTTGATACCTTGGGGTACTTAAGCCTTGAGGGGATGCTGAATTGTTTAAAATGCGATCGCAGTAATTATTGTACAGCTTGTTGGTCGGGAAATTATCCCATCCATCCAGAGAAAAAACACGGTAAATTTTCGCTTGAAGCGCGCTGTTGCGGCCAGGGAGAAATCCAATTATGAAAAATCTGACTTACAAAAAATCCGGGGTAGATATTAACAAAGCAAGTATTTTTAAACAGAAAATTAAAACCTTGGTGCGTGCATCATTTCAGCCTGCGGTTTTAAAGGACATTGGCGGATTTGGCAGTTTCTTTAGCCTGGGAGAGTATAAATACAAAGAACCGGTTTTGGTTTCTTCAACCGACGGAGTAGGAACAAAGCTGATGATCGCCCAGGCAGTGAATAAACACGATACTGTGGGCATTGATTTAGTAGGGATGAATGTTAATGACATCCTTTGCACCGGAGCCAGGCCTTTGTTCTTCTTAGACTATATTGCTTCAGGGAAATTAGATCCGGGTATTCTCTATAATGTAGTCAAAGGCATAAACCAGGGTTGTATCGAATCAGGATGTTCTCTGATCGGCGGAGAAACTGCAGAAATGCCCGGGATGTATAAGCCAGGGGAATATGATTTAGCAGGTTTCTCAGTGGGAGTAATTGAAAAATCAAAGATTATCGATGGCTCAAAGATCGAAGCTGGAAATGTAGTGATTGGTTTAGAGTCAAACGGAATACATTCCAATGGCTATTCTCTGGTAAGAAAAGTTTTTTCTAAAAATGAATTAGTGCGCATGAGTAAAGAATTGCTTCGGCCTACGCGGATATATGTTAAGCCAGTGTTGAATTTGCTCCAGGCTCCAGGCTCTAGGCTCCAGGGTGTTATTAGAGGAATTGCCCATATTACAGGCGGTGCATTTTATGACAAAATCGCTAGGATTTTGCCTAGTAATGTCGATGTAAGAATTGAAAAGGGTTCTTGGCCTGTGCCAAAGATATTTCAATTGATTCAGAATAAAGGCGGGATTGATGATAGAGAAATGTATCATACGCTGAATATGGGTATTGGCCTGGTTTTAATTGTAGAAAAAAACAGTGTTAGCGCAATCATAGATCATTTAGCAAAATCCGGGCAAAAGGCTTGGGTAATCGGCCAGGTGATAAGAGGCCATAAAAAAGTTGAGTTAGTTTAGCAAAAATAGGAGGTAGCAATGTCCATAATTTCTTCTGTTATTTTATTCGTCGTGATCATATTTTTTCTTGGGATCAGAATTGTCAGGCCGACGCATCGCGGGTTAGTTGAAAGATTCGGTAAATATAACCGCTTTGCCAATCCGGGGTTTAACTGGATTTTTCCCATCATCGAAAATATCTATCAGGTAAATGTTACCGAACAAATGGTCGATGCCGAGCCGCAGGAAATTATTACCAATGATAATTTGAATGCCAAGGTTGATGCCCAGGTTTATTTTAAGGTCAAGCCTTCTGAACAAGATGTGAAAAGCGCAATTTACAATGTCTTTAATTATCAGTATCAGATCGTAAATCTCGCCCGGACCACTTTAAGAAACATTATCGGTACACTCACGCTTAAGTCAGCAAATAGCGAGCGCGGGAAAATTAATGCCGAACTGCATAAGACCCTGATGGAAGAGACCTCAAATTGGGGCATTGAGATTGTGCGTACAGAATTAAAAGAAATCGATCCGCCTAAAGATGTGCAAGAAACAATGAATAAGGTTGTGAAGGCGGAAAATGAGAAAATTGCGGCTATAGATTACGCCACTGCCACAGAAACTGTGGCTGACGGCCAGAAAAGAGCGGAGATTAAAAAAGCCGAAGGTATTAAGCAGGCGAGAATCTTAGAGGCAGAGGGCGAGGCAGCAGCGATAAAATTAGTTAATGAGGCAGCAGAACATTATTTCGTCGGCAATGCCCAGGTGTTAAGAAAACTTGAGGCAGTAGAAAAATCATTACAAAATAATGCCAAAATTGTCGTTCCGGCAAATACAGAATTAGTCAATGTAATCGGCGAAATGGCAGGCTTTTTGCCGTTAAAGAAAGAATCTAAGGAAGATAGTAAGAAATAATTGTTCTTTTGAGTTTTTGCGGGCTTCTTGGCTGTATTTTTGCGGGAACGCTTGTTTTGCCCCTGCGTGGCAAAACTGCGCTCGGGTCGGCTTCGTCGCTCTCCCGCAGACGGGCCCTGGATAAATGTCTTTTTTATAATTTGGAGCCGTCTGCGTGATCCATGCCCGCTCCTCGCCTTCACGTCCCGCAAAAACACAGCCAATCCGCCCGCAAAACCTACCCCACCTACGCGGTGGGGTCGGTTTCGACAGATTGCTGATTTTATGGATGGTTTGGCTGTGATATCATAGATCATGTTTTACTTTTTTGTGGGTGACTGCGGAGCCGAAGTCCTTGCCCGCGCGCAGCCATTGCGAGCACGGGCGAGGTGGCGCAGCAGGCAGGACCCGCAAAAAAGCACAGACAAGACAGACATAAAATACTTAGGTTCAATGGGAATAGATAATTATGAAAATTCTAGTTATAGGAAGTGGTGGAAGAGAGCATGCGCTGGTGTGGAAGATTGCGCAATCGAAACTTGTAGATAAGATTTTCTGCGCACCGGGGAATGGCGGAATTGCTAAACTTGCCGAGTGTATTGATATTAAGGCAGATGATATTGCGAAGCTGCTTGAATTTGCGAAAAAAGAAAAAATAGATTTTACCGTTGTTGGCCCGGAAGCAGCTTTGGCTGCGGGTATTGTTGATGAATTTAAAAATTACGGGCTGAAAATTTTTGGGCCAAAAAAGATAGCGGCACAGATGGAAGCTAGTAAGGTTTTTTCCAAGCAGATCATGGAAAAATACAAGGTGCCGACTGCAAATTTTAAGATCTTTGATAATGCTAGTGACGCCAAGGCCTATATTGAGAAAATCGGCGCGCCTTGTGTCGTAAAAGCAGATGGCCTGGCTGCGGGAAAAGGTGTAGTGGTTGCCAAAGATGTTGGTGAGGCAAAGCAGGCTGTGGATGCGATGATGCAGGAGAAAATTTTCGGCGATGCCGGAAATAAAGTTATTATCGAGGAATGCCTTGAGGGGCAAGAGGCATCAATTCTTGTAATTACTGATTCAAAAGAGGTAATTGCCTTGGCCTCTAGTCAGGATCATAAACGCATCTTTGATGATGATCAAGGCCCGAATACGGGCGGCATGGGCGCATATTCTCCGGCGCCGGTTGTAACCAAAGAATTATTTAAAGAAATTCTGGAAAAAATAATTTATCGCACGATTGACGGCCTGGTAAAAGAAGGAATTAATTATCAGGGGGTTTTATACGCCGGTGTGATGTTAACTAAGGACGGCCCCAAGGCCTTGGAATTTAATGTGCGTTTTGGCGATCCGGAAACCGAGGCGATTTTACCGCGCTTGAAATCTGATTTAGTGGAAGTAATGTTAGCAGCTTCTGAAGGGAATTTGTCGCGTATTAGGGCATTAGATTGGGAAAGCCAAGCTTGCGTTTGTGTAGTTTGCGCTGCCGGAGGTTATCCGGGAAATTATGAAAAAGGATCCGTAATTAACGGATTAGAAGAGGCAGAAAAATTACCTGGAGTAGTTGTTTTTCATGCAGGTACTAAAATTCGTTCGATCAATGATGTCGGGCAGAGGCGTGAAACAGAATGCCTGACTAACGGCGGCAGGGTCCTGGGCGTTACCGGATTGGGCAATACTATTAAAGAGGCAATAGATAAAACTTACGAGGCTGTAGGAAAAATTAGTTTTAGAGGGATGCAGTATCGTAAAGATATAGGTAAGAAAGCAATAATTTAAGAGGAGGTTCTATGATTAGCATAATTATGGGCAGCCAGTCAGATTTGGAAACCGTGAACGAGACAATTAATACCTTGAAAGAGTTTAAGGTTAAGGTCGAGGTTAAGGTTTTGTCCGCCCATAGAACTCCCAAAGAATTAGCCGCGTATGTTGTGAACGCGCCGAAAAAAGGCATCAAAGTTTTTATTGCCGCAGCAGGCGGTGCCGCGGCTTTGGCTGGCGTAATTGCAGCCCACTCCACATTACCTGTAATCGGCATCCCGATTGAAACAAAAAGTTTAAAAGGCATAGATTCATTGCTTTCTACGGTGCAGATGCCTGGAGGAATTCCGGTTGCTTCTATGGCGATTGGCAAGGCAGGGGCAAAGAATGCCGCTCTCTTCGCCTTGGAGATATTAGGTATAAGCGATAAAAAGATCTCTCTTAAGTTAATGAAATATAAACAAGCAATGCGCGCCAAAATTAAGAAAATTAAAATATGAGTGTGTTAAAAACAGTAAAAGTCGATGCACTGAATCCTAAAGAAGAGCTGCTTTTAGAAGCAGCCGAGATTATTAAAAATGGAGGCTTGGTCATTATTCCGACGGAAACTGTCTATGGCATTGCGGCAAATGCATTAAATGAAAATACGCTCGAGCGGCTTTATGAAATCAAGGGCAGGCCAAAAGATAAGCCTTTTTCTTTGCACATTGCTTCAAAAGATAAAATTGATAATTTCGCGGTTAGTATACCTGTAAGCGGGTGGAAACTAATTGATAAATTCTGGCCAGGGCCGTTGACCATCATCTTTAAAGCAAAAAACGGGGGAACCATAGGAATCCGTATGCCGGATGATGAAGTAGCCTTGCGTATAATTGAGCTATCAGGAGTGCCGATAGTTTGTCCTTCAGCAAACCTTTCAGGAAAACCTGCGCCAAAGGATTTTTCCGAAGCAATCCAAGATCTTGAGCAAAAAATAGATTTTGCTATTGATTCAGGTAAAACCAAACTGGGGATTGAGTCAACGGTTGTTGATATAACTACTGATGTAGTGCGGGTACTGCGGGAAGGGGCAGTAAAAAAAGAAGACATCGAACGGGTGGCCTCGAAAAAAACCGTGCTTTTTGTTTGCACGGGAAATTCCTGCCGTTCAGTGATGGCCAAGGCAATCTTAGAAGATAAACTAAAGAAAATGAAGCGCCAGGATATTGAGGTGCTTTCCGCCGGGATTATGATGTTAAGCGGCATGGGCGCGACTGAAGCCACAAAAGAAGTCCTTGCCCGCGCAGGAATGGATGTTTCAGGCCATCGTTCTCAAAAAATAAGCCCGGACATGCTGAAGAAATCCGATATCATATTGGTGATGGAAAAATTGCAAGAAGAAAGAATCTTACAATTGGCTCCGGAAGTGAAAAACAGAGTGTTTTTATTAAAAGAATTTGCTAAGATAAATGATAGTAATTTAAACGTTGATGATCCTATCGGTAAACCTATAAGTGTTTATGAGCAGACCTTTGACGTAATTAAAGCTGCAATAGAAAGGATAGTTGAGATCCTATGAGGAAGACGATTGCCATTGCTTCAGATCATGCAGGTTTCAGGCTAAAAGAAAAAATAAAGACTTACTTAATCAAACGCGGCCTTCGTGTAGAAGATTTCGGAACTTGTTCCATCGAGCGTTGTGATTATCCTCAATATGCCGCAAAATTGGCTAAGGCAGTATCAAGCGGCAAATATAAACAAGGCATCCTAATTTGTAAATCAGGAATCGGCAATTCTATTGTTGCCAATAGATTCCCCGGGGTGCGCGCTGCCCTGACTTATAATCTTAAAGCAGCACGGCTTTCGCGGGAACACAATGATAGTAATGTTTTGGTTTTAGGAGCAGGTTTTGTCAACGCTAATTTAGCAAAACGCATTACCAGCGTCTGGTTAAATACGGAATTTCAAGGCGGCCGGCACAGAAAGCGGCTAAACCAAATCAAGAAAATAGAAGAGGGTATAAGAAGATGAAAACCTTAGAACATTTAAAAAAAGGCGATCCGGAGATCTTTGATGCGATTAAGGGTGAATTAAAAAGGCAGGAAGAGAGCTTGGAATTAATTGCCTCGGAAAATTTTACTTCTTTGGCAGTGCTTGAGGCACAAGGAACGATTTTAACTAACAAATATGCCGAAGGCTATCCCCATGCACGTTGGTATGGCGGATGCGACAGCGTCGATAAAGTAGAGAGTTTGGCTATTGAACGCGTGAAATCGCTCTTTGGCGCTGAACATGCCAATGTCCAGGCGCATTCCGGGACACAGGCGAATATGGCGGTATATTTTGCAGCCATAAAACCCGGAGATACGGTTTTGGCATTGGATCTTGCTTGCGGCGGGCATCTTTCACATGGCCTGGCACATAATTTTTCCGGGATGTTCTATAAGATTGTTACTTACGGTGTAGATAGAAAAACCGAGATGCTTGATTATGATAATATTATGGAGTTGGCCAAGACGCATAAGCCGCAGATGATCCTTGCGGGTGCGTCTGCTTATCCCCGGATCATGGATTTTAAAAAATTCCGCGAGATTGCCGACGCTGTGGGAGCGATTTTATTTGTCGATATGGCGCATATTGCAGGGCTTGTGGCAGCAGGGGTGCATCCAACGCCCGTGCCTTATGCGGAATTCGTTTCATCGACTACCCATAAGACTTTACGCGGGCCGCGCGGAGGATTTGTCCTCTGCAAAAAAGAATTCGCCAAAAAATTAGATTCAAAAACTTTCCCCGGAATCCAGGGCGGGCCTTTAATGCATGTCATCGCAGGTAAAGCGGTTGCCTTTAAAGAGGCGATGAGTGCTGAATTTAAATCTTACGCCGAGCAAATAGTAAGAAATTCAAAAGAGCTTGCCAATGCGTTGAATAAAAAAGGCTACCGTATTGTTTCAGGTGGAACAGATACGCATTTATCATTAGTTGATTTAACCAGCAAAAATATTACCGGTAAAGACGCCTCCATGATTTTAGAAGAAGCGGGAATTACTGTGAATAAGAACCTGATTCCCTTTGACCAGCAGGGCCCGGCAACTACAAGCGGCATCCGCCTGGGCACCGCAGCGGTGACGACGAGAAAAATGAAAGAAGACCAGATGCGTTTAATCGCAGATTTAATTGATCAGGGAATAGGCGCAAATAATAATCCGAAAATCCTGGAACAAATCAGGCAGAAGGTCTTAAGTTTAACCAAGAAATTTCCTCTTTATCCGGAGCTCATCAAATGACAAAACCTATTGCTAAGCGTCCAACTTGGGATGAATATTTTTTAGAAGTAGCAGACCTGGTTTCTAAAAGGGCGACTTGTTTAAGGCGCAGGGTCGGCGCAGTACTGGTTAAAGACAAAAAAATTCTCGCTACAGGTTATAATGGAGCGCCTTCTGGCTTAAAACATTGCGCAGATACCGGTTGTATCAGAGAGAAATTAAAAATTCCTTCTGGCCAGCGCCATGAACTTTGCCGCGGCCTGCACGCAGAACAAAATGTGATCTTACAGGCTGCCTTGTACGGAGTAAGCACCAAAGAAAGCACGCTTTATATTACCAATCAGCCGTGCGCTATCTGTTCCAAGATGCTGATTAATGCCGGGATCAAAGAAATCGTCATCTGCGACGGTTATCCTGATGAAATGGCAGAGAAGTTCTTAAAAGAAGCGAAGATTAAGATTAGAAAAGTAAAAAAATAATATGCGTTGTCCTTTTTGTGGCCATAAAGAAGATAAGGTAGTAGACTCGCGCTCAACGCAGGAAGAATCTGCGATCAGGCGCAGGCGTGAATGCCTGAAATGTGGAAAACGTTTTACTACCTATGAATACATCGAAGAAGTATCTTTGATGGTAGTAAAAAAAGACGGCCGCCGCGAGGCATTTGACCGTAAAAAGATTCTTTCCGGGGTGATTCGTGCCTGCGAGAAAAGGCCGATTGCTATGGAAAAAATGGAAGATGTCGTGACACAGGTGGAGCGGGCGATCCAAAAGAAATATGACCGCGAAGTCCCGACCTCCAAAATCGGGGAATTGGTGATGGAGCGCCTGAAATTCATCGACGATGTTGCTTATGTGCGTTTTGCTTCGGTCTATAGGCAGTTTAAAGACGTCGGGCAGTTTATGGTGGAACTCAAAGACATCCTTAATAAAGAAAAAAGAAAAAAATAGATAGAGAGGAGTATCACTTCTATGGTCGAGATGGAGCTGAATAAAATTGTTATCGATGAAAAACGCCACGATCAATTGATCGTTTTAAAAGAGAAAAATGGGGAAAGGATCCTACCTATTGTAATCGGCCTGGCAGAGGCCTCGGCAATAAAACTAAAAATCAGCGGTTTTAATCCTCCTCGGCCGCTCACCCATGATTTATTGCACCTCACGATTGAAGAATTAGAAGGCAAGATCGATAAGATTATTATCGATAAATTAGAAGAGAATACCTTCCACGCAAAACTCGTAATAAATACCGCATCAGGCAAGTCCAAGACAATCGATGCGCGTCCGTCAGATAGCATTGCCCTGGCAGTGAGGGCGCATGCACCGATATTTGTCGAAGACTCGGTGATAAAACAATCGGAAATATTCAATAAAGACAAACCTTTATAAATAAGTGAAGAAAATCAGCCTGCAAGACAAAGAAATTTTAAAAACTATTTTTTCCTTTTCCAAAAACCGTAAAGTTAAGCTTTACATCGTTGGCGGTTTCCTGCGCGATTTATTTTTAGAAAGAGAAAAAAATAACCCGGATCTTGATTTTTGCTTGAAGAAGGGCGCGATAAATTTTGCCAGGGCGCTTTCCCGGGAAATAAGAGGCGGCTTTGTTGTCTTGGATAAAGAACATGGGGCAGCAAGAATCGTCAAGAGGATAAAAAATAAAACTTACACCATGGATTTTACTGATTTTCGCGGCAAGGACCTGGAAGAAGACCTTTATCTAAGGGATTTTACGATAAATACCTTGGCCTTGAGCCTAGACGATCTTTTTTCTTCCGATGGCCTTAACGCCATAATTGATCTCTATCAGGGGAAAAGCGATTTAAAAGCAAAGATCATCAGGGCAGTGAATGAGCAAACATTCGATGATGATCCTTTGAGAATATTGCGCTGTTTTAGCTTTTCCTGTATTTTCGGATTTAAAATCGAGAAAGCTACGCTTAAGCTGGTAAAACAAAAAAAAGACAAATTATCCGGGGTTTCCTTTGAGCGCATCCGCGACGAATTATTTAAAATTCTCGGCCAGGATGATTCGATTGAATATTTACTGCTATTAGACAAGTATAAAATTTTATCGATTATCATCCCAGAAATTGAAGTGATGCGTAAGGTCAACCAGGGCCCGTATCATCACCTCGATGTCTTAAATCACAGCTTTGAAGCAGTGAGGCAATTAGAGAAAATCCTTAAAGAAAGAAAACACGATAAAGACTGCGTTAATTATCTCAATGAAGTTATTTCCAGCGAAAGAAGGCGAATCGCGCTGGTAAAATTGGCAACGCTTTTACATGATATCGGAAAACCCAAGGCAAAACGCAGGCTTAAAGGAAGGACTTTGTTTCACGGCCATGAAGGTATCGGCGCGAGAATAAGCCTGGAGATTGCAAAACGCTTGAAGCTTTCTAATGATGAAATCAACGCCTTAAGAAAAATGGTTTTTTGGCATTTAAGGCCGGGGTATCTGGCAGATAACGAAGAAGTCAGTAAGCGCGCGAAATTTCGTTATTTTCGCGATACAGCGAGAGAAGGAGTAAGCACTCTTTTACTGTCCCTGGCAGACCAACGCGCTACCAGAGGACCGCTTACCTCTCTTGCCTCAAGAGAACAACATGAAAGAATAGTCACCGGTTTAATCAAAGAGTATTTTAAGAAAGAGAAAGAGATAAAACCTTCCAGGCTTTTAACCGGAGATGACCTGATCAAGAAATTTAAACTCAAGCCTTCTCCTTTGTTCGGAAAAATCCTGAGCTCGATAGAAGAACTTCAAGCCATCGGCAGGATAAAAAATCAGAAAGAGGCATTTCGTGAAGTAAAAAAGATAATTAAAAAGAGCAAGGGGGTTATTCATGCTTAAATCTTTTTCTGCTTTAGTAATTTTCTGTTTAATTTTATTATTTCATGCTGCGGCCTTCGCCGATGTTTTGCTTATCGACAAGTATCCCCAACAGGAATGGCTGATTAATGCCGGAGCAAATATTTATTATCAACCGAATAAAGAAGTATTGATTAAGAAATTCTCCGAAACTCCGGAATGGGCAGAGGTGATATTGGAAGTTGATACGATAGACCTCGCTCGGGATAACATTTTGAAATTTAATGTTATCAATCTTAAAGGGCAATATGCCGTGGATATTTATTTTAATAAACCTGGTAACGCTCAAGAATTAGGCGATTTTGTCAGGATCCAGGAGTTTACATCGGCCTTAGGCGCAAAAGAATATAATGTTAGCAACGCCCTAAGGATGGAAGGATTTGACCAAGAAGGTGTCGCAATACACTTTTTAGTGGCTGATCCTGTAAACGCACCAGCTACAGCTATGGTAACCTTAAATAACCTTAGTTTTGGGCCGAGTGATTAGAGAAAGGGAATAATTATGAACGCGATGAAAACAAAATCTTTGGAGAATCTTGAGCAGCGCATGCAGGAGATGGATGAAAGTTCAGTGCGTTATCATGTTTTGAAATGCGCTAAAGACTTTAAGACCTCTTGGATTGAATTAGGGAGGGCGCTTTATACAGTTTATAAAGATAAGCTCTATAAGGATTGGGGCTATACTGAATTTGATGCCTTTACAATAAAAGAAATAGGTATCCGTAAGCAAACAGCGCTGAAACTTCTTAAATCCTACTATTTTCTGGAAAAAGAAGAACCGGTGTATCTGCAAAAAGATTTCAGTGAATCGCATGAAGCAGCACAAGTGCCGAGTTTTGAATCGATAGACGTCCTGCGCCTGGCAAAAAATAAAAAAGACCTCGATAAGAAAGATTACGAAACACTGAAGAAAGAAGTTTTTGAAAAAGGTAAAGATGCCCGGGAAATAAAGAAAAATTTAGGCGTGATGATTCGGGAAAGAGTAGAGCTTGACCCGGAAGAAGCATGGCAGAAGAAAAAAACGAGCACAGTGAGAAGGTTTCTTGGTACTTTGAAGGCACTGAAACTAGAAATCGAAACCGCAAAATTGCTGCCCGCTCCGTTATTAAGAGAAGCAGCAAGCCTGATCAGTAAATTAGAGGCAGAGATCTCTTAAGGTAAAAGAATTTAATACTTGCAAAATTAATCAAAGCTAGTAAGATAAATATATATAGGAGGCAGAGAAATGAAGAAAATAATCACGTTTGTTTTTATTCTTGGTTTTATGGCAGTGATCACTGGTTGCGAGAATACTAAATCTAAGGCAGTTGAAGGTACTGTAGTCGGCGGGCTTCTCGGAGCTGGTGGAGGCGCAATTATCGGGTCTATGACGGGGAATGCCGGAGCAGGCGCAGGGATTGGCGCAGGAATCGGTGCGGTTGCGGGTGGTTTAATCGGTAGCCAGATTGAAAAGAAACCAGCCGAAGGCACAGCAACAGCAAGCACAGAGCAGATATCAGTGCTTCAAGTGATTGAGCTTAGTAAGCAAAAAACCCCGGATAGCGTGATTATCGACAAAATAAAGAAAACCGGTTCAAAATTTAAATTAAACGTATCAGACATCGATTACCTGCAGAAACAAGGCGTAAGTAAAAAGGTAGTTGATGCGATGCTTGAGTAATTAAACGAGGAGGGCAAATGGTTGTTGAGAGAACTGAATTCAAGGGTAAGCCGGTTTTAATTTTAAAACGGAATGAAGAAGACAAATATCCTTTTTCATTCGGAGTATCCAAGGCCAAGCTTATCTTGGAAAACGTTGATGCAATCAAGAAGTTCGTCGAGGAAAGTCAGGAATAAGCCCTCTATTTGTAAAATAGCGAAAGTTTTGCTATTGTATCATTGAGGCAAGGGGTCAAACCCTTGCCTTTTCTATTTTTTTCGAAAGTGAGTTGTTTTTATGAAAAAAGATTTTTCATCATCCGCTTTAAAAAAAGAACTTAATCCTGCCCAAATACAGGCAGTGGAATCGAGCGAGGGCCCGCATTTGATTATCGCCGGGGCAGGAAGCGGAAAAACCAGGGTGTTGGTTTATCGCGTTGCATATTTAGTGCAAAAAGGCGTCCAGCCCGATGAAATCCTTTTATTGACATTCACGCGTAAGGCAGCAGAGGAAATGCTTAAGCGCGCATCAAGGTTATTGGATGAACGTTGTCAAAAAGTCTCCGGCGGGACGTTCCATTCCTTTGCCAATATGATTTTAAGAAAATATGCCTCTTTGATAGGATTGGCGAATAATTTTACTATCCTTGACCAGCCTGATGCAGAAGATACCCTGAATTTAATCCGCACGCAAATGGGTTTTCATAAATCCAAGGAACGCTTTCCCAGAAAAAAAGCAATTTTAGAAGTGATCTCTAAGAGTGTGAATAAATCCCAGGACCTGGAGGCCGTGCTGGATGAAGAATTCCCCCATTTTATGGAATGGCTGGAAGAAATCAAGAAAATCCGCGATGAATACACCAAGTATAAACAAGCCAAATCCCTGGTTGATTATGATGACCTCCTGGTTTACTTAAAGAAATTGCTTCAGCTGCACGGACAGGTGAGGAGTAACCTCTCGAGAAAATACAAATACATCATGGTTGATGAATATCAGGATACAAACCGGCTCCAGGCCGAGATAATTTACCTTTTGGCAGCCGAACATCGGAATATTATGGTTGTGGGGGATGATTCACAGAGTATTTATTCATTTCGCGGGGCAAATTTTAAAAATATTATTGATTTTCCCAGGATTTTTGAAGGCGCAAAAATTATTACATTGGAAGAAAATTACCGTTCAGCTCAGCCGATCCTCAATTTAACCAATGAAGTGATAAAATCTGCAGAGGAAAAATTTGAGAAGACACTTTTCTCCCGGATTAAAGGGGATAAATTACCTATTTATGTTGAGGCAGAGGATGAGAATGCGCAATCGCGCTACATCGCGGATAAAATACTGGAATTAAGGGAAAGCGGTATTGAACTTAAAGATATTGCAGTGCTTTTTCGCTCTGGTTGGCATTCCAATGATTTAGAAATCGAATTAGCCAGCCGTAATCTCCCATTCGTGAAATACGGGGGCCAGAAATTCGTTGAGGCAGCGCATATTAAAGATGTGATATCGTATTTACGCATAGTTTATAATTTATATGATGCGGTGAGCTGGCATCGGGCGCTGTTATTGATGCGCGGCATCGGGCCAGTAACAACCGAGAGAATAATCAGCGAGATCACAAATAAAAAAAGCATTGAATTAGACGAAAAGACTGCGAAGAAATCAGCTGATCTGGAGAGCTTGATCCATTTGCTTAAAGAAGCCAAGGCCGGAGATTTGGCTCCTGCGGAACTTATCCGCCTCTTTTTAGATTATTATCAGCCGCTCTTAAAAGAAAAATATGATGATTTTAATAAACGCCTTAATGACCTGGATTCATTGCTGCGCATTGCCTCCAGGTATGACTCTTTGGAAAAATTCCTCACCGATATGGCGCTTGAGCCGCCGGAGAGAAATATTTTTGAAGCAGGCCTAAAAGACAGAGATGATTCGACGCTCACGCTTTCCACAATCCATTCGGCAAAAGGGCTGGAATGGAACACGGTATTTCTTATTTATGTAGCTGAAGGGCACATCCCAAGTTACCTTTCCTTGGAAAATAAGGAGCAGATTGAAGAGGAGAGGCGTTTATTCTATGTGGCGCTGACCAGGGCAAAGGAAAACCTTTTTCTTTTAAAACCGCACATCAATCGCGCAGTAAGGAATTACCTGGGAGACGGCATGTCGATTTTTACCGAAGCCTCGCGCTTCCTCACTGAGAGTAATATCTTAAATAATCTTGTGGAAATGGAGAGCTTTGGCAATACGCCTGCGTTTGGCGATGCGGAATTAGAGGATATCTTTGGGAGTAGCGAATTATAGGGGGTGAAAAATGGGTTCATCGGACGTCTATTTAACAAGAAAAGGATATGAAAAATTAATGCAGGAACTGGAAACACTTAAAACCGTAAAAAGAAGGGCATTGTCTAAGGCGATCGGAGAAGCCAGGGCGCATGGCGATATCAGCGAAAATGCCGAATACGATACGGCAAAAGATGCCCAGGCCTTGAATGAACAAAAAATTGCGGAGTTAGAATTTAAGCTGGCAAACGCGCGCATACTTGAAAATGAAGGCATGTCTAAAGATGAAATCCTGATTGGCGCAACTGTAAAATTAAATGACGTAGATACCGGAGAAGAGCTTAATTATACCCTGGTTTCCGAGGTAGAAGCGGATTATTCCCAGAATAAGATTTCCGTTACCTCTCCTGTTGGCAAGGCGCTTATCGGCCACAAACTAAACGAAATAGTGGAAATCAATATTCCGGCAGGAATTCTTAAATATAAGATATTAGGGATATCTAGAGACTAAAATAAATGTCAAATGACAAAATCCAAATGTCAAAATAAATTCAAATGTCAAATAACAAAATTTTTGTTTTTAATTTGGTCATTGGGATTTTGGATTTATTTTGGATTTTGAATTTTGACATTTGACATTCCGTTACTTATTTATTGCTCTTTTTTTTCAGGCATGTTATATTATGATATCACTATGAAAATCAAATCCCTTTTAGTATCCCTCCTCATTTTTTTATTCCCTATTTCCTTAATTTTCGCCGATACACTATATCTGAAAAATGGCCGCAATCTCGAAGGCATCATAAAATCAGAAGCTGGGGACCATGTTGAACTGGACGTAGGTTTTGGCACAGTTACATTCGATAAAGCTGCAATCGAGCGGATGCATAAATCAAGCGGCACGGAAATCAGCGAGATTAGAAATAAATGGGAGATAAATAAGGCGCGTTCTGAAATAATCAGGGCCCGCGCAGAAGAAGAAAGGCAAAAGTCGATTACCGATTGGAAGGAAAGAAAGGCCAAGGAAGAGCTGGAAGAGAGAAAGCGTAAGGAATATTCTCCTAAAGAAGTCAGCGTGCAAAAAGAATTCGGGCACATGGTGGTGGATGCCTTTATCAATAAAAAAGTTATGGCTACGCTTGTGGTGGATACCGGGGCTTCCATTGTTTTGCTCACCGAGGAAATTGCCAAAAAATTAGGTATTGACCTGGAAAGAGACGGAGCGCCAATTCAAATGCAGGTGGCTGACGGCAGAAAGGTCGATGCACGCTATGTCGTCCTGGATTACGTGAAGGTAAATGACGCAGTTGCAGAGAATGTCGAGGCCGCAGTCCTAAAAGATAATGAGCAGAAGCTTACATATAAAGACGGCCTGTTGGGAATGTCGTTTTTACGCAAATTTAATTTTAAATTTGATTATGAAAAAGATAAGCTGATCCTGGAAAAAATTAAATGATTTTAAAGAATACAGAAATTAAAATTGTTAAAGCCGATATTACCAGCCTTAAAGTTGATGCTATTGTTAATGCCGCAAATAATAAATTAGTCATGGGCGGAGGTGTAGCCGGGGCAATCAAGAAAAAAGGCGGCGGGATTATCGAAGATGAAGCAGTGAAGCTCGGCCCAATAAAAATCGGAGAGGCAGTGGCAACAAAAGCAGGAAGCCTCGCTGCGAAATTTGTCATTCATGCGGCAACCATGGGGTTAGATTTTAAGACCGACGAAGAAAAAATCCGTTTGAGCGCAAAGAACACCCTGGAGTTAGCGGAAAAACTAAAAATTAATTCCTTGGCCTTTCCTGCCTTGGGCTGCGGCGTCGGGGGATTCCCTCTTTTAGCCAGCGCTAAAATTATCTCCCAGGAAATACTCAAGCACCTGCGCGAGCAGAAAACATCCTTGAAAGAAATTATTTTTTGCCTTTATGACCAGGAGGCATTTGATATTTTTAATAAGGGGGTAGTGAGTTACCTGGGATATGTAACTACTAAGTTACAGTCAGGGCCTTTTACTACCGTAGATGTGATTATTGAAATTGACGGCGGCATTGTGGTAATAAAACGCAGCAATCCGCCTTTTGGCTGGGCCTTACCCGGAGGTTTTGTGGATTACGGGGAGAGCCTTGAAGACGCAGTAACCAGAGAAGCCAGAGAAGAAACTAACCTCGAGATAACTAATCTCAAACAATTCCATACCTATTCTGATCCTCATCGCGATCCGAGATTCCATACCATTGGCACCGTCTTTATCGCCCAGGCAAAAGGTGCGCCTCAGGCAGGGGATGATGCCGCAGGATTAAAAATTATAAAATTACCTGAAATCGAAAACATGGATTTTGCCTTTGACCATAAAAAAATCATGCAAGATTATATAAAATTAAGATATAATGAGAAAAAGGCATAGCATGAGAAAAAATAAAGCTGCTTTACTCCTGGAGATAATCCTTGCCATGATCTTTATCGGGATTTTGGCAAATATCATTGTCTCCTTCGTTTTATTTACAGGCAAAAATAAAGAAAAAGATTACCGTTTTGTGGCACTTAATTTAGCCAGAGAGGTCCTGGAATTCGGAGAAGGCGCGGAGTATACTTACGGAAAAACAAGTATTACCTGTTGGAAAAATCGCATAGAATGCGGCGGGGCAAACGGCAGGAATACTCCCTGTGGCACTTGTTGTTGTTCTAAAATTTGCGGTTCAGGATATTCGTATCAACTTGTTTATAAATATAATGCAGGAGCGGCAAAGTATGTCTTTGATCCTACCACGGATTTTCAATTTACCGACATTTCTGATACATGCGATGATACCTGGCAGGCATCTGCCCTTACTTTAGCAGAAGCTACAGATTTGATGGACGACGATGGCGAAGAAGCTGCCGGGAAGACAGTGGAAGAAATTCTTAATTTAGGGATCAGCCCGTTTTCCTATATGGGAGATATAAAAGCCAAGGGTATGGTGCCTGAGCCGAATCCGGATAGCGTGGTGATCACCTATACAGTTGACGGTACTGCCCCGCATAGTATAAATTATCGCAAACATACTGTAGTGGTGAGTTGGAAAGACGCAGATGACCAGGATAAAAGTATTGTTCTGGGCACTGTTCCTTTAAATAAGGTAAATAATGCTTATAGATTAAAAATTTCTGAATTCAGTTGGAAAAAATAAAGAAGGAGAAAAAAATGAAAAAACGCGCACTTACGCTCTTGGAGCTTATTATCAGCTTGGTGAGTATTTTTGTGGCATTAGGCGTCCTTACTACCTTGATTCTTTTTCATCTGAATGCGCAGAAAAAAATCGCTGCCTCTCCCTTGGTGAGTGAGGCTTTGATAATGGAGTCAGCTGTGCAAAGTATCTTTAGGTCGGTGAATATTTCCAGCACAGCAGTTGCTTCGGTAAGCAATGATAAGGAAACTTTGATTTGGAAGACACAAGACGGTAAATTTAAGAGATTGAAATTCAACCCCGCAGATCACAAACTTTATTTTGATGAAAATTATGGCTCGATGGACAACAACGATTCTTTTTCCGGGAGCGTAATTTTAAAAGACGCGGAGGGCGTGAATTTTGATATTGACCCGGATACAAACAGGGTTTTGCTTGAGTTAGCAGCTTCATATATTATCCCCAATGCCGGCGGAGCCCCGGTGAAAAAAATAGCTGCCCTGCGCACAGGCATACGGCCGCCTTTGGTAAAAACCCTAGGCGCGGAAAAAGGAGAAATCTTTATGAATGTTTCTCCGGCCATCGAAGGATTATTGGTGAGTACGAAAAAAGAAAACGACGGAGTTTATGCGTTGGTAGAGGCAGATGCATTGGCTATGCATACCCCAGAGGGTTTTATTAAACTGAATAAGGAACCTTTTTACGTAAAAATTATTCCTACTGTGCCGATCGAGAACTACATTGGTAAGCAGGTAATGTTTAACGGAGATATTCTCCCGAGAAAAGACGGGCACTATATCATGATGAACTTGCTTTATGGCGGAGGCCTAATTGAGGGCGAGGACAAAATTAATGCCGCGCGTACGCGGATATTAGAAGGTAAAGAGGCATGGTACAATAATCAGACGGAAAACTTAAAAAATTGTTTTGCCAAAGCCAAGAAACAAGGCAAAAATATTTCTGATTGGAAACAAGCCTGGGCCTGGATGATCTATTATTATACGGAATACGTCCCTTCCCTGGAGAAAAAAGGCACGGTTAAGGTAACGTATCCTTTAAAGTAATATGCGGAAAAACAAAGGTTTCATTTTAACAATGGTGGTTTTTGCCAGCCTGATCATTATGGGCGGGATAATCGCGTCTTTATTTTATTATCTGGCGCATTTACAGAGCACAAGTTATTACGAAGAGAGGTTAAAAGGCTATTATTTGTGTGAAGTCGGAGTAAGTAAAGGTTTAGAGATCCTGAAAAATGGCGGGGCAGTCCCGCAAGACGGGTCAGTTAATTTTACTCTAGGCGCAGAATCCTATGACATAAACTATAGGATTAGCGGGGCGCCTGGTGCACCTATTGTTGTAGGTTCGGTGCTTTTGCCCAGCGGGTACACATATTCTTTAAGGGTAGGGACAAAAAGAGAACAATGGCCTTTTTTCATTAAAGGGATAATTCCTCCTTTAATGGAATAATCATGGAGGTTTAGAATGAAGAAAAAAATATTTCTCATTAGTTTTGTTTGCCTGGCAGGTTTATTGTCAGGCGGTTTTTTAAAAATTATTTCTGTGCGGGCATCTTCTCCGGAATCAGGCTGCCCGGTAGGTGTTGAGGCAAGCTCGAGCATAGTTTATGATGAGGTCTGGAGGCCTTTATCTGCCCTTGTGACTGCGAAAGAAGCAGGGTCGGGAATCTATAAAGTAGGTGCATATAACTTTTCAGACGGGCAAATAACTTTTAAAAATAATAATACCCAGGCGTTAGCTGGTTCAAGAGCAGGCGAAGCCACTAAAGATGGCAAAATCGTGAACCAACCAAAATTTAAGGTGACTAGATGGAGAGTAACCGGGCACGCACATTTCCCCAATCTCTAAAATTAATTTTAATTTTTTCTTTGGCAGTATTAATGGGATTTTATCTTTTTCCCCAAGGGAATCGAGAGAAATCCTTCACTAAAGGATCTTCTTTGGAAGATCTTGCTAATCTGATTAGGATGAAAAGGATAGCTGCCATAAAACAAGCGCGGGAGAATGGCGAAACGAATTACGAATTTATTATCGATACTAGTAAAGAGGAAGGAGCATAACCCATGCGTAAAACAATTTTCATTGCCCTGTTAGTTGCTATTTTTGCTTCCTGGTTTATTTATAAGTCTTTCGCGGATTATTCCTCTGAGCCAGCGGCAAACGGAGGATTATGTTATGCTGAAGACTGGAGCGCAACAGAATACCTTGTTTTAGAGCAAGCCGAATTGGGGCCGCTTCCGACGGACAACTATAAATATTCTTATGCCTTTTATGGCGCAGGAGCTGATCCGCGTTCGCTTGGAGCGCAGTTATTGTATGATTTTGTTCCTGTGAAATGGGAAGTCGTCGGGAGTGTAAATTTTAAGAGTGAATAAAAAATCCGTCACCTTATTTGAAATAACCATTGTTTTGGTGATTCTGGCCGTGATCTACGGCATAACAACTATAAGTTTTAACAGCTGGAAAGAAAAAGAGGACGCGCGCAATGCCCGGGTAATCCTTAAGGCTTTACAGCGCGCAGAATGGGATTATTTTGAGCGGACCGAGGTCTGCGCCGGAATCGAAGAACTCGGAATCGGTAATCCCAATACTTCCTCCAGCCCTTATAGCTATGCTGTTATTTGCGCGCCCGCTTTTTCCATTAAGGCCTGCCGAAAAAATAATCCTTCCAATTGTATGACCATTGATAAATTCGGTGAATTCTCAGGATAATGATGCTAAGGTTATTTATTTTATTCCTTCTTTTTGTTTCTCCTCTTTATGCGGATAATTATTCCCAGAAAGCCTGTTTTAAAAATACCTGCATCAAGGTAGAAGTTGTTGAAGGGCCCATTCAGTTGGAACAGGGACTGATGTTTAGGGAATCAATGAAAGAAGATGAAGGGATGCTATTCATTCTTCCAGAAGAAAAATTTACAAAATTCTGGATGAGAAATATGCGCTTTGCCTTGGATATAATCTGGATGGATAAAGAAAAGGTTGTTTTTCAGATTTCAGAAAATGTCCCGCCCTGCCAGGGGCCTTGCCCGGACATTATTCCCAGCCAAAAAACGAAATATGTTTTAGAGGTCAATTCCGGGTTTAGTAAAAGACATCAGCTTAAAATCGGGGAAAAGGTAGAATTTTAGCCGGTGCGTAATTGTTTTTCTGCATCGACTATATCGCGGTTGATCACGCGGACAGTTTCTTTGATTCTCTCTTTGAGGATTTTTGAGGTGACCTTGGCATCATTGATTTCTTTTAAAATCTGCACGCTCATCCTGAAATACCGGATCACTTCGCCTTCGTCAGTATCGGTATACTGCAGGATCTTATCAAAGCTTGTACCCCTGAGCCAACTTTCCATACAGGCGCCTAAATTAAAATAAGGCTGTTTGCTCATGGGGTGGATGCGAAAATGCGCCTCGCGTTCTTTATTCATCAAATATACTTCATCACAAAGCCTTTTAACATTGCGGATGGGCTTTGTGAGGCTAGGCATATGCTGATTTTTACGCGGCTCAAAGACAATCGCGGAAGTAACCAGGCCAAGGCCTACCTCATCCAACTGCTCCAGGATTCCTGCGGCAAAAAGCTCGGAAAGAATTAACTCATAGCCATAAACATTCTTGGCAAATTGCCCTTTTTGCGTCAGCGTGCCATTCTCGATATAGCCGTATTCTTTTAGCAGGTTTAATTTTGCCTCAAGCAGCTTCAAGGCATCCCGGCGCCTGTTCTTTTGTGATTGAAAATAATGCAAAGAGAGCGGATAAATATCGAATAAACCTTCTTTATATTTCTCGTAGAGATTAAGCACAGTGGCATAAGAGGTATTTAGCTGGCTGTTTACTTCTTCCGGTTTAGAATAAATGATGCGTTTTACATCCTGGGGGTCGATGCGATTAGGATTGATCCTGGAATAAACAAAACCCTCATCATCAATTCCGCGGCGGCCTGCCCTTCCAGCCATTTGATAAAAATCGCGGGTCTTTAAATGCCTGACATAACGGCCGTAGAATTTTTTCAGTTCATCGAAAATTACCGTGCGGCTGGGCATATTAATCCCCAGGGCAAAGGTTTCCGTCGTAAAAATTACTTTTAAGAGCCGGCTGGTAAAAAGCCGTTCAATCACCTCTTTTAAAGTAGGCAGCATCCCGGCGTGATGAAAACCAATGCCTCTTTGAATCAAGGGGTACATTTCTTGGCTGCTTTTTTCATGTTTCAGGTCAAAGCGCTGGCAGAGGTCATTATACATATCCGTAATCGTGGTCCTTTCCTTCTGATCAAGGAAATTAAAACTGCAGAGCTCAAAGGCAAGGTCTTCTGCGCGTTTTCTGCCAAAAACAAAATAGATGCAAGGCAATTCTTCCCTGTCGCGGATATGGCTAATCAGGGTATGGATTTTATTCGCGCGCATTTCACGATTGCGCCTGATAGAATTGAGGTTCGAGGTAATTTCATTATTGCATTGGTAGAAAAAATGTAAAGGCACTGGCCTTTTTTCTTCAATTACGGTTTTAATCGGCTTTTTGTGCACGCTTTCAATCCAGCTGGCAAGCTGTTTGATGTTAGGGATTGTAGCGGATAACGCCAAGAGATTCATGTGCGCAGGCATGAAGATCAAAGATTCTTCCCAAACCGTACCGCGTTCCGGATTATCGATATAATGCACTTCGTCAAAAATCACCCAATGGTAATTTTTCAGGCTCTCCGGTTCATCGAGGACTTTATTGCGGAAAATCTCCGTAGTCATGATTAAAACCGGTGCTCCGGCATTCAAAGATACGTCGCCGGTGAGAATTCCGATACTATCCCCGAATTGGGCCTGAAAATCCCGGAATTTTTGGTTAGAAAGGGCTTTGATCGGCGCGGTGTAGATTACGCCTACCTTTTTTTCGATGCAGGAAACAATCACGTGCTCTGCAATCGCGGTCTTACCTGCGCCTGTGGGAGCAGAGACGATTACCGAATGGCCTTGATTAATATAGTTTATTGCTTCTTGTTGAAAAGGATCATAAATCATAGAATCTATTATAATGTAAATTATTGATTTATCCAGCAAAAAAGGGTAGAATAAATGCACTATGTCATACGCTGTAGCGATAAATAAAGCCTGGGATAGCCTAATTATAGCCAGCCCTTCTAAACTAGTCAGCGTCAAGTTTTTAGGGGATGAATATAGCGTAGACTTAGAGGCAAAATCAGTAATTTCCTTGGCTTGCAATGTTCCGGCAAAAGATTTCACCGCAATTTTGATCCTGCATTACCTGGTGCAAAAGGCCAAAGGCCTGCCAAGATTAAAAGGAGTTTGGCTGACCTTTAGGGAACTAGCAGGAATTGAGGGTTATTACGCAGCTTTCAGAAAGCGTTCTATTGAGCCGATTATCAGAAAATACGGCAGTAAGCCAGAAAATATTTTTACGGTACTAGAGCGCTTGCCGGCAAGAAAAGCTGAATTTAAAGACGTAAGCATTATTGTCCAGGCTTTTGAAGAAGTGCCTGTTTTAATCAAGCTTTCCCGTCCAGACGAAGAATTCGGGCCGGATGCAAATATTTTATTTGATCACAGCGTGACAAGTATATTTTGCACAGAAGATATTGTTGTTTTAGCAGGTTTAGTGGCAGCACAGGTATAGAAAGAGAGTTGATAAAATGAGAAATCTACCCTGGTTTATTTTGGCACTTTTTGCTTTGGTTTTTTTAGTTGGGGCATCTTCCTGTATGAAGGAACCGGTCAATGTAGAATATTCATCTGATAGCGGCGTCTTTAAGGTCCCTTTTGGGGTAAATTATAATTATTCCGATATCTATGTCAAGCGCGTCATCGACGGAGATACCCTGGAATTAGAGAGCGGAGAAAGGGTAAGATTAATTGGTATTGATACTCCGGAAATACATGCATCAAAAAAATTACATAAAGATGCAGCAAGGTCAAAACAGAATGTGACGACGATCCAGAAATTAGGCAGGCGCGCTTACGAATTTACAAAAAATTTAGTAGAAGATAAGCGCGTTTCCCTGGAATTTGACGTGGAAAAATACGACGTATATAAAAGATTGCTGGCTTATGTATATTTAAAAGACGGGACATTTGTAAATGCGGAAATCGTCAAGCAGGGCTATGCATCTTTAATGACTTATCCGCCGAATGTCAAATATGCGGATTTATTTGTAAAATTATATCAGGAAGCGAGAGAAAATAGAAGAGGATTGTGGAAGTAAACAGGGAGGTTTATTATGTTAAGATATTTAACCGCAGGTGAATCGCATGGAAAAGGTTTGATGGCAATTCTCGAAGGAATGCCGGCAGGCCTAAAACTAGATCTCAACAAAATTAATTACGATTTAAAGCGCAGGCAGGGAGGATATGGCAGAGGCGGCCGGATGAAAATTGAAAAGGACAAGATTATCTTAATTTCCGGCTTAAGGAAAGGCCTAACCCTGGGTAGCCCGATTGGCATGGAAATTGAGAACAAGGATTTCTGTATCGAGAAATTAGCAGATGTCCTTTGCCCGCGGCCAGGGCATGCAGACTTGCCCGGAGTTTTAAAATACGGATTTAACGATGCCAGAAGTGTACTTGAACGCGCATCAGCGCGGGAAACTGCAGCGCGGGTGGCAGTAGGCGCAGTTTGTAAGGTGCTTTTACGCGAATTCAAAATTGATATTTCAAGCAAGGTTTTATTAATCGGCGGTGAATGCTCACCTCAAGCAATGATGAAAAGGATTATCCAGGCCAAAATCAAGAATGATACTGTGGGCGGAATTTTTCAGGTAGAGGCAACCGGCGTTCCTGCTGGGCTGGGAAGCTATGTCCAGGCAGATCTGCGGCTTGATGCCAGGTTGTCTGCAAGTATGATGTCTATTCCGGGGATTAAAGCTGTGGGTTTTGGTTTAGGTTTTGCTTATGCCCACAGATTCGGTTCATTATGCCATGATGCGATTTATTATTCTAAAGGTAAAGGATACTATCGTCAAACCAACAATGCCGGCGGAGTGGAAGGCGGGATGTCTAATGGCGAAGAAATTCTGCTCCACGCCTGCATGAAACCGATTGCTACTTTGGCCCATCCGCTTAATTCCGTGAACATTAAATCCAAGAAGCCTGCCAAGGCCACGGTTCAGCGTTCTGATGTCTGCGCCGTCGAATCTGCGGCAGTAATTGCCGAGGCTGGAGTGGCATTTGTGCTCACCCAGGCCTTATTAGAGAAATTCGGCTCTGACAGCCTGGCAGATATTAAGTTAAGCTATAAAAATTATTTAAAAAGAATCTGTTAGAAATCGCCTTTTCCTTCGTCTATTAAGAGTAGAAGGGGGTGATAGCGATGGAAGAGGCTTTAAATATTAAAGTAGTACGCCTGCATCGGTTTAACGGTGATTCCAAGACCAAGGCATTTGTCGATATCTCGATCGGAGATATCATTGTTAAGGGATTACGCGTTGTCCAGGGGCAAAAGGGTTTGTTTTTGGCCATGCCCCAGGAAAAGGCAAAAGACGGCAAGTGGTATGATACCGTGCATCCCACGAGCAAAGAAACCAAAGCAGAATTATCCAACTTAGTATTAGCAGCGTATCAGGAAGAATAAGCAAGCTAACCTACCCCACCGCGTAGGTGGGGTAGGTTTGTTCTATGGGTGAGGTTGTAATGAGCAATATTTATTTAGTAGGATTTATGGCTTCCGGGAAAACGTCTGTCGGCCGCGAACTTGCCAAAAAGAAAAAATGGCAGTTTGTTGATCTCGATGATTTAATCGAGCTGCGCGAGAAAAAAACTATTTCCAATATTTTCGCTCAAAATGGTGAGCCTTATTTTCGCCAGGTGGAAAAAGAGGTTTTAAAAACAGTAGCCAAAGAAAAACATTTTGTGGTTGCTACTGGCGGAGGAATTGTCATTGATACAGGAAATATCAAAATCATGAAAGAATCCGGCACGATCATCTGCCTTACTGCTTCAGCAGATGTAGTCTTAAAAAGAACCAAGGGTTCAACGCACCGTCCGCTCTTAAATGTCAAGAACCCAAAAAAGCAAATTGAGCATCTCCTGAAACTGCGCGCACCATATTATGCTAAAGCAGATAAGACGATTGATACATCAAGGCTATCTATAGAGCAAGTAGTAAAAAAGGCGATTCAGGCGACGGTTGAAAGGTCAAAGGTCAAAAATCAAAGGTCAAAGGTAAAGGTTAAAAGTCAAAGTTGTAAGAAAAAAAAGTAGAAGAGCTTTACTTTTTTGCGGGTGACTGCGGAGCCGAGGACCCTGCCGCGCGCAACGAAGTGAGCACGGCGGGGTGGCGCAGCAGGCAGGACCCGCAAAAAAGCACAGGCAAGACAACCATAAAACAGTTGTAAAATAGTATGAATAAATTCGAAGCTTTAGTTAGTTTAAATATGGTTGGAGAGATCGGCAGTATCCGGCTCGGGAAACTGCTGGATTATTTTGGCAGTTTTGAAAATATTTTTTCAGCAGCACCGGAAAAATTAATTGCTGTTAGCGGGATTAGCGAAAATGTTGCAAGGCGCATCCGGGCTTTTAAAAAAGAAGATTTAGATAGAGAGCTGGAAGCAGCGAAAAAATTAGGCTTAAAAATCATTACTTTAGATGATGCAGAATATCCGGAAAATTTAAAAAATATTCCCAGCCCGCCGCTGGTGCTTTATGTCAAGGGCGAGTTAGAAAAAGAAGATAATTTAAGCGTAGGTATTGTCGGCAGCCGTAAGGCTTCTTATTACGGTTTATCCTCGGCAGAAAAATTTAGCGCAGAATTAGCTCAATGCGGTTTAACCATTGTTTCCGGAATGGCGCGCGGCATTGATACTGCGGCACACCGAGGGGCTCTAAAAGCAGGCGGCCGCACCATTGCCATAATCGGCAGCGGCTTCAAAAATATTTATCCTGAAGAAAATATAAAATTAGCAGAAGAAATTGCTGATCACGGCGCAGTCATTTCTGAATTTTCTCTGAATACCGAACCTTTAAGAGAAAATTTTCCCCGTAGGAACCGCGTAATCAGTGGTTTGAGCCTGGGGGTTTTAGTGGTAGAGGCAGCAAAGAATAGCGGGGCATTGATTACCGCGGATTTTGCCTTAGAGCAAGGTAGGGAGGTCTTTGCACTCCCCGGTAAAATAGATTCCGATAGTTCGTTTGGTACAAATAATTTGATCAAACAAGGCGCAAAATTAGTAACTGTAAAAGAAGATATTCTCGAAGAGCTAGCTTTGCCTTTAGCAGTGAATTTAAGCACAACAACAGTAAAAAATAGATTAAAGCAGGATGCGTCTAGCGAAGATGCTCATTTATATAGCTTAATTTCCCATGAGCCGGTTTGCTTTGACGAGGTCCTGGAGAAATCCAGCTTGAATATCTCCCAGGTATATGAGATACTTTTAAGGTTGCAGATGAAGAAATTAGTGAAGCAGCTTCCCGGAAAACAACTTATAAGGAGCAATTAATGGAAAAAAATTTAGTTATAGTAGAGTCTCCCACTAAGGCCAAGACCATCGGCAAGATCCTGGGAGATGATTTTAAGGTGGTTTCATCCATGGGGCATTTGATTGACCTGCCGAAACAAACCTTGGGTGTAAACATCGAAGAAGGCTTTAACCCAGAATTCGTGGTGATCCCGTCGAGAAAAAAGGTGCTTACCGACTTAAAAAAAGACGCCAAAGAGAAGAAGTGCGTTTATATCGCTACTGACCCTGACCGCGAAGGAGAGGCAATCGGGTTTAATATCAAAGAAAAGCTTCCCAAGACTGCAAATATTAAACGCGTGATTTTTCATGAAATTACTGCCACTGCGGTAAAAGATGCCTTTAAGCATGCCCGGGAATTTGATACTAATATGGTTGAGGCGCAAGTTGGCCGCAGGGTCCTGGACAGGATTGTAGGTTATTTTTTAAGCCCTTTACTCTGGAAAAAAATCGCCCGCGGCTTAAGCGCAGGCAGGGTGCAGTCAGTGGCCTTGAGATTGGTGATTGACCGGGAAAATGAAATTAAAAGTTTTATCCCGCAGGAATATTGGGAAATCGAAGCAAGTTTAAAAAAAGAGGCAAATGAATTTTTGGCAAAACTTAGTAAGATCGACGGTAAAAAAGCCGAGATTACGAAAAAGGAAACCGCGGATAATATTGTTCATGATTTAGACCAGAAGGCTTTTGTGGTTTCGGAAATCGAAACAAAAGAAAAAAATCGTAATCCATTGTCTCCTTTTATCACCAGCACCCTGCAGCAGGATGCCTTTAATAAACTAAGGTACAATGCCTCCAAAACCATGATTATTGCCCAGCAGCTTTACGAAGGCATTGATATCGGAGGCGGGGAGTTAGTTGGTTTAATTACCTATATGCGTACAGATTCACCGCGCGTGGCGCCTGAGGCAATCAAGGAAGTAAGAAATTTAATTGAACAACAGTTTGGAAAGAAATATTTACCGGATGAGCCGAATGTCTATAAAGTTAAAAAACATGCGCAGGAAGCGCATGAGGCAATCCGGCCTTCGCTGATTGATAAGAACGCAGAAAGCTTAAAGAGCTTTTTGACTGAAGAACAATTTAAGCTCTATGAATTAATCTATAACCGCTTTGTTGCCAGCCAGATGAATCCTGCGCGTTATCAGACTGTTAGCGTCGATATTCAAGCGGACAAATATTTGTTTTCTGCTGCAGGATCGACGATTATCTTTGACGGGTTCCTCGCTGCCTATGATATTGAAAAAGATGAAAAAGAAAAAAATAACCGGCTTCCGGCTTTGGAAAAAGGCGAAACATTGCAGTTAATTAAACTTACCCCTTCGCAGCATTTTACTAAGCCTCCGGCAAGATATTCTGACAGTTCTTTGGTTAAGGCCTTGGAAGAAGACGGTGTTGGCCGGCCTTCGACCTATGCCCCGATAATTTATACCTTGATCATGCGCGATTATATGCGCCGGATTAGAGGTTATTTTCATCCCACGGAATTAGGTTTTAAGGTTTGCGAGATGCTGGTGGAATATTTTCCGAAGATTATGGATATTGGTTTTACTGCTTTAATGGAAGAAGAGCTTGATGATATCGAAGAGGGAAAATTCGACCGGAAAAAAGTTTTAGGCGATTTTTATCCGCCATTTAAGGAAAGCCTTGATTACGCATCGGCAAACATTAAGAAAGAAGTAGTAAAGACCGATGAAATCTGCGAGAAATGCGGTAAACCGATGATTATTAAGTGGGGTAGGAAGGGAAAATTTTTAAGTTGTTCTGCTTATCCTGAATGTACGAGTTCTAAGTCTATCACCAGCGGTGTAAAATGCCCGCAACCCGAATGCGGAGGAGAATTAATTGAGCGGCGTTCAAAGCGCGGGTTTTTCTACGGCTGCTCAAATTATCCGAAATGTACCTTTACCTCGCGGACCCTGCCGCAGGCAGATGCCGGCCCTGAAGACAGCCAATAATGGAAAGATATATCGAGAAATTCATCCGTTATCTGGAAATCGAAAAAAATTATTCCAAACATACGATATTAAACTACCACCTTGACCTGGAGGATTTTAAAAAGTTCTTAGGCGAAACTCCGGTTGAGAAAACCGATTACCTGCTTTTAAGAAAATACCTAGCGGCTTTAAAAGAAAAGAATATGCAGGCACGCAGCGTCGGACGCAGGCTCTCTGCCTTAAGGTCATTTTTTAAATTTTTGATCCGCGAAGGGTACTTAAAGACCAATCCTATCTTGAGCCTCTCCAGCCCGAAACTCGATAAGCACCTTCCGCAATTCCTTACTGAAGACGAAGTCACTAAATTAATCACAGCTGTTGTTCCGCATGACACTAGAGATGAGTTGGGTTTTAGGAACAAGGCAATTATTGAAACTTTTTATAGCACAGGCATGAGGATTTCAGAGTTGGTGGGCTTAAATATCAGTGATATAGATTTTATCAGTTGTGTGGTTAAGGTTATGGGTAAAGGCAGGAAAGAGCGCCTTGCGCCGATAGGCGAACATGCCATTGCAGCGATACGGGAATATTTGTCAAAGAGAAAAAAAGATATGGATGTCCTATTCTTGAATAAAAATGGCAGGCGCATCACTGACCGCGGGGTGCGGGGGATGGTGAGTAAATACCTGCATCTCGTCAGTATTAAAAAAGGGGTATCGCCGCATACCCTGCGGCATTCTTTTGCCACGCATTTATTGAACCGCGGAGCAGATTTAAGGAGTGTACAGGAATTGCTTGGGCATGTTAATCTTTCCAGCACCCAGATTTATACCCATTTGACTACGGAAAGATTAAAGAACGTCTATGATAAGGCGCATCCTAGAGCATAGTTAGTTTACAGTTGACAGTTCACAGTTAAAATTTACAGTTTAGGAGTGAGATGTTTGTAATCTACGATTTAATATTTTTGATTTTTTTTCTTTTTTGCCTGCCCATATATTTATTCAAAGGCAAATTTCACCAAGGGTTCTTAATGCGTTTTGGGAAGTTTGTCCCGCCGGAAAATCTCGATCACCCGATCTGGATTCATGCGGTGAGCGTCGGAGAGGCGCTTTCCATAAAGAATATTATCAAGGAATTAAAATTACTTTACCCGGGGAAAAAATTTGTCATTTCCACAGTTACCCCTACGGGAAATAAAATCGCCAGGAGTATAGCTGCAAGCGATGATTTTGTAATATATCTGCCGCTGGATTTCAGTTTTTCTGTGCGCTCAAGCCTGAATAAAATCAAGCCTTCTTTATTTATCATCGTAGAAACAGAGATCTGGCCGAATTTAATTACCTGTCTGCATAAAAAAAATGTTCCTGTCTTGGTGATAAACGGCAGGATTTCCGACGATTCTTTTAAGGGGTATTCATTAATCAAATTTTTCTTAAAACCAATATTAGACAAAGTGAGCATGTTTTGCGTGCAAACTCAAAATGATGCAGAAAGGTTGATGAAACTCGGCGCAGCAAGGGAAAGAGTACAGGTAACCGGCAATATGAAATTCGATAATGCGGCAATCTTAAAAATCGATTCTGCTGATTATCGCAAAAAAATCGCATTGAATACCGAAGAGAAGCTTTTTGTCGCGGCATCCACCCATCCCGGAGAAGAAGAAATCATCATCAGGGCTTATAAAAATCTCATTTTAGATTTTAAAAACTTAAGGCTGCTCATCGCCCCGCGCCATCCACAGCGCGCGCAAGAGGTGGCCCTGATAATTGAAAGGCTCGGGCTAAATGGGCCAAAGATCCATATCTTAGATACCGTCGGAGAGCTTTTAGGTTTTTATTCACTTGCGGATGTTGTTTTTGTCGGGGGAAGCCTAGTGAAAAAAGGCGGGCACAATATCTTAGAGCCCATATCGCTGCTTAAGCCGGTAATGTTCGGGCCATATATGCATAATTTCCGCAGTATCGCAGACCTCTTTTTAAAAAATAATAGCGCGATTTCCGTGTATAACCAGAAGGAAATTGAGCTCGCAGTAAAAGATTTATTGAATAATCCCCGGAAAGGGATTTCTCTGGCAGAAGCAGGAAAAAACCTCATTCTACAGAATCAAGGCGCCACCAGGCGCAATCTCGAATTGATCAAAAAATATATCTAACCTACCCCACCGCGGTGGGGTAGGTTAGGTGAAAATAAGGAGCGCTCCGTTGATAATTAAAAAAATAAGCAAAGATAGCTTTCAACTTTATGGCAAAGTCATAGAATATCCGAATAAAGAAAGGGCCGCAAAAAAAACCAACCTTTTTTATATAGTCTTAAATGAGCCTAAGAAAGTCGGCTGGCGCATTGCTTATTTAGCGCTAAGAGATAAATCAATCGACAGGTTAGAGCAGCACCCGGGTAGTTTTGAGAGTTTTGAACCAATCAAGGGCAGGACTATTCTTTTTGTGGCCAAATCCAAAAATCCGGCTCGTATAGCAGCCTTTCTTTTGGATAAGCCGATAATCCTGAATAAAGGCATCTGGCACGGAGTTGTTACCCTGGGCATTGAATCAGAAATAAAAATTACTGAAAACAATCAAGTTAGCTGTATTTTTTGGCAGATCCCCGCGAAACTCCCCCTTAAATAATAGCTTCAATTTATCATAAAAATTAAAGACATCCTTGGTAATTTTTGCTATAATATGGCTCTTAAAAAGGAGTAAGTATGGATATTAGAGCCAGGTCAAAAGATAGCGTGATTATCCTGGATTTATCAGGCCGCGTGGATGCTGATTCTGCCAATCTCATCGAATCTATAGGCCAATGTCTAAGAGATGGTTACAGCGATATTCTTTGTAATTTTGAAGAGATAGAATTCATTGATTACCTGGGTATTTCTGCCTTGGTTTTGGCTTATAAAGAAGTAACCAACGCCAATGGAAGAATCAAATTTACCAATATACCGGCGCATTTAAAAAATCTCTTTTCTGTTACCGGCCTGGATAGGACTATCGAGATATTTTCTTCTGAAGAACTGGCGCTAGCTAGTTTCAAAGAAGATAAGGCAATCGAAAATATCAAAAAAATGCAGTTACGCCGGAGATTCAAGCGCCTGCCTATTGATATCAAGATTGAGCTAAAGAATAAATACGACAGGAGCCAAACCTGCCTTAAGGTCGATATCCTGAATTTGAGCGCTATCGGCGCCTATATCTACGGTTGTGATAAATTTAACCTGGGCGATGAAGTAATTTTAAAATTTAAGCTCCCTCCTAAGAATGAAGAGATGCTTTTGGGGGCAAAGGTAGTGTGGTTATCTGATAAACAAGCTCAATTGCATATTCATCCCGGGATAGCAGTTGAATTTGTGCATATACCTACTGACGTTCAGGAAAAATTGCTGGAATTCATCGAAAGAAACCTTACGTTTACTTCCACCAACGATTAAATTCCCTTAACTTGGGCGGTTAAAGAAAAAAGATGCAAAAATTTCTTCATAAACTGGCTACTGATCAAATTGGCGGCATTTTCCCGGCAACTATAAAGTTTTTGCTTTTTATTTTATCAATTATTTACGCTACGGTTATCCGGACGCTGTCCTTTATCTATCTACTTAATCCTCGGAAAGTTCCTTGTAAGGTGATTAGCGTCGGTAATATTACCCTGGGAGGCACGGGAAAGACTGTTGTGGTTGAGTATATCGCCAGGTTATTGAAAATTCAGGGGCGTAAAGTTGCGATAATCACAAGAGGCTATGGAAAAGAGGACGCAAGACACAGGACACAAGACACAAGTTATGCAAGCATGGGCGATGAGGCGTATATGCTGCAGGGTAAACTCAACGATATTCCGGTGATTGTGGATGCGGATAGGATTCGCGCAGCAAATACAGCTAATAAAGATTATCATGCAGATAAGGTTGTCTTAGATGACGGCTTCCAACAATGGAGGCTGTTTAAGGATTTGGATATTGTTTTAATTGATACAACTGACCCTTTTGGCAACCGGCAGATGATCCCAAGAGGGATTTTACGAGAACCGTTGGCTTCACTCAAACGCGCCAATATTTTTATCTTAACTAAGACCAATCTCAATCCTAATGTGGAAGATGTCGAAGAATTTCTTTTAGGCATTAACCCGCAGGCATTAATTATGGAGTCTACGCATAGCCCCGTAGGCTTGTATAAATTTTCTAATAGGGAAGAAATACTGGATTTAAGCGCTTTAAAAGGAAAAAACATAACTTTATTTTGCGGTATCGGTGATCCGGATTCATTTGAAAATTTAGTAGAGGGCCTGGGGGCAAATATCGGGTTGTCTTTTAAGTTTCCCGACCATCACAGATATTCACAAAACGACTTAGATAAAATTATGCAAGAATCAGAGATGAAAGGTATAGATACAATCATTACAACTGAGAAAGACGCAGCTAGGCTTCACAGGACACAGGACACAGGACACAGGACACAGGTTTTTGTATTGCAGATTGAATTAAAGATTACGAAAAATGAAGAAAAATTCCATAGCAGATTACTTGGCCTATAATTTTTTCAGGTTAGCCGGCCCGATTTTAAGGGCCCTGCCTTTAGAATGGTGCCTTTTTTTAGGCAGGAGAATTGGAGATGCCCTTTATTATTTTGATTACAAACATAAATCGCTTGCCTACTCTAATATCAAGCGGGCATTCTCCGATAAATTAAATTCCTGCCGAATCCCGGAAATAACCAAAGAATTTTATCAAAAATTCGGGCAGAATATTATAGAGATCTTTCTTATTCCCGGGATCGATAAAAAACACCTGGATAAATATATTGAGGTCGCAGGAAAAGAAAATATCAGCGAGGCATTTAAAAACGGCAAAGGCGTCATTCTTTTGGGAGTGCACGCCGGCAGCTGGGAGCTTTCCAATATTATTTGCGCTAACCTCGGTTTTACTTTCAATCTGCTTGTCAGGGAACAAAATTTTCAACTTTTTAATCAACTGCTCAATTCTTATCGAAAAAAGAAGGGCTGTAAATTAATCGAGACAAAGAATCAAACCCGCCAGCTCATTCAGGCGCTGAAAAATAATGAGGCAGTGGGGATGACAGCGGACCAGGGAGGAAAGACCGGTGAATTGGTTAAATTCTTCGGCCGCTCTGCCTCAATGCCTACCGGCGCTATCAGGCTCGCCCTTAAATACGGGGCAGTGATCCTTCCGGCATATTATACGCGGGTCAATGGCCCATATCAAAAAGTGATTATTGAGCCGGCATTCACCTTAAAAAAAACCGGCAATGAAGAATTGGATATAAAAAATAACCTGGAGGAAATCACTGGCATCTTCGAAAGGCTGATCTCCAAATATCCCTCAGAGTATCTCTGGACATACAAGATTTGGAAATATTCCAGTGAAAGGAACATTTTAATTTTAAGCGACAAAAAGGCAGGGCATTTAAGGCAATCTCAGGCGGTAGCCGAGGTAGTCACGGAATCGCTCGGCGAAAGAAATATCAAAACAAACATAGATACAATTGATATCGAGTTTAAAGATAATTTGTCGCGCCATCTTTTAACTTTGAGCAGTGTTTTTTCCGGAAAGTATCTTTGCCAGGGGTGTTTGTGGTGCCTGAAGACATTTCTCAAGCCGGGCGTGTTTAATGGCCTGGTAAAAATAAAACCCGATATTATAATTTCCTGCGGTTCTTCTTTGGCCGCGCTTAATTTCATTGTTTCAAGAGAGCTCATCGCTAAATCCATCGTCCTGATGCGGCCGTCTGTATTAAGTACCAGCAGGTTTAATCTGGTGATTATGTCGCGACACGATCGGCCAATGAAGAGAAAGAATGTCATAATCACGGAAGGGGCATTAAATCTAATCGATGAAAATTATTTGAAAAAACAGGCGGAAGAATTGCTTCGAGTATCAAGTATCAAGTGCCAAGCATCAAGTTTATGTATCGGCCTGTTAATTGGAGGCAATACAAAAGAATTCCAGCTCGAAGCAGGGGTTGTGGGTGTATTAATCAAACAGCTTAAGCAAATAGCCGATGAGAAGAACGCAGAGATTATGGTTACAACCTCAAGGCGCACCCCTGTTGAAATAGAAAATTTATTAAAGGCCGAATTCGAAGGTTATCCGCGCTGCAAAAAATTGATTATCGCCAATGTAGAGAATCCTGCGTATGCTATCGGAGGAATTTTGGGCCTAAGCGATATTGTGGTGAGTTCTCCTGAAAGTATCTCGATGATTTCTGAGGCTGTCTCAAGCCGTAAATATGTCGTGGTTTTTAATGCAAAAGGCCTGAGCCGGAAGCACCAGAGGTTTCTAGAATATTTCTCCAAGAAAAAATATATTTTCTTGATTAATCCAGAGGATCTGAATAAAACTATTGAAAATATTATAAAAAATAATCCGGAAAAAGGCCTTTTGGAAGACAGGGGAACAATCAAAGCGGCTTTAGAAAAACTACTATGAATATCCTGCAAATTTTACCCGAACTACACGTTGGCGGAGTTGAGACAGGCACGGTGAATCTCGCCAAGTATTTTGTCAAGTCAGGGCATAAGGCCGTAGTGATCTCTGCCGGCGGGGAATTAGTTAAAGAATTGGAGGCAGCGGGTGCGATACACTACCAGTTGCCCGTGCACAAAAAATCATTTTTTACGATTTTTAAAATGATTCCCAGGATTGAAGAAATAATCCTCAAAGAAGAAATCGATATTGTGCATGCCCGTTCGCGCGTGCCTGCCTGGAGCGCGTATTTTGCCAGCCGCAGGACCCGCCGCGTATTTATCACCACTTGCCATGGGTATTATAGAAAACATTTTTTTAGCTCTGTAATGGGCTGGGGAAAACGCGTGATTGCCTTAAGTAATGTAATTGCCCGTCATATGATGGATGATTTTGGCGTGCCGCACGAAAGGATAAAACTCGTTGCCCGCAGCGTTGAAGTAGAAAAATTCAGGTTTCAAAGCCCGGATACAAAACGCAAAGAAGAATTTAACGTTGGTATAATCGGCAGGATCACCCCTATAAAGGGCCACATGTTTTTTATCAAGGCAATGCAGAAAATCAGTAAAAATATTCCTCGCCTGAAAATCTGGATAGTTGGCGATGCGCCCCCTTCCAAAGATGCCTATAAGGAACAATTACAGGTTTTGGTTAAAAGGCTGGGCCTTTGGCATTGCACAGAATTCCTGGGAACGCAGCGCGATATCCCCGCAATCCTTTCACATTTAGATGCCTTGGTCCTGTCGACAACTACGCAAGAGGCATTCGGCCGGGTAATTATTGAGGCCCAGGCAGCAGGAGTGCCGGTCGTGGCAACACAGGTAGGAGGGGTGATTGATATTATTGAAGATGGAAAAACCGGCTTATTAGTCCCTCCGCAAGACCCCTCAAGTATTGCCAGCGCTGTGATGAAGATTTTTAAGGACAAGGAATTTGCCGCGAGCCTTGCTCTGGCAGCGCGTAAGAAGGTCGAAGAAAAATATAACATTGACCTGATGGTAAAAAATACCTTGGATGTTTATCAGGATGCCTTGAATAATTTCAGGGTCCTGGTTATTAAATTCAGTTCTGTAGGAGATGTGATTCTTTCCAGCGCTGCGATTAGGTCAATCAGAGAGAAATTTCCCGCCAATTATAAAATTACTTTTTTGGTTGGAGAGGAATCAAAGGGCCTGTTATTGAGATGCCCTTATATCGATGAGTTGCTGGTCTGCGATTTAAAAAACAAGGAAAAGGGGATCAAGGGTATGTTAAGGCTGGGCGCTGCATTAAGGGCAAAAAATTTTGATATTGTAATCGATCTGCAAAATAACCAGAAGAGCCATATTGTCTCTTATCTTACCCTGGCACCTGATCGCTATGGGTACGATAATAAAAAATTCGGTTTTCTGCTTAATCACAGCATTAAAGACGAAAAACCCCCGATTGATCCAGTGACGCATCAATTCAGGATTTTGAATTTACTGGGTATCGAGTTGACTAATCCCCGTTTGGAGATGTGGCCGCAGCCTGGCGATGAGAAATATGTCGATGAATTTCTTGCCTCAGAATGGCTGAGTTCCAATTCTAAAATTATCGGCATTAATATCAGCGCGAGCGCAAAATGGCTCTCAAAGAATTTACCCGAATCCAATATCATTAAACTTTGTGAAGAACTTGGGCGCCTTGACATGCGCGTGGTCCTGACAGGCACAGAGAAGGATTTGGGCCTGGCAGAAAGATTAATGAATAATGTAAAAGGCGTAAAATTAATCAATGCCTGTGCAAAGACGAATTTGAATCAACTTGCCTGCCTAATTAAAAGATGCGCGGTTTATATTTCTTGTGATTCTGCGCCAATGCACATTGCCGCAGCAGTAGGGACTCCTTTTGTCGCACTTTTTGGGCCCACTGACCCCCGCAGGCATTTATCAAAATCAGACAAGTTTATTCTGATTAAAAAAGATTTGGCCTGTAGTCCTTGTTATAAATCGAAATGTAAAACCGCTAAATGCATGTCTTCGATAACAGCGGTTGAAATACTGGAGGCAATAAAGAAGCTATCAATATGAAAATACTTTATCTTTGCAATCATTTTAATACCGGTGGCATCACCAGTTATATCCTCACATTGGCAGAGGCGATGAAACGAAAAGGCCACGACGTTTTCGTGGCATCAGGCCCGGGAGAATTAATCAATCAACTGGCTGCGCAGGGCATTCAGCATATTCCCGTATCCACAGACACCAAGGCAGAAATTAGTTTTAATGTTTTGTTTAGTTTCTTTAAGCTTGCGCCATGGATCAAACAAAACGATATTGATATCATCCATGCCAATACGCGCGTGACGCAGGTGCTCTCGTGCCTGCTTAGCCGCAAGACAAAAAAACCTTTTATCTCAACCTGCCACGGATTTTTTAAAAATCGTATTACCCGGCGCCTTTTTCCTTGCTGGGGGAATAAGGTGATTGCGATTAGTGATGCGGTTAAAGAGCATTTAATTAAAGATTTTCATCTTAACGAGCAGGACATCGTGATTATTCATAACGGAATTGATACGGAGAAATTCAAGCCCCAGGAAAAAGCAGATTCTCACTTAAAAAATAGCCCGGTAATAGGGATTATTGCCAGGTTGTCCGAGGTAAAGGGGCATATTTATCTTATTGAAGCAATGAAATCTGTTTTAAAGGAAATTCCCCAAGCCCGGCTGTTGATTGCCGGAGAGGGCAAGATTAAAAACAGCCTTTTAAATCTCTGCAGGAAGTTGGGGATCGAAGAGAGTATTTTTTTTATTCCTAATATTAGGGATACGCGGGAAGTCATCTCTGAAATCGATGTGTTTGTTTTACCTTCTTTGCATGAAGGCCTGGGATTGAGCTTAATGGAAGCAATGGCCATGGAAAAAGCGGTAATCGGTTCGAATGTAGGGGGGATTAAGGCCCTGATTCAGCATGAAGAGAACGGCTTGCTTGTTGAGCCAAAGAATATAGGACAGTTATCTCGGGCCATCATCAAATTGTTGAAAGATGAAGAGAAGAGAATATATCTGGGGAGAAATGCGCGCAATTTTATTTGCGCTAATTTTTCCTTGAAAGAAATGACCAACAATACAGAAAAATTATATTTAGGATGCCTAAGCAAAAGAAATTAAAACTTTTCATTGTTATCCCCGCCGCTTTTTTTATTGTTTTGGCCATTGCCATCTTTATTTTCTTTAGAGGCAGGTATTGCCTGCCGATACTGATGTATCACATGGTTTTTCCCCAGGCAGAAAGCCGTTACCGGCCCGCAGTAAGAGAAGCAACCTTCAGGCGCCAGATGGAATTCTTAAAAAAATTCCATTATCATGTGATTTCTCTCGAAGAAGCGGTAAAGTTAATCCGGGAGAAGAAAAAAATTCCTCCTTTCACTGTCGTGATTACTTTTGATGACGGCTACAGGGACAATCTCGAATACGCCTTTCCGGTATTAAAGAAATACGATTTTCCCGCCACAATATTTATTATTACTGACGAGGTAGGCGTAAACCCGCAAAAACTGACCTGGGATGAAATAAAATTAATGCAGGCTTCAGGGTTAATAAGCGTTGGCAGCCACTGCCTCGGGCCGGAGCCTTTAATTAATATTAAATCCGAAGCTGAATTACGCAGGCAGATTTTTGATTCAAAGCGCATATTAGAAGAAAAACTAGGCAAGAAAGTCAATTATTTTAGTTATCCCGAAGGAAAGTTTGATGCTAAAATAAAGGCATTGGTCCAAGAGGCTGGTTATTTGGCTGCGGTGGCAACAATCCCGGAATCCAGCACATCAAACTGGGATGCCTTTGCATTGAAGAGATTAAGGATTTCGGAGAATACCTCCAATCTGTTTATATTTGCCTTAGAGTCATCGGGTTATTATACTTATATTAAGGAATATAAGAAGGAACGCAAAAAATGGAAAAAAATAAGAGGATATTGATTTTTAATGTAAACTGGATAGGAGATGTGCTATTTTCTAGCGCAACTATCAGGAACATTAGAAGGAATTTCCCCGATAGCTATATTGCTTGCGTGATTCCCAGCCGCTGCTATCCGGTTTTAAAAGATAATCCTCATCTTGATGAAGTTATTATCTTTGATGAAAGGGACCGCCATAAAAATCTCCTGAGTAAATTTACTTTTGCAAAGGCATTGCAATTTAAGAAATTTGATTTGGCCATATTGCTGCACGGTTCATTAACGCGCGCCTTAATTGTGAAATTAGCCGGCATACCGGAAATTATCGGCTATAATACAAAAAAACGCGGGTTCCTTTTAGATAAAAAAATCAAACTTCCCAAAAAAGATTCCCTCCATCGCATTGATTTCTACCTGAATATTATCGAAAAAGCAGGCCTGAGGGTCGAGGATAGGTATTTGGAATTTTTTACCAAAGAAGAAGATGGCCGGGCCGCAGATGAATTCTTACGCAATGAGGGCATAAATGAGAAGGAGCTTCTCATTGGGCTGAATCCCGGGGGAAATTGGCAGCCAAAACGTTGGCCAACGGAACTTTGGGCAGAATTAGCGGACAAATTAATCAAAGAGTTGGGTGCTAGGGTGATTATCTGTGGCGGCGCGCAGGATGTCTCTCTCTGTAAAAAAATAAAAGGGCTGATGCTGGAAAAACCGATTATTGCCGGTGGTACGTTGAATCTTAAGCAATCAGCCGCCTTATTTAAGCGTTTTGATTTATTTATTTCCGCAGATACCGGGCCGCTGCATATTGCCAATGCCGTCGGCACTAAAAGGATTATTGCACTCTTTGGCCCCACAAGCATTTCTATTACCGGGCCGTTCCCATTGAAGAACGTTGTGGTAATCCAAAAGAATGTCGGATGCGAAATCCCTTGTTATGTTGTCAATTGCCAGGATAATAAATGCATGAAGGCAATCACTCCCGAAGAAATAACCAAAGAAGCCAAGTCATTTTTAGAAAAAAATGCACAATAAAATTAAAAAAATACTTTTTGTTACCCTTAGCAATATCGGGGATTGCTTTTTAAGCCTTCCGGTTTTAGATTATTTGCTTGAGAATTTTCCGGAAGCAAAAATCACAATAGTAGTCGGGCCGCGGCCAAAAGAAATTTTCGAGAATAATCCCAATATTTCCAGAATGATTGTTTTTGATAAGCATATAAAATTAAGAGAAAAATTAAAATTATTCAAGGAGCTGAAGAAAGAAAAATTCGATTTAGTGATAGACTTACGCAATAGTTTTTTCGGTGCATTGCTTCCGGCTAAATTCAAAACCAGCCCGTTTCTTTCTTTGCCTTCGGCCATAAAACATATGAAGGATAAGCACTTGTATCGAGGTCTCAAGGTCGCAAGGTCACAAGGTCACCCCTTCGACTTCGCTCAGGGCAAGCAGGTCACAAGGTCGCAAGGTCACAAGGCAGAAAAGAAGAGTATTTATGTCAGTAAAAATGACGAAGAATATATTAATAAAATTTTGGCAGGAAATAATATAAGAAAAGAAGATAAAATCATAGTTATTGCCCCGGGAGCGAGGAGCCACATTAAAAGATGGTCACAGGAAAAATTCGCGCAATTAATTCCTTTGTTGATCGAGGAATTTAAGGCCAGGATAGTCCTGGTGGGAGATAAAGATGATGCAGCGATTACCAGGCAAATCAGTCAAAATTGCGCATCTCCCATGTTGGACTTGGCAGGAAAAACCAGCTTAATGCAATTAGCCGCACTTTTAAAGTTAAGTAAATGCATTATTACCAATGATAGCGCAACTTTGCATTTGGCAGGATATTTAGATGTCCCGACAATTGCAATATTCGGCGCTACCAATGAAGCTAAATACGGCCCCTGGTCAGAAATCAAAGCAGTTGTAAAGAAAGATATTTATTGCCGGCCTTGCGAAAAAGCGCAATGTAAATTTGGGACATTGAAATGTATAGAAATAATTAAAGTCGGAGATGTGCTGGAGCAGGTAAGAAATATATTAAACCTGCCACCTGTCACCTGCCACCTACCACCTATAAAATATAAACGTATCCTTATTGTCAGGACAGACAGAATCGGCGATGTCCTGCTTTCTACCCCGGTGATTAAAACATTAAGAGAGAATTATCCGCATGCCTATATCGCGATGATGGTTTCTCCTTACACAAAGGAAATCGTGGAAGGCAATCCCTATCTGGACGATGTGATAATTTATGATAAAGACGGAAAACATAAAAGTTGGCAGCGTTCAATAAAGTTCGCCCGAAGTTTAAGAAAGAAGAAATTTGATTTGGCAATAATTCTGCACCCGATAAATCGCGTGCATCTGATTACTTTTTTTGCCGGTATACCCAAGAGAATCGGCTATAACCGGAAAATGGGTTTTCTTTTAAGCGATAAATTAGTTCACGCAAAAGAATTAGGTAAAAAACATGAATTAGAATACAACCTAGATTTGCTTTCTGCGCTGGGGATGAAATTAATCGATACTGATTTATATATGCCGATAAAATCCGAATCAGAAAAGTGGGTCAATGAATTATTCGCAAGAGAAAAAATATTAAAATCCGATAGGTTATTGGTAATCCATCCCGGGGCGAGCTGTTCCTCCAAGGTTTGGCCTCAAGAAAGATTTGCAGAAGTTGCCGATCAACTGATTGATAAATATGGATGTAAGGCCCTGGTAATTTCTGGGCCAAAGGATATTTTTTTGGCAGAGAAGGTTAGTGCTGCGATGCATAATCGGGTGATTAACCTGGGGGGAAAGACATCGATTAGCCAGATCGCCAGTTTATTTCAGAGATGTAACTTATTGATTACCAATGACTCCGGGCCGATGCACATTGCCGCAGCAGTAGGCACCCCGGTGATTGCTATCTTTGGCAGGGCGCAGGCCGGGCTTAGCCCCAAGCGTTGGGGGCCAAGAGGGAAAAAGAGTTTTATCCTGCATAAAAATACAGGCTGCATCGAATGCCTGGCGCATAATTGCTTAAAAGGCTTCCTTTGCCTTAAGGCAATTACTGTTAATGAAGTAGTAAAACTAGCCGATTCAATTCTGCAAAATAAATAACCCACTCTACAATTAAAATTGTTTTGATTTACTTGATTTTTAATGGTAAAATCATACTCAAATGATTAATATCCATAAAGTTAAGACATATTCAATTAAAGGCAGATACAGCAAGGTAAAGATTGGCGATTTTGCTAAAATCCCCCTAAAAGGAAAAAGCTTCAGCCGATTTTTTTCAATTTTACCCAAGATACTAAGGGCAAATGATTTAAATGCAGTTGTTGATGCTGTCGCCCGGGCGCACAAAAATAAAAAAGCCGTAATTCTTATGTGCGGGGCACATGTGATTAAATGCGGGCTTAATCCAATCATTATTGAGTTATTAAAAAAGAAAGTAATTACCTGTATTGCCTTAAACGGCGCTTGCATTATCCACGATTTTGAACTTGCCTTTCAGGGAAAAACCTCCGAAGACGTAGGAGAAAATTTAAAAGACGGAAAATTCGGCATGGGCCGTGAAACCGCGGATTTCCTGAATTTTGCCATTAGAGACGGAGTGGCTGATGGCCTCGGCCTCGGAGAATCAGTGGCAAAAAAAATATCTGATTCTAAATTACCGCATAAGAATCTAAGTTTACTTTATAATGCCCATAAGCTGGGTGTGCCGGTTTGTGTGCATGTGGCAATCGGCACAGATATTATTCATCAGCATTCTTCTTTCGACGGAGCGCGCACAGGCGAAGGCTCTACGCGCGATTTTTATCAGCTTGCAGAAAATATCCGCGGATTGAATAACGGCGGTGTAGTTTTGAATTTCGGCTCTGCAGTTGTGCTCCCGGAGGTATTTTTAAAGGCATTGAATTTAGCGCGTAATTTAAGATTCCCGGTTAAGGATTTTGTCACGGCCAATTTCGACATGATTTATCATTACCGGCCAAGCCAGAATGTAGTGATGCGCCCGGTTTTAGCAGGGGGAAAAGGATATTATATCATCGGGCATCATGAAATCATGTTGCCGCTTTTGGCGCAAGCAGTAATTGAGAGGATTTAAGAAAGCATATGGAAACAGGAAATTTAAAAAAGATAATCAACGGTTTTACTAAGGCCAGGATATTAGTCGTCGGAGATTTGATCCTTGATCAATATATCTGGGGTGATGTTGAGCGGATCTCTCCTGAGGCGCCGGTGCCGGTTGTCTGGGCGAAAAAAAGGGATTATGTCCCTGGAGGGGCAGCTAACGTCGCTAATAATATTGTCGCTCTTGGCGGGAAAGTTGTTTTGTGCGGAGTGGTGGGGGATATAGGTTATCCTACTACCAAAATATTCTTGGATGGAGTTAAGAAGCGCGGGATTAGCGCTGTTGGTATTTTTTCTGAAAAAGCAAGAGAAACTACTTTAAAAACAAGAATTATCGCCGGTCATCAACAGGTTGTGAGGGTAGACTGGGAGGACGTCCACAATATCAAAAAAGAAACAAATATTAATCTGCGCCGGTTTATTTCTAAAAATATAAAAGACTTTGACGCTATTATTATCGAGGATTACGGCAAGGGCCTTCTTGACCGGGATTTTACGGAAACAATTATCCAAGAGGCAAATATTGCTAAAAAGATAATTACTGTTGATCCCAAAGAAGATAATTTTGATTGTTATTATAAGGCCACTTGTATCACCCCTAATCGTAAAGAAGCAGAAAATGCTATTCGTTTCCTTAAGATGAGAGATAGCGCCAATAAATTTAAGATCTATCAAGAAAAATTATTTTCTGATAATGATATAACAAAAGCGGGAAATGCTATTCTTAAGCATTTAAAACTGGAAAGTTTATTGATTACCCTGGGCGAAGACGGGATGTGGGTTTTTGAAAAAGGGAAAAATAAACACATCCCCACAGTGGCGCAGGAGGTATTTGATGTTTCTGGGGCCGGCGATACTGTGATTGCGACATTTACCATGGCACTTGCTGTGGGCGCTTCTAAACTTAATGCCGCGACGATAGCTAATTACACTGCCGGTATCGTCGTCGGAAAACTCGGCACTGCGACGGCCACAAGAAATGAGCTTTTAGAGAGGATTGGTAAAAAGTAAATGGATGTAATCGGAATAATTCCCGCGCGTTATTCTTCGACGAGATTCGAAGGAAAAATCCTTGCGGATATCATGGGAAAACCCATGATCCAACATGTCTGGGAACAGGCAAAAGAAGCGAAATTATTAGATGACTTAATTATCGCCTGTGATGATGAGCGGATTGCCGAGGTAGCTAATGGTTTTGGCGCCAAGGTATTGATGACTGCCAAAGGCCATATTTCCGGCACAGACAGGATTTGCGAAGTAATAAATTTCTTAGACGTAAAAATCGTGATTAATATTCAGGGTGATGAACCATTAATTCATCCGGTGATGATTGATACCGTGGCCCAGGCGCTGTTGGCACATAAAGATGTGCCTATGGCGACACTCATGAAAAAAATCGAAACCCAGGAAGACCTGCTTGATCCCAACGTGGTCAAGGTGGTGGTGGATAAAGATAATTTTGCGATGTATTTTTCTCGGGCCGCAATTCCTTATTTAGCTGCTAATTCCGACGTAAAATCTCCAGTTTGTTACAAACATATAGGCCTATATGGATACACCAAGGATTTTCTCTTTACTTATAAGAATCTTCCGGTTTCTTATTTAGAAAGCATTGAAAAGTTGGAGCAGTTAAGGGTTTTACATGAAGGGATTAAGATAAAAGTCATTGAGACGAGATTTGATACGATAGGAGTTGATACCCCTGAAGATTTAGAAAAGGTGAGGCTTTATTTAGAGAGGCATAAGTATGACACAGGAGATTAAGGTAAATAATATAAAAATCGGCGGAAAAAACAAATTGGTTCTCATTGCCGGGCCATGTGTGATCGAATCCGAGAGGATGGTTCTTGACGCAGCCTCTAAAATCAAAGAGATCACGGAAAAATTAAATATCCCTTTTATTTTCAAATCCAGTTTTGATAAGGCAAACCGGCTTTCTTTGGATTCTTATCGCGGGCCGGGGATTAAAAAAGGGATAGAAATCCTGCATAAAGTAAAACAAAAATTTAAAGTCCCTGTTTTAAGCGATATCCATTGCGCCAAAGATATAGAGCAGGTAAAAGATGTTTTAGATATAATTCAGATCCCGGCATTTTTGTGCAGGCAGACGGATATTGTTTTGGCAGTAGCAAAGACCGGTAAAGTGGTGAATATTAAAAAAGGGCAATTCCTGGCACCGTGGGATATTCTTCCGATCATTAAGAAAGCCGAATCAACCGGGAACAAGCGGATTATCATTACTGAAAGAGGAGTTTGTTTTGGATACAACAATTTGGTTACTGATTTTCGCAGTTTAAAGATTATGCGTGAATTCGGTTATCCTGTGATTTATGATGCAACGCATAGTATTCAATTACCGGGAGGAAAAGGTAGTTCTTCCGGAGGCCAGCGTGAATTTGTCGAAGGCTTAAGCCGTGCTGCAGTGGCCTTTGGCTGCGACGGATTATTTCTGGAAGTACACGCAAATCCCGATATTGCACTCTGCGACGGCCCGAATATGATTAACTTAAAAGATTTAGAGAAACTTTTAAAACAAGTGAAAAAGATCGAGGCAGCAATATGATAAATTCCATTAAACGCGCAAAAGAGGTTTTGGCAATTGAGGCTGATGCAGTAGCAGCTTTAAAACAGCGCATTGATAAAAATTTTGCCAGGGCCGTGGAAATATTAAATAAAACTAAAGGCAGAGTAGTAGTCAGCGGCATGGGAAAAACCGGAATTATCGCCCAGAAATTTTCCGCAACTCTCGCTTCAACCGGAACACCAAGTTTGTTCCTGCATTCAGCAGAGGCATCACACGGTGATCTGGGAAAAGTTACTTCTTCTGATAGCGTAGTGATAATTTCTAACAGCGGGCAAACCAGTGAAGTAAGGCAGCTCTTGCCATTGTTAAAAAAAATCGGGGTAAAAATTATTGCTATCACCGGAAATATTAAATCAGAGTTGGCAAAATATAGCGATTGCGCATTAGATGTCTCTGTGAAAAAAGAGGCATGTCCCTTAGGCCTGGCGCCTACGGCATCCACTACTGCGACACTGGCAATGACAGATGCATTAGCAGTTTGCCTTTTAGAAATTAAAGGTTTTAAAGAAAAAGACTTCGCATTTTTTCATCCCGGAGGCGCTTTGGGTAGAAGGCTTTTACTTAAAGTCGAAGATATTATGCGCACAGGGAAAAATAATCCGATTGTGCAAGAAGATAAAAAAATCTCCGAGGTTCTCGTCAAAATTACACAGGGCAGGGCAGGAAGCGCATCAGTCGTAAATAAACAAGGAAAATTAGTGGGTATCTTTACGGACGGTGATTTGCGCCGGCACTTAGAAAGCGACCCTAATTTATCCCAGCGCCGGGTAAAAGAAGTGATGACCAAGAATCCCAGGGCAATTACCTCCAGTATGTTAGCTGCCGAGGCAATGCATATTATTGAAGAAAAGAAAATTGACGAATTGCCTGTAGTAGATAAGTTTAAGCGGCCAATAGGCTTATTAGATGTGCAGGATATTATCAGGGCAGGTTTAGTCTAATGTTAAAAAATTCCAAAGGCGTAGGTTTGATTATAGTTTTAGCATCCATTCTTTTAATGGTTGCTTTTGCCTCTGTAGGGATTAGTTTTACTTTAAGCAATTATTATCTGGTGCATCATATTGTGGATGGGACAAGGGGATTTTATCTTGCTGATGCCGGAGTAAAAAGGGCGATATATAAGGTAAAATCAGGAAATTTCACCTCGGAAACCTGGAATTTCGGCGGAGTTGATATTGCGATAACTATTAATCCTGATGGCAGCAACTATGACATAATATCAGTATCTACTTTGGGTAGCCTTAATACAACAAAAACGATCAAGGCAACCGTAGATAGTACAGGAAAATTATTAGAATGGCAGCCAGAATAGCCTTAAACAGAAAATCCTTAACTTTATTGGAGATACTTGTTTCTTGTTTACTGATCAGTATCGCGGTGATCGGTATTTATAATACTTTTGCCTGGACTGATACAATGAGCATTGTCAACAGGTGCCAGGTGCAGGCAGCTGATTTTGGTAAGGAGCTGATGGAGCAGCTCATGCTTATAAAATACTCTGATTTGGATGATATTGTAATAGCTGATAAAGACTTACCCGTTGGTTCAGCCTTAAAAGATGTTTTTTCCGGTAGCCGTACCTATAATATCACGGAAAATCCCGGTGCTGAGCAATATAAGATAATTACCGTTACCGTAACCTGGAAAGAAAAAGGCGTTAATAAGAATATAGTACTGTATGGCCGGCTAAATCCCTAAGGCCTGGTTTGTAGCACGAGAGAAGCTGTTCCCTTGTAAAGAGATTAAAGAAGTATTATACTTTAATTATGAAGAAGAATATCCGCGCTCTCACGCTTATTGAACTGCTCCTGGGCATTGTCTTGCTTACCATGGTTGTTTCCACCATCTTTATGGTGAATACAACCTTTAATAAAGTCATTACAAAAAACATCCGCCAGTCCATGCTCTATCAGCAAACCACAATTGCGATGGAGCATATCATTAAAGGAATTCAGGCTGCAAATTACCTGCAGGTTCCTTCCTCAACCGAGCTTATCCTCGCTAAAACATCTGCAGGAATCACGCGTGAATCCAAATATTTCCTTGATAATTCTTCCAAAGATTTACGCTTTGCTAAAGATGCCAGCAATTTAAACAGTTATGAAGTGCTGCTTAAGAATATCAAGTCATTCGATGGGTTTAAGGTAGCAGGGGTAGAAGAAACCGAGCCGGGGAGGTTCCGCGCGGCAAGAATTATTTTGCAAGCCACAGACCCCAGGAATCCAACCAGTCCGGCATCGTTCCTGCAGAGCCTGGCAGGTTGCAGAGTAAGCTTGACTACGCCTCCGGTAAAATTAGCTGATTCTACCGGCGGCCTAAAAGCCTATTACGACACAATCCAAGCTGCAATAGATGCCGCAGCAAGCGGCGATGAAATTCGTTGCATGGGAGTAACAGCTTCATTTGGCGGTACATTTAATGAAAATATAAATATATCAGATAAATCTATTTCTTTAATGGGCAGTTATGATGAGAATTTTAACATTCAGAACTTTTTGCTTACTCCTACCACGATCGATGCCGGCCAGCTCGGCAGGGCGATTAGTTGTAATTTCGTGGCTCTGGGCAACCTCGCCGTAAATAACTTTAAGATTGTAAACGGTAAATTCTTCGGGCCCGGCGCAGGGATATATGTCGATGCGCAGGGCAGCTGCGATATTGTTATTTCGAATAATACTATTACAGGTAACAGGGCGGAAAATGGCCATGGCGGGGGAGTTTATGTCCTTGGCACGGGCAACAGTACCTGTAATATTATTAACAATATAATTACCAAGAATTATGCGGTAGTTAATGATTTTGGCGGGGGCGGGATTTACGTTAATAGCCAGGGCAATAGTGTTTTTACTATCGCAAATAACCGGATCGAAGAAAATGAGGCTAAGCTCGGGGGTGGAGTATATTCTGTTTTAGCGGGGAATAACAGCACGGTTACAATCTCCAATAATAGGATAAATAATAATACCGTGCAAAGCCTTTTGGGCGGCGGCGGGATTAATGTTGAGGGCGGTAATTATTGTAGAATTAACAATAATAATATTGAGGATAATAAGGCGCTTAATCCAGCTGCTTGGAGTAATAGGGGCGGCGGGATTTATGTTAAAAATATGCTTTCCTGCGACATTGAAAATAATACAATTAATAGAAATTTAGGCGGCCGGCTTGCCGGTGGGATATATATATCATTAATTGACACCTGTAGGATTATTAGTAATACTTTGAATGAAAATTATTTAGATTCATCGATGTGGAACAATGCCGGAGCAGGGATGTTTACCAATGATATCGAAGATTTGTTGATTGCCAATAATCATATTGAGAAGAATGAAGCTTATAGCGGCGGGGGCGGGGGCATTTATGTAAACGACTGGGGAAATAATCCTGGGATCATCACCCTGCGGAATAATCTCATCATCAGAAACCATGCAGAAGGAGGCGTACAGGGCCCGGGAAGCGGTGGCGGTGTCTATTTTTGTATGTATGATGAAAGCGATGTTTATTTTATAAATAATACCGTAGCAGATAATCGTTCGTCTACTACTATTCAGGCTGGTAAGGTCGGCAGCGGAGTGACTGTAGATAGCTGGATTACGTATACTCAAAAAAACTGCATTCTGAAAAATAATACGCCCTCTGATTATTATGAGTATTCTACGCCAATTACCGTTACCTATAGTAATATGCATTGTAATGTTATTCCTAATGTTCATGTCGGCATAGGCAATATTGATAAAGCGCCGAATTTTGTTGATAGCACTAATGGGGATTATACTTTACAGTATAATGCTTCTCTCCCTCCTAGCGATTATCCCTGTGTGGATACAGGCGATCCTTTAGCGGTTTATTATGAGCTAAGTTATCAACCAAGCGTACCTCCTCAGCCGACAGATCTAGCAGCGCCTCCGGCAAAAGGAACCATAAAAAGTGATATGGGCGCCTATGGCGGGCCAGGGGCAGCAACTCCGATTGGTAATTATGTCCTTACGGATGATTTAAGTACTGTGAATATAAGGGAAGATAAAATCGGTACATATTAAGAGGTTTTGGATTAGCCGGGAGAGGGATAATTTTAATTATGAAGAAAAATACGCACGCACTTTCTCTAATCGAACTTATCTTAGGCCTTACCCTGCTTACCATGATTGTTTCAACTCTCTACCTAGTAAATTCGACTTTTAATAAATTGATCACTAAAAATATCCATCAGGCAATGCTCCTTCAACCTACCACATTTGCTATGGAGCATATTACTAAAAAGATACAAACCTCAAATTGCCTGGAGATCCCTTCAGAAACCGAAATTATCCTGACGAGAAAGAATATTGCAGGCGAAGTCGAACGCTCTAAATACTTCCTTGGAGTGGTGAATAATATCAAAGAACTGCGTTTTGCTAAAGACGCTGATAATCTAAATGATTTTGAAGTGCTGCTAAGAAATATCAAAGACACCGGCGGATTTAAGGTAACCGGAGTTGAGGTATCAGGCTCAGGCTGCTATCGCGCAGCAAGAGTTATCTTGCAGGCAGTTGACCCGAAAAATCCCACAGCCTCGGGTGCGTGCTTACAAAGCCTGGCAGGCTGCAGAATTCCTCTGACTAATGCTCCGATAAAATTGGTTAATTCCTCTGGTATTTTAAAAGACTATTATGACTCGCTCCAGGATGCAATAGATAGCGCAGCAGATGGCGATGAGATCCTTTGCATGGGTGAAGTCTCCGGTGTATTCAACGGAAAATTCAATCTCACCCAAAGGTTATTACTTAATACCAATAGCAAATCAATTATTCTAAAAGGAAGTTTCAATGCAGATTTCTCTCAGCAAAGCCTGCAAAATACGCCTACTACAATACAGCCTGCTAACGGGAGTACGGTAAATTGTGCGATGGTAATAGGGAGCTCTAGCACAGTATCCACGCCCCGGAATATTACTATCGATAGGTTCTGTGTTGCTAATTTCTATAGCAGTGCTATTAATGATGTTGACGGCGCGGATGATTATAGGTTGGATAAACACAATATTAGTATTACTAATAACAAAATTTTTTCAAATTACGTATCCGGCGCTTCTACCTGCGGCATAAGCCTCGGGATATTTTCTGCGAACAGCGGAGAGGTTAGGATCTCTCATAATGAGATGGAAAATAACGGAAGTGAAATTTCTGTATGGGGCGGTTTTAATAATATAGAGGTTTCCCACAATAAAATCATCATGCACGCTAATGTCAAAGATGAGTATGGAATATTTTGCGGTAATGATTATAAACACAAACAAATAAAAATTTATAACAATGATATTTCTTTATCCAATATTACGCCTTCCGGCAGTTTTATCAGGGCAGTAATATGTTCAGCTATGTCTGATAATGTGCTGATTGCGAATAATAATATCACCGGCTTTAAAGACAGTGCAGTAGCAGATGATGCCCCGGAATTAATTACGGTAGAGATCGCTTCTCCTATTTTGATCACAAACAATAAGATATCGGACAATACGCTTACGGGAGAGTCTAGCACGTTGGTTTGGGCGCGCGGCCAATGGTATGGGGGGCATGCCAATGATCCCGTAACGATTAAGAATAATTATTTCGGCCATAATGACTTGACTCTTAGCCCCGGGACATACGTCATAGAAGCTGATTGGAATACAAATTTTCCTTCAGCATCCAATAATCTTTTTGAAGATAACAAGGTTTCTTTTGTGGATAGCGGTTGGGGTGGCGGTTGTATTATTGAAGGAGGCCATAACGGCGCTATATTTAAAAACAATACCTTCCGCAATAATGCCGCAAGAAAACTTATTTCTGCTGGTTGGGATGATGGTGTAACCATGAAGTTTGAAAATAATCTGGTTGAGTCTAATACTTTGTGGGTAGGGCCTTGTTCTGACAGCGCCAATGCCATTTTCTACGGGATGTATCCGGAGGCAAAAAATAATATTTACGCGAATAATACTTTCGAGAATAACTGCGGCAATGAATTTTATATCAATTCTTCAGCAGTACCTGGGTCATCTTCTTTTGAAAATGATACGATTGTGAGTAAGTTAACAGGCACAGGCAAGATATTTCACAATTATTTTACCCTAGGCTCCATTAAGAACTGTATTATTTATGGCGCAAGCCCTGCAGCGCAGCTTGGCGCAGCAGGCAGTGTTAATGTTTCTTATTCTGATATCCGGGGCGCTACCCCTAACCCGTCAAAAGGGATTATCAACCAGGATCCTCTTTTTGTTGATGCAGTAGACGGAGATTACCATTTACAAGCCAGTTCTTTTTGTAAAACTGCAGGTGAAGGCGGTATTGAGATCGGCGCCTATGGTGGCACAGGCGCAGCCGCAGGTATCGGCGTGCAAACTGTTGTTGATGATGATTCGACTACCGCGGAGATAAGAGAGGATATTATCGGTACCTATGGCACAATTGGCCCGGAATCATAAAAAATCCCTCACTCTCGTTGAACTGCTCTTAGGCATTGTTTTGCTTGCCTTGGTTGTGGCTGCGGTGTCTCTGGTGCACACAACCTTTATTAAGAATATCACTAAAGACATCCGTCACTCTATGCTCTATCAGCGAACTAGCTTTGCTATGGAGCATATTACTAAAAGGATACAAGCCTCAAATTACCTGACTGTTTCAGGTACCACTCTTAATCTTTTTAAAACCTACCCCGGAACGCCACCAACTACTATTCAATCCCAATACTATCTTGATGCAAATAAAACCCTGAACTTTGTTAAAGATATCAGCCATCCAGGGACATCCGAAGCCTTGTTAAAGAATGTTATAAAATTTCAGCTTGAAGCAGTTGAGCCATTAGATTCTCCTCCTACACAATACCGCGCCGCAAGAATCATTATTCAAGCTCAAGACGCCAAGAGAAAAAGAGACATAGCTGATTCCTTTCTGCAGAGCCTTGCCGGATGTAGGGTGGTGGCAGGTGATTGCAGGCCCGTGCGTTTATTCAGGCCTTCAAGCGGGAAAGAAATCGCGCGTTTTAGCGAGATTCAGCCGGCCCTTGATGCAGCTCTTAGTGGAGATGAAGTACAGTGTATGGGCCAAGTTATTGGGTTTGACGGAGTGTTTTATCTGAAGAGCGCTTTGGTTATGGGCCAGTCATGTTATTTAAAGGGAAGTTATAATATAGATTTTAATCCCACCAGTGATATTACAACAGTCATTGATGCTTCGGCAATCCCTAATAAAAATACTGCTACCGGCCATAGCGGTAGAGCGTTAGTTATAAACAAACTTATGGATAATGGAATAGCGGGGGTAGAGAACTTTATTTTTCGTAATTGTAAAGGAGACGCCATCCGGGCGGTAAGCAGTATTACCGATGGAGCGAAGGTGGATATTTCGCATAATATATTTGAAGCTAATTATTTCGCGGGGATGGGCTATGCTGCTGATCCTGCAGGTGCAATAGTGGTTCCTTACCTGGAAACAGGAACCGTTGAAATTAGAGGAAATGTTTTCAGGAGCAGCGTTCATGATTCTTACGACGGATCTCTTATATATGTGCAGGTTTCGCCATCAAGCGGTACGAATATTAAAATCTTAGGTAATACTGTATCCGATATTAATTTCGATATGAAAAACACTGAGGCTAAAGTATTCGAGATCTTCTGTAACTCAACAGGTGCCGTGGGTGATTATGTTGAGATTTCCGGCAATAGTATCACTGGATTAGGCGCCGCGTATCTTTCATCAATAATAGGTTCCAGCGCACTAAATTTTAAAGACGTCCTAGTTAATAATAATAAGTTTGTCAATAATGATATGAGTGTTGATGATCGCAACGGTATAATTAGTTTGGATTTTGACCATAGCGGTAATTTTACCCTCTCCAATAATACATTTGATAATAATCAGACATCTGCCATTGGGAATAGTTCTGTTCTAGTTTATCTGTCTGCCCATCATTGGGATTCTCCGCCTAATATAGCGGTGAATACTTTTAGAGGTAATACCGTCGATACCAGAAATACCTGCTCATTAATCTATGTACATGATAAGGTGAACAATGCCGGAGGGCCTGTTATTTCGGGGAATACCTTTTTTAATAATAACTTAAATTCTCCTAATGTTGCTAATATATTAGATGTGAGCGAAAGATCCGGTCATTTTGTTTATCGGGATAACATTTTTGAGCAAAACACAATACACGGCACTAATTCAGGCGTAACAGGAGGTTTTAGGTCTAACTTTGGCGAGGTAGAAGGGAATGTGTTTAAGAATAATACTCTTGAGGGAAGCAATCTGGGAATAATATTAGGTTTTCAAGGAAACGATTTTACCATTAAGAACAATATTTTCTTTGGGAATAAATTAATCCAAGGCGCCGGCCCCAGCAATCAGGGAATTATTATGATTTTTCAATGCCAGGATGTTATTTTGTCGAATAATCTCATCTATTCTAATGTTACAAGCGGTAATCCAGGCGGATACCTGATTAGAGGAACGATTAATTTGTCTCAAAACAATTCCCTTGCCTTGATCAATAATACCATTGTGAATAACGCCGAGCCTGTTCGTATTTCAGGTAATTTTCAAATCGATAGTTGCATTATTAGGGATAACGGCGGTTTTGAAAATAGAACTACTTGGGATGGAGATACGAATCATTCAAATATTTATTTATCTGGCGGGGCTGTTGCTGCCGGTACAGGCAATATTAATGTTGACCCTGACTTTGAAAATGTTGCCAATAGCGATTTCCATCTTAAGAGCAGTTCTTTTTGTAAAGATGCCGGTGATCCTGAACCAAGACAAAACGATATTGATGGAACTCGTAATGATATGGGCGCCTATGGTGGGCCAGACCCGCTCTAACCTTGAGAAAAAAAGATGGCCATAAGAACCCAAAAATCCCTCACCCTGATTGAACTCGTATTAGGCATTGTTCTGCTTGCCTTGGTTGTGACTGCGGTGTCTCTGGTACACACAACCTTTATTAAGAATATCACTAAAGACATCCGTCAGTCTGTGCTCTATCAGCGAACTAGCTTTGCTATGGAGCATATTACTAAAAGGATACAAGCCTCAAATTACCTGACTGTTTCAGGTACCACTCTTAATCTTTTTAAAACCTACCCCGGAACGCCACCAACTACTGTCCAATCCCGATACTATCTTGATGCCAATAATAAGGACTTAAACTTTGTTAAAGATGTTACCCAGCCAGGAACATCCGAAGTCTTATTAAGGAATGTTGTGCAATTTAAACTTGAAGCAGTTGAGCCATTAGACCCGCCAGCTAATACTCAATACCGCGCCGCAAGAATTGTCCTCCAGGCCAAAGACCTGCAGAACAGGCCTAATGTGCCTGATTCCGTCCTGCAGAGTTTGGCAGGATGCAGGGTGGTGTTTGGCAATACTGCTAATAGGGTTTGGCTCATGCGTCCTGATGGCAGCGGTGGCGCACGGTTTATTCAGGAATATGGCAGTATCCAGGAGGCAGTTGACGCAGCTTTATCAAGTTATCCTGCTAATGGCCCGGATCAAGTCTGGGTTTCTCAGGGAGAGTTTCTGATTACATCCAGCCCGATCAGTATCACCGATAAACAGCTTATTTTGATAGGCGGATTTAAATTTCCTCCCAGCAGGCCAGCTTATAATTCTCTCCAAGCTTATCAAGGGCATGTTGATACCGATGATCTCTATCTAGATTTTGCTAATCCTACGATAATTAATGTGGATAGCCAAGCCAGGGGTATAAGTTTTAGAAGCATACAAAACGGCATAATCGCTATTCAAAACTTTGAATTTAGAAGAGCTGGGAGTAAAGCAATAGAGGGTTATCTGCATTATGCCCTTACAAGTGAACACAGAATCAGTATCCTTGATTGTCGTTTTATAGATACCGGAACAAATGTTGATAATAATGCTGGCGCAATATGGCTTACTGAAATAGCCAATGAAGCTAATAATGTTTTAATTAGCGGGAATAAGTTTATTACCACTGGGAACGCTAAGACTTTTAATGCTTCGATAAACTTAGGAGGCGGTTGGTTTGCGGGGAAAATATCCATAACAGGTAATGAATTCCGCCACGATTATGATGATACTATGCCTGAGAATTTTCATTATTCGACACGCCCAGAAATCTACTTTCATGATACAAATTCTTCCATAACTGCTACAATCGGGGATAACAATAAATTTTTAGACTATGGTCAAAATACGGTAATGCCTTCCATTCTAGGTTTTGGGACTGAAGTATATGGTAATTATACTTTTCAAAATAATGAAATTACAAACTGTATGATCGTAAATAAGGGGCTTCGTGTTTCGGATCTAACATTAACTTCTGCTGCGAATACTATTCCGCGCTCCTTAATTTCCGGCAACCCGCAATATGGTAGATGCAGCATTGAAGGTAACAAGATTGTTGATAATAGAATTCTCTTGACCACCAAGGCTGTGCTTGTTGATATAGGGGCGTGTGCTTTAAGGTTGCTAAATAATACAATTACCGGAAATACGATTTCCGGCTTAGTTAATTTTAGCGGAGGGGGCTTAAATGTTTCGCCGGTGGGAATTAGTGGGAATAATATTTCGGTAAATATCCTTTCTCCTGCTAATTATGCTGCCAGTATTAACGGTACTGGAATAACCGTTAATTGCCGCGGCGGACTAACTTTTGAGGATAATATCATCTCTGCACGGACACAGGATAAGTATGAAGAGTTTATTTCTTTGATATGCGGCGGGAATAGCCTGTTTCCTGGGGCCCAGGGGCGGATTTCATTCAATCATAATCAGATTAGCAGTTTAACAGTTGATGCCGCAGCAGCCAACAATAGGCTTATTTATATGTTAGCCACTAAAGTTCCGGATGGGGGCACGGGTTGTTCCGTGACTTTAGGCGGAGATATAGATTTTGAAAGGAACATAATCCATGACACAACCGGGCAAATTGATGTGATTGCCAAGGATACAGACTTTACCGATAATTTGCTCTACAATAATAACTGTCCTGGCGATTGGATATATGTGCGCGGGATGGGTAGCTTAGAATACTGCACATTCTATAATAATATTGGTGAGATCCGTTTAATGGAACTAAAATGCGGCACCTGCACTGGTTCGCCTGTGCGTAGGTGTGTTTCAGATGAGATTGATTTTCGTAATTGCATCTTTCTTGGCAGTCAGCAGGTGCTAGAGAATACCGCGTTAGAGGAGCAATATCGTTGCGGAAATTGGTGTGATGGTATGCCGGCTTATTATAGGTCAATAAGATATTGTTATGCTCCTGACGGCGGATGTTGGCGTCTTGCCGGTTCGAATGACCCTATAGACGGGCATAATGTCAATTCTGATTATCATCTTAGTGACGTAGCCAATGCCATGCTTATATTTGTAGATCCTATTAATGGTAATTTCCATATTAAACCAACTTCTTCTTGTGCGACAGCCTCGGACTCCGGAGGAGAAATTGGCGCTTATGGCGGGTCGGGAGCCCTGCCTTAAAAATTAGAAGAATGGCTAAAATAAAACTCTCACAAAAATCCCTCACCCTGATTGAACTTGTTTTAGGCATTGTTTTACTTGCCTTAGTGGTAACAGCCGTGTCTTTTGTGCATACAACCTTCATTAAGAATATCACTAAAGACATCCGTCAATCTACACTCTATCAGCAAACTAGCTTTGCTATGGAGCATATTACTAAAAGGATACAAACTTCAAATTACCTGACTGTCCTTCCAGGCCCTAATGCAGGAACCATACTTAATCTTTTTAAAAAAGACCCTGCTAATCCAACTATTATTAATCAATCTCAATATTATCTTGATGCGTCCAATAGACAACTCTGTTTTGTTAAAGATGTTGTGAATCATCCTACTGATATCGAGATCCTGCTGAAGAATGTCAAAGTCCCCGGAGGATTTAGCCTAGTAGCAGTTGAGCCCTTAGACCCGCCAACCAATAGCCAATACCGCGCCGCCAGAATCATTATTCAAGCCCAAGACGCCCAGAAGAAAAAAGACATTCCCGATTCCTTCCTGCAGAGCCTGGCGGGGTGCAGGGTGGTATATAATAGTAGCGGAGTAGTAAGATTAGTTGATGCTAGCGGCAATGTAAAGAAATACTACGATGCAATTCAACCGGCAATAGATGATGCTGATAATATCTATAATATTGTACAGTGTATGGGTAAGACCGCGGGTTTTAATGGCGTGTTTAATGGTGGCGGTATAGTACTACTCGGTAGGTCAGTTACATTAAAAGGAAGTTTTGAAAATTTTGATGGCCAAGGTAAACAAAATTACCAAAGTTCACCGACTATCCTTGATGGCGCGGGCGCTTTGGAAATGCTGCGCCTCTATAGTACGAATTGCAGAGGCAAAAATTTTGTTATTGACGGTTTTACTTTTCGCAATATTACCGGCAAGGCCCTTTCTCTTGTGCTCTCCGGGACTTGGAACGCGGCAAATAATCAAGTAACAGTTTCTAACAATATTTTTTCTGACAATAATTTTAGCGCAACTTACGCGGCAGGGCAAGGAAAGAGCGCGGCAATATATATTGGGCCTCCTACTACGGGCTACGAGCCGAACACTTTCACAATCAGCAATAATAAGTTCCTGAATAATACTTCCTCAAGTACTTCTGATTTAAAAGGGCTTATCTACGTAGAGTCGTATCTTGCGAGCAATGGCAACGATATCATTGTTCAAGATAACCTCTTCCATAACAATAACATTCCTTGCCATATATTTTTCGAGATATTAGACATTTCAACAGGGCTTAGGGATATTAGAATCTTAGGTAACACTGTTTCAATGGAAGCTTCCGCTAAATTTGTGGCCAGGGAGTTTCTTAATTTATCAGGAAGCTGGAGGAGTCTTGGAGTTGATAATAATACTTTTTCGCAATGCAAGAATATTCCTAGTACTTATGTCGTTGGAATAACAGGAAATCCCCTTTCTTTTAGCGGCAATAAAATTAATAACAATACCGGTTCAGCCGCTAATATTTTAACTATTTCTCTAGGTAATCTTGCGTCTGTAATAAATATAAATAATAATATAATTTCAGATAATACGCTCACTACAGAAAATGACTATTCCTTTATTGAAGTGCTCAGGAATACAGGCGTTACTTTTTCAGGCAATGCCGTATCGAGAACAAGTTCGCTAAATAGCTCGGGTTTTCCTTATGGAAGGCTATTGAGAGTAGAAGAAAGAGTAGCTATACCCTCTAACGACTGCACCATATCCAATAATATAATTTCCGATAATTCATTCGGTTCTTTACTCCTGGTTAGCCCTAATAATAATAACAGCGACAAAGTTTTTTCAGAGAATATTATTTCAGGGAATACGCTAGGCGCTACGGCGATAGAATTGGTAGGTAGGCCGGTAAGCTTTAAGCAAAATACAATTATTGATAATCACATTGAATGCCAAAATTGCTCTTTTGTTAAATTACCTGGGCAGGGTTCTTTTTATTACAATATTGTAGGCCATAATATATTTACCAGTAATGTAAATACTTATACTATGAGTTTGTTTACAGATATTAATAACACTGGCCAGCTGATCAATAATACTGTTGTTTATAATAGCCGGCCGGCTCTTCTGGGTAGTAACCTTAAGGCCACTATAGATAGCTGTATCTTTTGGGATAATGACCTTAACGGAAATTACGCGGTTACTTACAGCGATGCCCCGAATATTACGCCTGGCGTAAACGGTAATCTTAACGAAGACCCCCGTTTCATCGCAGGCGCGCCATTTGATTACCACTTAAACGAAACTATCTCGCCATGTGTTGATAAGGGTTCGCCTCTTGCTGGGGGAGAGCTTGTTCCTCCTGGCCAAAAGACTACTGCCAGAGATATGGGCGCTTACGGCGGGTATACTGCTGGTCCGTAAAAATAATCTTCCAAAAACAATCCTTGATTCTCTTCGCATTTATGGTAAAATTAACTTCTGGATTTTATCGCTCAAAAACCCCCAAAATTTAATAATCTTATGGAAGAATTTATCTTAGAGAAAGCCAAGAATATAAAGCTTTTGCTCTTGGATGTGGACGGAGTGCTCACTGATGGCAGGATTATCTATGACTCTAAAGGCCGGGACTCTAAATTCTTTGATGTCCGCGATGGTTTAGGGGTTTATTGCCTAAAAAGGGCAGGCATAAAGACTATTCTCATCACTGCCAAAGGCTCTAAGGCAATTGAGCCGCGCGCCAAGGATATGGGTGTCGAGGCAATTTATAAAAATATCCTGCCTAAGTCAGCAGCTTTAGAGGAAATCCTTTTGAAATATAAAGTTACCAGCGAAGAAGTCTGTTTTGTCGGCGATGATTTGGTAGATTTATGCATGATGAAGCGGGTGGGTTTTCCTGTGGCAGTATTCAATGCCTGCCAGGAAATCAAGAAGGCGTCAGCTTATATTACCTTTAAGGAAGGCGGCAGGGGCGCGGTGCGGGAAGTGGCAGAATTAATCCTCAAGGCGCAAGGCAAGTGGCAGGAGACAATAAAAATTTATGATGTTTAAAAAGTGGATTTTTTTCTTAATTATTTTATTTACAGGAACTTGCGTCTCTCTTGCAAAAGAACAAGCTCCTCAGGAATCAGACCAGCAGATCAATGATTTCTCGCTTGCCGGTTATGGAGAAAAGGGCAAAAAGACCTGGGAGCTTTCTGGCAAGAGCGCGGATATTTTTACTGACGTAGTTAAGCTAAAAGATATCACCGGCAATCTCTATGGAGATGAGAAAATTAAACTTACTTCCGATAAGGGTGATTTTAATAAGGCGGAAGGAAAAATTCATCTTGAGAAAAATGTGGTGATCACTACGGAAACCGGAGCAAAACTTACCACAAATTCGCTTGATTGGGACAGAAAGAAACAGTTTGTCTCGACAAAAGACATTGTAAATATCGAGCGGGAGAATATGATCACCCAGGCACTCGGAGCAAGCGGGAATCCGAGCCTTAAGCAGGTTAATTTGGAAAAGGATGTAACCGTCGAGCTTAAGCCGGAAGTTAAGGCTAACGGAGAAAGCTCTGCGGAGGATAAAGTAGTGGTTACCTGCGACGGCCCGTTAGAGGTAGATTACGAAAAAAATATCGCAATCTTTAAAAATAATGTTAAAGTAGACAGGGATAACTCGCAGATTTATTGCGATATTATGAACATATATTTTTTGAAATCCGGCCAGGCTAAGGAAAAAGAAGAAAAACCCGCTGATCCTAGTAAGCCTGCTGCGTTTATGGGCAACACTAAAATTGATAAATTGGTTTGCCGCGGTAATGTGAGGATTATCCGTGGCAATAACACCTCGTATAGCGACGAGGCAATCTATTCGGCACTGGATAAAAAGATTACGCTTTCCGGGAGGCCAAAATTGATTTTATATTCGGAGGGATTAAAAGATGCACCTCTTGGAAATTAAAGACCTATCCAAATCCTACGGCGGTAGAGAAGTAGTTAAGGGCATTGATTTAAATGTCAAGCGCGGCGAGATCGTCGGTTTATTGGGCCCTAACGGCGCAGGTAAGACCACGACCTTTTATATGACCGTCGGGATTATTCCTCCGGATCGGGGTAAAATTACCTTTGATAATAATGATATCACTTCATTGCCGATTCATCAGCGCGCGCGCTTCGGAATCGGGTATTTGGCGCAAGAGGCATCGATATTCAGAAAGCTCACAGTTGAAGAAAATATCCTGGCTATTTTAGAGACGCTGCCGCTAAGTAGAATTGAAAGGCTGCATCGCCTGGAAAACTTACTTGCGGAATTAAATATCGCGCATTTAAGAAAGAGCAAGGCCTTTACTTTGTCAGGCGGAGAACGCCGACGGCTTGAGATTACCCGGGCCTTGGTCACCAACCCTTCATTTATTCTGCTTGATGAGCCTTTTTCCGGAATTGACCCGATTGTCGTGAATGAGGCGCAGGAGATTATTAAGGAATTAAGAGATAGAGGATTAGGGATTTTGTTAACAGACCACAATGTAAGAGAAACCCTTTCAATAACTGACAGGGCTTATTTAATCGCAGAAGGAAAGATTCTTATCTCTGGGACAGCCGATGAGTTAATCAATAACCCCCAGGCGCGCCAGGTTTATTTGGGTGAGAAATTCCGCATGTGAAGAAAGGCAAGAAATGAAGTCAGAAGTAAAAAAGTTGGACAATAATAAGGTCGAGATCAACATTGAAGTAGCAGGTGATTTAGTTGCGAACAAATTCGAGGATGTCTTTAAAAAAATCGGCCAAGAGGCAAAAGTCCCCGGGTTCAGGCCGGGTAATGCCCCGCGAGATATATTAGAGAAAAATTTTTCTTCTATTGCGCATGAGCAGGTTTTAAAAGAATTAATCCCGGAAACCTATGATCAGATAGTTAAGAAAGAGGCAATTGATGTGATTGACCTGCCGGAAATCTCCGACGTTAAATTAGACAGGAGCACTTTGGCTTATAAGGCTACGGTTGAGGTCAGCCCGGAGATTAAACTCAAAAATTATAGAGGCCTGAAATTAAATTACAAAAAAGTCGAAGTTACCCCGGATGATCTAAAACGTAACCTTGATTCTCTTAAAGAATCCAGAAAAATAGATGTTTTAGACGATGCTGTTGCCAAGGGCCTGGGTTATCCTAATCTCCAGGAGCTAGAAGAGGCGATTAAGCGTCAGATGTTCTTACAAAAAGAAAATCAACAAAGGCAGGATGTTGAGAATACGATTATCGACCAACTGATCAAGGATTTGGATTTTAAAGTGCCGCAATCTTTAGTTGAACGCCAGTTGCAGGAATTATTAAGACACGCTAAGGTTGATTTGGCAATGAAAGGCCTAGCGCGTGAAAAGATCGAAGAACAGGAAGCAGAGATGGTCAAGGTCCTCAAGCCGCAGGCAGAATCACAGGTAAGGGTATATCTGGTCTTGTCTGAAGTGGCCAAGAAGGAAAATATCGCGCTTGACGACCATATGCCGCGTCGTGTTATGGAATTTCTTTTAAAAGAAGCTGAATGGAAGAGTGCTTAAACAATGTTTTCCCCTCGCAGTGCTCGGGGTCATTTTTCCCCAAGCGCCAGAGGCCGGGGAAAAATGAGGAGGTAGATATGGGAGAAAGAGGACAGATTCTGGTTCCGATGGTAATTGAGCAGACAGCTCGCGGTTTTGAGCGGGCCTATGATATTTACTCGCGTTTATTAAAAGACAGGATTATTTTTATCGGCACCCCCATTGATGATAATGTGGCAAATCTGCTTATTGCACAGCTGCTTTTTTTACAAATGGAAGATGCAAAGAAAGATATCAATGTCTATGTCAATTCTCCCGGCGGTTCAGTAACAGCAGGCCTGGCGATTTATGACACGATGCAATTCGTGAAATGCGATGTGGCAACTTATTGCGTTGGCCAGGCATCGAGCATGGGTGCACTTTTATTAGCTGCCGGGACAAAGAACAAACGTTTTGCCCTCCCGCATTCACGGATCATGATCCATCAACCCTGGGGCGGTGTTCAGGGAGTAGCAGCAGATATTTCTATCCATGCCAAGGAAATCCTTAAGATGCGCGACAAGATTAATGAAATTCTCTCGCAGCACACAGGGCAGTCTTTAGAAAAAATTTCCAAGGATACGGACAGAGATTACTTTATGTCAGCCCAAGAAGCAAAAGATTACGGGCTGGTTGACGAAGTAATTTTGCATCAGAAAAAATAATCAGTAGAAGGTATAGAGTAAACATCAAAGGAGATAACTATGCGTAAGAACTATTTATTAACCCCTGGCCCAACGCCACTGCCCCCGGAAGTTTGTGAGGCACAGGCAAGGCCGATAATCCATCACCGTACACCTCAATTCCAGGCAATTCTTAAAGAGGCAGAGGAAGGGTTGAAATATGTTTTTCAGACTGTTAACGACGTCTTTATTTTAACTTCTTCAGGGACCGGCGCCATGGAGGCAGCAGTAATAAATTTATTATCTCCCGGAGACACTGCGCTTTGTGTGCAGGGCGGAAAATTCGGAGAGAGATGGACAGAACTTTGCAAGGCATATGGAATTAATGCCGAAGTAATTAATGTCGAATGGGGGAATGCAGTCAGCCCGGAAGAGATAGATAAAAGGCTAAAGGCGGACCCTAAGATTAAGGCCGTATTTACTACTTTATGCGAGACATCCACCGGTGTTGCTAATGATATTGAAAAAATCGGTGCAGTGATAAAAAAGTATGATGCCGTACTCGTAGTTGATGCGATTAGCGGCCTAGGCGCCATTGATTTAAAAACCGATGCCTGGGGCGTTGATGTCTGTGTATCAGGTTCGCAAAAAGGATTAATGCTGCCTCCTGGGCTGGCCTTTGTCTCTTTAAGCAAAAAAGCCTGGGGGAAGATTAACGAATCCAAATGCCCCAAATATTATTTTGATTTTAAGGTAGCGAAAAAGGCATTAGATTCTACTGATACGCCTTTTACCCCTGCGATTACCTTGGTGATTGCTTTAAATGAAGCATTAAAATTAATGAAAGCAGATGGCTTGGAAAATATTTTTATCCGCCACAAGAAAATGGCAGATGCTACAAGGGCTGCAATGAAGGCTTTGGGCCTGGAATTATTTGCGCCTGTTGCCGGATCAGATGTAGTAACCGCAGTAAAGGTGCCGGCGGGAATTGATGGCGAGAAATTAGTTAAGACCATGCGCGATACCTATGGCGTAACCATTGCCGGAGGCCAGGCTGAATTAAAGGGCAAGGTGTTCCGTATTGCACATATGGGCTTCATCGCAGAGTTTGATATTATTACAGGTATCTCCTGCCTCGAAAAAGTTTTGCACCAAATGAAGTATAACTTTAACCTGGGTGCAGGCGTGAAGGCAGCAGAGGAGGTTTTCAATGCTTAAGATATTAGTTAGCGATCCGTTGTCCGAAGAAGGGTTAAAGATTCTTCGCGACGTAAAAGAATTTCAAGTCGATGTAAAGACCGAGCTAAAGCCGGAAGAGCTCAAATCGATCATTAAAGATTATAATGCGCTGGTTGTCAGAAGCGCCACAAAAGTAACCAAGGATATTATTGCAGCCGCAAACAATTTAAAGGTTATCGGCCGCGCTGGCGTAGGATTGGATAATGTGGATTTAGAAGCTGCAACGCAAAAGGGAATCATTGTGATGAATACCCCTGCAGGGAATACTATTTCTACTGCCGAGCATGCAGTGAGTATGATTTTGTCGCTTTCCAGGAATATTCCTCAAGCCAATGCCTCAACGAAAAAAGGCGAGTGGAAACGTTCGAAATTCATGGGGGTAGAGCTTTATAATAAAGTTTTGGGTATTGTCGGTTTTGGCAGGATCGGTTCAGAGGTGGCGAAACGTGCATTGTCTTTTGGGATGAAAATCCTGGCATACGATCCGTTTCTTTCCAAAGAAGTTGCCGAGGGTTTGGGCGTGGAAGTGGTTGAGCTTAAAGATCTATTTGCGCGCTCAGACTATATTACCGTGCATACCCCTTTGACCGATGAGACAAGGCATATGATTTCCACAGATGCATTTAATTTAATGAAAAAAGGCGTGCGTGTAATTAATTGCGCCCGCGGCGGGATTATCGATGAGGTAGCACTTGTCCAGGCAGTAAAAGATGGCAAGGTCAACGGAGCGGCGATGGATGTCTTTGAAAAAGAGCCGGTGGCCCAGGATTCTGAACTTTTAAAATTAGATAATATTATCGTGACTCCGCATTTAGGCGCTTCGACTGAAGAGGCCCAGGTGAACGTAGCAATCGAGGTCGCAGAGATTGTACGCGATGCGCTCTTGGGCCGTGGAATACGCAATGCGGCAAATTATCCTTGCATCGAGGCAGAGGTCTGTAAATTTCTCGACCCCTATATCAATCTTTGTGAAAAGATGGGGATGTTTGCCGGACAATTAGTAGAAGGAAGATTCCAGGAATTGAATATTGTTTACAGCGGAGAATTAATCCAATACGATTTAGCGCCGTTGACTATGGCGTTAGTTAAGGGAGTATTAACTCCGATTATGCAGGAAACCGTAAATTTTATTAATGCCAAATCTTTAGCAAAAGAAAGAGGCATTAAGGTTAAAGAAGCAAAGTCTTCTAGTGAAGAAGAGTTTGTAAATTTGGTCCAGGTAGAGATTAAGACCGATAAAGAAACCAAGAAGGTTTGCGGAACCCTTTCTCCGAATAAGAAGCCACGCATTGTAAAGATGGATAATTATTATTTTGAGCTTTCACCCCAAGGTGAAATCGTCTTGGTGCAAAACCGCGATGTCCCGGGTATTATCGGTGCCCTCGGTACACTTTTTGGAAATAATAATATCAATATCGCAACCATGACTTTTGGCCGTCAAACTTTAGGCGGAATGGCAATATCGCTTTTGAATGTGGATAGCCCGATCTCCGCGGAAATGCTGGAAAAGGTGAGGAAAATAGAGAATATTTTATCGGCAAAGGTGATTCGTATATGACAAGAAAAGTCACAGGTCACAGGTCACAAGACACAAGTAAAAAACAAAAGATGGGACCCTTGTTTTATATCCTTGTGTCATGTGTCATGTGTCATGTGTCTTTTTCTCAAGCCTTCGCCAAAGAGATAACCATCCTCTACACCGGCCAGACGCATGCCATGCTTTATACCTGTAGTTGCCCGATTGAAAAAGACGGCGGTGTTGCACGCCGGGCAACCTTGGTGAAAGAGATAAGAAAATCAAAACCTAACTGTTTACTTTTAGATTCGGGAAGTTTCTTTGCCGGAGGTGCACTCGATGAATTTTCTCAAAATGCCGATTTGGATAAAGAGAGGACAAGAATAAACCTGAAGGCAATGGCATTAATGCAATACGATGCCGTTAATATAGGTGATGATGAATTTAATTTCGGCGCCAATTTCTTAGAGCAGGAAATTAGCAATTCCAAATTAACCTTTCTTTCTTCTAATCTGGAATTTAAAAAAACCCTTCCTTTTATAATTAAGGAATTAGATGGCGTAAAAGTAGGGATTATCGGCCTGACAAATCAACGCGCAAGGCAAAAGGCAGGAGAGGTCAATTTCAGCGAACCGCAGGCAGCCTTAAAAAAAGTAATTGATGAGTTAAAAAGCAAAAAAATAGACATCACCATTGTCTTAAGCAACTTAAGCGAAGAAGAAAATATTAGCCTGGCAAAAGAAGTAAAAGGAATCGATGTTTTAATCTGCGGATATAAGGCAAAAGAAGCCGATCCCCTTAACGTCGGGCCCACATTAATTGTTTATCCTTCTTGGCAAGGAAGAAAGCTTGGAGTGCTCTCGTTATCGCTAAAAGATAATCATAAAATTTCCGGGAACAAAGTTGACCTTGTGCGTTTATGCGAGAAAGTAAAGCCCGACCCGGCAATAGAACGTATCCTGCCGCGCTGTTTTTCCGATGTCAACTGTAAAAATAAGGATATCCCGGGGATTTGCAAGAATCCTGGCACGCTCAGTTCAAGCTGTGAATTTCCTAAGCCAAATAAAATAAAATTATTAGTAATCACCAGCCGGGACTGTATTGGTTGTCAGCCGGAAAAAGCAGTTAATTATTTAAAGAAGCATCTTCCGGGAGCAGCTGTTTCTTACCTATATTATCCTGAAAGCAGGGCAAATAAATTAATTAAGGATTTAAAGATTAAGGCCCTGCCGGTTTATCTCTTGGGTAAAGAGGTGGAGCAGGAAAAAGGCTTTAGCAGCCTAAAACAGAATCTGGAAGGAAGAGGCGATTTTTATATGGTCAGGCCCCAAGCAAGCGGCCTCGCCTACTTTTTGGATAGAGATAAGATTAAGGGAAATTTTGACCTGTTTATCAGTTTACATGAAAAGGAAAGCGCAGCAATCTTAGATGATGTCAGGGGCCTTAACCCAGAGCTGCATTTTCTGGCGGTTGAACAAAAGAATAAATTTGATGCCCAGGCAGGGAGTGCGGAAGTCGAGGAGGATCTGCGTTCGGTTTGCGTGAAGAAATATTATCCGCAGAAATTCTGGGATTATATTATTTGCCGGGCAAAAAATATTAATAGCAGCTGGTGGGACAACTGCCTGGGCGGCCTGGATCCCAACAAAATAAAACAATGCGCACAAGGAGAAGAAGGCAGAAATTTACTAAAAGAGAACATCAGTTTAAACCAGGAATTGCAGGTAATTATCGGGCCCACATATCTTATAGATAACATCCAAATTTTTAGCACAGAAGGCGTTCCCGAAAAAGACAGCTTTAAAAAATTACTGAAAAGAAAATAAGGGGTGGCAGAATGAATAACAAAAAAATTTATTTGATTGATGTAACAAATCGTGACGGAGTGCAGACTTCCCGGATCTGCCTTTCTAAACTCCAGAAGACGATGATTAACTGGTATTTAAATGAGATGGGCGTGTTTCAGTCGGAATTTGGCTTTCCTATGACCCGGCATGAGACAAACTATCTGAACGCTAATTTGGAATTGGCAAAATCCGGTGCTTTGTCGCCAATCAGGCTTGAAGGCTGGATTCGTGCTACCAGGGAGGATGTTAAAACTTCCTTTAAATTAACCCCGGGGATCAAACACTTAAATCTTTCTATCTCAACCTCTGACCAGATGATCGTGCATAAATTTAAAGGCAAGCTTGACCACGAATCAATTATTAAAGAAATGGCCGAAGCTGTGCGTGACGCAAGAAAGGGCGGCGCTGAGTCAATCGGTGTAAATGCAGAAGATGCGTCCCGCACAAAAATGGATTACTTGATTGAATTTGCCTTAGCGGCAAAAGAAGCAGGGGTGGATAGATTGCGTTATTGCGATACGCTTGGCTGTGATACGCCATTTTCCATATATGAGAGAATTAAAACTCTTGCTGAAGCAACGCAGTTACCTATAGAGGTACATTGCCATAATGATTTGGGATTAGTCGTAGCAAATTCCATTGCCGGAGCAAAGGCAGCGAATGACGCAGGAAGTGATGCCTATATCAATACCTGTATCAATGGTATGGGCGAACGCGCAGGTAATGCAGACCTGGTTTCGGTGATCCTGGCGATAAAATACGGCAATGGCATGCAGGAATATCATTTAGACTCCAAGATAAACTTAAAGATGGCTTGGAAAATCTGCAAGTATGCCTCATATGCCTTTGGAGTGCCGATACCGATAAACCAACCCGGGATTGGCGCTAATGCCTTTGCGCATGAGTCCGGCATCCATGCTGACGGAGCCCTTAAAGACAGGCGTAATTACGAACTTTATGACTTCGAGGAATTAGGCAGGGGGGAGCCGGAGATAATCGAAACCGGGCGTAAGATCACAGCCGGTGAATATTCAGGGATTAAAGGCTTCAGAAATGTTTATGAAAAGCTGGAGGTTGAATTTAAAGATGACGCAGAGGCAACTAAGATCCTGGAATTAGTCAGATACGCCAATGTGCACAATCAGAAGCCTCTAGTTGATGACGAATTGAATTTTATCGCAAAACATCCTGATGCCGCGCAGAAGATATTTACCATGAACCCGTAAAGGATATTTTATGAATATTGTAATAGTAGGCACACAATGGGGAGATGAGGGTAAGGGTAAGATTATCGATATCCTTTCCCAAAAAGTTGATTACATCGCACGCTACCAGGGAGGAAGTAATGCCGGGCATACTGTTGTAGTCGACGGCAAAGAATATATCTTTCATCTTATTCCTTCCGGGATTTTGCATAAAGGAAAAATCTGCTGTATTGGGAATGGGGTGGTAATTGATCCGGAAATGCTCAAAAAAGAAATAGATTACCTGGTATCCTGCGGCATAAACATCGATAACCGCTTGAAGATTTCAGGGCTTTCCCACGTTATCCTTCCCTATCATCGGGTTTTAGATAAATTACGCGAGACAAAGCGAACACATAAAATCGGGACAACCGGCAGGGGCATCGGGCCGTGTTATGCCGATAAGATAAATCGTTGCGGGATCAGGATGATTGACCTGCTTAATCCGAGGGTCTTTAAAGAAAAATTGAATGATAACCTAAAGGAAAAGAACGAAATTTTTAAAAAGGTTTATCAGTATAAAGGCTTCGGCTTCAAAAATATTTACCAGGAATATCTTAATTACGGTAAATTATTCGCTTGGCATATTACTGATACCGCAAAATTATTGAACCAGGCGTCCATTAATAAAAAAGATATTCTTTTTGAGGGCGCGCAAGGGACATTCCTCGATATTGACTTCGGGACATATCCGTTTGTTACTTCTTCTTCAACAATTTCTGGCGGGGCCTGTATTGGAAGCGGTGTTTCTCCGAAAGAGATTAATAAGATCATGGGCGTGGCAAAGGCATATACCACGCGTGTTGGAGAGGGGCCGTTCCCCACTGAATTCGATGTGAAATTCAATGATTTTATCCGAGCCAAGGGCCATGAATATGGCGCAACAACCGGCCGGCCGCGCAGGTGTGGGTGGTTTGATAGCCTGATGGTACGCGAAGCAATTCTTTTAAACGGAATTACGGAATTGGCAATCATGAAATTAGATGTATTGGATAAATTAAAGGCGATTAAAGTCTGCACAGGCTATAAATTTAAAGGAAAGTTATTCAAAGAGTATCCTTATGATTCAGAAGTACTCGCAAAATGTACGCCTGTCTATAAAGAGCTCTCCGGTTGGGATATAGTTTCAACTAGTGCGTTAAAGTTTAAGGACCTGCCCAAAAATGCCAAAAATTACCTGCATTATCTGGAAGATTTGTTAAAAACCAGAATCTCTATAATTTCTGTCGGCGCCCAGCGCGCACAGACGATTATTCTTTAATTCAAAACAAAACTGGGGCAAAACTGGGGGGACGGTTCTCTTTTTTTCTGAGGAAAAAAGAGAACCGTCCCCGTGTTTTTTTACTTGACAGAGTTTAGCAATATGCTAGAATTATGGAAGTTATACTAGTTATAGTAACTACTCAAAGTCAATTGAAAAGTGGGGGCTTGAAGAGATGAAAAATAAATTCATTTCCGCAAAAGACATAGTCCGGCAGTTCAATGTTCCGTATCATACGGTGAACTACTATACTATGATCGGGCTTTTCTCGCAAATTGGCAAGAACGGCAACCAAAGGCTCTATGAAGAGAGAGAAATAAAAGACAGGCTTGCCAAGATTGTGCGATTAAGCAAAGAAGGCTATCCTTTGCGGTTAATACGGAAAAAAATAGTTGGGATTTAATAATTTGAGCAGGGATTTAACTCTCTGCGATATAATTACTTATAGAAAGAACGAAAATGAGTTATTTTAAAATGCTCGGCCTAGAAAAAGAACCATTCTCCACAAGCCCGGATCCGGATTTCTTTTATGATTCCAATCAGCATCATTCGGCCCTGATGCGCTTGATGATCGAAATCCGGCTGAAACGCGGCTTGAGCCTGGTTTTGGGGGATGTCGGCACAGGCAAAACTACGCTTTCCCGAAAGATCTTCCAGATGTTAAAGGCGCGGGAAGATATTATCTTCCATATGATTCTTGATCCTACCTATGATACCGAAGAATTATTCCTGGATTCGCTGGTGCGGACTTTTAAGATTCAGATGAACTCCAATCCCAGCGTACTTGATTTTAAAGACGCGATCAAAGAATATCTTTTTAAGACTTCGGTTGAGCAAAATAAGACGATAGTGTTGTTGATAGATGAATGCCAAAAACTAAATTCCTTGTCCCTGGAAATCCTGCGCGTGCTTTTGAATTACGAAACAAATGAATATAAGCTGTTGCAGGTAATTTTATTGTCACAGCTAGAGGTCCTGCCGCGGTTAAGGGAAATGAAGAACCTTATGGATAGAATCAGCCTAAAATATGTGCTTAACCCGCTGGATCAGCAAGAGACAAAAGAAATGATTGATTTTCGTTTAAAGGCAGCAGGATTTAATTCCGGGCATAGCTTGTTTACAGAAGAGGCAATAGATGAAATTTACCGCTATACCCAAGGTTACCCCAGGCGGATTTCTATGCTTTGCCATAATTCGCTAAAAACACTGGTGATGGAAAATAAACCTTTAGTAGATATAGATGTAGTGCGCGGTTTAATCGCAGGCGATATCAAATAGTTAAAATATGCAACAGGACAATATTACACCCGAAGAAAAGCTATTAAAGATTATTGAGAATCCCGCGAGGAGTAGCCTTAAGCAAAAAATTCATCTTCCGGGAGGCAGCTTTTTATCGAAGTTCAAAACTTTACCGGTCTTTGCAAAAAATAAAATAAAGATTAAAGAAATCAACCTGCATACATTGAATCAGGTATTGATTGGCTTAGGGATATTGCTTTCGGCTGTACTTATTTTCGTTTTTATTAAACAATCTTTTGGGTTTTCAATGAGGCTAAAAAATATTGCAGCAGGTGCATCTTTAAAACAAGCGGAGAATAAAAAGACTCTTGTTTTGGATGCGGGTTTAAAGGAGATGCTTTCTGAGGCAAGTAAACGGAATATGTTTAGTTTTATTCCGCCGAAACCAGCCAGTGCAACGATGCAAATAAGTGTTGAAATTGCACAGATTATTGCTAATTTAAAGCTTGTGGGTGTAATTTGGTCCGACAAGCCGCAGGCAATGATTGAAGATTCTAAAGAGAAAAAAACTTATTTATTGAGCGCCGGCGAACAAATCGGCGTGATCACGATTGAGAAGATTTTTAAAGATAAAGTTGTCCTGAAAAAAGGAGATCAAGAGTGGGAACTAAGGTAAGCGGGATCCTATTGTGCCTTTTGTTAATTTTGTGTAATCTCCGGTCAGCAAACGTTTTTTCTCAAGAAGATAAACAAAATGAGGTGTCGCCGCCTCAAGAAGCAGTAAATAATCCGGAAATCCCGGTTGAGAATATTGTTCCTCCTGCGGTGACGAGCATTCCTGAGAATGCCCCGGCCTTGGGGGCGGAAGAGGCAGCAAACGGAGTAAAGCTGGAAAAAGAAAAAATCTCCCTGGATTTAAAAGGCGTAGATCTCGTTGAGTTGTTCCGCATCCTTTCCCAAAAGATGGGCATAACTATTGTGCCGACTAAAAGCGTAACCGGCAGGGCGAATGTATATTTGAATAACCTTACCTTTAATGATGCCCTTGATGTCATACTCGTCAGCCAGGACCTGGCAAGTGAAAGAAAGGGCGACATCATTAATATTATGACTTCTGCTGAATATGAACGCCTCTATGGAAAGAAATTTAACGAGAAAAGGAAATTCACGAGTGTTAAATTAAGATATGCCAAGCCGGCAACGGTTTTTAACGTAATTAGCCAGATTAAATCTGATATCGGAAAAATTATCGTTGATGAGTCAACCGGGACGATCCTTGTTATTGATATCCCCGAAAAAACTAAATTAATCGAAGATACAATCTCTTCCTTGGATAAACCGCCTGACACCCAGATATTCGACATAAGATATGCCAAGCCCGCAGATTTAAAGTCCCAGCTGAGCACTGCAATTACTTCGGGTACCGGAGAATTGCTGGTTGATGAGCGGTCAAATAAATTAGTGATTTCTGATTTGCCGGAAAAAATGAAAAAGATTAAGCGCCTGGTCAAGGCGCTTGATGAGCCGGCGCAGCAGGTATTTATTGAAGCAGAAATTGTCCAGATTACCCTGCGCAAAGAATATCTCCGGGGCGGGATTAACTGGGAAAAGGTATTTTCCAGGGCAATTGACGGCCTGGATTTTAAAGGCACGTTTCCCTTGGCCGGAACTTTTACTCCTTCACCGTTGATTACAGCTGCCAACTTGACAATGAGCGTGGGCAGTTTAACGAGCGATAAATATACGGCAACGATGCAGTTCTTGGAGACCTTCGGCGATATCAAGGTGCTTTCCCGGCCGCGGATTACAGTCTTGAATAACCAGGAAGCAAAGGTTATGGTGGGTTCCCGCGAGGCATATGTTTCGCAATCCCAGAGCCAGTCAGACGTTACAACCATTACTTCAGAGAATATTCAGTTTATTGACGTAGGAGTTAAGCTGAATGTTGTGCCGCAGATAAATAAAGAAGGCTTTATCACCATGAAGATAAAGCCGGAAGTAAGCTCCGTACGGGAAACACTGACCACCGCCTTAAAAAGCACTGTTCCGATCGTAGAGACTTCAGAAGCAGAAACAACGGTTAAGATTAAAGATGGGACAATGATTTTAATTGCCGGATTAATGAAAGAAGAAAAGCGCAATGCGACTACCGGCCTTCCTGTACTTGCCAAAATTCCTATCATCGGAGCACTCTTTGGTTCGCGCGAAAGCCAGAATAAAAAGACAGAATTGATCATATTCCTTACTCCGCATATTACAACAGGCGAGGCAGCGGTGCAGGATTCGGAGCCGGAGAAGCTTATCCCTGAAGATATTATGCCCGAAGATATGAAAGAGGACTTTAGGCGAAAGAAAGAATTAGAGTTAAAGAAGTCGCAGGCCAAGCCGGCTGCTTTTACTCTTGCACAGGATAAAACATTAAAAGGCATGAAAGAAATGAAGGAGATAGAAAAGCCCAAGGCATTAAGCCAGGCAAAGGCTCCCAAAGAAATTGAAAAACCCAAAGAAGCAAATATTCCGCAGGCTTCCAAGGAGTTGAAAGAGGTTGAAGAGATGGAAAAATTAAAAATACAGCCCAAAGAGCCGAAGAAAGAAGAAGTAAAAAAGGCGCAGCCAGAAGTAAAAGAATTAATCAGGGAAAGCGCGCCGCTAGAAGAAAATGTCGAAGCAGATATCCAGGATAAATTGAAGGGAATAAAGGAATAGCATAAGTTTAATTATGAATAGCAAGCTTATTATTTATTTTGTAATTGCTTTGATTGTCCTTGCAATAGGAAGTACTTCCGCTTTTTTATTTTTCCAGAAAAAAACGATCGAACAGCAATTATTGCAATCCAATCAATTAGTGCAACAGCTGCGCCAGGAAATAACCAGCAAGGAAGAGGAAAAGGCCAAGGTCGCTGAAGAAAAAGAAAAAATGCAGAAAGACTCGGTTTTTTATGTGGAGATGAATAATAAGCTGCAATCAGAAAGAGATAAATTACAGCAAGATATAGCCGGCGCGCAAAAGATTATCGAAACCAAAGAAAGCGAATTAGAAAGGCTCAAACAAAATTTGCAGCGTACAGAGAAAAAGATAAATAAGGAGCTAGGTAAAGAAAAAGAAGAACGTAAAACCCGGGAAAAAGAGTTAAATTCAAGAATAGGGGAATTGAGCAGGTCACTGCAGAAAGAAAAAGCCACTTATAACTATAATTTGGGGGTAGCGTTTTCAAGGTCAAGGATGTATGAAGAGGCAATCGCCAGTTATGAAAAAGCGCTGGTCTTTGACCCAAAAATGGCTGAAGCACATTATAATTTAGGCATCTTATTTGAAGGCGTAGAAAAGGATCCTGCTAAGGCAATATTCCATTATCGCAAGTTTTTAGAACTCGCGCCTGATGCTGCAGAGAAAGAAGAAGTGCAGGCCTGGATAAAGAAGCTTAATCAGGAAATGTAATGAAGGAATCATCAAATAAAATGTCCAATTTCAAAATAAATGTCCAATTTGGATTACAAGCATAGATGAATAAGCTTAAATTAACGGTTTTATCAGGTTTTCTCTTGGTAATTGGTTTTTTGGGATATTTATTGTTTATGAACCTTAATCTACGCTGGTCTATCCGGAGCATGGAGAGAGAAAAAGAAAAGGAATTCTTGACAAGATTAGAGCAATCTAAGGAACAAATTAAGCAGGATCTAGCGCTAAAATACCAGGCCTCTATTTCTGCTTTTGATGATCTGGCAAAAAGCCTGGAATCAGAAAAAAGCAAGGTAAATGAATTAAGCGAAAAGACCAAGGCTTTAGAAAGCGAAAAACTCAAAAAAATCGAGAATAAGAAAACAAAAAAAAGCAAGGTGCCAGGCACAAACTTGAAAAAGTAGGATCCTGTGCTATACTTTATTATGGAAAGAGAATTCGAAAGGGCAAACCTTGAGAAATCAGGGGGCGCAAAGTCGTGCATCCAAAGTTTTATGGATAGGCAGACTGCCGAAGATTCGAAGAATTCAACACTTGCATTGTAGATCTCAAGGCAAACTGCCTTGAGATTTTTTTTTAAGCAAAAGCAAAAGTGCCAGGCAAGAAGGAGAAAAAAAGATGAGAATGCCACGCATCAACTTAAAAGACGCGCTTTATTACGTGACTTCTCGTGGAGATAACAATGAAGAGCTTTTTAAGGACCCCGGAGATTATAATACCTATACAGAACTTTTAAAGAAATATAAAGAGCAATACGGCTTCAAAATTTTTTCCTACTGTTTAGTCCCTAATCACCTTCACCTCTTAATCGAGTTAAAAGAAGGAACTACGATTTCGCAAGTAATGCATAACCTGCATTCAAATTACACCAAATACTTTAATAAAAAGCATGATAAGCAGGGCCATTTATTCCAGGAAAGATATAAATTAATTTTAATGGAAAAAGCGCCTTATTTACTGGATATCTCTGCCTATATTCATCTTAATCCTTTGGCCTTGAATTTGGTGAAGGATTTGGATAGTTATAGTTATAGCAGTTACCCGGCATATATAGGTAAAGAAAAGGACCAGTTAAATTTAAAGAATGAAACTGGCGAAGTAATGAGTTATTTAAAAGGAAAAGACTATGCCAGCTTTGTGAAAGATTTTTATCAAAATAAAAGCAAGATAGTGACAGAAGAAATCAACAGAAAATCAATCTTGGGTTCTGATGAATTTATTGAGCGGGCAATGGTTGAAGCAGAGACTTCAAAGCCGCAGGAAGAAAAAATAGATGAAGTAAATGCAGCGCGCAATAAAAAATTAATTTCCACAGGAATCTTCGCAATTATCATCCTGGGCCTGGTTTCGGCTTACCTATATATAAATACACTTCAAGTAAAAAATAACCTTAAGCAGGAAATTGTGAATAAAGAAAGAGAGTTGGGGGTGAAGGTTGACCGGGAAAAAGAGGTTTTGATAAAATCCTTAGATGAAAAAAACCGCGCGGATAAGGTTTCTTATCAGGTAATGCAAAAAAGGCTGGAAGTAGAGAGGGCCAAAGCAGAAGAATTGGAAAAAAAATTAGAGGCCAATAAAAAATGAACCTAGGCAGGAACAAAAAGAAAATTAAAATTACTTGCGCTGCGGTACTGGCATTATTGCTAGCTGCCGGGCTTTGGATTGGTGTTACCAGAGGCGCTACTAATCCGACTTGGACGCAGACAGCATGGACTGCAAGGACTACTAATACCGTAGCCCATGACCCCGCGATCCCAGGCAGGAACAACTGGACACAATATTCCACTGCTAGCGATACCAGCCTTAATACAACAGGGGGAGTTAAGCTTGCTCCGCAAGCCAGCAGGGTTAGTTATCCCAGCCCAAATACTTTTTCCGGAACAGGAATTACACTGAATAATACGGCAATTGTTTCTGGGGCAGGAGAAAAAATACAATTCCAACCGGCAATTACTGATCCTTTCGTTGATAATACCTTACAGAAACTTGTGGTTGGTACTGCTGAAGCGCCAAAATTGGCAGTAGGAAAGTCAATGGTCAAGGTAGGAAATTATATCTATGCCTTTTTTACTTTTAAGAAGTTTGGTAGATTTAGCATTAGCACCCAAACCTGGGAATATCTTGCTGATACACCAGCAGAAGTTGGTGTTGGTTCTTGTCTATCTTATTTAGCGGGCAGCACGCATATTTACGCTTTGCAAGGCAGCGGAACAAAGAACTTCTGGCGCTATACTTTACCGGATGCAACTTATCCTCAAGGCATCTGGGAGTCAACGCAATCGAACCCTACTATTCTTCCTGCTTTAACTTATCCGGTTTCTTACGGCGGTTCTTTGGTAGTGGCCCAAGATAATACAGGTGACGTAGTATTGTATTGTTTCCCCGGAGCCAATACTAGTAACTTCCTTAAATTTAGGAATAATATTTCTCCAATATGGTCCAACACAAATCTTCCTTCTAGTGTAGCTTATGGCGATTTGGCCTATAACTCTAGTAATAATAGAATTTATGCTGCTTCAGAAAGTGGTTTCTATTATTTAGCATTAAATGCCTCGAAAAATCCTTCTGGTGCTTGGCAAACATTAGCTACGACAACTGGGCTTGATAAAGGGGCAACCCTATATTGGCCAGGCTTTGGAAACTTTATCTATACTTTCTCCGGAAGCTATGGAGAGTATTTTGCTTGTTATGATATGACGCAAGCAGCCCCTGGTTCTTGGCAGACACTCACAAGGCCGTTTAATTCACATTTCCAGACCTGGCAGGGTGGCTATCGCAGGGGTTTATTATACGCAGAAGAAATAAGTGGCACTACCAAGCTGCGCCTGCTTAGCCCGTCAAATATCGATAGATTATATGATTATGAATTTACTACAGCCAGCGGCCCGGCTTCAGGCAAATGGACCGGGTTTATTGTTGCAACTCCTACTACTATGACCAGGGCAATTCAAGTTATTCATCCTGATCCAGGAATAGCAGAATATGCGAATTATCTTTATGTATTAAGTTACAATAATTTCTGGCGCTATGATAAAACTACTAATTCCTGGAATAATTTTTCTTCTTACGCCTCTTTGCCGTATGCCACAGCTTCCAGTACCCAGGCAGTTTTTATGCGGCATCAGGATGGTGCGGGCGGCCCGAATGTGGATTATATTTATTATGCTGCTGACCCTGGATTGTTGTATAGATGTAAATTAGATCCAGCTACAGGTGAACCTATGATGGTTGACAGTTCGTATTGGAATGTGGTTACTCCTGTTTCAGGAAGCTTCCCCAACCCCAGTTATTACGCATCATTAGGAAGGGATAATCAGTATATCTATTATTTGAGCGGCACTAATCAATCTTCTTATGATTCGACAGGTGCACAAAATCCAAGAAACTTGTATCAATATGATCCGGTAAATAATACTGTAATTTTGGCGAATGCATCTGACTCTGGCTATGCTGTGCAGACTTCCGGCAGAGGTGTAGCTATGGTTATGGGTAAAGGCGGTTCAGTGTATTTTACCAGAGGCTCTAACTCTTCGACAGGCTCATCTTCTCCATGGAATAATTATTCAAAATATATTTACCGTCGGGATGCTGCAACAGGCAATTGGTATAGCTCCGCAGCTTCACCTTTTCAATATTTGGTTTGCTCGAGTTTGAGCTGGACTGCGGATGACCCCGATTATATTTATGTCAAGGGCTATGCAGGGAATAACTATTGGTATGCCTTCGAACAGGTATTTATGCGTTATAGCATTCCGGAAAATCCTGCGGATTTTGGAAGCGGAACTTGGGAGTGGCTTACTCCGCCTATTTCCGATGATCATTATTCAGAATATGACAATTTTAATCAGGAGCAGGAACCTTCCCATATTTCCAAGTCTTACGGTTGGACTATGCAAGGCACCGCTTTTATCGGCAAAACTCTTTTTTGCGCTATAAGTTATAGCGATGAATTCCTGGCTTATGATATTGATAATAGTAGTTGGTCGGGCAAGAACCAGGTTTATTATAATACAAAAGGCTGGCGCAATAATGGCACAGCCAGTAGCTGGGAGATGTTTAGCGACCTTAATGCTGATAACCAGTTTTACAATTATTATATGGACCGTTATTGGGTGGATAATGTCTATGCTTATTATAACGGCCAGGGTATAATTTACCAATTTTGCGCTCCATATAAAACCACCAACAATATAATTCAGCGTTATTCGATAAATGATGATAAGTGGCTTGAGCCTATAAAATCTCCTTTTCCGATTGAAAGAAACACAAAGGCAGTTTATTCCAACGGAAAATTATACGTAGTGAGAGGCGGGCTTACTGATCAGATGTGGGCATATGACATTTCTAGCGGATTATGGGGCGCAACTCCCATAACCGTGCCTTTTAGAATAGGGGTATCAACAGCAATATGCAGCAATCAATTATCAGGAATCGAGGAAAGGATTTTTGTCATTGATGGTGCTACTTGGTTGTCCCTGACAGGTGCCGGCAAGAAATTTTCTTCATATGCGCCTGCCTTTGGTGAATGGTTTGGCGCAGATGATGCTCCGGATGGCGCCAGTTATATGGGTACGTCAATGGTCAGTGTCCCCTACGCGAATAAAATTTATGCGCTTTTTGGCAGGCCAGTTAATAAGTTTCGTTCCTTTTCTCTTGCTAGTGGCAATACTGCTTGGAATTCGTTGTCTGCAGAAAATCAACCCGTAGAGCAACTAGCTACATTCGCCACGACAACCGGGACAAGTATGTGTTATGTGGAAAGTGAAAAAGCAGTTTATATGGTTTCGGAAAACCAGGCTGTGCTTTTCCGCTATCTTGTGGATACAAAAACCTGGGAAGAAGTTTCTGTGCTGCCTACAATTGCTGCCAGAGGAGCAAAGGTTATTTATCCTCAAGGTGTAACCGGTAAAGAAAATTACCTCTATATCTATTTAGGTGACAGGGACGGCTCATTTTACCGCTATTATATCCCAGGGAAAAAGTTTTCCGGAATCGATTTTCTGCCGCGCAGAATGACAACTTTGGATGCATCGGTTGCTGCATCCGGAAAAACGATTTATTATCTTAAGGATGCGTTGTTTGCCTATACAGGGACTTGGGAAAAATTAGCCAATAGCGATTGGGCCACATCTGATAATTGTTCTTTGGTCTATGTAGCGCCCGGCACTGGGCATACTGATGCCAGGCTTTATGCCACCATAGGCTATGGATCTTCCGGCTTTAGTTATTATTCTCTTACCAATAATCAATGGGTAAGTTGTGCTTCGCTTAGCCTTCCTTCTTATACTTACTATGGCTCTGCAATGGTTACAGACGGGGCTTATATTTATTTTATTGCCGGTGGTAATACTACATTCTTTGCGCGTTATGATATCGCGAATAATACCTGGCAGGCACTACAGGCTACTCCGGAAGTTGTTTATTACGGAGCTGATTTAATTTACTATCCGCCTTTAGGCCTGATTTTTCTTGCTCCGGGTAATGGTAAGAGCACTTTTTATGCTTATGATCCTGCTGTAAATGCCTGGAGTGAAACCTGGACCCGTAGTTGGCAACCGGATAGCCTTCCTTTAGCAGTAGGGGCTGATAGCGCTGTAAATAGATACGGAGGAGGAGTGTCTCTGGCATATGCAGGAGGAGGCTATCTTTATGCCTTTATAACTCCGACAGGAGAAACAAACTATGCCTACCGTTATTCTGTAAATACAGATGTTGCTTTTGGCAGTGGAAATTCAGGCGCCTGGGAGGAAATTAATCCTCTGCCAAGAAATTTACAGAGCAGGGTAAAAGCGGTTTATCCTGGCAATGGCGACTATTTTTATATTTTCCCCGGTAGGATGAATATTAACATCTATCCTTATTTAGCCTTTGCTTCGGGAAGCTATATTTCTGCAGTGAAGAATATCGGTAATAATTCGGGTTTTGATATTGCAGGTTGGAGCGTGGAAAACATCACTGATCCGGCGCAAACGCCGGTGACATTTAAGATCCGCAGCGCCAATAATGAGAAAATGGCCGGGGCATTGGATTTTTCTAACTGTGTGGCCTTGAATACATCGGGCCAGTCATTTGCGAATTATTCTTCTGTTAAGCCAGCAGACAAGTATATCCAATGGCAATTAGATTTTATTACCTATGACCCGAGCATCATTACTAATCCATCTAAACCCGCAATAACAAACTATTATTTTGATTTCTTGCGTTACCCGGAAGAGCAGGCCTTGATATCTTCTGCTTATAATAGTTCATTTGTCAAAAACCGTTTGCTGAAATTGTCCTGGGATACGCTAAAGCCGCAAGGGACCAATTTACTATTTCAGTTAAGGACCGCGACTAGCGCGGCAAATTTGGCGAGTGCAGAATGGCTCGGCCCGGTCCCTGCTTTTAAACAAGTTGACATATTAAACAGCGCAACATCCGCTAATTTTGCTGCTGAAGATGAAATTGAATTTACCTCAACAGACGCCAGGGTTAAAGAAATATGCGTAGGTTTTCAATTCCACAAAGAGGTAAATATTGATAATCCAGGCGGCACCACTCTTTTAAATTATCCAGTAAAATTGATTATCGATTCAAGCAATAGCCATTTCTGGAATAATATTCAGGCTGATGGTGCAGATCTTCGTTTTACTGACGAATTGGAAAATTTAAAATACGGTTTTGAGAAGTTTAGTTACCGGGATAGATATGCGGTGATCTGGGTGAGAATTCCGGAGATCCCTGTGCCGGATGAAAGAACAATTTTTATGTACTACGGGAATCCTTTGGCAGTGCGCGAAGATAATTCAGAAGAAGTATTCGATACTATCCACGGGATGTTTTTTGATGATTTTAACGGCCCGAACTTTTCTACCAGCAATTGGCAGCCGCTTTCTCCTCTGATCGGAGCAAGTATAGATTTTATCAACACCGATGATAAAAGCGTTGTAAGGTTCCGTGGCACTAACGGTAATACTCCGATGAGCTGGCCGCTTATAAGTAACCAGTCATTTGATATATCTGGCGGTATTGCCTTAGAGTCCTTAGAAAAGAGAGACGGAGGTACATACGTTAGCTATCTTGACACGCAAATTTGGCAAGATAGCGCGAATGACTTTGGTAGCTCTGGTGGATATGGCGGTAGTGGTAGGGGAGTTAGTTTATATAATACTTATGGCGGATCACTTACCGGCCCTAACAAAGGCATTAAATATGTAAATGGAGATTGGTGCTTGCACTCTTTGATTAAAGATGCGAATGGCACGATTTCAGGAAACTTGCTTATTGATGATGCCTATAAAAACGCAGCGGCAAATATTACTTCTGCCAGCATTAGCAGCGGAAAGATCCGTTTATTTTCTATGGTAGCGCACCGGCCTTATCTACTTGATTGGTTAAGGCTGCGTAAATATAGCAACCCCGAACCCGTTGCCAGTTTAGCTCCTGTAAAGTTAGATAGCGGGACATATACTTTAGCCGGAATAGGGGATTTTAGCCGTAGAGAAAAAGTTGTCATTAATAACTCTTCAGTTGATACCTTGGTTGATCATATAGTTGAGATCGTGGTAAATAAGGATCATGCCAGTTATTGGAGCTCTTCTTTGCATCCCCGCTATGCAAGCGGCGCTGATACGCGTTTTGCCGATATTAGCGGAAATACAATTTACTCTCATTGGGAAAAAGATTATAGCGCAGCTAATACCAGGGCAACTTTCTGGGTAAAAATTCCCCAGCTCAACCCGGGAGAAAATATCCTTTACCTATATTACGCTAATGCCTCGGTTGCTTCAGCAAGCAGCACCGGTATATTCCTCTTTTATGATAATTTCGCCAATTTAAGTAATTTCGATTATTCTACTCACACTACGGCAGATGTTAGTATATCTGGGAATATCGCTACGATCAAATACGATGTGGCTGATGTGGCTAGCGAAAGCTTTGCAACCTATCTAGCAACTAAAAATTCATGGCTGAAAGAGAAAAACTTGACCTTCTATTGCCTTTTTAATCAGTATGATAATACATCCGGAGGTGAGGTTAACTATGACTATTTGGGTTTGATTAATGGCGATTATAGTTTTTCTAGCCCGCCTTATTCTGCCAATGGTAATATGCCTTATGGGTTTTATTTTGAAAATAGCCAGTATTATAACCGGTATATGTATGGTTTCTTGGGGAGTGGCAGTACTTTTAAGCAGAGCACCTTTGCCGGATCAGTAGGCGCTGGAGAGAACTGGTATGAAGCCAGGATTACCTTGCAGGACAGTGGAGCGAAATACTATTTCCGGCAAAAGGGAGAAAAAGACTGGCGATTCTATTATAATTATCCTGCAAATCCGCTTACTTTTACCAGCGTGAGGCCGGCTATTCTGCATAGAAGCGGATTAAATACAGCGGGCTATCAGAGATCTTATACAGCTAGTTGGATTGTTTATAAACAAGCGCCTGAAGAATCTGTTACTGTTATTTTTGATTATGAGCCGCAGACCACTGATTCGGGTAAATACTATGCGACTAATCCGGTCCTGCAGGCATATACAGGTGTATTTTATAATAAAGGCCGGGATGGTTTGTATGGGCAATTGCGTAGCTTTGAAGAAATTTCTACAAAGCCCAGTGGTACAGGGATTAAGTATCAGATTTCAGATAATGGCTGGGATTGGTATTATTATAACGGTAGTCAATGGGCTACGGTACCGGCTGATGGCGGATATAGTTATGCTAATGATGCAGCCACAGTGAATACTCACCTTGGGACAACCAGCGCCAATGATTTTATGCGCGTACATCCTGAAGGAGTTTTCTGTTATAGGGCATTTTTGCATTCTGATAATGGCGAAAATACACCTGCATTGCAACAAGTTACAGTTACTTTTGAAGCAGAACCCAGCTGGTATAGCGATCCTAGCGGCATGCTTGAACAAATAAACTCCGGCCATTCAGATGCGACAAGCGACCAATGGGTGCAATATAAGGCTATCCTTTATTCCCAGGGTGCGGATACGCCGGTGTTGAATTCCGTAAGCCTGGAATATAGCTCAGCTGAAATTAGTGTCACAAGCCCTGTTTCGACAAATATCTGGAATATTGGTGAGACAAAAAATATTACCTGGACCTCTAGCGGCCTGGAAGAGAAAAATGTCCGCATTGATTATTTTGATGGCACAAATTGGAAAATAGGAGGAGTAGATCCAGCTGGCATTACCGGAAGCTGCCCTAATGATACAAAAAGTTTTGCCTGGTATATTGATCCAGTTAAATATAAGCCTAATGCGAATGCCAAGATAAAAATTGTTTCTGTTGATTATACGAGCGTATTTGCTGAATCTGCAACCTTCAAATTATACGGTGCGCTTTTTACCCAGCCTGTGGGCGGAGAAATCTGGGAAATCGGGGAGGGTATAACTAAGGATATCCGCTGGCAGACCTTTGGTTTAACCAGCAGCGCGGATGACCGCTTAACCTTGGCTTATTCTTATAACGGGACTAATTGGTTTACGATATTGGACCAAATAGTAGGCAGCACGACACCAAATTCTACTACTTGGGAATTAACCCCTACTTCTAGCCCTGTTGGCCCTATAGTAGAAAGCAATAGTGTGTCTGTGAGGTTATGGATTGAAAAATTACAAGGGATTGTGAGTATGGTAAATGTTAGTTTCGTGCCTGAAGCAGATATAGTTGTTGATTCGCCTTTACAGACAGCGCAGGTAGTAGTGGGAGAGCCGCAAATCATCAGATGGCACACAAATTCCAAATATTTCAGCAATCGTTTTAACGTAGAATATTCTCCGAAAGGCGATTTTACCGATACAAAACTCATTAATACCGTAGTCTTATCCGGCATAGCAGTTCCGCCCACACAAACCAATATTAATGACAATGTGGAGGGCACATGCGCCTGGACTGTGACCGATAACAATGATATTTCAACTACTGCTAAAATAAGGATAACCGAAGTCGCTCCTATCCCTTCCGGAAGAGTTACTCCTGTGGCTGTGAAGACTTCAGAGGCCTTTGTAATCAAGGCGCCTACTATTACAGTAAATAGCCCTGCATCTACTGATGAATGGGTAGCTGGAGATGTTGAAGATATTGCCTGGGTTGCAGACGGCGTACTCAGCGCTCCAGCAAGTGGTTCCTTAAAAGTTGAATATTCTACTGATAATTTTACGACAAATATCCATCAAATTAATGCAGCTATCTTCTTGAGCGATGGAGTCTATAAATGCAGTTGGTCACCGATAGAAATATTGGCAGCAGATGGCACAGCGTTTAATATACCGGCCCAAGGCCAGCCTGTTAAGATCAGAGTTACGGATTTGGGATATCCAAATTGCTACAGTGATTCCTCTGAATTTAAAGTCCTGGCTAATGCTAAAGTTACACTTCTCCAGCATAACGGAGGAACGCCGGCATTATTAATGGGGCAAACATATGAAGTAAAGTGGGAAACAACCGGCAAGAGCCTGTTGGATAAAACATACGACTTATATTATTCAGTGGATAACGGAGAAACATACACCCGGTTTACAAGGCAGAGGCCGGTGGATCAATCCGGTGCTGCCAATACCGCTTTTGGCGCTTATACCTGGACTATTCCTACACAGGAAATTGTCCCCAATATCATGACCGACTTAGCGAGGATAAAAGTTTGTACCACTGATGGAGTTTTCTGCGATGTCTCAGACGCTGTTTTTACTATTACCAATCCGAAGATTACCATAATTCAGCCTAATGGCAATGAAATATTGTATGCTACCGGAAAATATAATATTATCTGGAACAGCGAAGGAGAAGTTGGAGAGGCTGTTAATTTGTTATATTCTACTAATGGCGGGGCAAGCTTTTCTGCGGATCCGGCAAATCCAAGTTTACCTAACGTAAATAATAAGGCTGATAATACTTTCCTTTGGCCAATCATTGATGCTGATAATGAGATAACTGGTGCGCAGTTACGTATTGCCAAGTCAAATGACGCGAATATCCATGATGATTCAGATTCTTCTTTTACGATTAAGCCGCCGCAGTTTACATTAACTTCACCTAGTGGCACTGAAGAATGGGTCGCCGGAACAGAGCATACAATTAACTGGTCATCTGAAGGTTTTGAACAAGGCGCAATTAGAAATGTGAGTATGCAATATAAGGTAGAAGAGATTGATACTGATTGGTCCAGTTCTTTTTACGATATCACGCCTACTGTTTCCAGCGGCACATTCAATTGGACTGTGCCGAGTAATTCCAGCTATATAGGCAAGACCTGTAAGGTAAGGGTATTTGACAAGACCCGTTTTAATGAAACTCGTCCTTCAACATACAAAGAATCCAGCTTTAAGATTATTACTCCTTATATTAAGATTACCAAGCCTGTATTGGGAGATGCCTGGGCAATCGGCTCGGGCCAGGATATCGAGTGGTATAGTTTAGGCGGCGTTTCCGGGAGTTGGATCATTGAATACTCTAAAAATAATTTCACCACTGCCGGAATATCGATTAATTCAGGCGAGGTTGAGCCTTATCAGGTTGACCCTGATGGTAAAAGCTACTATCGTTTTACTTGGGCCGTACCCGATGATTATTCTTCAACGGTTAAAATCAGGATTAAAGACCAGAATAACGAAACAATTGTTGATGCCATGCAATATGTATTTTCCATTAGTTCGCCTATTATCGAGATAGACCCGCCGATTGACGGGAATTTATATACTGTAGGCGATACTGTGGAGATTAAATGGAAGAATACAGGAAGTGTCGAACAAAGGGTGAGGTTATTCTATTCTACGGATAATTTCCAGAGCGTGATCAAGCAAATCCCTGATCCCGGTCAGGACACCTTAATAGATAACACCTCCCCCGGCGGGCTGGAGCCCTATGAAACTACTTATCAATGGGCCATCCCGGCAGGAGAGCAGGAATCTACACGTATAAGGCTAAGAATTACTGAAGCCCGCGATGCAGGCAGCCCGCATACCTGGCCGGTTTATTCAGCTACTTCCGGCAACTTCACATTTTTACCTGTACCCGTGATCACCGTTTTATCTCCTAATGGCAATGTAGATATCAACCAATCAGAGAGATGGCGCAGAGGCACAGAGCAGACAATTACCTGGTCGAGAAATAACGGTGCGTTCTCTAATAATCTGGCAATATATATATCTACAGATGGCGGCACCGGCTGGGTGCTGATTAAGGATCAAATTCCTAAGAGTACGTCTTCTTATACTTGGACCGTGCCCGAAAGTTTAGCGATCAGTGATCAATGTAAAATTATGGTTAAAGATGATGGCTCTGGCCGGGATCCCAAGCCTTCAGATGAATCTGATAATTATTTTAGGACAGGTTATCCTACAATCACAATTACTTCTCCGCAAGGAGGAGAATTCTGGGCAGTTAATGATATCTCCCAAATCAGCTGGCTGCCCGAAGGGACAATTTCTTCCAGCGTCTCTTTTGAATATTCTCATGATGCCGGTACTTATCCCAGCCAGAACAAGAAAATTATCAATAACACAGGTAGCTATACCTGGACTGTACCGGATTATATCGGAGTTACTTATGTCAGGCTCACCGATACCCAGGATCCGAATAATATTGTCTCGGAATCCAGGCAAATCACGATTATTGAAAAACCTACAATTACACTTACTGCGCCTAACGGAGGTGCGGGAGTGGAATATGAGGTAGGAAGTAATGTGCCGATTACCTGGACTTCCCAAGGCCTATCAATTCATAATCTTAAAATCGATTACTCCAACGATAATTTTACTCTCCCCGCCAATATTAAGGAGATCGCTTCTAATCTTAATAACACCGGCAGTTTAAGCGGCGGATGGACCATCCCTCTTGATGCCTTAACAGGCCAGGCAATAAAAGTCCGCATCAGGGCGCATAATCATGCATCAGGGGCTGCTGCGGATCCGAGCAATACTATTTATGAAATTAATGAAGCGCGCTCCGCGAATAATTTTAGAATTAAAGGCGGCCTTGAATTTACCAGCCCTGCCGGAGGAGAGGTTTGGGTGGCAAAATCGCCGCATGCTATTACTTGGAACAATAAAGGAAATATCCCCAATGTTAAATTAGAATATTCTACAGACGGCGGAACAACCTATGTGGCCACTCCGATTATCGATAATTTATCTAATCCTGCAGTTACCGGTTCATATAATTGGCAACTGCCGGATATCCAGGAAAATACCCAGATTAGGCTGCGCATTTCCAATGCCCTAGATCCTACGGAAGTAAGAGAGAGCGGGAATTTCAGTATTATTTATGCCACAGTTGAATTCCATGTCAAGGATCAGGATACCGGCGCAGAAATTCCTTCCTTAACTGTGAGCGAAAGCACTGGCTGGAAGGATTCGCCCTTAAACTCCCCAATAAAGAGAGTAAGAACTTATCCCTATGGCAGCTATGTTACTTCTTTTGAACAGGCAGATTATGTCCCGACCAGCGCCACTTGGCTTACCCAGGCAGATTTCGCTAACCTGGAATCAATTCAGATAGTTAATGTCCAGGCAGAAACGATATTTTCCGCGCAGGCTACTTGGGAATCAAAATTAACTTATACCTACGATGTTGCCAGCAATGTTTTTTCCGGAGTAGGCTCTTTGCAAAAGAGAGGAAAGTTAATCGGCAGCGTTCCAGAGGATTTGGTGAAATTAGGCAGGGGTACTTTAAAGATATTTGAGCCGGATGGTTCAGCATTAAAATTCCCGGCAATTGAAATCGAGGCCCCGGATAACAATGGTATGTATAAATTTACTATAACTAACGCAGAATTTGAAGGAGGAAAGGTTTATCCTGCTACTTTGAGTATTGTTTATTCAGGCAATCCTTTTACTTCTTCCGCCAGTATAGTTGTGACTAATGAAGTAACACAGACAGCGCTTGCTGAACAACTTACCGCTGCCACTAGTCAGATAGTCACCGCAGTTGCCACTACTGCAGCCGAGACTCAAAGCACGGTTGCTGTCACAGCCGCTGAAACCCAAAGAAAAGTAGTCGAGGCCAAGGCCCAGGCAGTAGAAGAAATAAAGGGCCACGTAACTTCCGTACTTACCTCGACGGAAGGGAAATTAACTAAGCAGGTTGAAGAAGTGCGCCAGCAGACAGTCACAGGCATAAAGTCTGAAATACTTAACCGTGAGAATACAGTGCGTTCAAGCCAGCCTTTAACTATTCGTTACCGTACTTATCCGTCGGTGGCGCCGATTATCCAAGTCTATAGCCCGGAGAATAGGCAGATGCTCCAAGCTAACATGAGGGCAATAGCAACAGGCCAGGAAACAACTGTATACGAATATACAGTATTATTCGATGGCGCCTGGGGCAAGGGCGATTTTACCATTATTTGTTCCGAAGCGAGCTACGGCTCAATGGATGCCTTGATTATCTCCGTAATCAAAACAGATATCGAATCGATTGCAGGTAATGTCGCGGCTGTATTGGGGACAACTTCCGGCATCTCTACATTAAAAGACGTAGCTGATTCATTGAATAGCCAATTCTCCATCATTGAATCTGCTCTTTCGCGTGTTGGTAAAGAACTGGTCGGAGAGGCAAAAGAGGCATCTGCTTCTTCCCAGGCCTTGGAATCTGTATTTAAACAATTGACCGGAATTGCTAATCAAGTCAAGGGCATCGCCGGAAAAGCCAGTTATAATCTCGATAAACTCTATGAAGTTTCCAGCGAAAAGAAAAACGACATTAGTTATTTAAAGAACAAAACACAGCAACTCAAGGCAACGATGGAAGTAAATAAAAAGATGATCGATAATATCGCCAATAAACCGGTTACCCAGGTTTGGTATGAATATCGTTAAAACAATCCTAAAAAACAAGAGGAGTAATATGCCTGCTGTAAAAAGAATGAGGATAATTTTTGTTTTTATTTTGGCTGCCTTGTTTTTATTTAGCAATTATTTAGAGGCGAATATTGTCCTGAAAGTCATGGCGATCAATCCTTCCAAAGAGCAGGTGCAGAAGGTGCCGGTCAAGGCCTACCTGCCTAAAGAAACCAAGCCGGAAGACGTGCTTGATAAGGGGGATTTAGAGGTAGCCTATGATACCCAGCAGGGTTCTTATTATGTCTGGGGAGAGTTTGAACTTAAACCAGGAGAGGTTATAGAGAGAGATATTGAAATCCGTGATATTTGGGCAGTGCCATCGAATGAAATCGAAACCTTGCGCCTTGAATCCGGAAAACTTGCGGATATGCTCAAGAATACAGAATTCTCCGAAAGGGTCGCATTTTTAAAGAACAGCATCGAGTCAAAATTAAATCAGATTATCGAGAATCAGCGGACCACCCCTGCTAATCCGGAACAGCACATTTCCGAGTTCAGGGATAACCAGAGAATTTTAGAGAGTGTGAAAGCTGACCTTGCTTTGGCACGCAGCCTGCTTTCTCAAGCCAAGCCTATGCCAACGGTAATTGTCTGGCGCTTGATTATCGCCATTATTATCTTCTTGGGTATTTTAGCCGCGAGCTTTTTCTTTGTCTGGCAGAAACAGGCAAGGGTGATTACAGAAGACACCTTTGTGAATGCCGGTAAGAAAGAAGAGGAGTATTTCTCCGAGACAAAGCCTTCTGCACATAAGTCAGAGGAGGAAAAAGGCCTTGAGCCAGGCGATATCAAGAAGATGCTGGATGAGGAAAATCCAGAAGAGAAGGCTTAAGGTGATAATTAGGGAAGCAAGAAAAATAAAGGGGACGATTCTGTTTTTGTTAAAAAACAGAATCGTCCCCATGTTTTTTTTCTTTGTCTTTTTCTCCTCTCTTTGTTTTGCCCAGGTGACTCAATTGCTATGGGAAGTCAAAAAAAGCGAACATTTTAATATCTACTACCGTGGTGTTTCCGTCCAATATGTCGATGAGGTAATTAAGAAGTCCGAGGCTTGTTACCGGGATATTACCCAGGAATTAGGATTTACGCGCTATTCTGATTTCTGGACCTGGGATAAACGCGCGAAAATTTATATCTTCAGCAACAAGGATGAATACGTAAAAATTACAAATCAGCCTGTGTGGAGCGCTGCCGGTACGAATATCTTTACTCGTGAAATCTATGGCTATATGGGTATGGATAATTTTTTTGATATTATCCTACCCCATGAACTCGGGCATATTATTTTTCGTGAATTTGTCGGCAATAAAAAAAGGCTTCCTGTTTGGTTGGATGAGGGGATCTCCAGCTACCTGGAAAAAGATTATCGCCAAGATAGATTGGTGGTTGCCAAGGTGCTCATAAAAACCGCCAGCTTCATGCAGATTCCTGAATTAGGCAGAATGAAGCGCGGCGGGATATTCATGCCGGATATATTTTATGCAGAAGCAGCCAGCATTATTGAATTTCTGCTGCGTACTTACGGCAAAGATAAATTCGTGGAATTTTGCCGGAAATTGCGTGATTTGCGCAGCGACCAGAAATGGGAAGTTGCCTTGAAGCAGGTTTATAAATTTGACAGTGTTGAAGATCTGAATAAGGCGTGGATGCAATTCCTTTATTCCCTGACCTTTACGGACTAATTTGCCTAAATTTCTCTTTATACTTTATTAAATTATATTATAATAAGATATTAATATGGAAGAAATAAATATTCTGGTAATCGAGGACCGCAAAGAAGATGCGCTCTTCTTAGAAAATTCCCTTCAATCTCTGGGCTATAGGGTTTGGCTGGCCTCCAGCGGAGAAGAGGGGATGCGCCTATTCAATTCAACTCCTTTTTCCGCCGTAATTACAGAATTACATATGCCGGGGATGAATGGGGTTGAGGTTACTCGGGAAGTATTAAAATTAAAAGCCAATACGAGTGTAATCGTCATCACTGCCTTTGCCTTTATCAATTCAGCGGTCGAGGCAATGGAAGAAGGCGCTTATGGCTATATTACCAAGCCCTTTAATCCGGCAGAGATCAGTATTGTCCTGGAGCGCGCCTTAGAAAGGCATTTTCTGCTTTCTTCTGAAGAAGAAAAAAAGGAATTTGCAGAGCTCTCGATTAAAGACCCGCTCACCGGAGTTTTTAACCGCCGCTTTCTTAAGATTTATATCCCGAACAAGATCTCTTTAATGAAGCGCGTTGCCGAAAAATTTTCTATTCTTTTGATTGATATTGATTATTTTAAGAAATATAATGATTCTAACGGCCATCAGGCAGGAGATGAGCTTTTGCGTAAGATGTGCAAGCTCTTTCGGGATTCACTGCGGCCGGAGGATTCCATCTTTCGTTACGGCGGAGAGGAATTTTTAATTTTCTTAGACCATGCCGATAAAAAAGGTTCGGTGATAGTTGCGGAACGCGTGAGAAACCTGGTAAATTTATGCATGCCTACTACAATCAGCGCAGGCGTCGGGACCTATCCTGATGATGGGCAGAGCCTTGACGACCTGGTGGGTAAGGTCGACCAGGCATTATATAGAGCAAAACAAACAGGTAGAAATAAAGTTTGTGCGGTTTAATCTATTAATCTATGCGCCTTCACATTTCGAATCCGTTAAAAACACTTTTTGAAGGAAGCGTGAGAGAAGTAATTCTTCCTTGCGAAGACGGCGAAGCAACGGTTTTAGATTTTCATCAGCCTTTTGTCTATTCGCTAAGAAGCGGATATGTCAAAGTAAGATCCGAGGCCTCTCCCGTTAATCTTCTGATTAAAAGCGGGGTGGCGCGGATGAAAGGAAATGAGTTGATAGTCCTATGCGCAATGTAACCATTATCCTGATTATGCTTTTGAGTACTCTCGGCCCGGCCCTAGTCATCGGCTTTGTTGGGTTTGCCGCGGTAAAGGCAGTAGGAAGGAACCCTTCTGCTTCTTATAAAATACTCTTGGCAATGATCATTGCTTTTATCTTTGCCGAGGCAATCGCAATCCTGGCGATACTGGTGGTTTTTAACCTCTTTAAATAATATGCTCATCCAACTTTTACTGATTCAATTTGCCACGTTTGTAGGGCTGATTATAATTCTAAGGCTCCTTTTTTATCGCCACCTTAATTCTGCCTTAAGAAGGCTGAAGGAATTACAGGAGGAGGCCTTGATTAAAGAGTCGCAGATTAAAGAAGAATTGGAACGCGCAAAACAAGAAAGGTTGGCAGAGGTTGAGAAGGGAAAAGTAGAAGCAAAGAGATTGGCCGAGGCAGCTAAAAAAGAAACGGAGATTTTGCGTTCCAAGGTTGAGGAACAGGCAAGATTGGAGTCGCAGAAGATTATTTCTTACGGTAAAGAAGAAGTGGAAAAATTGCGCCAGGAACTTATGGCTAATTTGAAAGACCAGGCAGTAGGGCTGTCTATTGAGATGGTCCAGTATACCTTGACTGAAAAAGGAAAAGACAACCTGCAGCACCAATTGATCGAAGAACTTATTACCGATATCGATGGCCTGGAAAAAGAAAAATTTACCGCAAAATCAAATAATAACGTCAGTATAATTTCCAGCTTTTCTCTGGCTGAAAACCAAAGAAAACGCCTTTTGGATGTGTTGACTGCAAAATTGGGGCATGCAATAACGGTGGAAGAAAAAATTGACCCGCAAATTATCAGCGGAATCATTATTCAGATAGGCGAGTTTGTCATTGACGGAAGCCTGAAAAATAAATTATATAAAGCCGTACCTTACCTACATTTTAATAAATAATGATACAAATCCCTTCCCTCGACATAAAAGAAGTTGGGCGGATCAAAGAAGTTAAGCAGGGCATCGTTAAAATCGAAGGCCTTCCTACCTGCGTCTATGGCCAGTTACTGCAATTTTCCGGCAGCGGAAAAGGCATGGTCATCGGATTCAATCCCAGAGAAGTCTTGGCAATCGTGCTTAATCAGGACAAGGAAATTTCCGTCGGTGATGAAGTCAGTTCACTGGGTGAATTAATCAGCGTTCCGGTGGGAGAACATTTTATCGGAAGAATTGTTAATGGCCTGGCAGAGCCGATTGATAACCGCGGGGCTATTGCCCCTAACGGCTTCTTTGCTGTTTTTCGCGAAGCGCCCGGGGTTATGGAGAGAGAGCCGGTTACCGAATCTATGCTCACTGGGATTAAAATTATTGATTTGACAATTCCCATAGGAAAAGGCCAGAGGGAGTTAATTATCGGGGACCGCCAGACCGGTAAAAGTACTATCGGAGTCGATACCTGTATTAATCAAAAAAATAAAAATGTAGTTTGTATCTACTGTTGGGTCGGCGGATCGGAAACCGCGTTAAAGAAGATCCTGCATACCTTAAATGCAGCGGGCGCTTTTGAATATTCTATTATCGTGGCATCTCCTGCGAGTTCATCTGCTGCAGAGCAATATCTTTGCCCTTATACTGCCGCAAGCCTGGGAGAATATTTCATGCAAAAGGGCAGAGATGTTTTGATTATTTTTGATGACCTGACAAAGCATGCCTGGATCTACCGGCAGATTTCATTACTGCTTGAACGTTCACCTGGCAGAGAGGCATATCCCGGGGATATCTTTTATATTCATTCCCAGCTGATGGAACGTGCAGGCCGTTTAAAGAAAAGTAAAGGCGGCGGCTCAATGACATTCTTTCCTATTGTTGAGACGCTTCAAGGAGATATCACCGGTTATATCCAATCCAATTTAATTTCCATTACCGACGGCCAAATTTATATCAGTACAGCGCTCTTTCGTGAAGGTTTTAAGCCTGCTATAGATTTAGGGCTTTCTGTTTCGCGTATTGGCAGCAAGGTGCAGAGCCCTGCAATCAAAGAAGTGGGTTCAGGGCTGCGCTTGGAATATGCACAATACCGGGAAATGTTGCGTTTGACAAAATTACGCACCCGACTTTCCGCAGAAGCTTTGGAAAAAATGCGTAGAGGAGAAGTGTTAAGAGAGTTATTAATTCAGCCCAATAATCAGCCGATTGCCGAGGCAGAAGAGATCGTGCTTTTTTATGCCTTTAAGCGCAAGATATTGGAGATTTTACCCGGCGATGCCTTTAAAACATTTATTGCAGATTTCATTAAATATCTCTCGGAGAGCCACCCCGAGATTTTAGAGCGCCTGAACAAAGAAAGGGATTTAAGCGAAGATATCAAACAACAATTGGACAGAATCTTTGTTGATTTCTTTACAAGATTGAAATCCGCTGAAAATAATCCCAGTAAATAATAAAATATGCCCACACTGGTTAAATTAAAACAGGAGCTGGAGTTTAACCGCGGCCTAGGAGATATTATTGATACCTTAAAATCCGCGGCCTTGGTGCAATTCCGCCTTTTTCAGACCAAGGACAAGCCCAATGAGGCGTTTGAAAAAGAAATAGAAGGCGTATTTCATGTAATCGCTAAATTACTGGAATTCAAGCACCCCTATTTCTATGAACGCAAGGGCCTCTCGCGGGCGATAGTGGTCGTAACTTCAGATGAAGGATTTTTGGGCGAGTTAAATACGTTATTGGTCAATGCCGGGCTCGATGAGCGCAGTTCCCCCAGGGATGAAATCATTATTTTGGGGGAGCGCGGAGCGAAATTCTTAGATGAAATGGGCGAGAGTTTTTTTACTTTTCCCGGAATCGGAGATGAAATAGACTTTAAAAGCATTGATAATCTCTCTGGCTATCTATTAAAAAGCTATCGGAAAAAATATCAATTGATTTCTGTTGTTTATCCGGAGTTTGTTTCTTTAACTACGCAGAGGGTGCGCATAATCCAGCTCTTGCCGTACCAATTTTCCGATACCAAGCAAAGTACCTTAACCAGGCTTGACGAAGTTATTATCGAGCCGACAGTCAATTCCGTCTTGGAATCATTGGTTAGGCTTTATCTGGGATATAAATTTTTTGAAATCTTCTGGTCTTCTAAACAGTCAGAATACGCAGCGCGGATTATGCATTTGGAATCAAGTACTTCAGAACTATCGTTTTTAAATCAGAAACTCGCTTTTAATTATTTCCGGCAGGTACACGCGATCAGCGATAAGACAATCAGGGAAATTTCCGCTTCGCGTTCGTTACTTGGGAAAAATAAATAAGATGGAAAACCTCAAAGGTAAAATTATCTCGGTTTATGGCTCGGTCGTGGATGTGCAGTTTGAGTCCAGCGCCCTGCCGGTAATCTATGAAATAATCAAGGCCAATACCTATGATAACCGCGAGGTTACACTTGAAGTTGCCGAACATTATGAAGCAAATATGTGCCGTTGTATCGCGCTTACTTCTGCCTACGGCCTGAAACGCAATTCAGCCTGTTTTTCCACGGGGAAGATTTTGTCAGTGCCCGCGGGCCAGCATCTTTATGGAAGAGTTGTTAACGCCTTGGGTATACCTATTGATGATAAGGGTGCAGTGGAAACCGCTGACATCATCCCTATCCGTAGCATCCATAAAACAAGAGATAAGGATTTATCGGTTAAGGAAGAGACAAAACTCAAATACGAAATCATGGAGACCGGAATCAAGGTGATGGACCTATTGTTTCCTCTTGTGAAAGGTTCCAAGACCGGGATCCCCGGAGGCGCGGCATTAGGAAAAACCGTTTTAATCCTCGAGATTATTCATAATATCATCACTAAACACCGGGGCACCTGCGTTTTTGCCGGAGTAGGAGAACGTATCCGCGAAGGCAATGAATTATACTATGAATTCTTAAGGACCGGGCTCCTGGACCGTTCGATTATGGTCTTTGGCCAAATGAATGAATCATCGGGCGCGCGTTTTGAAGCAGCGCATACAGGAGTTGCGGTTGCCGAATCAATTCAAAATAAAGGCGAGGAAGTGCTTTTCTTCGTGGATAATATTTTTAGGTTTGCCCAGGCCGGTTCTGAACTTTCCGCATTATTGGGCAGGATTCCTTCTGAAACAGGGTATCAGCCGACGCTCACCAGCGAAATCAGCGAATTTCATGAAAGGATAAAGTCAAACGAGAACGCAGCTATCACTTCTGTCGAGGCAGTATATGTGCCTGCGGATGATTTAACCGACCCGGCGGTAGTTGCGATATTTTCGCATCTTGATACAATGCTCGTTCTCTCCCGCGATTATATCCAGCGCGGGCTTTATCCGGCAATAGACCCGCTTTTATCCACCAGCGGCTTTCTTGATCCGAATATCCTGGGAAAGAGGCACTATGCAGTTGCCCAGGACGTCATCCGGCATTTTCAGAAATACCAGGATTTACAACGCATTGTTTCGATTATCGGCAAGGAAGAATTATCCAAGCAGGAGCGTACCATTTTTGAAAGGGCAAAAAAATTACAGAATTATTTCACGCAGCCGTTTTTTACTGCGGAGTTATATACCGGAAGAAAAGGAAGCTATATCACGCTTGAGAAAACCATTGCCGATTGCGAACATATTATCCATGGCGACCTGGATAACACGGCGGATGAAAAATTATACATGATCGGCGCATTAGAAGATTTGAATTCTGCGTAGGAGAATAAATTTATGATAAAGCTCGGCGAGATATTGCTAAAAAAAGGCCTGATCAGCGCTTCTCAGCTTGATATGGTCTTAAAGGAGAGCGAGAAAAGAGGCGAGGTGGTGGGGAAAACCCTTTTTCGCATGAAGCTGATTACCCAGGAACAACTCCTGGAGGCATTGGCAGAGCAATTGTGCCTGACATTTTATCCCAGCCTTAAAGATATCCCTGTTCCGGCGGAGGTAATCAAGGCAGTGCCGGCAAAGTTTGCTTTGCATTATAAATTCATGCCCATAAAAATCGTCGATAATGTCTTGACCATTGCCATTTCTGATCCCTTGGCGCTCTGGCCGATGGAAGATTTAAAATTACAATTGGGTTTTGACATCGAAAGGGTGCTTGCTCCGGAGAAAGAAATAGTTTCGAGCATCCGGCGCTATTATGGCATGGGTGCAGAAACCATCGGCGAGATTATGGACCAGGAAAGCCTGGCAGTAAGAGAACAACAGCAGAAAACCGAAGAAATCGAGGATGTCGAACGCACTGCCCAGGATGCCTCGGTTATAAAATTAGTCAATCAGATCTTATCGGAGGCAGTTGCCTCCCGGGCAACCGACATTCATATCGAACCGTATCGCGACCAGGTGCGCGTGCGTTACCGTATTGACGGCATACTCTATGATATGCATTTACCCGCGGAAATAAAATACCTGCATTCTGCGATTGTCTCGCGCATTAAAATACTGTCTAATCTTAATGTCGTGGAGAGGCGCCTCCCGCAGGACGGCAGGGCAATCATTAAGATTCAGGATAAACAAGTAGATCTAAGAATTTCTATTATTCCTTCTCTTTACGGAGAAAGCGTAGTTATTAGAATCCTTCCAGTGCATCTCTTGTTTAATCTCGATGATTTAGGGCTTTTCCCGGAGGACCTGGCACTAATTGAGACATTGGTTTCAAAGCCGCACGGAATTATTTTTCTTACCGGGCCGACGGGAAGCGGTAAGACCACTACTTTATATGCCTCCTTAAGTAAATTGAATAAAGATGCAGTGAAAATTGTCACTATCGAAGATCCGATTGAATATGAGCTGCACGGAGTAATGCAAATCCAGGTAAAACCCGAAATCGGTTTTACTTTTGCCAATGCCTTGCGCAGTATTCTGCGCCATGATCCGGATATTATGATGGTTGGAGAGGTGCGAGACTTAGAAACCGCAGAACTTGCCATACGTACTGCTTTGACCGGGCACCTGATTTTTTCATCTTTACATACCAATGATTCCTGCAGTGGCGCGACCAGGTTATTGGATATCGGGATCGAGCCTTATCTGGTTGCCTCCAGCGTCAATGCCTTTATCTCTCAGAGATTAGTAAGAGTAATTTGCCTGGCCTGTAAAGAAGAGGTGAAGGAAAAAGATAAAGAATTTTTGCCTGCCCCATTCAAAAACATGAAGATCTACCGCGGCAAAGGCTGTGAAAGCTGTAAAGGCATCGGCTATAAAGGAAGGACCGCGATTTATGAGGTGTTGGTAATTAATGAAGCAATCAGGGAATTGATTTTAAATAAGGCGTCTGCCTCGGCGATAAGAAAGAAAGCAATAGAGCTTGGTTTTAAGACCTTACGCGATGCCGGGATTGAAAAAGTGAAGATGGGAGTGACTACTCCCGAAGAGGTATTGCGCGTTACGGCGCTGGAAGAATAATAAAGATGGAAAAATTTGTCTATCGGGCGAAACGCGGTTTAGAAGAAATTATTGAAGGCGTTATTGATGCCGATACTAAAGAAGAGGCAGTTAGTATTTTATTGGAAAGAGGGGTTTTCCCCGTCAGTATCATCAAATATTCAGAGGCGCAGCAGGCCCAGCCCGAGGCAATTGTTTTACCTGTTAAGGTGAGCAAAAAAATAAGAAAGAAAATTTCTAGTAAAGAAATCCTCGGTTTTACCCGGCAGCTCGCAACTTTAATCCGGGCAAAGGTTGAATTGCTTTCCAGCCTGAGGATTCTCTATGAACAGACGGATAATTTAAAATTCCAGGAAGTTATTTTAGATATTAATACTACTATAAAAGAAGGGAAAACTTTCTCCGAGGCCTTAAGCCACCATCCCAATGTTTTTTCTTCGATTTTTATCAGCATTATCAAGGCAGGAGAGGCAAGCGGAAGGCTCGATACTAGCCTTGAACAAATCTCCGAATTCATGTACCGGGAAGAGAGCTTGAAGGCCAAGATTTATGTTGCGCTTGCCTATCCGGCACTCTTATTATTTGTCGGGTTTTCGAGTATTTTTGTGCTGATTAATTTTGTTATTCCCAAGCTCAAGCCGATTTTTGAAAGTATCGGCAAGGAGCTTCCTCTGATCACCAAGGTAATCCTGAATTTTAGCACTATTTCCGGAAAAAATGTCTGGATTACCCTGACAGTTATTGCCGGGTTCATATTTTTTAGTATTTATACCCCGCAAGGCAAGAAATTATTTAAAAAGATCACGGATTTCTTGAAGAGAAATACGCCGGTTGTCAAACGGCTGACGAAAAATCAGGAACTGGCACATTTTTCCCGTGCCTTGGCAATGCTGCTTAGGGGCGGTGTTCCGGCTTTGCGCTCGCTTGAGATTTCAACTCCCAGCATTGGAGATGCGCGGCTGCGCGAACAATTCAAAAAAGTCTGCTATAGTGTTGCCGCTGGCAAGGGCCTTTCAAAAAGCATGGAGGCATATACCAGCCTACCGGTATTTTTTACCAAGATGATCGCGGTGGGCGAAGAATCAGGAAGCCTGGCCGGTGTATTAGATGAAATTTCTCAATCTTATACCGAACAGATAGAATCAGATATTGCGCTTCTCACTTCACTTATCGAGCCTGTGTTGATTTTAATCTTGGGCTTGATCTTGGGGACTATAGTATTGGCTATCCTTCTTCCCACGTTTCAAATTACCCAAATGGTCCGTTAGAAAAAAATGAGCACAAGAGTAGCAATAGAAATTGGCAAACAGTACCTAAAAATAGTGATAGCGGCCCATCAGGGCCTGCAGACTAAGCTGCTCGATTGTATTGTCGAGCCGATTACGGCATTGTCCGATGACCAAATCGCTCTGCGCATTCAGGAAATTTTCCGTCGAGAAAAACTAAAAACTAAATTTGTCGTCGTCTGCCTCTCCCGCGACTCTGTAACCATTAGAAGCCTGCATTTGCCTTCTAAAGACAACCAGGAAATCAACCAGATTATAGACCTGCATATTGCCCGGGTGGTGCCCTACAAGAAAGACGAAATAGTCTATACATATCAGTCTCTGGGCCAGGATGAAATGGGGTATTCCAGGGTGATGCTTGCGATTGCCCATATTGATATTGTGCGCAGGCAGGATAAAATTTTAGAAAAGGCAGGGCTCTTTGTAGACAGGATCAATTTGAGTTCCTACGGCATATGGCAGTGGGCCTTAAAAAATTGCGGTTCGGAAATTAATAATACCGAACTTTATGTGCTTTTGGACTTTGACTCCACTTTTACGGATCTCATTATTTTTTCAAAGCAGAATCTTTTTCTTACAAGGGGCGTCAATATCGGGATTAAATCGATTGATGAGGCGAAGGAAGCCGCCCTGACAAAACTCTTGGGAGAAGTTAAGCAGTCGTTGATTATTTTCTATAAAGAAGAGATGAACAGGAAGGTGGTCAAGGCCTTTATTTCAGGCGCCAGTATCCCGGATAGTTATTATAAGATCATTGAAGCAGATTTCGGCGTTCCCGTAAGGCCCGTCCCGCAAACCGCCTTTCAAAAATTATTGAACGCCAAGAAGGCGTTGTTGCCCCGGGATGTATCTCTGTCGGGCATATCCGAATTAATCCTGGAAGAAAATAAACAGGTGATTTCTTTTATCCTTCCGGAAATCCAGATTAGAAAATCCATCCGGGAAAAAATCAAGGACCTGATGATCCTGGGAAGCCTTATTGTATATATATTCACTGCTGTCTGCGCGTTTTTTCTGCTTGGGATTTATAATCAACAGGCCTATTTAAGAAAATTAAATCTGCGTTTCAGCCAGATTAATAAAGAAACGGCAGACTTGGTGATTCATTCCAGAAAAATAGATTTTGCAAAAAATTATCTTTCGGAGCGCAAGATACCTTTGATTATAATCTATCAATTACAGAGGATACTGCCGAATGAGATCGCGATTAGTTTCTTAAGTGTTGACGATAAAAATAGCATTACCCTGCGCGGCCAGGCAACAGAATTATCCGATGTTTTTAAATTCATTAACGGTATCGAAAAATCAAAATATTTTAATAATGTTGAAACGAAGTATACCCGTAAAAAGAAATTAAAGGAAAAAGAAATAACCGATTTCGAGGTTATCTTTAATCTTGCATCATGATAAAAATTAAAAAAAGAGAAAGAATAATTTTAATTTGTATAGGCGCGGTTTTGTTTGCCTTTATCGTCGAGCGGTTGGTTATCTCCGGGATGATCTCTAAGATGAAAGCGACAAATATGCAGATCAGGGTCCAGGAAGAGCAATTAAAACAGGCGCTGGGCATTGAAAAAGACAAAGCCAGGATCAGCGAAGAATACAAAAAATACTCGCCTTACCTTTTGGCGGATACGCAGGACAGAGAAATTGTGGCAAAATTCCTAAAAGAAATAGAAAACATTACGCAAAGTTCCGGAGTTTTGGTCGTGAATCTTACTCCGGAAAATCAGCCTGAACAGACCCAGGGGTATAAAAAGTTCAGGGCTGACCTTAAGGCAGAAGCAAATGCGGAGCAGCTATTTAATTTCCTCTTCAAAATTCAGGATTGCGGCCTTTTGGTCAGGTTGGACAAACTTAGTATCTCGCCGAAAAACGAAGATGCTAGCAGCTTACGCATCGAAACAACCATCAGTATAGCCGTGCCATAATGAAAAAGAAAACAGCTCTTACTTTGGTGGAGCTCATGATTACAGTTTCTATCCTCACCACCGGAATTGTCTTAATCTTGCGCTCTTTCCTGACAAGTGCCGCAGTCTTAGAATCCATGGATAATCGTATCAAGGCAATGCAATTATTAAGCCTGAAGATGTCTAAATTTGAACAAGAGATCATCGAATCGGGAAAATTTACGCAAGAAACAAGAGAAACTCTGAAATTGGGAATTAGAGATGCAGAAGAAACGATTGAAATTTCCCCTCTTGAGATAAAAGATGTTAGTGATGTGAATATTGATCAGGTGAGCATCGCCCTTTTTTGGCAAGAAGCAGGCAAATCCCAAGACATGGCTCTTTCTACTTATCTTCCGGGAAAGAAATAAATTCATCATTATGAAAAATAAAAAATCTAAAAATGCCTTTACGCTCGTCGAGGTGATCATTACCACCTTGATCTTTACGATTATCGCCGTTGGCTTGGCCGGGAGTTTTATCTCCGGATTGAAGTTATGGGGCCGCGCAAAATCGCGGAGTTTCTTCTATAACAATGTAATTATTAGTATGGAAAAAATTTCCCATGAATTACGCCAGGCAATAGAAATTCCCCAGATCGGTTTTGAAGGCAAGGCCCAAGAACTTTCTTTTCCTACCCCGATAGGCTATAGTATCAATAAAGTTACCTATAAATTCGACCCTGAAACAAAAAAGCTTTTCCGCGGCACGCTGGCTTTAAAGGATATTTTGATTGCCAAGGAAAAAGAAACTAAGCTTACTACGGTTTTCCTGGAACTGGATGATTTTTCAGCGGAATATTTCTATTTTAATAAACAGGAGAATAAATACGCCTGGAAAGAGCAATTTACTAAAGATACTGGTAAGTTTCTTGCAATCAAATTAAAGGCTAAAATTAAAGATGGAGAATTCGAAAAAGTTGTTTTCTTGCCATAGCCCAAGGTCGGGGAGTATCTTAGTAGTTTCTCTTTGGGCGCTGCTCTTTTTTAGCATCCTTAGCCTTGCGCTTTACAGTATCATCTCGTCGCAGATCAGGCTGGTAAAGAGCCTCCAGGAAAGGACGCTTAGCCCATACCTGGCCAAAGCAGCATTTTATTACTACAAAGCCGAAAGGCTAAAAGGGCCTATTTTAAATAACACCCTTTATGGCCTGGGGATAAAGAGAGAAAGAGAGCTTGGCCGCGGTAAATTCATCTTTAGCTTGACAGATGAAGAAGCTAAAATTAATATTAATAGTGCGGGCCTGGAAACCCTTGCCAGGCTGCCGGATCTAGACGAGGTAATGGCGCAGAAGATTTATAAATTAAAAATTGATTTAGGCGGCGCATTCAATGCAATTGAGGAATTGTTATTAATTGACGGCTTTCGTGAAGAATATTTCGAAAAGATAAAAAATTATATCACAATTTATGGAGACGGCCTGGTGAATGTCAATACTGCCCCGGCAACGGTCTTAGGGATCCTGGGATTAAACGAGGATGTGATAAGCAGCATCATTGATTTTCGCGCCGGCACAGATGGGAAAGAAGGCACCGAAGACGACGATGAATTCACCTCTAAAGAGGCCCTTAAATCATATAAAGGTTTTTCTGAAATACAGAAGTCTGAAATTTTAAGGGTGGAAAGTTTATTAAAGACAAGTTCGATGGTTTCTGGCCTGCAAATTGAAACTCAAATTCTGAATCAATCGGCAATGCACTATAATATTATTACTAATGGAGAAAAAATTTATCGTTGGAGCGAGCGATAAAGGTTAACAAGGAGAAGAGCTATGTTTAATAAAGGTAAAAGAGGCTTTACGCTTGTAGAATTAATGATTGTCGTAATCATTATTAGTGTCCTGGCAGCTATGGTTATACCGCGGCTCACCGGCAGGTCAGAGGAGGCAAAAAAAGGGGTTGCCAAGGCAGATATTGATTTAAATATCGCCACTGCCTTAAAGCTTTATGAACTGGATAACGGGAAGTTTCCTTCCAGCCTCGATGCTTTAATTACAAATCCCGGTACACAGGAAGCGCCCAGTTGGAAAGGCCCGTATTTAGAGAAAAAGCCGGTTGATCCCTGGGGAAGGGTGTATCAGTATAAATCACCGGGTGTGCATCGCGTTGATTACGACTTGTCATCATTGGGCAAGGATGGCATTGAAAATGATGATGATGTAGTGAATTGGCAGTAACAAAAATCCTTGACTAAAACCATTGATTATGTTATAGTTAAGTTCCATTTAAATTCCCCACATAAAATTAAGAAACTAGGAGGTTTTGATGAAAATGAAATTATTGGTGAAATCAATAATCGTAATGTTTTTGGCCCTGGGGCTTGCAGGCTGTACTTTTATTTTTCAAACCGGCAGGCGTTCAGATGTGCAAAAAATCAATGAATTATCTTCACAGCTTGACGAGCTAACTCAGACCAAAAGGTTGCTTGAAGATAGGCTTGCTCAGGAGATTAAAGATAAACAAATCAGCCTGAGAATGGGCGAAAAAGGCCTAGTGATTACTTTTGTTGCAGATGTGGTTTTTGATTCCGGTAAGGCGAAAATCAGGCCTGAGGCCTATGAAAGCCTGGATAAGGTTGCCACCGTACTCAAAGAAAACGTACCGCAATTAAATGTCGGTATTGAAGGCCACACTGATAATGTCCCGATTAAATCTTCCGGATGGAAATCAAACTGGGAACTCTCGACTAACCGCGCATTAAGTGTGTTGCACTATCTTGTAGATAAAAAAGGTATTTCGCCTGAACGCGTATCGGCGATTGGCTACGGAGAATATAGCCCGGTGGCCTCAAATGATACAAGAGAAGGCCGTCAACTTAACCGGCGCGTAGAAATAGTGATACTCCCTCAAGTGACAAAAATTAAAGATACAAAAGAAGAAGCAGGAAACTTGGAGCCACAGGAAAATCTTAAATAACTTTTAATCCAGGGAGGCATTTTATGGAAGAAAGCCTGAAAAATAGGATTATTTTAATATTAGCGGGATTTGCTATTCTATTTTTCATTACTACGGTCAGTTCCTGCGGTACTGCCCACCGGCAAAGAAGCGCACGGGATAAAGAAATGGCGACGAGGCTTGATCTGGAAGAAAAAATGAATAAGTTTACCCAGGAGAAAACCGCCATTGAGGCAAAATTAAACGCGGCCAACCAGGATCTAGCCGCGGAAAAGGCATCACACGATTCGACAAAGAAAGCATTATTGCAGGAGCAGTTGGTGAATCAAAGTTTAAAAGAAGAGTTGCAAAAAGTTACTAAGCTTAAAGAGGCGTTGGAAGAAGATCTTAAAGATGCCCTGACAGGCAAAACAAAAACAAAGAAGACAATGAAGTAGCTTAAATGAAAAAGAACAAGTTGTTTTGTTCGAAGGGGATTTATATCCCCTTTTTTGTTAAAGGAGGTGTATGATGGCGATTTTTCGTAAAATTAAAGAGAAGATCAATAAGGTGATACAAAAGAATAAAGAGAAAAAAGCACAAAGGATTTCTAAGGGCGCTAAAGCAAAAGAAGCCCCGGAAAAAGAGATCAAGCATGCCATAGGCACCCAAGAGACAAATATCGGCGGATCAAAATTTTTTACTCCGGCGACTGTGAGGACCGCGCCTCCGGTGGTACAAGAATTGCCGGCGCGGTATTTCGAAGACAAGATAATAATTCAGGCCAGGGATTCTTGGTGGCTGCATAGTTATTGGGAAATAACCCCTCGCACCATGGACAACTTGAGAAATAAGCTGCAAGATAAATTTAATTCCGCAAGATTGGTCCTGCGTGTTTATGATGTGAGTAATATAATTTTTAACGGCACTAATGCGCATCGGCATTTTGATATTGAGGTAAATTTTGATACTACCAGCTGGTATATCGATACTAAGGGCCCCGGAAGGTCGTGGTGTGTTGATGTCGGTTTACGGCTGGCAAACGGCGAATTTATCACCATTGCCCGTTCTAATATTGCCTATACTCCGATAGATGGCCCGTCCTGGATTACAGATGAAGAGTGGATGATCCCCGATGATATGTTTGCCAGGCTCTATGGTATGGGTTTTGGTTTCGGAAAAAGCTCACCCGGTAAAGGCTGGCAGGAAAGAATGAAACGCGCCTTATTCTCAGGCGTATTCGCTTCTCCGGGAATGGCCTCTATGGCAAGCCCTGTAAAAAAAGTCCCTCCTCTAAGAAAGTTCTGGATGGTGGTAAATACCGAATTGATTGTTTATGGAGCAACAGAGCCGGACGCAAAAGTTACTGTCCAAGGTAATCCCATCAAACTTCGGCCGGACGGAACATTCACTTTGCGTTATGCCTTACCCGACGGGAAACAGGTTATTCCTGTCGAGGGTACATCCAATGATGGGATAGAAACAATCACGATTACTCCGATAGTCGGCAAAGAAACAAAATCGAACTCTTTAGTCCGTAAGTAAATATATCCTCGTAACTAATTTTCATAAAATAAAAGGGATGAAAAATGCATAAAGGATATCTTTGTTTAGTTTTACACAGCCACTTACCTTTTGTCAGGCACCCGGAACATGAAAACTTCTTGGAAGAAGATTGGCTCTACGAGGCAATCACCGAAACCTACATACCTTTAATTAATGTCTTCGAGGGCCTGGTTCAAGATAATGTGGATTTTAGGGTGACGATGTCTTTGACACCGACTTTGATTTCCATGCTTACGGATTCTTTGTTGCAAGACAGGTATATGAAGCATATCAACAGGCTGATAGAACTTGCGCACAAAGAAACAGAGCGGACGCGTTGGCAGCCGGAGTTTAATCATCTGGCAATGATGTATTTGGCAAGTTTTTATAAATCCCGCGAGACCTTTGAAAAATATAACCGCAACCTGGTGAATGCCTTTAAAAAATTCCAGGATTTAGGAAAGCTGGAAATTATTACCTGCGGGGCAACCCACGGATATTTTCCTTTGATGGATGTTTGCCGTGAATCCGTGAAGGCGCAGCTCAAGGTTGCTGTTGCGCATTATGAGAGTGTATTCGGCAAAAAGCCGCAAGGGATCTGGCTTCCTGAATGCGGATTTCATCCGGGCCATGATGAGCTTTTAAAAGAAGCGGGCCTGCGTTATTTCTTTAGCGATGCCCATGGTATTTTACACGGGACGCCGCGTCCTAAATACGGTGTATTCGCCCCGGTTTATTGTAAATCAGGCGTTGCTTGTTTTGGCAGGGACCTGGAATCATCAAAACAGGTTTGGTCATCAATCGAGGGTTATCCCGGTGATTATGCCTATAGAGAATTTTATCGCGATATCGGGTTTGACCTGGAATATGATTACATTCGTCCTTATATCCATCCCGACGGTGTGCGTATTAATACCGGAGTAAAATATTACCGGATTACCGGCCCTGGCGAAAAATTACCTTATGACCCTCATTTGGCAAGAGAGCGGGCAGCATCACATGCGGGTAATTTCCTTTTTAACCGGGAAAAGCAAGTCGAATACCTTTATGATTTTATGCAGAAGAAGCCAATGATTGTTTCGCCTTATGATGCCGAGCTCTATGGGCATTGGTGGTATGAAGGCCCGATGTGGCTGGATTTCTTAATTCGTAAAATTCATTTTGACCAGAAAACTATCAGCATGATTACTCCCTCGGAATACTTATTAGAGAATCCGCGCAATCAGGTTGTCACGCCTTCGATGTCCAGTTGGGGATGGAAGGGTTACAGCGAAATGTGGCTGCAAGGCCCTAATGATTGGATTTACCGCCACCTGCATAAATCTTCACAGCGCATGACAGAATTAACAAAGACATATTCCTACAATAATCCAAACGGTTTATTGCGCCGGGCATTAAATCAGGCGCTGCGGGAATTGCTCCTTGCCCAGAGCTCTGACTGGGCGTTTATCATGGGCACAGGCACACATACCGAATATGCGGTGCGCCGCACAAAAGAGCACCTCTTAAGGTTCAGCACTTTATATGAACAGATAAAGTCGAGCTGTATTGATGAGGGTTGGCTTTCGGATATCGAATATAAAGATAACATATTCCCTAATATAGATTATAAAGTACACCAATAAAAGCGTAAAACTAAAAGCGCAAAGCGTAAAACCAAAACTTAAAACTTAAAACGTTTTAAATTTTTAACTTTAATTTTACGCTTTTCGCTTTGCACTCTACGATAAATGAATAATAAAAATATACCCGAGCACATCGCTATCATTATGGATGGTAATGGGCGTTGGGCCGAGGAAAGAGGGCTGCCGCGTACCGCGGGCCACCGCGAGGGGGTAAAGAGGGTGCGTGAGATAGTCCACAGCGCAGGAAAATCAGGGGTCAAGATTTTAACATTTTTCGCTTTCTCTGCGGAAAATTGGAAAAGGCCGAAGAAAGAAATTGATATGTTGATGCATTCGCTGGTCAACTTTTTAGGCCGCCAGATAAACGAATTACACAAAAATAATATTAAATTTATTTCTATTGGCCGGGATGAGCCTTTGCCGGCGCATGTCCTGGAGAAGATCCGTCAGGCTGAAGAAAAAACAAAAAATAACACCGGACTTATTGTGGCCCTGGCATTGAATTACGGCTCCAGGCAAGAGATAGTCGATGCCGCGGTTAGCTTCGCTCAATCAGTGCTGGAAAAGAAAATGGAGATCAATGAGCTGGATATAGAAAAATTCAGCCTGTTTCTTTATACAAAAGGATTGCCTGATCCGGATCTTCTGATTCGTACCAGCGGAGAGATGAGAATAAGTAATTTTCTGCTTTGGCAACTTTCTTACTCCGAATTGTATTTTCCCAAGAAATACTGGCCGGATTTCGGCCCGGAGGATTTAAAGCAGGCGATTAAGGTATATCAAAGAAGAGAGCGCAGGTTTGGAGGGATAAAGAATGCTTAAGCGAATAATCAGCGGGGCCGTCCTGATTAGTATAATTATCGCCGTAATCGTTGTCGATTGGGTGTGTGCCTTGACGATTACTTTTTTTATCGGGCTGGGCCTGTATGAATTTTTTACCATGCTTGAGAAAAAAGGCGTTGGCATCTATAAATATTTCGGCATTGCCATAGGCTTGATTATTCCGTTTTCCATACTCTTTCGTTTCGAATTGACCAGGAAATGGGAATTTTTATTTCTTGTTTTAGCATTGCTGATATTAATCGTCATGCAGTTTCGCAGGCGGCAGAGTAACGGGGTGATTGTAGATATTTCCACGACCTTATTCGGGATACTTTACATCGCGTGGTTTTTTTCATTTATGATTAAGATCCGCTATCTTGACGGTGGGTTGGGATTTTTAATTAGCCTTTTGTTAATCACAAAACTTGGAGATATCGGCGCGTATTTTATCGGCACGCATTTTGGAAAGACGCCTTTTATGCCAAAGATCAGCCCCAAGAAAACCGTAGAAGGTTCAATTGCCGGGTTAATCTTCAGCATTATCGGCGCTTTAATCAGTATGAGATTTTTAAAACAGTCTTATCTAGAGGTTATCTGTATCGGTATCGCCATCGGGATATTGGGACAGCTTGGGGATTTATCCGAATCTTTGATGAAGCGTGACTGCGGGGTGAAAGATTCGGGCCATCTCCTTCCCGGTATGGGCGGCATCCTGGATGAAATTGACAGCCTTTTATTTACTGCTCCGGCATTCTATTTTTATTTAAGCGCGATTTCAGCATGAAACATCTTGCAATTTTAGGCTCTACCGGCTCTATCGGTACAAACGCCTTAAAAGTAGTAAAACAATTTCCTTCTGAATTTAAGGTTATTGCCTTAAGTGCAAATTCTAATATTGATCTTCTCTCGCAACAGATTAAGGAATTCCGTCCGAGTTTAGTATCTGTTCAAGAAGAGGGCGCTCTTTTGAAATTAAAAGCGAAATTAGGCAAGGGCACAAAGGCCTTGGCTGGAAATGCCGGTTTAAAGGCAATCGTCCAGGATGAACGCATCGATACGGTTTTGTTGGCGATCAGCGGATCTAGTGCACTTCTGCCTCTGGTCGATGCCCTTGAGGCAGGAAAAGATGTTGCCTTGGCCAATAAAGAGGCATTGGTAATGGCAGGTTCCCTGATCATGCAAAAGGCAAAGGCGCATAAGTCAAAGATTATGCCTATTGACAGCGAGCAATCCGCGATCTGGCAATGCCTTAAGGCTGAGGAAAAAAAACAGGTCAATAAAATTTATCTTACTGCTTCCGGGGGGCCGCTAAGAAAGTTAGCTAAATCTGAATTTAAGCACGTTTTGGTTGAAAGGGTCATTGCCCATCCGCGCTGGAAAATGGGCAAGAAAATCAGCGTTGACTCTGCAAGCCTGATGAATAAGGGCCTGGAAGTAATAGAGGCAATGTATTTATTCGATTTGGCACCTGAAAGAATAGAGGTACTCATTCATCCTGAAGCGATCATCCACTCTATGGTTGAATTCATAGACGGGGTGATCATTGCGCAGTTATCCGCTACCGATATGCGCATACCGATTCAATATGCCCTATCTTTTCCAAGGAGGCTTAAAAATGCCTCCGGACGAGTTAATTTCCTAGAATTAAAGAGCCTTAATTTTGAGGCTCCGGATTTTGCTAAATTTCCTTGTTTAAAGTTAGCTTTTGAGGCAGCAAAAGGACAAGGTACACTGCCCTGTGTTTTAAATGCAGCCAATGAAGTCTGCGTAGATGAGTTTTTAAAAGAGAAATTGGCCTTTGTAAATATTCCAAAAATAATTGGCAGGGTGATGGTGCTACATAAAAAAATAAATCATCCTTCATTGAATGAAATACTGGATGCTGATCTTTGGGCGCGCCAGGCCGCATATCAGCTAATAGGAAGGAAAAATTAAACTATGGTTTCAATACTGGTTTTTTTGTTTATTCTTGGCCTCTTGATCATTGTGCATGAGTTTGGCCATTTTATTATAGCCAAGAAGCTCGGGGTGAAGGTAGAGAATTTCTCTTTTGGTTTTGGCAAGAATTTATTCAAAAAAAGAAAAGGCGATACGGATTATTGTATCAATGCCATTCCCTTTGGCGGATTTGTTAAGCTTGCCGGTGATAACCGTGAGGAATTTAAAGGCGCGCCGGATGAATATCTTTCCCGTCCTGCGAGCCAGCGGGCAGCAATAATATTTTTTGGGCCGCTCTTGAATTACGTGATGGGATTTCTTTGTTTTTGGCTGATATTTTTTATTGGCTACCCTACTTTAACAACAAAGATCGGCGGGTTAAAGGAAGGCTATGGCGCAAAAAGCGCAGGCCTGCAAATAGGAGACAAGGTTACGGCAATTGACGGAGAACAGGTTAAATATTTCGAAGAAATTCAAAAGATTATTTTTGATAAAAAAGATACGTCTTCGGTAAAGGTCACAGTCTTAAGAAACGACAAAGAAATGGACTTTAATGTCGGAATAAAACAGGAGCAGGTTAAGGATATTATTGGGCAAGAGCAGAAGATTGGCTTTATGGGAATTGAACCTGCGGATGAAATCATCGAAATCAGGCACGGGTTTTTTAAATCATTCTCTTTATCAGCGATTAAAACCTGGGATTTGACCGTTTTAACATACAAGGCGCTGTGGCGGATGATTACCGGTAAATTATCTTTTCGCGATTCGGTGACCGGCCCCCTGGGGATATTTTATATTACCTCGAAAGCAGCGAAAGTAGGTTTTATCGCAGTGCTGCATCTTATTGCGGTATTAAGTATCAGTTTAGGGATATTTAATTTGCTGCCTTTACCGGTATTAGACGGCGGGCACATTTTGTTCCTTGGTTTAGAAAAAATTAGAAGAAAGCCGTTAAGCGCAAAGGCCGAAAGAATCGTTACCCAATTCGGGTTTACCTTAATTATGGCTTTGGCAATAATAGTAACCTTAAACGATATCATAAAATTTAAAGATAAATTATTCTTTTTCTTGAAATAACCATGGCAACAATAAGAAGAAAAACTAAAGTTATTAAGATCGGCAAGGTGCATATTGGCGGAAATTTTCCGGTTGCCATTCAGTCCATGGTAAAGTGTAAGGTTTCGGATACCGAAGCCGCGATTCAGCAGATAAAACGATTAGAGAAATGCGGTTGTGAGATTGTGAGGGCCGCAATAAAAGATAAATCCGATGCCGCGGCATTAAAAAAAATAAAGAGTAAAATTAGTATCCCCATTGTCGCAGATATCCATTTTGACTGGCACTTGGCCTTGACGGCAATCGAAAACGGGGTGGATAAGATTAGATTAAATCCCGGAAATATCTATAAAAAAGAACAAATCAAGGAAGTTGTCAGCGCAGCAAAAATGCATCATATTCCGATTAGGGTGGGGTTAAACTCTGGTTCTTTGCCGGGTGTCAAGTATCAAGTGTCAGGTGTCAAGAAAGGCATTGATCAGCGCCTGGTAAAAGGCGCCTTAGATTATATTAAAATTCTCGAGGGATTTGGTTTTTATGATATTGTGATTTCTTTAAAGGCATCGAATATCCCTGATATGGTGCATGCCTATCGTAAGATGAGCGAGGCTTGCGAGTATCCTTTTCATTTAGGGCTTACTGCAACCGGGCTTCCGGAACAAGGTGCAATAAAATCCTCCATTGCCGTCGGTGCGTTATTGTTAGACGGCATAGGGGATACTATCCGCATTTCACTTACCGATAAGCCGGAATCAGAAATAAAAATAGCCAGGGATATTTTACAGGCATTAAATTTACGCCACTTTGGCCCGGAAATTATCAGTTGCCCGACTTGCGGCCGCTGCGAAGTGGATCTCATAAAGATTGTAAGAGATTTGGAAAGTAAACTGTCAACTGTCAACTGTGAACTGTCAACTCGGCCACCGAAGGTGGCTGTGATGGGCTGCGTGGTCAACGGCCCGGGCGAGGCCAAAGAAGCGGATATCGGCATTGCCTTCGGGAAAAACGCCGGGTTATTATTTAAAAAGGGCAAGGCTAAGTCGCGCGTCCTTTTTAAAGACAGCGTGAATACCTTATTAAAAGAGATAAGGAGAATAAATGTATAAAGACATAAAAGACAAGTTAAAAAAGAGGGTAATTTCACAGTATAGCAGGATTTTTTCTTCAGCAGCCACTAATCCGGAGTTGCTCAAAGATAAGGTGATTGAACTCTGCGAAGACATTATCTATCATGAGCACGCCGACCTCTCGGAATCTGAAAAAATGCAGTTGACAAATGAGATCGTCGATGAATTGACCGGTTTCGGCCCGATCGAAAACCTCCTAAAGGATGAAGCCGTCACGGAAATTATGATTAATGGGCCAAAAAAGGTTTACGCGGAGCGAGGCGGTAAGACCGAGTTAACAGGAATAACTTTTGATGATGAAGAACAGTTGATGTATACGGTAAATAAAATGTTGGCGCCGACCAGAAAGCATGTTGACGAATCATTTCCTTATACGGAGATTTCTTTTGCAGACGGTTCGCGCGTAAATATTATTATTCCTCCTTTGGCGCTCAATGGCCCGACAATTACGATCAGGAAATTTTCAAAGGAGATAGGAAGTATCGATGATTTGGTAAAATTGGGTACGCTTGATAAAAGAATGAGCGAATTTTTAGTCGCTGCACTTAAGGCGCGGCTGAATATCGTTTTTTCCGGTGCCACGGGTTCTGGAAAGACTACGACCTTAAATGTACTTTCTTCCTATATCGCCAATGACGAACGCATAGTCACTATCGAAGATACGGCGGAATTGCGCCTCACCCAGGACCATGTAGTAAGGTTGGAATCCCGCACACCGAATATCGAAGGCAAGGGCGAAATCACCATCCGTGAAATTTTTAAGAATTCCCTGCGCATGCGGCCGGATAGGATTATTCTGGGCGAGATCAGGGGTGCCGAGGCCCTGGATATGTTACAGGCAATTTGTTCCGGGCATAAAGGGTCATTGGCAGTATTGCATGCCAATTCTCCTCTGGATGTAATTTATCGGTTGGAGACCATGATTCTTACATCAGGCGTACCTATGGGGTTAGATGCAATTCATCGCCAGATAGTTACGGCAATCGATTTGATCGTGCAGCAGGAACAATTATTAGACGGCACGAGAAAAATTACGCATATCACTGAAGTAAATGGCATGGCAGGAGGAGAAATTAAATTAGACGACATTTTTCTTTATGAGTTAGAGGGCCTAGATGCCCAGGGGAAGGTCCAGGGCAGCTGGAAGGCAACCGGGGTTGTGCCTTCTTTTTATCCCTCCTTTAAAAAGGCGGGAATAAACCTGGCTCAAGAAATATTTAACAAGGGATGATGATATGTTGTGGACAAAAACTTTTATACCAACTTTAAAAGAATCGCCTCAAGAAGCAGAGTCAGTGAGCCATCAATTGATGCTGCGTGCCGGGCTCATCCGCATGCTCATGTCCGGGGTGTATTCCTATTTACCGTTAGGATTAAAGGTCCTGAATAATATTGAGGATATCATCCGCCAGGAAATGAACGCCTGCAATGCCTCGGAGTTGCTCCTGCCGGCCTTACAGCCAAAAGAACTCTGGCTAAAATCAGGCCGTGACGAATTAATGGGCGAGGTGATGATTAGGTTTACAGATAGAAGGGGAAGGGATATCTGCCTGGGGCCCACGCATGAAGAAGTAATTACCGATTTAGTAAAAAATCATGTTTCAAGTTATAAGCAGCTGCCGATCGTGCTCTATCAGATCCAGACTAAATTCCGCGACGAAATCAGGCCGCGTTTTGGCTTGGTCCGGGGATGCGAATTTATCATGAAAGATGCTTATAGCTTTGATAAGGATCAGGCAGGTTTAGAAAAAAACTATGAGAATATGCTGGGTGCCTATAAGCGGATTTTCCAGCGCCTGGGTTTAAATTTTCTGGCTGTGGAAGCTGATTCGGGCGTAATGGGAGGGAGTGTCTCGCATGAATTCATGGTCCCGGCCAAAGAAGGGGAAGACCTTGTCCTGGTCTGCCCTAAATGTAATAAGGCCTTGCCATTTAAAGAAGAGAAGAAGCTTGAGATTTGTCCCGGCTGTAAAACTGAATTAAATAAAGTAAATACTCTGGAAGTGGGGCATATTTTTCAATTAGGCACAAAATATAGTTCTTCTCTCGGAGCAAATTTTGTGGACGACAAAGGCCAAATCCAGCCGATTATCATGGGCTGTTATGGAATTGGTGTTTCCAGGTTAATCTCGGCAATCATCGAGCAGAATCACGATGAGTTTGGGATCATCTGGCCGAAAGAGATCAGCCCGTTTGATGTAGAAGTGATTGCGCTCGACATGACTAATGATAAAATCAAAGGGAAATCTTTGGAAATTTATGAAAGGCTAAAAGCGCAGGGAATTAACGTGCTTTTAGATGACCGCGATGAGCGTGCAGGCGTTAAATTCAAAGACGCGGATTTAATCGGGATAAATTTACAGGTTATCGTTGGTAAAGAATTCTTAAAAACAAATACTCTCGAATTAAAGCTTCGCCGCGATAATAAAAAAATAATTGATACGGAAGATAAAATATTCGAGCAAATTAAGGAAATTAACCATGGATAGGCAAGAAGCCGCGCTTAGATTAAGAGAAATTATTGGAGAATTCCTTGAGAATCAGGGAATTGAACTGGTAGATTTAATCTTTCACTATGAAGGAAGAGACCTGGTTTTAAGGGTGCTCGCAGATTTACCTTCCGGCTGCATCAACCTGGATGAATGCGCCAGATTAAACAGGGAAATCGGAGTGATGCTAGATGAGAAAGATATATTACAGGAAGGTTATCTCTTGGAGGTATCTTCTCCCGGGCTTGACCGGCCGCTTTATACAAAGAAAGATTTTTTAAGGAATAAAAACAAATTAATTAAATTTTTTTTAAAGGAAATGGTCGAAGGTAAAATTGAATGGGACGGAGTATTGACTAATATTGAAGGAGAATCGTTGTTTATCGATGTAAAAGGAAAAAATCTGGAAATACCGGTTGCAAAAATTAACAAAGCAAAACTGATATTGGAATAAAATAAGTGCTAAGCGCCAGAGGCGCGCTGAATTTACCCTTCGACAGAGCTCAGGGTGATTTCAGCGTAAACGCCAGAGGCACGCTGAAATCAAGGAGATTATTATGAGTCAAGAATTGATTGCAATCTTAGAGCAAATTGAACGAGAAAAAGGCATAAAAAAAGAAGTATTGATCGATGCGGTAGAAAGCGCCCTGCTTAGCGCCGCACGCAAGGTCATTGATGTCAAGCCTGAAGAGGAACTGACCATAGAGATCGACCGGGAAAACGGCAAGATCAAGGTATTTAAAAACAAAGAAGAGGTGACTAACCTTGATTTCGGCAGGATTGCCGCTTCTACCGCAAGGCAGGTGATTATTCAAAAGATCCGTGAGGCAGAAAAAGAAATTGTTTTTGATGATTTTCAAGGCAAGATGGGCGAGATTGTCTCCGGTACAGTCTATCGTTTTGAAAAAGGCAATATTGTTGTAGATTTATTGGGCAAGGCAGAAGGGATTCTTCTAAAGCGCGAACAATCGCCTAAGGAAGAATTTAAGCAAGGCCAGAGGATCCGCGCGTTTGTCGTAGAAGTGAAAAAGGATTCTAAGGGCCCGCAGATTTTCTTATCACGCGCGCACCCTAATTTTGTCAAAGAATTGTTTGAGCTGGAGGTCCCTGAGATTTATGAGGGGATCGTAGAGATTAAATCAGTGGCGCGTCAGCCAGGCGAACGCACAAAAATCGCGGTTTGTTCAAAGAACGACAAAGTTGATTCTGTGGGCGCTTGTGTAGGCATGCGCGGCAACCGTGTGAGAAATATCGTCAATGAATTACAAGGAGAAAAGATTGATATCGTCCGATATAGTGATGATATCAAAGAATATATCAAAGCATCCCTTTCTCCGGCTGAGATTTCTGAAATAAAACTGAATAAGGAAGGCCAAAAGGCAGAAGTTATTGTGGAAGATGATCAGCTCTCGCTGGCAATAGGTAAACACGGCCAGAACGTCCGGCTTGCCTCGCGGCTGATCGGCTGGGAATTAGATATCCGTACCAAGACCTCTCTTGCAGAGAAAAAAGAAGAGGCAAAGAAAGAAGAGGTAGTTGTGGAACAAGAAGAGGTTGCTCAAGAAGAGGGACTTTCCTTAGAACAGCTCTCAGGCGTAGGAGAAAAGACGCTTGGCTGTTTAAAAGAAGCAGGATATAATAGTGTCGAGGATATTGCCAAGGTCGAGGTCGAGGACCTATTGAAAATAAAAGGAATCGGCGAGAAAAAGGCGGAGAAATTAATCGCAGAAGCTCGCAAATTAATCAGAAAATAGAGGAAAAGAATGGTAACAAAATTAAAAAAGACAAAAACAACCATTGCAAAGAAAAAAGCTCCAGTTGCTAAGCCGAAGCTGCAGAAAACAACGAGTAAGCCAGCTGTCCTCAAGGCTTCTAAGGTAAAACCTAAATTAAGTAAAGAGAAACCAGTACACCTTAAGCCGGCGCCTTTAACGCAAGTTGTTAAACCTGCGCCAGCTGTAGCAAGGCCTGTTCCAACTGTGGCAAAACCAATTCCAACTGTTATTAAGCCGGCCCCAGCTGTGACTAAGCCTGCGCCAACTATGGCAAAACCAGCTGTAGCTGTGATTAAACCAGCTCCAACTGTAGCAAAGCCAACCCCAACTACTGTTAAATCTGCGCCTACAGTAGCAAAACCTGTTGCTCCTATTACCAAGCCAGTAGAAAAAGCCCCAGAAGTTGTCAGTGCTCCGGTTGCCAATGTTATATTAAAAGAACTGGAATTAAAATTGCCTATTAATGTTAAAGACTTGGCAATTAGATTGCAAGAAAAGCCATCAGTGATTATTAAGATGTTGATGAATATGCGGGTGATGGCAGGCATTAATCAGGCGTTAGAGGAAGAAACCGTAAAAACAATTTGCGAGAAATTAGGTTTTAAAATAAAACATGCGCCAAATGAAGAAGAGGTGGCTTTAAGTATTCATCAGGATGACGATAAGCCGGGAAATTTAAAACCCCGGCCTCCAATTGTCACTTTTATGGGCCATGTTGACCATGGTAAGACCTCACTTCTGGATGCAATTAGAAAAACCAAGGTTGCGGAATCAGAACACGGCGGAATTACCCAGCACATCGGAGCATACAGGGTAAATTTACCTACGGGCGCAATAACATTCTTGGATACGCCGGGCCATGAGGCCTTTACTGCGATGCGCGCAAGAGGCGCGAGTGTCACTGATATTGTTGTTTTAGTTGTGGCAGCAGATGACGGAATTATGCCCCAGACAAAAGAAGCTATTGATCATGCCCGCGCAGCAGGTGTTACGATTATTATTGCCATAAATAAAATTGATAAACCCCAGGCAGAGGTTGACCGCGTGAAAAAACAGCTTGGTGAATTAGACCTGCTGGCTGAGGATTGGGGAGGCAAAACTATTACTGTCTCAGTATCGGCAAAAACCGGACAGGGTATTGATAATCTTCTGGAGATGATCCTTCTAGAGGCACAGATGTTGGAATTAAAAGCCAATCCTAATCGCCTGGCGAAGGGCATTATCATTGAAGCAAAAATGTCTAAAGGCAAAGGCCCGGTTTCCACGGTTTTAGTGCAAAACGGGACATTGCATCTTAATGAAGCGATTATCGTCGGGAATTGTTACGGCAGGGTACGCGCAATGTTTAATCATCTGGGCCAGGCTGTCAAAGAAGCGCCTCCGGCTTATCCGGTTGAGATATTAGGGTTATCAGGTGTTCCTGCAGCAGGAGAGCAATTCTATGTGATTGAAGATGAAAAAAAGGCCAAGGAATTAATTGAAGGCCGTGTTGAGCGGGAAAAACAACAGCAGATTAAGACAGCCAAGAAAATTAGCCTGGAAGATTTATATGCCCAGATAAAAGAAGGCAAAATCAAAGAATTAAAGATGGTAATTAAGGCAGACGTGCAAGGTTCTCTAGCCGCGATTAAAGACACTATTGAAAAAATTAATATCTCGGAAATAAAATTAGATATTATCCATGAGGGCGTGGGAAATATTAATGGCTCGGATATTATTCTGGCAGTTGCCTCTAATGCCCTGGTCCTGGGATTTAATGTTGTGCAGGATGACCGGGCAAAGGAAATCTCCGCTAAAGAAGGCGTGGATGTAAGAATCTATAATATTATCTATGAACTTGCCAATGATATTAAAGCAGCTGTGGAAGGCATGCTTGAGCCAAAACTGAAAAAAGTATTTTTAGGCCGGGCTGATGTAAGGAAGGTCTTTAAGCTCTCCCGTTCCGGAACAGTTGCCGGATGCTTTGTCTCTAAGGGAAAGATTATGCGTAATTCAATTGTTAATTTAGTAAGGAACGGTGAAGCAATTTTTGAAGGAAAAATTTCTTCTCTTAAACGTTTTAAAGACGATATGAGAGATGTTGCAGAAGGATTTGAATGCGGCATCTCTTTAAGCGGTTTTGATAATCTCCAGGAAGGCGATGTGATTGAGGCGTTTGAAATAGAAAAAATTGCCAGGAAGCTTGAATGAAAAAACGTATACTAAGCGGGATGCGTCCGACGGGAAAATTGCACTTGGGCCACTTGGTCGGCGCGTTAGATAATTGGGTGAAGCTGCAGGAAGAATACGATTGTTTCTTCATGGTTGCAGACTGGCATGCGCTGATGGGTGAATATGAGAACCCTGAAGTTTTATCGGAATCAATCGTCGATAATGTAATTGATTGGTTAAGCGCAGGTATTGATCCCAAGAAATCAACCCTCTTTATCCAATCACAGGTTCCAGAACACCTGGAATTATTCATGGTTTTTTCTTGTTTTACTCCGCTTGGCTGGCTTGAGAGATGCCCGACCTATAAAGAGCAGTTAAGGGAAATAAAAACCCGTGATTTAAATACCTATGGCTTTCTAGGTTATCCGGTTTTACAGGCAGCAGATATTCTGTTGTACAAGGCGAATAAGGTGCCTGTAGGAGAAGATCAGCTGCCGCATTTGGAACTGACGCGCGAGATTGCCCGGCGTTTTAATAGTTTATATAAAGAAGAGGTATTTTCTGACCCCGGGGCAATATTGACCCAAACCCCGAGGCTGCTCGGGCTTGATGGCAGAAAAATGAGTAAGAGCTATGATAATACGATTAATCTTTCTGATTCAGAAGAAACCATCACGAAAAAAATTTCTATAATGATTACGGACCCAAAACGGATTAAGATAACTGACCCCGGGCATCCGGATGTCTGCAATGTCTATGCCTATTATTCTGTTTTTATGCCGGAAATGAAAAAAGGTGTTTACGAGGCTTGCACTAATGCGGCCGTGGGGTGCGTTGAATGCAAAAAACAGTTTGCCTCTTCTTTAATTGAGAAATTAAGCCCGATGCGTAAGAAGCGCGAAGAATTATCGCGCGACAAAACTCTGATTAAGAATATTCTTGATGAGGGCAGGGAAAAAGCGTCTATAGTGAGTAAGGCTACGATAAAAGAAGTGCAAAAAGCGCTAAAAATTCATCTATGAGTTATAAAATACGCTTAGAAATATTCGAAGGCCCGCTGGATTTGCTTTTATACCTGGTCAAAAAAGACCATCTGAATATTTACGATATCCCGATTGCAAAGGTAACTGACCAGTACCTGGCGTATATTGAATTAATGAAGCTCCTGGATTTGAATATCGCCGGCGAATTCCTGGTAATGGCAGCGACGCTATTACAGATCAAATCTAAGATGCTCTTGCCTGCAGACCCGAATCAACTGCAGGAAGAAGAAGTTGACCCGCGCGAAGAATTGGTCAAGCGCTTATTGGAATATGAGAAGTTTAAAGAGATCGCGGAAAACCTGCGGCAGAAAGAAGTAAGCCAGCAGGAAATTTTTAAGCGCACCACTCCGCAGAAGATAGAAGCCGGCCCGGAAGAGAAAGAGGTCTATTTCGAAGCAAGTATTTTTGATTTAATTACTGCTTTCTCAAAGGCGCTGGAAGATATCCCTAAAGAGGCTTTCTATGAAGTCATTAAGGACGAATTTACCGTTGAAGAAAAGGTGCATCAGATTCTCCATCTTTTATTGGTCAGAGAGTCTGTTTGTATCTCGGAACTGTTTTCGCAGGCGAAAAATAAGATAGAGATAATCGTTACATTCTTGTCGATATTGGAATTAATCAGGATGAAGGAAGTAGCGGCGCGGCAAAAAGGAATATTTGAGGAAATCGAGATTACCAGGAATAAGGAGAATATCATACCTTATGACAGGCGAGGAGAGAATCAAATTACTGAAGGCAAGTAATAGTAAGGACGTGCCTCAGGTTTTCAATCTTGAACAGGAAAACGAAGAGGACGTCGTTTTAAATATTTCTTTAAGGCCGCATAAACTGCAGGAATTTATCGGCCAGAAAGAAATAGTAGATAATTTGAAAATCTGTATTACCGCTGCCAAACAGAGAAAAGAACCGCTGGAGCATGTTTTGCTTTCCGGGCCGCCGGGCCTGGGAAAAACTTCTCTTTCACATATCATTGCCCATGAGATGGGGACCAAGATTACTGCTACCAGCGGCCCGGCAATCGAACGCGCAGGCGATCTTATTGGCATTCTTACGAACCTTGAAAAAGGCGATATCCTTTTTATCGACGAGATCCACCGGCTTTCCAAGGTAGTCGAAGAATTTCTTTATCCGGCAATGGAAAATTTTCAGATTGATTTCGTGATCGATAAAGGCCAATTTGCCAGGACAATAAAATTTAATCTAAAACCCTTTACCTTAATTGGCGCAACCACCCGTTCAGGCTTATTAGCCGCTCCTTTAAGGGGCAGATTCGGTATTTTTCATCACCTGGATTTTTACAAAATAGAAGATCTTTCTAAAATTATCAAACATTCGGCAAAGATACTCGGGATCGATATAGATGCTGAAGCGGCAGATGAAGTTTCCCGGCGCGCCCGCGGCACGCCCCGGGTAGCTAATAGATTATTACGCCGGATCAGAGATTATGCCCAGGTGCAAAAGATAGATAAAATTAATCAGGCGATTGCGGCAAAGACCCTGGATGAATTAGGCATTGATAAGGCGGGGCTTGATGATATAGACCGTAAGGTGTTAAAAACAATCCTGGAAATGTATGACGGCGGCCCAGTGGGAGTGGAATCTCTGGCCGCGACATTGAATGAAGAGGTTGATACGATAGTCGATACTATCGAGCCATTCCTGCTTAAGGCCGGCTACTTGAAGCGCACTTCGCGAGGTAGGCTTGCCACTAAACTTGCCTACGGACACTTCGGATTAAAATCAAAAGAGCGACAAGAAGAATTATTTAAGGAATAAGGCTAATACACCATGAAGATATTGTTGCATATCTGTTGTGCGCCGTGTTTAATTTATCCCTTTGAACAATTAAATAAAAAAGGGATGCATGTACAGGGGTATTTCTATAATCCGAATATCTATCCGATTTCAGAATACAAAAAGAGAAGAGATGCGCTGGTGGCCTTTAGTGCCGCAAAGAATATCGATATACTCTATCCTGAATACAGTTCTTTGGATTTTCTTTCGGTAGTGAAAGAAAATGAATTGAGCCCGCAAAGATGCGCGATCTGCTGGGGATTAAGATTGAAGCGGACGGCCCAGGTTGCCAAAGAGAATAATTTTGATTTATTCAGTACTACTTTGTTAGTCAGCCCTTATCAGGACCAGGCAATGCTGAAAAAAATCGGAATGGATATAGCAAAAGACACGGGTATTCCATTTTTTTACGAAGATTTCCGGCCGGGATTTAGAAAGGCCCAAGACCAAGCAAGAAAAGAAGGTATTTATCGCCAAAAATATTGCGGATGTATTTATTCGATTGAAGAGGCAGCGTCCCTTCCTTGATATTCTGGATATTTTCCCGTAAATGAAAAAATGTTAAAACTATTTACTCTTATAATTATTTCAGTTTTTAGCTTTCAGCTACAAGCTTTCGGTTTGGAAGCGAAAGATACTCAATATATCCGTGCCGCGATTATTCAGGATGCTGCAAGTTTAAGGCTAAAGGTAGATGGGTTTTTTCAAATTGAAGATTTGATGAGCCACAAGGTACTTTATCGCGGCAAGCATATTAATACCACAGTTACCGTGCAAAAAGGAGATATTCTTTTGGGCCCGGTACGCTCAAAGTCAAATAAATTGATAATCAAGGCAGAAGACCCTGACGCCATTCTCATCGACGGGAGAATGTTTAGAGGCGATATCCAGTTTATCAGAAAAGACAATCAGCATTTGTTAGTAGTGAACAATATTAGCCTGGAAGATTATATTAAAGGTATCCTTTATCATGAGGCCTCGCATTATTGGCCGCAGGAGGCATTGAAGGCGCAGGCAATCGCCAGCCGTACTTATGCCCTTTATCAAATGGAAAGCAATAAAACAAAAAATTATGATGTTACCAGCGATATTTTTTCTCAAGTTTACGGAGGAAGGACCTCTGAACGTTATCGCACGAATAAAATCGTTGAGGATACTAAAGGCCTGGCCTTGCTTTATCAAGGGAAAATCTTCCCTGCCTATTTTCATGCTACCTGCGCCGGACATACAGAGGATGCATCGCTACTCTGGAATACTGACTTGGCGCCTTTAAAGGGAGTAGCCTGTATTTATTGTAAAGAATCCCCGCATTTTAATTGGCATGAAGTTTTAAGCCTGGATGAAATTGAGAAGAAACTCATGAATTCGGATTACCAGATATCTAAAATTGAAGATATTACGATTGATGGTAGGGATGTCTCGGGCAGGATTACTAAGCTAAAGATTATTAGTAAAGATAATAGCCTGGAAATCCCGGCAAAGGATTTTCGCTCGCTAATCGGGCCTAATTTAATCAGGAGCGCTAATTTTAATTTGAGCATTGTTAACCGTGAGGCAGTAATTGAAGGCGTGGGTTGGGGGCATGGCGTGGGATTATGCCAATGGGGCGCGTATTTTATGGCAAAAGAAGGAAAAAATTACGAAGAGATCCTGAAATATTACTATCCCGGGGCGGAGATTTCTTCTACTCTTAAATGAAACTGTCTGATTTCGATTATAATTTACCCAAAGAATTGATTGCCGATTGGCCTTTAGAGGAGCGCGATACAGCAAAGCTGTTGGTGGTGAACCGCTCAAAGGCAAAGATCGAGCATCGGATTTTTCGCGATCTCAAAGAATATTTATCCAACGGTGACTTATTAGTTTTAAATGACACCAAGGTTATGCCTTGCCGGCTCGTTGGGAAGCGTAAAACCGGGGGGAGGGTTGAGCTTTTGCTTTTAAAAGAAAAACCCGGGATGGTTTTTGATACCTTGCTTAAACCCGGCCGCGTAAAATTAAATGAAGAGATAATTTTTAATAATGGTGCAATGCGCGCAGAGTTGATTTCACGTAATGAGGTAAAATTTAAGGCAAACAGCACGGAAGAGATCTATGGCCATGGCACTATGCCATTGCCGCCTTATATAAAAAGGCAAGCGGAATTATCCGATAACACGCATTATCAGACGGTCTATGCAAAGAATCCCGGGGCAGTAGCTTCTCCAACCGCGGGCCTGCATTTTACCGATAAATTATTGAAAGATATAAATAATTCCGGAGTAAATTCAGCCTACGTTACTTTACATGTAGGTTTTGCTACTTTTAATTCTGTGAAAGTAGATGATATCACTGAACACAGGATGGAATATGAAGATTTTAAAGTTGATCCAGGCACAGTTAAATTAATTGAAGAAACGCGCAAGAATAAAAAAAAGATCTTTGCCGTTGGAACAACCTCTTGCCGTGTGCTTGAGACATTGGCTAAAGGAATTAAAGAAGGCAAAACCGATTTATTTATTTATCCGGGTTATCAATTCCAATTAGTGGATTGCCTGATTACTAATTTTCATCTTCCGCGCACCACACTTTTTATGCTGGTCTGTGCTTTTGCAGGTGAGCAACTTGCCAAAAAGGCATACCAGGAGGCGATTGAGAATAAATACAGGTTCTATAGTTATGGCGATGCGATGTTAATAATTTAAAGCGTAAAGCTAAAAATGTAAAACCAAAATTAAAAATTTAAAACGTTTTAAACTTTACGTTTTGGTTTTACGCTTTGCGCTTTGCATTTTACGTTAAATTATATTCTTATGTTTAATCTCGTACATCAAGAGAAGCACACCAAGGCCCGCTTAGGAAAAATAACCACTGGCCACGGAGAAATCAATACACCTTGTTTTATGCCGGTGGGCACACATGCTACGGTGAAAGGTGTGGCGCAGCGAGAATTATTAGAGGCTGGCGCGGAGATTATTCTTTCAAATGCCTACCATGTTTTTTTAAGGCCTGGCCTAGAGGTAATTAAAAAAGCCGGCGGCCTGCACAAATTTATTTCCTGGGATAAGCCGATTCTTACGGATAGCGGCGGATATCAGGTATTTAGCCTGGCAATTTTACGAAAAATTACCGATGAGGGAGTAGAGTTTCAGTCGCATATTGACGGAATGAAGCATTTTTTTACTCCGGAAGAAGTAATGCGTATTCAAAACACCCTGGGTTCTGATATTATTATGCCTTTGGATGAGTGTGCGGATTATCCCTGCACAAAAGAACATGCTAGGATTGCCATGGAGCGGACGCTGGAATGGGCAAAACGTTCTAAATTAGCTCACGGTAATGAAAGACAGTCCCTCTTTGGTATTATACAGGGGGCAACATACCAAGACCTGCGCGTTGAATGCACGAAAAAAATGCTCGACCTGGATTTTGACGGCTATGCTATCGGCGGTGTTTCTGTGGGAGAGCCGAGTAATTTAATTTATGATACTATTGACTGGGTTTCTGGCTTCTTGCCCAAGGGAAAAGTGCGATATTGTATGGGCATTGGATATCCGGAAGACCTGATTGAAGGGATTGAGCGCGGAGTTGATATCTTCGATTGCGTTATCCCTACGCGATTTGGCAGAAACGGCACGGCATTCACAAGTACCGGTAAAATCGTAATCAGGAATTCTCCTTATCTTGAAGATTTTACCCCTTTGGATGCAGAATGTGATTGTTATGTTTGTAAAACTTTTAGCCGGGCGTATCTGCGGCATTTATTCAATGCCAAAGAAATGCTCGGGTTGATGCTGGTGTCATATCACAATGTCTATTTTTTTGTAAATTTGGTCAAGAGTTTAAGAAGCGCGATTGCAGAGGATAGGTTCTTAGAGTTCAAGAAAGAATTTCTAGCCAAATACAACAATACAGATTAATATGCGTATCGACATAATCACCATATTCCCGAAAATGTTTGAGCCTGTCTTGAATGAATCTATCATCAAGCGGGCGCAGGAAAAAGATAAGGTGAAAATATTTATTCATGACCTGCGTGATTATACTTTGGATAAACACCACAAGGTTGATGATCGGCCTTTTGGCGGAGGTAGCGGCATGGTGATTTGCGCACAGCCGGTATTTAGCGCAGTAGCAAAAATACGGTCACAAGGTCACAAGGTCACAAAGTCACAAGTGGTTTTATTGTGTCCGCAGGGGAAGAAATTGGACCAGAAAACTGCGAAAAAGCTCTCCAAATCTAAACACCTCATCTTGATTTGCGGCCATTATGAGGGCGTGGATGAAAGAGTAAGGCAGGATTTAGTGGATGCAGAGATTTCCATTGGCGATTATGTTTTAACTGGCGGAGAGCTGCCGGCAATGGTGCTTGTAGACAGTATTGTCCGCCTGCTTCCCGGGGTTTTAGGGGATAAAAATTCCTTGAATTTTGAGTCATTTGAGGGTAATCTATTAGAGTATCCCCAGTATACAAGACCCGCTGATTTCAAAGGTTTGAAAGTCCCCGCAATACTCTTATCGGGCGACCATAAAAAAATTGAGTCGTGGAGAAAAAAACAGGCTTTAAAAAGAACCAAGGCCAAACGGCCAGATCTTTTAAAAGAATAATTGGAAAGGAAAGGTAATAAAATGGATAAAATGAAACTAATTGAGGCAGAAGTGACAAAAAAAGATGTACCAAAGTTTAATGTTGGCGATACGATAAAGGTTCTCACCAAAATTCCCGAAGGCCCGGATAAGGTGAGGCTGCATCCTTTTGAAGGAGTAGTCATCGCTAAACAGGGGAGCGGGGGGCGGGTGAGCTTTACAGTGCGCAAAGTTTCTTATGGAGAAGGTATTGAGCGTGTTTTTAACCTCTACTCTCCCAACATCGATAGTATCGCAGTCCTTCGTTCAGGCAAGGTAAAGAGATCCAAACTTTATTATTTAAGGAAGAAAGTCGGCAAGCACGCGACAAAGATTGATAGCCAGGAAGAAAAAAAGCCTAATCTTTAAACTTAAAGAGTGCTTTATTACGAAAGATACTTTAAAAATAAGGGCTACAATTTTATCATCGGCGTTGATGAAGCAGGCCGCGGGCCTTTAGCAGGCCCGGTAGTAGCAGCCGCAGTTTCCTTAAAAACCACACGCTTTAAAAATCGTATCGACGACTCAAAGAAATTATCACCCCTGCAAAGAGAAAATGCATTCTTAGAAATCATTGAAAAATCTTATTTTGGTATCGGCATTGTTAACGAAAAGATCATTGATAAGATAAATATCCTTCAGGCTACGCGCGTGGCCATGGAAGAATCAATTCTTTCTCTGTTGAATCGGCTTAAATCGAAAAATAAATCTGAGCGTATCCATATTTTGGTTGACGGCAACGTTAAACTGGATATTAATTTTCCTTATACAAATATCATCAGAGGCGATTCCCGGTCCAAAAGCATTGCCTGCGGATCAATCCTTGCGAAAGTCACGCGGGATAGAATCATGTGCCAATATGACAAGGTTTATCCCCAATATGGATTTTTAAAACATAAGGGCTATGGTACAAAGGCGCACAAACAGGCGATTAGGGAATTCGGGCCATCACTAATTCATAGAGTGAGTTTTAATAGTGTCTAAAGACAATATTAATTTTGGGAAAAGCGCAGAAGATGAAGCCGCGGATTTTTTAAAAAAAAGCGGCTATAAGATATTAGAGAGAAACTACCGGACAAATTTAGGCGAAATCGATATCATCGCCCGGGATAAAGATACAATTTGTTTTATAGAGGTAAAGGCCCGCAGGTCAGATAAGTTCGGGCTGCCGCAAGAATCAGTATTTAATCATAAACAGAAACAGATTTCCCGCACAGCGCTCTTGTTCTTAAAAACAAAAAATCTTTTAGATAAAAAGGCGCGTTTCGACGTTGTTTCCGTCTTGTGTTTAGGCGAAACCCATTCAATTAATCTGATCAAGAATGCCTTTGATTTAGAGGAAAGATTCACTTATTGATATGCTAAACGACTTCGAGATCGCCAAATCCGCAAAAAAAGAACCAATAGAAAAAATTGCCCGCCGGCTTAAAATCAATAAAAAACACCTCATCCCTTTCGGCCAATATATCGCAAAAATCGATTTAGGTATTTTTAAAGAGCTTAAAAATAAACAGCGCGGAAAATTAATTTTAGTTACGGCTATTACTCCGACTCCTTTGGGAGAAGGTAAAACCGTGACTACAATCGGGCTATCAATGAGCCTGAATAAACTTGGGGTTCGCGCCTCTGCCTGTATCAGGCAGCCTTCTCTAGGCCCGGTATTCGGGATTAAAGGCAGCGCCGGAGGCGGAGGATATGCGCAGGTATTACCGAGAGAGGATTTCGATTTACATTTTACCGGCGATGCACATGCCGTGGGATTAGCGCATAATTTAGCTGCTGCATTTTTGGATAACTCTATATTTAGAGGCAATCCTTACAATATTGCTGCGGATAAAATCTATTGGCATAGGGTAGTGGATATTGGGGATCGATTTTTGAGGAAGGTAAAAGTCGGCTTAGATGTTGATACAGGAAAATTTAGTTATGATACGGGGTTTGATATTACACCAGCATCCGAGATTATGGCTATTCTTGCGCTGAGTAAGAATGTGCATGATTTAAGAAGGCGTTTGGGAAAAATCGTTTTAGCAGAGAGTGCAACTGGCGAGCCGGTGACTGCCGAAGATATCAAGGTTGCCGGGATTATGGCAGTTTTGCTCAAAGATGCGATTAAACCCAATTTAATTCAGACAATTGAAAACACCCCATGTTTTGTGCATACCGGGCCTTTTGCCAATATCGCGCACGGCAACAGTTCAATTATCCAGGACGAGATTGCCCTGGCATTATCAGATTACGTAGTTACTGAAGCGGGTTTTGGCGCGGATTGCGGGGCAGAGAAATTTTTTGATATTAAATCGCGGGAAAGTGGAGTTATCCCAAGTGTTGTGGTTTTGGTTTGTTCTCTGCGGGCTTTAAAATCACACGCCGGAATTTGTAAAATTACTCCCGGTAAAAAATTAGCCAAATGCCTGACTGAAGAAAATCTCCCTGCGTTGGAGCAGGGGTTAAGCAACCTAAAAAAACAAATAGAAAATGTCCTGATTTTTGGAGTGCCGGTAATCGTAGTAATAAATAAGTTTTCTACTGATACAGATAAAGAGATTGCCTTGGTTAAGCAGAGGGCGCTGGAGTATCAAGCCTGCAGCGTTTGCCTAAGCGAGGTTTGGAGCCGGGGGTCAAAAGGCGGAATTGAATTGGCCCGTGAAGTAATCAAACAGGCAAAAAAAGAAAATAAATTTAAGTTGCTTTATGGGCAAAATTCAGGTATAAAAGAAAAGATTGAGCTAGTTGCTACGTCTATTTATGGCGCAAGGTCTGTAGAATATTCTGATCTGTCTGAAAACAAAATTAAATTATTTACAAAGCGCGGTTGGGACAGTCTGCCGGTTTGTATAGCAAAAACGCCGCTTTCTTTGTCGCATGATCCGGCCTTAAAAGGCGCGCCGCATGGCTTTGTGCTTCCGGTGAAAGATATACGCGCTTTTTGCGGAGCAGGTTTTCTTTCTGTGCTTTGTGGCGATATTCAATTAATGCCCGGGCTCCCTACGCATCCCCGCGGAGAAAATATAGATCTTGATGATAACGGCGATATCATAGGACTGCAATAAAATGTATAAAAATCATACCCTTAAAGAATATCTTGACGATTTAGCGGCAAAATTACCTGCTCCCGGAGGCGGTTCTGCAGCAGCGCTGAATGCTGCAATGGGGGCAAGTTTAATCAGCATGGTAATTAATTTTACTTTGGGTAAGCCTAAATATGCTCAATACGAAGAAGCATTAAAGGCAATGCTTAAAAAATCCGAAGAATTAAGAGAACAGTTCCTCAATCTCGTAGATCTAGACGTGGTGGCTTATAAGAGTAAGGATACAAGAAATGCCCTGAATGTGCCTTTTATGCTTGCCAGGCTAAGTTTTGAAGGAATAAAGATGTGCCCGGCATTAATCAAAAAGGGCAATATCAATTTGATCAGCGATGTGGCAGTGGCGGCAATATTTTTCGAATCTGCTTTTTCCAGCGCCTATTGTAACGTTGACATCAATTTAAAAATCATTGCTGATAAGAAATTGGCGGGAGTAATCAGAAAAGAGTTGGATCAAAAAGAAAAAAAGATCAAGGTAATCAGGAAGCTTACGGAGGAGAAAATTGGCAAAATTATTAGAGGGTAAGCCTTTGGCCGAAAAAATTAAAGAAGAGATTAAACAGCAAATCCAGGCATTAGGCACTAAGCCGGTTTTGGCGAGTGTTTTGGTGGGCGAGAATGCCGGAGCAGAAACTTACGTCAAGTCACAGAAAAAGGTCGCAGAAGCGCTCGGTATAGAGTATCAATTTCATAAATTAGCTGCAGAGACCCAAGAAACAGCCCTAATCGAATTCATCAAGAAATTAAATGCTGATAATTCGGTGAATGGTATTATTATCCAGATGCCGCTTCCACAGCAGATAGATTACAAAAAAATCTCCCAGTTTATTTTACCGGAAAAAGATATCGAAGGCATGCATCCGGCTAATATCGGGAAGGTTTTGTTTGGCAAGGCAAAAATTGTACCTTGTACTGCGCAGGCAGCCATGGAATTAATAAATTCTACAGGTGTTGATTTATATGGCAAAGAAGTGGTGATTGTCGGCCACAGCGAAATTGTCGGAAAACCCTTAGCACTTCTATTATTGGAAAAATTTGCAACAGTAACAGTCTGTCACATTGGTACTAGTAAGGCAGGAAAATTAGAAGAACATGTCAAAAAAGCAGAAATTTTAATCGTGGCAGTTGGCAAGGCCGGGTTGATTAAAGGTGATTTAATCAAAGAAGGCGCAATTGTCATTGATGTGGGTATAAATCGGGTAGCGGATAAAATTGTCGGTGATGTAGAATTTGAGGCAGCAGAAAAAAAGGCAAGCTTTATTACGCCTGTGCCCGGCGGCGTCGGCCCGCTTACAGTCACGATGTTGATGCGCAATTTAGTTGAGGCAGCGAAGTTGCAGAAATAAAGTTCTTTTGATTTTTTGCGGGGCTGCTTGTCTGTATTTTTGCGGGAACGCTGGTTTAATCTAAAATGAATTTGTCAGTTTTCTCGCTCAGGGTCGATTTTGCCCCCATGAGAATGAAGTAGCTAGGTGCCGCCAAAGGTCTTTCGCATTTTCGGCGCCTGCGTAACTCGCCCGTCGGCGCTTCCGCGCCAGGACGGGCTCAAACATACTCGGCGTCTGAATGCTTTCGCGTTCAGATTCCCGAAAATGCTCAAGCATGCTTTGGCTAAAATCGACATTCGCTCGAAAATCTGCCAAATTCATTTTATTAATATGCTAAAGTTTGTTGATTTTATGGGTGGCTTGGCTGTGATACAATTAAACAAGCTTTTACTTTTTTGCGGGTGACTGCGGAGCCGAGGCCCCTGCCGCGCGCAACGAAGTGAGCACGGCGGGGTGGCGCAGCAGGCAGGACCCGCAAAAAAGCACAGACAAGACACAAGCTAAAAATTATTAGGAGTTAAAGTTGACCTTTAAAGAGAAATTAGAATCTGGGAAATTTTTGGTGACCTCTGAAATCGGGCCGCCCAAAGGCATCGAGACGAAGCTGCTTTTAGAAGACGCGGAATTAATCAAGACCCGGGTTGATGCAATCAATGTTACGGATTTGCAGAGTTCAGTGATGCGTTTAGGTTCTCTGGGAGTCTGTGTTTTATTGAAACAGCACGGATTTGAGCCGATTTATCAGGTTACCTGCCGCGACAGAAATCGCCTCGCCTTGCAATCGGATATTCTTTCTGCTGCTAGCTTCGGCATTGAAAATCTTTTGCTCTTAACCGGTGATCACACGAGCTTAGGGGATCATCCGGAGGCAAAGCCGGTTTTTGACCTCGATTCAGTGCAGTTATTGCAGGTAGTAAAAAAATTGCAGGAAGGCACTGATATGAAGGGGAATAAATTGATCGGTGAAGCGCCAAAATTCTGCATGGGCGCAGTGGTTAATCCGGGAGCAGACCCTTTAGAGCCGCAGATTATCAAGATGGAGAAAAAAATCGCTGCCGGCGCACAATTTTTTCAGACCCAGGCAGTTTATGACATAAAGGTATTTGAGAATTTCCTGAATAAAACCAAACACCTAAAAACTACGATTATGGCTGGGATCGTTTTATTGAAATCAGCCGGGATGGCGCGCTATATGAATAAAAATGTCGCCGGAGTATTTGTTCCGGATAATTTAATCAAAGAAATGGAAGAGACAAAAGAGAAACAGGCTAAATCAGTGGAAATCGCCGCGCGCTTAATTAAAGAATTAAAACCGATGTGCCAGGGGATTCATCTTATGCCGATTGGCTGGGATAAAATTGTCCCGCGCGTTTTAGACGCGGGCGGATTATAAATGGCTAATTTACCTCAAATACCCGGAGCAAGAAAAAAAGGGGTAGTATTATTAAGTACTCAGGATGATCTTAAGAAATTAGAAGAACATCTTATTAATGATACTGTTTGTATCGATGGCCCGGCAGCCCCTGCATTTAATTTAGCCAAATCAATCCATGAGAAATATAATGTTGGAGTAAAACTTATAGTTCAGGGCGAGTTTCAGCATGAATTACCCGTTGATATAGAATTAATTAATAGCCAGATTCAGGAAATTGTCGGCGAGGGCAAGGCAGAAGCAGTTAAATTTAAAAATGGAAAAGCAGTTGGGGTGAGTTTGGTTTTACTTATTGAAGAACAATACGCCAGTGGCACGTTAGATTCATCCCTCGACAGAGCTCGGGATGATTTTAGCGTAAACGCCAGTGGCACGCTAAAATCAGGAGAAGATATGTCTAATGTACTTATTGATCTAGGGACAAAGGGAAGCGCAGCAGTGGTAGAGCTTACAAAAAAAACACTTGAGAAGGCAATTAGCGAGAAAGGCCCGGGCCAGGCAATAAGTTTCCCGGAAACAAACTACTATTTTCCCTTAATCAATGCCTTATTGAAGCTGGAGATAAAAACTCTGGGTGATTGCCTTGAGGCATTGAAACAGGCGGAAAATTTAAATAATAATAAAGCCGCTGCAAGCGGCCTTAATATTGGCGCCTTAGGTGGCATATTAAATAAAGGTATCTCGACTTTACTCTGCGAAGAAATTCTAGCTGCCTTAGAATATTCCAATAAAAACCATCCTAAAGACGGAGCCGGATTTTTGTCCGATACCCTGCTGCGTTCACTTGGGATCCAATTAGTAGACGGAAGGATCGCCGGTATCGCGGTAATCTTAGGGCCGGCAAAAGATGAAGATTCTGCGGTGCAATTAGTCAGGGATTTCCAAAGCAGGAGCATTGTCAGCTTATTGGTGGGGAATGTCAGAGGAAATACTTTTAAAAAACAACTTGAAAGCAAAAAAATTGAGCTGGGCCTTGATAATTATATCGTTCCGTTGGGAGAGGATTATTTGTCTGCTATTTATGCCGTAAACTGGGCGGTAAGGGCGCCTCTAATGTATGGCGGCCATAAGAGCGGGCAATGGGAAAACATCATGAACTACACTCAAAATAAAGTTCCTGCCTTTGTTGTGCTTTTAAGCCATGTTGATGAAATTATTGTTGCTACGGGCCTGGGCGTATTGGCGATGGGATTTCCGATTATTACTGATTTAGAAGTACCGCAATTACCTAAAATCGATACTACTCTTTATGAGGCACTGGTTACAGAAAAAGATTATAAAAAGTTAGCTGCAAAATGTATTGAGGTAAGGGGTTTAAAAGTAAAAATTGCTCAAATTCCTGTCCCTGTGCCCTATGCCGCGGCATTCGAAGGAGAGCGCGTCAGGCGGGAGAACTTGCATGTTGAATTTGGCGGCAAGGCAAGCAGCGCCTTTGAATTCTTGACTACGAAAAAACTTGATGAAATTGAGGATGGTAAAGTAGAATTAATCGGCCCGGATATTGATAATCTGGAGCAGGGAAGTAAGTCTCTGCCTTTGGCAATCATCGCGGAAGTTGCCGGCCGGAAGATGCAAAAAGACTTTGAACCAATTTTAGAGCGCCAGATTCACAGATTCACCAATTATGCCATGGGCATTATGCATGTTGGCCAGCGCGAGATGAATTGGATCAGGATTTCCAAAGATGCTTTTAATAAGGGCTTCAGGATTAAGCATTTGGGCGTCATTTTGCATGCTATGTTGCATCAGGAATATAATGCCATCGTGGACAAAGTGCAGGTTAAGCTTTATACGAAACAAGCTGACGTAGAAAAACTCCTTCCTCAGGCAGCCAAGTCATACCAGGAACGTGATGAACGTTTAAGTGGCATGACTGATGAAAGCGTAGATACTTTTTATTCCTGTCTTTTGTGCCAGTCGTTCGCGCCAAATCATATTTGTATGATTACACCTGAACGTTTAGGGCTTTGCGGCGCCTATTCCTGGCTTGATGGTAAGGCGTCTTTTGAAATTATGCCCACGGGGCCAAACCAACCGGTGCTTAAAGGAGAGGTTACAGATCCGGTAAAAGGCCAATGGAAGAATATCAATGAATTTGTCTACAACAAATCCAATAAAACCATAGAAGAAGTGAATATGTATTCTTTGATGAATGCCCCGCAGTCTTCTTGCGGATGTTTTGAATGTATTGTTGCGATAATCCCCGAGGCAAATGGGGTAATGGTTGTGCATCGGGATTATTCCGGAATGACTCCCTGCGGTATGACATTTACTACCTTAGCCGGTTCAGTGGGAGGTGGAGTACAAACGCCTGGATTCTTAGGCGTAGGTAAGCTCTATATTGCCAGCAAGAAATTCATTTCTGCTGAAGGGGGCCTGAAACGTTTAGTCTGGATGCCTAAAGAACTTAAAGAGCTACTGGCTGATAAGTTAAAAGTCCGTGCACAAGAAATCGGCATCCCGGATTTAATCGAGAAGATTGCGGATGAAACAGTTGCTACTAGTTCCGAAGAGCTCTTAGATTCACTCCGGAAAGTAAAACACCCGGCTTTGGAGATGGAGCAGTTAATTTAATTTTTCTCTTGACCTGGAGTAATTTTTTTTGTATAATTAAAGATAACAATACATGTCTAATCCTTCCCGTAAAAATACCTTAAGTTATATTACCTTAATAATAACGGCAGTTTTTTCTTTGTTTGTTTTTACCCCGCTTTTTGCCATTGAGACATTTGTTACTTACGATAAAAGAGTAGAGGATGATAAGCGTGCGGTTAAATCTGTAGATAAAACTACAGATAAGCCTGCAGAAAAGGCTGTTGAAAAACCCGCGGAGAAGACAGCCGCACCCGTAACAAAAAAGATAAAACCCCCTGTAAAAGAAGATGAATCAAAATTAAACGAATTCCAGAAGCAGGCAAGGGAGTATCGTGCCGAAGGCCTTAAAGAGCAAAAAATGGGGGATATTGATTCAGCGCTTAAGTATTATCAAAAGTCTGTTGAGCTCGATCCTGCGTATGCAGCCTCGCTTAATGATTTAGGCATAATTTATGAAGCAAAAGAAGATGTCGGCCGGGCAGAACAATGTTATCTGGCGGCAATCAAGGCAGATCCTGCTTTCATTAGCCCTTATTCGAATTTAGCCTTGCTCTATGAAAATAAGCGCGATTTAAACAACGCTGCTTTTTATTGGGGTAAAAGAGCGGAAATGGGGGCTCTTGATGACCCCTGGACAAAGAAGGCAAAGGCGCGCTATGATGATATCCGTTTGACGCTGGGAGAAATTCCTGTTGATGCCAGAGAGCAAGAAGTGGTGAGCCTGGTTAAAGATGTTTCAGTGCAGAAGTCACTGATGAAAAAAGATAATAAAGAAATGGCTAGATTACAGTTTAAGAAAGCGAAAGAATTATACCAAAAGGGTTTTGATGCGCCTGCAATTAGAGAGGCGATTAATGCGCTGCAGCTTGACCCTGATAACGATAGCATTAAAGGATTTATAGAAAAACTCCAGACTAGGATTTTATCAAAGTAGGAAACTCACTTTTCATCCTTCCACTATAATAAACTCCATGTACCTTTAATCAATGAATAGTAAGAGACTGTATTTAATCGATGCCACTGCTTTTTGCTATAGGGCCTATTATGCCCTCCCCGGGCTTATAACCTCTGCGGGACAGCCGACAAACGCGGTTTACGGGTTTATCAATATTTTAAATAAAATCCTTAAAGAGAGAAATCCGGAGTATCTGGCGGTTTGTTTTGATGTCTCAAGAGATACTTTCCGGGCAAAAAAGTTTGCCGAGTACAAAATTAACCGTCCGCCCATGCCGGGAGGGCTTTCCAGTCAAATTCCCATCATTAAAGATGTGATTAAGGCATATGGGATAACAAGCTTTGAAAAAGCAGGTTTTGAAGCGGATGATGTGATTGCAACCTTGGCCAAAAAAGCAGAAGAAAAGCACATTCCTGTGACTATCGTCAGCTCTGATAAAGATATTCTGCAGCTTGTAGATGAGAATGTCGAGGTATTCAGCCCCTATAAAGACACGGGAACCACTTATGATATTAAAAAAGTAGAAGAGCGTTTTAGCATCAGCCCAAAACAAATCCTCGATATCATCGCATTAATGGGGGATGACGTAGATAATATTCCTGGAGTGCCGGGGATAGGCGAAAAAACAGCAGTTGAGTTGGTAAAAAAATTTGGTTCAGTGAAAAATTTGCTTAAAAACCCCGAAAAAATAGAAAAAGAAAAAATCAGGAAATCAGTGCTTGAGAACCTTGAAATGATAAAGTTGAATTTGGAATTGGCTGACCTTGACAGGAAAATAGACTTTGATTTTAACTTTGAGGATTTAAAAATCCAGGAGGCGGATTACAAAGAACTATTCAGATTATTTAAACAGCTGGAATTTAAAAAGCTGCTTAAAGGCCTGCCGGTGGAAGAAGAAATAGAAAAAGATTTTAATGTTACGGCTTCCCAGGATGCAGATTTAAAAGGCCTGGTGTGTGATGGCGAGGAGATCATTATCTTTGGCAAAGAAGATAAGAAAATGGTGATTTTTGCCAGAGAGAAGTTTTTCTCTCTGGAGAATTTAGGGACGAACGCAAAAAAGATATTTTCTAACCCGAAAATAAAAAAAATCGGCCATGACTTAAAAAAAATCAAGACTACATTAGCGCAAGATGATATAGTTTTCGATGGCCTATACTTTGATACGATGATTGCAACTTATCTCCTGAATCCTTCCCGAGCGGGCTATTCTATCGGTGATGCAGTTTTGGATTATTGTGGGAAATTTATTCAGCCCGAGGCATTAGATAGCGCAAGTATTGTTGATTTAATCAGGCAGTTAAGGCCTAAGCTCGAACAGGAACTGGAAGCAAAATCTCTGGCAAGGCTCTTTTGGGATACAGAAATGCCTTTGGTGAATATTTTAGCTGAAATGGAAATAGCTGGGATTAAAATTAACACAAAATTGCTCGGCGAGCTATCCAAAGAGCTGGATAAAAGATTAAAGCACCTGATCGAAGACATTTACCGGATTAGCGGAGCTGAATTTAATATAAATTCTCCTAAGCAATTAAGAGAGATCCTCTTCGATAAATTAAAACTGCCTGTGGTGAAGAAAACAAAGACCGGGCCTTCCACAGACGAGGAGGTCTTAAAGACTTTGGCTGTTTCGCATGAGTTACCTGCACTTTTGCTTGAATACCGTCAGTTGACTAAACTTAAGAATACCTATATTGATACTTTGCCTTTGATGATCGATAGAAAGACGGGCAGGATTCATACTTCTTTTAATCAGGCAGGGACAGAAACCGGAAGATTAAGCTCTGCCAATCCTAATTTGCAAAATATCCCGATTAAGACCGATATCGGCTCACAGATCAGGAAGGCTGTGATTGCTTATGAAAAGGAAGACTTGCTTCTTTCATGCGATTATTCGCAGATTGAATTAAGAGTTCTCGCGCATTTATCAGGGGATGAGGTTTTGAGTGAGGCATTTAAAAATAATAAAGACATCCATAAGGCAACCGCGGCATTAATCTATAATTTAGAAGAAAAAGAAGTTGTTAACGAGATGCGCGAAGTTGCCAAAAGGATTAATTTCGGGATTGTCTATGGCCTAAGTTCTTGGGGACTATCGCGCGATTTAGGAATACCTCCGCTTGAGGCGCAGAGTTTTATCGATGCCTATTTTTTGAGGTATCCGAAAGTAAAAGTTTATATCGATGAGCAAATCAAAACTGCTAAAGAAAAAGGATATGTTACTACTATCCTCGGTAGAAGAAGGTATCTGCCGGAGATTAATAATAAAAATCAGGCGATGCGCCAGCTTGCCGAACGCCAGGCAGTAAATACGCCGATTCAGGGCTCGGCCAGCGACTTGATAAAACTGGCGATGATAAAGATACAGGATGAAATAAAGCAGAAAAATATAAAAGCAAAGATGATTATTCAGATACACGATGAGTTGGTATTTAATGTTCCGGATCGTGAATTAAAAGGATTCGCTGCCCTCGTTAAGGATAATATGGAAAACGTCCTAAAATTAGATGTGCCTATAAGAGTGAGTATGAAGAAAGGCTTGAATTGGCTGGAGATGGAGGAGGTTAAATGAGGATTGTGATTTGTGCTTCTGAAGTAGTGCCTTTTGCCAAAACCGGCGGCCTGGCAGATGTCACAGGCGCCCTTCCCCCGGCTTTAGAAAAAGAAGGCCAGGAAGTAATTGTGGTGATGCCTCGCTATAAATCGATAGACCAGCCTCAAGCAACTATTGGTAAGAATATCAAAGTTTATTTTATTGAAAATGATTTGTATTTTAAAAGGGATCACCTCTATGGTGATAAGGCAGGCGATTATAAAGATAACCTGGAAAGATTTTCATATTTTTCCAAGAGCGTTTTGAGTTTATTAAAAGAAATTAATTTTAAGCCGGACGTGATCCATTTGCATGACTGGCAAACAGCCTTAATTCCGGTTTATTTGAAGACAAAGTATGCTCGTGATAGCTTTTTTAAAGATACCAAAACTTTACTGACGATACACAATATTGGTTATCAAGGATTATTCGAGAAATCAGAGTTCCCTAAGCTTGGATTAGATGAAAGTGTCTTTGGTATCGACGGGCTTGAATTCTTCGGCAGGATTAATTTATTAAAGGGGGGGTTGCTGTTTGCGGATTATATTAATACCGTGAGCCCTACTTATAGCAAAGAAATCCAAACAAAAGAATTTGGATTTGGCCTGGAAGGTGTTTTAGCTAAGCGGCGCGACCGGCTTTCCGGTATTTTAAACGGCATCGATTATTCGATTTGGAATCCGGAGACCGATAGAGTGATCAATACGAAATACTCTTTTAAGACTATCGAAGACAAGTATAAAAATAAAGAGGAGTTACAGAAAATTTCTCGTCTACCGGTTAAAAACGATATTCCGCTTTTCGGTATAGTTTCCCGTTTAGCAGAGCAGAAGGGTTTTGATCTCATTGCCCAGGATCTAAAAAAAATCTGTGAATTAAAATTACAACTTGTAATCTTGGGAACAGGTGACTTAAAATACCACGTCCTTTTAGAGGAAGCAGTGAAAAAACATTCCAAGACTGTGGCATTATATTTAAAGTTTGATGATGAGCTGGCGCACAAAATCTATGCCGGGTCCGATATCTTCCTTATGCCTTCGCGCTATGAACCTTGCGGCCTGGGCCAATTGATTAGTTTAAGATATGGTGCAATACCTTTGGTTTTTAAAACCGGAGGGCTTGCCGATACGGTAAATAATAAAAATGGTTTTGTCTTCGATAAATACAATAAGGATGATCTATTTAAAACCATGCAGAAATCAATCAATGCCTTTGCGGAGAAGGATGCTTGGCGTAAATTAATCGGAAATGCCATGTCTTGTGATTTTTCTTGGAAGGAATCAGCACGGCACTATCTTCAGTTATATGAAAAAGCCAGCTCGAAATAAAAAAAAGATTATTATTGGGGTTACGGGAAGTTTTGGGAGCGGAAAGACTACGGTTAGCTCTTTTTTAAAATCATTTGGCGCTGGCGTAATCGATGCCGATAAAATCGCGCATCAGGTTATTTCTCCGGGTTCGTCTTGCCGGGGAAGATTAGTTCAGCTATTCGGCAAGGATATTCTTTCGCAAGGGGATAGGGTTGACCGTAAAAAACTCGGCAAGATTGTTTTTGAGAATAGAAAATTAGTTGATCGCTTGAATCGTTTGGTGCATCCGGAAGTAATCAAAATTATTAAGCAAAATATTAAGTGCGCAAAAAATAATATCCTTATTTTAGATGCGCCGCTACTAATTGAATCCGGGTTAAACAAGGTTGTCGATTATCTGATTGTGGTTAAAGTTAAAAAGGATGAACAATTTAAAAGAATTGAAAAAAGGACTGCGTTGGGAAAAACTGAAATCACTAAAAGGATAAAATCCCAAATGTCCTTACAAGATAAGGTCCGCCTCGCGGATTTTGTAATAGATAATAGTGGCACGCTTCAGAATACAAAAAAACAGGTAAGGGAAGTTTGGAAAAGCATGGGTTTAAATCCTTCGTCCAGCCTACGGTGGACTCGGGATTAAATTCGCCGCCCTCAAAATGAGGGTGAATTTAAGGAGGTAGTTGTGGAGAAATTAGATATTCGAAATTTAAAAGAAATGAAGATCACGGAATTGAATAAGCTTGCCAAGGATTTAAATGTTAATGGTGTAAGCGGGTTAAAAAAACAAGAGTTGATATTTAAAATCCTTCAAGGCCAGGCAGAAAAAGAGGGGTTGATGTTTGGAGAGGGCGTTTTAGAGATTCTTCCTGAAGGCTTTGGTTTTTTAAGGTCAACCAATTATAATTATCTGCCTTGCCCGGATGACATTTATATTTCTCCGTCCCAGATAAGGAAATTCGATTTACGCACAGGAGATACGGTAAGTGGCGAAATTCGGCCTCCGAAAGAAGGCGAGAAATACTTTGCCTTGCTTAAAGTTGAAGCAGTTAATTTTGAGAATCCCGAGGTTGCCAAAGAGAAGGTGCTTTTTGATAATCTAACCCCGGTTTATCCAAAGGAACATTTTATCCTGGAAACCAGCCCTAATGAGATATCAATGAGAATCATGGATCTCCTGGCGCCTATTGGAAAAGGCCAGCGCGGCTTGATCGTTGCTCAGCCTTATAGCGGAAAAACCGTTTTGCTGCAAAAAATTGCCAATGCCATCACCACAAATCAGCCGGATGTGATTCTAATCGTGCTTTTGATCGATGAACGCCCGGAAGAAGTTACTGATATGCAGCGCCATGTCAAGGGCGAGGTAATTTCTTCTACCTTTGATGAACCGCCGGAAAGGCATGTCCAGGTTGCTGAGATCGTGTTGGAAAAAGCAAAAAGATTAGTCGAGCATAAAAAAGACGTAGTCGTGCTTTTGGATAGTATGACCCGTTTGGCACGCGCATACAACTCGGTTGTGCCGCATAGCGGTAAGGTGCTTTCCGGTGGTATTGATTCTAACGCCCTTCAGAAGCCGAAACGCTTTTTTGGAGCAGCACGTGCCATTGAAGAAGGCGGCTCACTAACAATCATTGCTACGGCACTCGTGGATACCGGCAGCCGTATGGATGAAGTTATCTTTGAAGAATTCAAAGGTACGGGTAATATGGAATTACAACTGGATCGTAATTTATTCCAGAGGCGTATCTACCCGGCAATCGATATTAAGCGTTCCAATACCAGGCACGAAGAGCTGCTTTTGAAACAAGAGATTCTGCAAAGGGCCTGGATCTTAAGAAAGGTACTCAATGAATTAAGCAACGTCGAGGCAATGGAGCTTTTGATTGAAAAGTTAGGCAAAACCAAAAATAACGAAGAATTCTTAAACAGTATGAATCAATAAGAGGAGGAATGAAAATGAAAGACAAAATACACCCCAAATATCAAGACGCGGTAATTATCTGCGCCTGCGGGAATACGATCCATACCCGTTCGACCAAACCGAATATTAGAGTCGAGGTTTGTTCGAAATGCCACCCGTTTTTTACCGGGAAGCAAAAGTTTGTGGATTCAGCTGGCCGCGTGGATAAATTCATCAAGAAATACCAGAAAAAGTCAGCGTAATTTTAACCGGATAACCTAAACGATATGCAGACTGATTTAGAGAAGCTGGATAAGCTAGAGCAGCGTTTCGAAGAGCTGGAGCAGCTTTTGGGTTCGCAGGAGGCCATGGCGGATAAGGAACAGTATAATAAATATGCCAAGGAATATGCTGACTTAAAAGAGGTGATTGCGCTTTTTCGCGAACATAAAAGAATAGCCAAGGAAACGCAGGATTTAGAAAGCGTGCTCGGCGAAAAACACGATAAAGACTTTTTGGATTTAGCGAAAAAAGAATTAGAGAGCCTATTTTCTAAAAAGCAAGGCCTGGAATTGCAATTAAGAAGGGCCTTGGCAGGAGAAGATAAAGATTTGGGCCGTGATATCATGGTGGAAATCCGTCAGGGGACAGGCGGCTTAGAGGCAGGATTGTTTGCTGCTGATCTTTATCGCATGTATACTCAATATGCCGCGAAAAAAGGATGGACCACGGAAATAATGTCGAGCCACGAGTCAGAATTAGGCGGTTTAAAAGAGGTTGTTTTTAGCGTCAAGGGCCGCGATGCCTACAAGCGTTTGAAATTCGAAAGCGGCGTGCATCGCGTACAGCGCGTGCCATCAACAGAGGCACAGGGCAGGATTCATACCTCTACCGCAACAGTAGCTATCCTGGTTGAACCAAAAGAAGTAGGCTTTGTCATAGAAGCAAAAGATTTGAGAATCGATACTTATCGTGCCTCTGGCCCGGGTGGGCAGCATATGCAGAAAAGCGATTCAGCTGTAAGGATTACGCATATCCCGACTGGTGTAGTGGTTGCTTGTCAGGATGAACGATCACAGCTTAAGAATAAAACCAAGGCAATGAGGATTTTGGCGGCGAGAATCATGGATATGAAGCAGCAAGAGGAATCAAAAAAAATTGCCGAGGCAAGAAAATCCCAGGTTGGCACAGGTGACAGAAGTGAAAAAATACGTACCTATAATTTTTCTGACCGCCGGGTTACAGACCACCGGATTAATTTATCCATTTACAGGTTAGAGGCAATGCTTGACGGAGACCTGGATGAATTGTCAGATGCATTGATTAAGGCATCTGAAGAAAAGGCCCGGGAATAACCAATGAATGAATCAGAATTATTATTCTCTCAGGTATTAGGTTGTGATAGGGTGTCTCTTTATTTGGATAAAGATAGGCGTCTGAAAAAAGATGAATCAAAAGTTATTGCTGCGGCATTAAAGAGGAGAATTCTCGGGGAGCCAATACAGTATATTCTGGGCAAGGCTGATTTTATGGGCTTAAGTTTTAAAGTTACACCTAGTGTTTTGATCCCGCGGCCGGAGACGGAGGTTCTCGTAGAAAAAGCTATAGAGGTAGTCACAAGACACATGACACATGACACAAGACTGGGTATTTTAGATCTGGGGACGGGGTCAGGATGTATTGCCGTGTCTTTAGCAAAATTTCTCCCCAATGCAAAAATCGATGCCCTTGATATATCGGAAGATGCTTTAGAAATTGCCCGGACTAATGCAAAATTGAATAATGTTAAAATTAATTTTAAACGAGGTGATTTATTTTCTCCCTGCAGTCTAGAGCCTAGAGCCTACAACCTAATTGTCAGCAATCCTCCTTATATTGTTTCATCGGAAATTAATAAATTACAGCCTGAGGTAAGGTATGAACCGAGCCTTGCTCTGAATGGAGGTAGGGATGGTTTAGATTTCTACCGCAGGATTATAAAAAATGCGCCAAAATTTCTTAAAAAGCACGGGTTACTTATTATGGAGATGGGTTTTAGCCAGGCAGAAGACTTAAAAAATATTTTTCAAAATTCCCATAAATTTGAGATAATAGAGGTTATTAAGGATTATAATAATATTGAGAGAGTGGTAGTTGCGCGGAAAATCTAGCGGAGTAAAAAATGGATAAACTTATCATCGAAGGCGGAGTGAGGCTAAAAGGCGAGGTTACTGTTTCAGGGGCAAAGAATTCGGTTTTACCGATTCTTGCGGCCACGCTTTTAACTGACGATGCCTGTATTATTAAGGGTATGCCTTACCTGCGCGATACCAACACGATGTTAAAGATACTGCGTGCGTTGGGTAAGACCGTGGAAATCGACAAAGGCGCAGTGATCGTTTCGCAATCAAAAAATACTAATTTCTTTGCCGACTATAAATTAGTCTCGACAATGCGTGCTTCATTTTGTGTCTTAGGGCCATTACTCGGGAAGCTTAAAAAAGCCAAGGTCTCTTTGCCTGGTGGTTGTATTATCGGAGTAAGGCCTGTGGACCTGCATATTAAAGGCCTAAAGGCGCTGCATGCAGATATTAGTGTTGAAAACGGCTATGTGATTGCCAATGCCGCAAAACTTAGAGGCGCGCATATCTATCTAGGAGGAGTTTACGGTTCGTCGGTCCTGGCTACAGACAATGTAATGATGGCCGCAACTTTGGCATCCGGAAAAACCGTGATTGAATCTGCAGCTTGTGAGCCTGAAGTAGTTGATCTAGCAGAATTTTTAATCAAGATGGGTGCTAAGATTAAGGGCCATGGCACACCGACAATTGAAATTGAAGGTGTCAAGCACCTGCATGGCGCAGAACATAAAATTATTCCCGACAGAATCGAGGCTGGGACATTTATTTTAGCATCGATAATTACCGGAGGCGACATCACGATCAAAAATGTTTTACCCAGGCACTTGGGTGCGGTGATTGATAAATTAGAAGAGACCGGGGTAGTTTTTAGCATCAAAGATGATACCTTACGCGCCTGCGCAAAAAAGAAATTAAAACCAATTAATATTACCACTCTACCTTACCCGGGATTTCCTACGGATATGCAGGCACAGGTGATGAGTTTAATGGCCATCACTCCTGGCATCAGCGTAATTACAGAAAAAATTTATCCTGACAGATTCATGCATGTTTCAGAGCTCAACCGTATGGGTGCATTAATTCAGAGAGAAGGGCCTTATGCAATCGTTTCCGGAGTAAAACAATTATCCGGGGCTCCGGTAATGGCTTCGGACCTGCGTGCTTCCGCATCATTACTTTTAGCCGGGCTTGTTGCTAAGGGAAAAACTTCTGTATCGAGAATTTACCATTTAGAACGCGGTTACGAAGGAATTGAAGAAAAATTAAGGGCAGTAGGCGCACGCATTTGGAGAGAAAAAGAATGATTTTAATGATTGATAATTATGATTCTTTCACTTACAACCTTGTCCAGTATTTGGGAGAGTTGGGGGCCAAGGTTAAGGTTTACAGAAATGACAAGATTTCCATCAACGATATTAAAAAGTTGAAACCAAAGAAAATTGTTATTTCTCCCGGGCCGGGCAGGCCAGAAGATGCCGGAATTTCTCCTGCAGTGATTCGGGAATTCGCAGGGAAAATTCCCATTCTAGGGGTTTGCCTTGGCCATCAGGCAATTGGTTTTGTTTACGGGGCCAAGATTATTATTTCCAAGAAACCCATGCACGGCAAGACCTCGTTGATTTACCATAATAAAAAAGACATCTTTCGCTCGATCCCTAATCCCTTTGAAGCAACCCGTTATCATTCTCTATTGGTCGATAAAAAAACCCTGCCTAAATGTTTAGAAATTACTGCCTGGACGAAGAAAGGAGAGATTATGGGGTTGAGGCATATTCATCTGCCCTTATGGGGAGTGCAATTTCATCCCGAATCTATCCTGACAAAATCCGGCAAAGATATATTAAATAATTTTCTTTCCCTATGATTGAAGAAGCAATAGTCTCATTATCCAAAGGCGAGAATTTAACAGCTGAGGCAATGTCTGTAATAATGGAGGAGATTTTAACTGGAAAATCTCCTACTCCCCAGATTGTTTCATTCTTGGTTAATTTGCATGAAAAGGGAGAGACTATTGATGAAATTACTGCAGCAGTAAATGTCATGCGTAAGTTTGTCACCAGGGTAAATTCCAAACATAAGGTTATCCTCGATACCTGCGGCACCGGAGGCGACAAATCAGGCACCTTCAATGTTTCGACTGCCACAGCCTTTGTAGCAAGCGGGGCAGGTATTGCCGTAGCCAAACACGGTAATCGTTCTGTCTCTAGTAAATCCGGGAGCGCGGACATCTTAGAGGCGCTGGGAGTAAATATCAATCTCTCGAAAGAAAAATCCGAACAATGCCTTAATGAAATCGGCATCGCTTTTTTATTCGCCCAGAATTTTCATCCGGCGATGAAATATGCCTCTAGTGCAAGAAAACAAATCGGATCAAAAACCATTTTTAATATTATCGGCCCCTTAAGCAATCCTGCCTTTGCCACTCATCAACTAGTCGGTGTCTATGATAAGAAACTGCTCAAGATTATCCCGGAAGTACTCTTGAATTTAGGGACTGAGCATGCACTGGTTATCCATGGTAATGATGGGCTCGATGAGATTACAACTACCACTGGTACTTTTGTGAGCGAAGTAAATAATGGAGAAATAAATGAATTCGAATTGGAGCCGGAAGATTTTGGCATCAAAAGAACTGCCTTGGGCGAGTTAAAAGGTGATGACCCTTCTGGTAACGCAAAAATTTTAATCAAAATATTACAAGGGGAGAAAGGGCCGTTGCGCGATATGGTAATTTTAAACGCAGCAGCAGCAATTTATTGCGCTGATCAAGCAGATTCTATTCATAGTGGGATAAGGCTCGCCGAGCGCTCTATCGATTCAGGTAGCGCAATCGGAAAATTACAACTTCTTAAGGAGTATTCCAACCAATGAAAAAGCAAGACACCCTTAAAGAGATCATTCTAAAAAAACAAGAGAATTTAGCTTTAATCAAGCAACAAATTAACGAGGAAGAATTAAAGGAAAAGATCCATGGGCTACCTGCGACTAGGCCTTTTCTGGAAGCAATAAATAAGCCCCGCCAGATTTCTTTAATCGCTGAAATTAAGAAAGCCTCGCCTTCCAAAGGCATGATTCGAGAAAATTTATCCCCAAAAGATATTGCTGCTATTTACAAAGAAGTAGGGGTACAGGCGATTTCCGTGCTTACTGAAGAAAACTTTTTTCTTGGCAGCCTTAATTACTTAAATGAAGTGAGGGCTGTAGTTGAACTGCCTATTTTAAGAAAAGATTTCATCTTTGAGCCATACCAGGTTTATGAATCACGCGTAAATGGGGCTGATGCAATACTCCTTATCGCGGATATTCTTACCAAGGATAAATTGGTGGAACTGATGCAGCTGGCGGAATCTCTTGGGCTCGATTGCTTGGTTGAAGTGCATACAGAAAAAGAACTAAAAAAGATACTTAACCTGGATGTGCCGCTCATCGGAATTAATAATCGTGACTTGCACACACTGGATGTTGATTTTAAAATTACGGAGAAGCTTTTTCCGCTTGTCCCCAAAGATAAGATTGTCGTAGTTGAAAGCGGGATTAAATCATATCAAGACACGCTTTTCTTAAAAATATTAGGGGTGAATGCAGTTTTAATTGGCGAGGCATTTATGGCCTCGGAAGATATCAGAAAAAAAGTCGAAGAGATAATGGGATGGTGAGAGCAAAGATTTGCGGGATTACAAATTTAAAAGATGCATTGGTTTCGGTTCAAGCCGGATGCGATGCATTGGGTTTTAATTTCTATAAAAAAAGCCCCAGGTATATTGCGCCTCTTGATGCCAAGGAAATAATTAAGCTTTTGCCTAAGCGTATAATTAAGATCGGTGTATTTGTGAATGCAAAAGAAAAATCCATCAGGCACATAGCCAGGGCCTGTCATTTGGATATGTTGCAGTTCCATGGGAATGAAACTCCGCAATTCTGCGCAAGGTTTAAAAATTTAAAAATTATCAAAGCCTTTAGGATAAAAAACAGCCTGGATTTGGAGAATGTAGCAAAATATAAACCATTTGCCTATCTTTTTGATACGCGGGATAAACTTGCTTTTGGGGGAACGGGAAAATCTTTTGATTGGAAGCTAATCAGGCATATAGGCTGCCTTAAACAGCCAATATTCCTTTCTGGAGGGCTTACTGAAAAAAACGTCAAAATTGCCATTAAAACCGTTAATCCGGCATGGGTGGATGTCTGCAGCTCTGTAGAATCTGCGCCAGGTAAAAAAGACCCGCAAAAAGTAAAAAACTTCATTAAAGCAGTAAAAAGCCTCTAATTTAGCCTCTCCTTATATTATTAATAAATTAAAGAAATTTACCTCCTAACCTTTAAAAATCAGCTAAATAATGCTATACTTTAGATAGAAATGGAAAGTTGCACAATTTAACAATTGACCTTTTTAGAAAAAGGCAAACTCCGGGAAACCGGAGGGCGCAAAGCCAACTGGCCTAAAGCCGCCGCAAGCGGACAAGGTAGCAGGGTTGCCTAAGGGGGGAAGAAATCAGGCCCTTAGGTTTTCAAGGATGAACCTAAGGGTTTTTCTTTTGTAAATTAAAAAAAACTTTTTAAAACTTCCGAAGGAGGGCTAAGATGGACAAGGAGAAAAAGGCAAACGAAAAATTGTATCAACGGGTGATCGCCTTTCTCGACCGCAGCCAGGTCGACTATCTGGATAAAATTGGAAAAGATGCATTATTTTCCAGAGGAGTTAAATTATCCCGGGCGAAAATTATTTCTTGTTTAGTTGATATTTTGACTGAGCTGGAAATAAATGGAGAGGGGATTCTATCGTTGGAGCAGCTCAAGCAAAGAATTAAAGAAAGAATACGCTTGAAGTCGCTCTTAAACGATATCTCAACCAAGAAATTGGTTTAACATAAGGAGCCTTCTCCATGACTAACGAAAAAACTAAAGTCTTAGTAGTTGATGATGAATTGGAAATTGTCGATACCCTAAAGAGCTTTCTTACCCGTAAGGGCTATGATGTTACAGGTGCCTCTAGCGGAGAAGAGGCTTTAAGTTTCCTGGAAAAGAAAAGAACAGACCTGATTTTATTGGATCTAAAGATGCCGGGAATCAGGGGTGAGGATGTTGCCAGGATCGTCAAAGAAAAATATCCTGCGACAAAAATCATAGTGGTCACTGCCTATTCGGAAGATGGGAAGTCCTTCTATAAGGAAAACCTCCTGGAAGATGTTTTGATCAAGCCCGTGAGCCTAAAGGAACTTAGCCAGAAAATACAAGAAGTGCTAAATAAGGGGACAACCCTTTTACTTAAATTTACGATACTTTATATGTTGCTTGACCTCTTGGAACAGGATTATGAAAAGAATTAGCTTAAAAAGGAGACTCCTATGACTAACGAAAAAACTAAAGTCTTAGTAGTTGATGATGAATTGGAAATTGTCGATACCCTAAAGAGCTTTCTTACCCGTAAGGGCTATGATGTTACAGGTGCCTTAAGCGGAGAAGAGGCTTTAAGTTTCCTGGAAAAGAAAAGAACAGACCTGATTTTATTGGATCTAAAGATGCCGGGAATCAGGGGTGAGGATGTTGCCAGGATCGTCAAAGAAAAATATCCTGCGACAA